>JAAUYM010033939.1_pt1 | contig 20871 bp, 24 predicted proteins | sample 7278001 | NCBI WGS metagenome assembly JAAUYM01 (sample SAMN14350224, study PRJNA611818) | marine sediment metagenome | isolation source: surface marine sediment (1.8m) | place: French Polynesia: Moorea | collected 2018-08
AACCCACACACAAGCACACTCACACACACGCACATGGCTGTATACCTTCTTATTTTTTTTTTAACCAGACGTCGATCAGACAGCCTCGATCCTAACACTTTTCCTCTAACACTTTTCCTCTCCCCTTCCTTGGCACACAGCTCTGGAGCCATCAGTGTGGTGAAGATCCTTCGTGTGCTCCGAGTACTTCGGCCGCTCCGCGCCATCAACCGCGCCAAGGGCCTCAAGCACGTGGTCCAGTGCGTCATCGTGGCCGTCAAGACCATCGGCAACATCGTCCTGGTCACGCTGCTCCTCCAGTTCATGTTCGCCGTCATCGGCGTCCAGCTGTTCAAGGGCAAGTTCTTCATGTGCAACGACAAGTCCAAGAGCACCCAGGACCAGTGCCAGGGCCACTACGTCACCTACAAGGACAACGACCTCAACTACCCGGTGGTGGAGGAGAGAAGCTGGGACCGCAACGACTTCCACTACGACGACGTCGGGCGGGCCATGCTCACCCTCTTCGTCGTCTCTACCTTCGAGGGGTGGCCCGGCATCCTCTACGTGTCCATCGACTCGAACACCGAGGACGTGGGACCCATCCACAACTACCGGCCCATCGTTGCCATCTTCTACTTCATCTACATCATCATCATCGCCTTCTTCATGATCAACATCTTCGTGGGCTTCGTCATCGTCACGTTCCAGAACGAGGGCGAGTCCGCCTACAAGAACTGCGAGCTGGACAAGAACCAGCGGAACTGCATCGAATTTGCCCTGAACGCCAAGCCCGTCCGGAGGTACATACCCAAGAACCCGATCCAGTACAAACTGTGGGCATTCGTCACCTCGCCGCTCTTCGAGTACACCATATTCGCCATGATTCTCGTGAGTGTGCAGGCGGAAGGGTAAGGCAATCAGTTTCCTTCCTAAGAATTCCATCTTTTTTTTTCAAACTTCAGATAAACACCCTCAGCTTGGCCATGAAGTTCTACCAGCAGCCCAAGACCTACACGGCCTTCCTGGACATCCTCAACATCATCTTCACAGTCTTCTTTACGCTAGAGTTCGTGTTCAAGCTGGGAGCGTTCAGATTCAAGGTAGGACCACCAAGAAAAAAAAGAATCCAACTTTGATGCTATCTGACGATTATTTAATTAAGCTTTTATTCCATCGTCCATGTTATACCTAGTATGTGTTAAAGAGACATGGGTAACGTACTACTACTTTGTCAAAGATCATGTTTTTGTAAGTATTCTTTTTCTACGACGTTCTGCTCATACCGCTCTTTCCACTCCCCGATTTCTAGAATTATTTCGGCGACCCTTGGAACAGTTTTGACTTCATCATAGTTCTGGGCAGCTTGATAGACATAGCAATGGGGCAAATCAACGTAAGTCCTGATTGAACGAACTAACCTCTCTCTTTTCTCTCTCTCTCTCTCTCTTTCTCTCTCCTTCCATCCTTCCTTCCTCTTTTTCTTCTGTGCCCACCCATGTCGTCCTCCCGACACCCGCTTTCCCGGAAAAAAAATCTTTAAAAAAATGCAGAACTATTTTTCTGATCCGTGGAATGTGTTCGATTTCGTTATCGTGTTGGGAAGCTTTATTGACATAATTTACAGCGAGATGAACGTAAGTCACAAGAATGTTAAATGTTTCTCCCTCCTAGCTGTTCCTCCTCCCTTTACACCCGTTGTTGCATGTTCATCGGGAGACTCCCTTGAACAGGGGAAACTAACGTGTCCTTTAGTTTAGCCTTTCACCCAGCAGCCCACACACATACCGGTACATGGAAAAATTTGCAAGTGTGGCTGGGGAAAAAAGCTAAATCGTGTATTTTCGTTGGCAACGTGTACCTACTGTACAACCTCCTATGTTCACCAGATGTTTTGGCCCTTTCCCAGAAAACGTCATTTTGTCATCTTTATAAACGATTAAAATTACTATCTGCTTTAAAAATAACTTTATCATTTTTTTGCTAGTTGTAAGTTTTATTTATGCCTCTGTTTATAAAGTATATCGGAGAGACTGCTTTTTGTCGAAAATTGGCCTATAATTTTGAGCACTATGCCTAATGGCGAAAATCAAGCACCCGCCCGACCTATAATAAATATTATTTTACCACCCGCCTAACCAATATTTTTTACAACCCGCCTAATCTATACTGTATTTTTCCCACCCGCCAAACCTAAATTTTTCACCACCCGCCCAACATATACGTACTGGCAGCGGTGAGGTGGGAGGGGGAAGCTATTCTTGTTGCTCTAGCTGCTAGCTAGGTTTGACTGTAGGGAGAGTAGCAGGCAGCAGCAGTTAACAAGAGAAGAATGCCCTCCCGCTGCCGCCAATAGTTTATGTTTGGTGGGTGGTGAAAAATATAGGTTAGGCGGGTGGGGAAAAATATATGTTGGGCGGGTGCTGCATTTTCGCCATCAGGGAGAGTTGAAGATACGTTAGGCAGACATATAGAGCTGGAAACTTTGCAAATATTTGTAGATATTATACGGGTGATCAATTTTCGCCAAAAAAGCAGCTCACCCAGTATATCTTACGATCTAGTTCAAAATTTATGCTTTTAAATACAGTGTAGCACGATAGTCCAGATGTGCTGTTGAGAAAAGACGACATCGAATTTGCAATATTTTCTTTTAAGATATTAGTGAGTACAGTATTCTCGCTCCCATATTCCTGTACTAGTACTACATACTGTACTTCTTCCTCCAGTAACGTTTAAGTGTCAGGAGACAAGGCACCAAAAAAAACCACAACCTTTTTCTCCGTCTCTCAGCCTTTCTTTTCCTCTACTTGCACGGTTCTCCTTTCACTTCCTTTCAGTTCTTTTTTTTAACCCCCGTACGTTAGCAAGTGGCTTTTCTCCGGAAATATTTACGGTATACGTACAATTTCCTCTGCACAGCCCGGCGGCAACATGATCTCTATCAACTTCTTCCGACTCTTTCGCGTGATGAGGCTGGTCAAGCTGCTGAGCAAGGGCGAGGGCATCCGGACATTGCTCTGGACCTTCATCAAGTCCTTCCAAGCCCTGCCCTGGGTCGCCATACTCATCGGGCTGATCTTCTTCATCTACGGCGTCGTCGGGATGCAGGTGAGTGAGCCAGGGGTTGCCACTTGCCGACTTGGAAGGCGGCTTCCTTTGAGAACATGTTTTCCGTTTAGGTGTTCGGCAAAATTGCCAAGGACGACGACACCGACATCCACCGCAACAACAACTTCCAGACCTTCTCCCAGGCACTCCTCGTGCTCTTCCGCTCCGCCACCGGAGAGGCCTGGCAGGAGATCATGCTGTCCTGTCGAAAGGATCCAAGTGAGACAGACTACTCTCGTCATGGACGAAAATGTGCAGAAAGTACAAATGTTGCTTAATTGCTTGTTCGTTTGTTCGTAAAGGCGTGAAGTGCGACGAGAAGGCGGAGGACGTGATCGACACCTCCCAGGGCTGCGGCACCGACTTCGCCTTCCCCTACTTCATCTCCTTCTTCGTGGTCTGCTCCTTCCTCATCCTTAACCTGTTTGTGGCCGTCATCATGGACAACTTCGACTACCTGACCCGCGACTGGTCCATCCTGGGCCCTCACCACCTGGACGAGTTTGTTCGCCTCTGGTCCGAGTACGACCCCGACGCCAAGGGGAGGATTAAGCACGTGGACGTGGTCACTCTCCTCAGAAAAATATCGCCGCCGCTTGGGTTTGGGAAGCTCTGCCCGCACAGGGTCGCCTGCAAGGTGAGCCAACCAAAGTTCCTTTTTTTTTAACCTGATTTAAATACGCAGATAACAACATCTCTTTCCGCCACAATTTCTTGTAACCTACTTATCAGCCTGTGTTGCCCTTTGGCAAGTTCAGATTTCATCATGAGTTAGGAGCACTTTCTACGTACGTACCGTATGTGGCACTAACATTTCAATCCCATCTCCGTCACCGTCGTCCATCCTGCCTCCCCTTCACTAACCTCCCCCTCCCCTATAAACAACGTTCATTCCCCCCCCATCACCACCACCCCCACTCGCGCCTCTCGCACTTCACACGCTCGCCGCCCGCGCCTGGTGGCCATGAACATGCCGTTGAAGCCCGACGGCACCGTCAGCTTCACGGCCACCCTCTTTGCCGTCATCCGCACCTCGCTGCGCATCAAGATGGAGGGCAGCATCGACGCGGCCAACGACGAGCTCAAGGCCATCGTTATGCGCATCTGGAAGAGGACGCCCAGAGCCGTCATCGACTCAGTCTTCCCTCCCAAAGGATCAGGCGAGTCCGACTAATCACATCTCTTTTTTTTCCCCTTCCCTCCCCTTTGTAGCGCCTGGTGTCCATGAACATGCCGCTGAACTCTGACGGCTCCGTGAACTTCAACGCGACGCTGTTCGCCCTCGTCCGCACCTCGCTGTCCATCAAGACGGAGGGCAACATCGACGAGGCCAACGAGGAGCTGAGGCACCAAATCCTCAAGATCTGGAAGAGGACTGACATTAAGCTGCTAGATCAGATTTGCCCGGGAGCCGGTTGTAAGTAGACATCCCCAGGGAGTTGAGGGGTGGCTCTCCTCCTCCTTCCCCTTCCTCACAGTCTTGATCTTGCTAGGGGGGGTGGATGATTCTCTTTCTCTCTCTCTCTCTCTCCTCTTTGCGCTTCTACTGACCGACTCTGCTGCCGCAGTAAAAATAATAACTACTCTTTTCCTCTTCTTTAACCTCATTACTAACAGATTCGTGTGTCCAAGCAGACACCTTTTTTTGTGGCCAACGTTCTTACACATCCTCTCTTACGATCCATTAAGATCCAGTCCATTAATTACGGTACAATGCCTGGGAGGCAGCCGTCAAGGACAGACTAGTACAACCGTATTGTAGTACTACGTGCTAGTGTGAGCCTCCTTTCTCATCGTAATTAAAAGGAAAGGCTCCCTCCTCTTTGTCAGTACTTTACACCTCAACTCGCGCACGACAGTTGAGAGAGAGGTGGTGTAAAGTCGCCTCAGATGCAAAGTTTCAGCTAATGTAGCTGCTTACCTTTAATAAGACTGTTTGGGGAGTCTAGCTTGGTGGGAGGGGGTTGAAGATTCCTAAGTATGTACGGTACATTATTGGGTGGTGGAGGAAGGGCGCTTTTTCTTCTAGAAATCTTTTTTTTCGCTTTGGGATGGGCAGAGTGAAAGCAGAGAGGTTTCCAAGCTTTCTCAGGCGGAGCGTAAAAAGATTTTTCACTACCCCCCCTCACTTGAGTGTGTTTTGTCACCATGTGCAGCAGCATCCAAAAAGAGCTCCCCCGATTTATGAAGAACAAAAAAATCACTATTGCACCGTAAAGGATAGTCGTTCAATTTCATCATCGTCGGTGTTTTTTTTTTTTTTTTTTTTTTTTTTTTTAGAGAAAGTAGCAAAAATTTTTATGTACCAAAAACGAGGGGTGGGGAGGGGGGGGGGGCGAGAGGTTTGGGAGTCCTGAGATGAGATGAGAAAGATCCTGTGCTCGAAAGAAGGAAGGATTCTACGCACCTTGTCGACGTGCCAGGCCAGGGACCACACCCACCGACTCTTCCTCAAACGATCGTCTCACGTCCAACTAGCACCTTGCTATTGGAGTACCACAGTGAAATCTCGATATTACTATACCGTATAGGTCTCCCTTTAGCAACGCTTGTCTGCTTGCCAAACTGCTACTTATCCCACTTTTTTTGACGATGTCTTTCTTGCTGACCATTAACTTCGTCATACCGAGATTCCACTGGACTAGGGAATACCAGTATGTTAGAGAGTGTGCGTGTACATAACCGCGTCTCTAGAGGATACCGACCACAAGCACAGGGTGCCGAAAAATGTTTTTTTCTTTCCTATTATTAACCCTCTCAATAACGAATTTATACTATATCATCGTTCTTCTCGATCCAGTTCCTCTCAGAAAGCTTCTTCTTGACCAAGATTCTCTCTTTTTTTAACTACTGTATTAGTTTATAAATCCGGGAAAGAAAAGGATTTTTACCGCTCCCTCGAAATCCGTGTCTTGTTTTCCCTCACGTTCCGAATTTACTAACATTTGTTAACGTTGCACAGAACCAAAGGTGTTTTTTTTGGACACTTTACTACCTCACTGGCGTTTCCTTTCCCACGCTTGCGTGGCATCTGACCGAAGGCATATTCCGTCTCTCTCTTTGCAGTGGAGGACGAGGTGACGGTGGGCAAGTTCTACGCCACCTTCCTCATCCAGGACTACTTCCGGCGCTTCAAGAAGAAGAAGGAGACGAAGACGCAGGCGGAGGACCCGGAGACGAAGGAGCACACGGTCACACTGCAGGCCGGACTACGCACTCTCCACGAGAAGGGGCCTGAGCTCAAGAGGGCCATCTCTGGCAACCTGGACGAGATGATGGAGGTCTTTGACAAGGAGAACGAGGAGGACACCAACCACCGGCGGAACATACCCTTCTTCGGCAGCATGATGTCCTCCATTAAGCGTCGCGGCGGCGGAGGAGGCGCCGGCGCTGGCGCCGGAGGAGCTTCGGGCGGGGTCTACAGCGCGGGTTCCAACGCGGGCGGCGGCGGCCCAGGCGGCCCAGGCGGCCCAGGCGGCCCAGGCGGTCCTGGCAGCGCTGGCGGCGGAGGCGGAGGCAGCGGCGGCGGCGGCGCTGGGCCCGTCGTCACCCTGAACGTGAACGCCGTCCAGCACGCCAAGATCTCTCCCACCGACTCGGCTGCCGAATACGCTGCTCAAAATTCATTCAGAAAGCTGCCCGACGAGTGAGTCGTCAGTCATAGCGATGCGATGATGCCGTTAATCAGAAGGACTCCGATTTAACCAGATCCTTTCCCCCTCCCTCCACACACACAAAACACACACAGGGACTTTCCCGGCGACGGCGCCAGCGTCCAGATGCGTCCGGTCAAGCTCGCCAACGGGAACTCGCAGGATCGCTCCAGGTAAAGGGACACGTCTCTGAGGGAGTGGGCAAAAAAAATCGTGTAAATTTATTCCCAGTCCCTTCGCGCAGACTTAAAAAGTTAGTGAAAGGATGGCTTCCTCTAGAGACGCTATTCACTCCCTCCTAGGGAACTTTGCATTTTTCTTTTCCTCCTCTCCCGGACAACGAAGCACTAATGCTCGAGACGACTTTGCTTCGCCTGGCAGAGGGAGGGGGGACGATTACTTAGCCAATAGTTTTGTCTGCTAGATGCTGAGCAGTTATTTTTTAAAACAGAAGTAGATGCATTGAGGGCTTCAGAATGACTTAGTTTTCAGAAAAATCCGCTTCCTTAAAGCAAAAGTTGCCAAAAGAACGTTTCACGCTTGCCATCATTCCTGCCACTTGTAATAAACGACCGGTTTCACATAATACCGACACAGTTCAACAAGAGACCCCGAGTTTGTATAGCAATCACGTCTATGTCCCAACCAGACAGCCGCCACGGTAAATTGCAGTTACCATTTCGACCTAGTTAAGTTACAATACTAAGCTTATAGGTCTGGTCGGGATAAAGACGCTTGTAACTTTATTGATTTTGTGTTGTCGGTAGGGATCGGAGGACGTTTCAACAACAGTCCTCCACACACGTGCACAGCAAAATATAGCCAAAAATATTGTGATTTTCAGGGCCAGCGGTCAGTTTTTGCATCCCTACTATCATGGTACGTCCTCACACGAAAGCTGGGAGGGAGAGGGGAGGGGGAAAAAATGAGAGAGCAGTAGTAGAGGAACAAGGCCTTCTTACTTTGTGTGTTGAGCTAGATTCGTCGCACTTCTGTATCTTTATCAAGCTCGGTTGCGGTGTCCTTTTCAAACCCTTCTTCTTTCCCTGTAACTGTGGTGAGAGGCTTTTTATATGCATAAACAACTACCTATTCCAACAGGTTCCCAGCTCTCTCTCCCTCTCTCTCTCTAACACGATATTGTAGCCAATGTGTGGTGATTGTGGCCATCTTTCAGCACTGCTAACCGACTTCTTTCTCTTTGCGTGGGATTTAAAAGAGAGCTACCTACTAAGGGTTGGTCCATGCCCCGGTGGTGTACGTACGCAGTCGTTTCCAAGCTTCCAAGAACATCAGCAGGGTCACTTACCCTCTTGCCTCCCCTCCCCCTCTCCCTTCCTGCCATCCATCACATTGCTACCTTGCAGTCTTGCCCTGAGTCCCTCCAGCCCGGAGGCGCCGCCGCAACCGCCCCGGACCAACCCGGGGCTACTCTCCCCGTCGTCCGTCGCCGGCTACCAAGTCCCCCCGCCGTCAGCTCGCTCTTCTTCCGCCACCCTGGAAGGAGGGCACCACCACGGCACCAGGCTGCGCTCCGCCTCGGCGGCCGCCGCCGCGGCCGCCCCCATCGTTGCCTCCCGCTTGTCCGCCTCGGCCTCCTTCCATCGGTGCTTCCAGAACAAGCAGTCGTTTGACGACGACGACGTCGATGATGACTACGACGAGGAAGACGACGACGACGACTACTACTGCTACTACGAGGACGAGGGCAGGGCCTACCTCGCTTCCCCATCCACCTACGGGGTGGGAGTCAGCGTCAGCGGAGTCAGAGGGGTGGGAGAGGAGGAGAGCGAACAGCGGCGCAGCTTGATGGTGCTCATGCCGCGAGGACAGAGGGCGAGGCAGGAAACCGCGCGCCGCCCCGCCGCCCCCCGACTCGCCAGCGGACTGCGCCACGTCCCGGCGCAGGCCATGGCCATCGTCGGCGTCGGTTCAGACGGGATCCCGTGGGCGGAGGAAGAGGAGGGTGACGCCAAATCGGCCACTTTCTGGAAGCCCCTGCCGTCTCAACCACCTTACGATGGCCGCAGCCGACACCACCACCACCATCATCACAACCACCCGCCGCCGCACTCATCCGCCTCCTCTTCGGCGGCGACTCTCCGAGTGCCCGGGATGCAGCTGCCCCTGTCCCGATCCTCGCCGGAGGCGTTGGTCCGCCGGTGCGTCCAGACACCCGACGTCTCTCAGGAAGACCTTGAGAAGATGAAGCCCGGTTCGGCGCTGGGCAGGATCGCCCTGGTGACTCCGTCGCCGCCGTCGCCACTGCCACCGCCGCCGTCCTACACTTCGGCGACGGCCGCCTTGTACGGAGCGCGGGAGGACCCGGACGAGGAGGAAGAGGACGACGACGAGTTTGATGACGCTATGGAGGAGGTCGATGTCGGAGAAGGTTAGAAGAGGCCAAAGCCAGGAATTCCGGCCCTGGAATACTTCGATGTCGGCAGCTGCCCTGCACACGCCCCCTCTCTGTCTTTCCCCAACCAAATTCCATCCAGAAAAAAAATACTCCGAACTCCCCACCCACCCACTCTTTCGATGTCTTTTCGGTTTAAATTACGTTTTCTCTCTCTCTCTTGCCGTGATGTCAACAACTCTCTCTCTCTTGCGAGCCACAACGGACCCACATCTCCCTCTTCTTTTGAGATGTACAGACAAAAAAAATGCCCACACGAATTTATGGATGTATCTTTTCCCAGATTGCCTCCTGCCTCCTGCCTGCTCCGATCCCCCATACTTACTACTCCTAACATACATACGAATATACGTCTTTTCGATGTCTCTCTTCCCCCCCTCCTTCCAAAGAGAAAGATCCACGAGCTGGTCGTCAAAAAATGAATCCTGGTTGCAGAAGACGTCGCTTTCTCTCATAGAAGAGCAACTCTCAAGCGATGATCTTTCTCAGCATCCTGATAAACTTGATGGAAGCATGTCTTACATGTTTTTTCCCTCTCTCGTCTTTCTATCTATTTGCATGTGAACACTCGGTGTTTAGGACCTAACACATACACACACTCACAAATGTGTTACATGTTCAAAGCCTTTCAGACATGCAAGAACACACACAAACACACACACATTGGTGTGCAGTTGCCCGTTTCTGATGTTCTGTTTTTTCTGTGTGCCTACTACCATAATACACTTCCAGCATCATTAATTACGGTGTGTGTGCACCGATTTGGTGGCTCGAGCAGCGACAAAAACTAACAAAACCCATTATCATATCTCTCACATTTGTCGTTTTTCTCTTCTCTTTTTTTTTTAAGTGTCACTAACCCGATTAATCTTGGAAGTGACGTTAGTAATAGACCGGGTTTTTTTTTATTACCCTCCTTTCAGCGAATGGTGATTCCGGAGGCGGCCCCATGATTTCCAAATCCGTGCCCAGCAGCCCCAGCGACAGGAAGCAGCTGGCCAACCCCCTTCAGGTGGCGGGATCAGCGGAGAACCTCGTGGGAAGGGTGGGTGCTTATCTTTTTTTTTTAACTTCATACTTCTGGGAAACCGTATACACGTATGTAGCTTTTAAATTTCCGCTTAAATTCTAGACTTCTAGAGTTAATTTTTTTTGTGGTACTTTTTCCAGTTTCCAAAGTTCTTATCGGGGAAAGTGAATGCGATTTTTTATTTATTTCTGGGAAAGCGCCTGCAGCAAGATGATTTTTTTTTTCAGGTCCTTCGCGACCAGGGTCTGGGCAAGTACTGCGATCCCGAGTTTGTCCGCGCCGCGTCTCGAGAGATGCAGGAGGCCATGGACATGACGGCGGAGGAATTCGACCAGGCGGCACACAGGCTGCTGCAGGCGGAGCAAGCAGGACAGATCAGGCTGCCACTGACGGCAGCAGCCGCGGCCGCCAGGGAGGGCGGTGGCGCCGGCGCCGTTGGGGGCAGTGGGGCGGCGGCTGGGGCTGGGAGGACCGGAGGAGCCCGAGGAGGAGGGGGAGGAGGAGGTGGCGCTGGTGTCAGCTGGGGAGACGAAGTCGAGGAAGAGGAGGGCTATCTGGAGGACGAAGAGACGATGCCGCTGAGGCAGCCGCCAGCCAGATTCACCGTGCCGGGAAGGCAGCCCGGAGACCGCGGGGGCGGTGGCGTCGGCGGCATCGGAAGCGGCGTCAGCGGCGTCGGGGTTGGCGTCGGCGGCTTGAGCGAGGATCCCTCCGTGGTCGTGGTCTCCCCTCCGGCCCCGTCCCCCACCGCCTCCGCCGGGGCCTCCTCCGTGGGGACCGCCACCTCCGCCGCGGCAGCCGCCGCGGCGGCGTCCCAGCGGCGGCCGCGCGGCCGCAGCCGGACTACTCCCGACCGCAGCGGGGCCGACCGCGGCGGAGTTCCGGTGGACCAGAGAGGCAAGGACTTCAGGAGGGACCCCATCGGGTAGACGTCTGGGAAAAAAATAATATGAAAAAGATCCAAGCTCAAGAAACATGGGAAGGATGAAAGAGATGAGAGATGTGGCGTCGGAAGTTTTGTGAGTGCCATGGATATGCGGACGAAAGAGTGAATCAAATTTGTTTTTGGGGAATGAAAACTCCATTTTTTAAAAGCTACTGCCACCCCCCTCTGAAAGCGGAGCAAGATTAAGGAAAGATTTAAAGGGACGCATTGTGTAGAAAGGACTACATACATGTACAGGAAAAAGGAACTACATGTATAAGACACGAAGTGCCTCAAAAAAAAGGAAGAACAGAAAAACCCAACACAAAAAAACCCTTGTGATAATACTAATTCCCCATAGAGCACTTTCTTCTCCGCTTTTGTCCGTCAATCTCTCGCTTCGTTTTGAAAGTTACTACGTCGTCACTTTCTCCGGTTTCGGTTCCTCAAAGTCGGCATATCTTTTTTTTTCCATCGCGACAAGTAACCATGATTTTTTTTTGCCTATAACAAACAACACCCATTTTTCGCTAATTTGTTTTCTTAAAAAAAATAATATTAATCAAAACATTTGTTAGTGCGCGTTTTGGTGCGCTCTCTCCCTCTGTCACTGATATTACTGCGTCATTTTCGCCATCGATATTCAATCCTCCCCCTGCTTCTCTCCCAAGTGCAATCCAGGCATAACTCAATGCACAAAAAGTGTTTGATTAGTTTTTTTTTTAGTGACGGGAGTCACACACAATCTTTTAACGACTTCCTTTGTTGCCCTATGCTAAGTTTCTTGCCTCATCGACAACAACAACAAAAATAATAATCAAAAGGATTTTCTGAATGGATAGGGAACAAAAAAAATATGACATCCTCCTCCCCCAATTTCAACGATAGAAATAATAACTATGATGTTTAAAAAAAGAGAGCATAGTAAATTTTTGTAAACAAGACTCTACACAAGCAACCAGACAGTGAGAAAGTTTTAAGAAAATCTTCTTTTATATAGCAAACGAGAAAGAAAAAACAGAGTTGTAAACGGTTAATGAAATTTTCCCTGCTTATCTCCTACTATTACGAATCAGGTACAACCTCCTCCATCTCTCTCTCCCCCTTGTTGCCAAAATGATTTTTTTTTAAAAGTCAAAGATGTTTTTAGTGTTCGCCTTCGTCGTTGACGTTGACAGAACCCAACAAGTAAAGGACTCCCCATTAATCCCCCTCTTCCTCCCTCCCTCAGTCCTGTTCCATTAGGAACTTTTTCAAATCGACTCCTGTCTTTACTCTCTTGCTACCCCCCTCCCTCTCCTCCTCCTCCGCTGAACCCCTTCTGTCCAATGGAATGTGATCTGTGATTTTTTTCAAATAAATGAGAAGAGTATTCCTCCTCCTCCCCCCCAAAAAGAGCCTTTTTCATTTCGCGCACAAACCAGTCTCGCCAAGAAATCCTTCGTCTCACCCCACCCCACCCAACCCAAGCCCTCACCCCCCACCTACCTCCGGTAGGCAAGGACCTGTCCAGACTTTGCACTCACGGCGCGTGGGAAGAAGACGTACCACATACTAGTAGTACAGTAGACTTCCGACATTCGGTGGCCACCAGCTACGAGTTTACCATAACAGAGTTTTTAACTGTACTGAAGGTAGTTTGTGAAGAAGCCATCAATATGGTAATCATAGCATAAAGTACATACTGCAGATTTTTTTACCATTTCGGAAATTTTAGTCCACTGTACCTACTAAGTTATGCAAACGCTTTTCACCTCGGAGGGTAGCAGAAAAACCTGGTGACTCTGCCGAACGAACTTGACCAGAATTCTATTAACTTTTTTGATATGCCTACACTAACTATACAAGGTAGAAATGGGTCAAATTCCAAGGAGTACAGAACAAAGCATGTTCCAAAAAGTAGTCTTCCACACGATCGATATATTTTTTGACAAATGCCTTATTTGTGTCGTCTCCCCCTCTCCTAATCTCTTGCCCAGTCTCTGCTGTCATGAAACAGAAGTGTGGGACTGGAGAAGAGGGCGGGCGACTGGTGGCAGGTCCACTCAGTGAGGTGCATTGGAAGCTCCCTACCTTGCAGGAGGAGGAGGGAGGGTGAAATAATAGGTGAGTACTGCGTCACGTAAATCCTTTTTTTTTTTGGCTTTTGATCATTTTTCCAGAACAAAAAATGCGATATTAATGTACGTATGGTAGTCTACTAATGACATGTTCTGGTACATGTTTCCAAGCGGGAATCTGTTATGCTCGTAACTTTAAATGTCTCGTCGGGAAATCACAAGTTTAGGCAAAGGCAGTAGTACAGGAATGACAATATGGCACATTATGAATGAATACTGCTACCTGGTATACTACACACACAGATAATGAATACTAGTAGTAGCATTCTTAGACACCTAACATGGCGCGCCGGTTCATGCTCATCCTCTGCGGCAGGGACATCCGGAGGAGAAAGCGTAGCAGGTGGATGGCCGCGGTCAGGACGGTCTCCGCGGCGGCGGTCGCGGCGGCCGTCGTCCTCCTCCTCGTCGTCGTCGTCCGCGACTCCGCGTCCTACCGCCGCCACCCGGAGAGGCTCGGGTTCCCCTTCCCGGCGGTGCGCCTGGTGAACCGGGACCGGGAGGAAGAAAGGGCGCTGCACGGCTGCCACTCGTGCCTCCCGACGAGGCCGGGTAAGTCAGTCTCCAGGAGCAGTGTTGCCAACTTTCAGATAGAGAAGCATGTGCCAAATTATTTAAGAGATGAGGCATGTGTACAACTGTGTCCGGAGTCCGGGCTAAGCAGATCCCGTTTGCCTCACTATCTTTTTCCCCAGGCCTGACCAACGTCCACCTGGTCCCTCACTCTCACGACGACACTGGGTGGCTCAAGACCTTCAGGGAGTACTACGACGGAGACGCCAACCCGAACACCGGAGGACGCAAGGGATGCGTCAGGTGGGGGCGTGAGGTGGTAGACAGAGAGATTGGAGTCTAGCATCAGTGTTGCCAGGGCCGAAAAATGAAAAATCGGCTACTTTTTTTTTATTTGGCCAGACGTAAAGCAATCATAAGTCAAATTCGGCCAGATGCACTGTTTAAGTATGTTTGTTGTTAAAATTATGCAAGATTTGTCCTAATTTGGCCAGAAGTTTTTATTCAAAGAGCTAAAATACACAAAATTTTAAAAATCTCGCTTACAATTAGCCAAGCTTACAACACTGTCATGCTTTGCAATTTGCTTAATGTTTTTAAAATACCCCGCACGATGATTTCACAGGTGTATCCTGGACACAGTCTTGCAAGAGCTGCGGAAGGATCCCCAAAGAAGGTACGCATAGCAACCAATAGTATCATTAAAAAGTTTTTTTTTATTGTACTTGTACTTTACTGCACACGCTGCAGGTTCATCCAGGTGGAGGCCGCGTTCTTCTGGCTGTGGTGGCGGGAGCAGGACGCCGCCACGAGGTCGCTCGCGCGCCAATTGGTGGAACAGGGCAGGCTGGAGATCACCGGCGGAGGGTGGTCCATGAACGACGAGGGCGCGGCGCACTACACCGGGATCATCGACAACATGGCACTCGGGTTCAGGGAGTTCGGGAAGATGTTAGGTAATTAGGAGCCCCGACTACTATACCCTACGTACAGTACATACCTACATTGGCACCGGGTTAACCCCAGGGGAAAAAAGAGGGAGGAGGTTATACAGTAAAGTCAAAATTTTAAAGTTTTGTTTATGCATTATTGAATCGGGGGGGGGGGTCAGGCCTTTTTAACCCCTCCCCTCTGCCCACGTGTGCTTGAGGAATGCTCTACCTTTGGAACTTCACGAACTTTAAAACCTCACTGATACACATTGTAGGAAGGTGCGGGATTCCGAGGATTGGCTGGCAGATCGACCCCTTTGGCCACTCCAGGGAGCAGGTGAGCTCGCCTTGTTTTGGTTTTGCCTGGCTTGACCAGATCACTGATTTGTGACTGCCACAGGCGTCTCTGTTCGCCCAGATGGGCTTCAACGCGTGGTTCTTCGCCAGGATCGACTGGAAGGAGAAGAGCATCCGGAAGGCGAACAAGACAATGAACGTGAGAGACGCTTCCAGATCTTCTCCCCTTGTAGTAGTACAGTGAAGTCTCAATATTTATATCGAGATTCCACCGTACTACCTAGTGTGGGTTTTTTTCGTCCTGCTACTGCCGCAGTTCATCTGGGAAGGCAGCGACAGTCTGGGCGAGCCGGCCTCCCTTTTAACCGGGGTGCTGGCCGACCACTACTACCCGCCCAACGGGTTCAATTTCGACCAGAGGGACATCGGAGAAGAGACAGAAAACCTACTCAGGGGGAAGGACACGGAGGAGATTGGACAAAAAGTGAGCTGTCCAAAAAAAAAAAATCCTTGAAAAGAAAAAAAAAAATCGTGTTGTTGCCAGGTTCTTTCCTTTCTGGCGACGGTTAAGAATGAGCTTCAGGGCTTCGCCAATCAAAACCACCACCTGATCACCATGGGGGGAGACTTCCACTACTCCAACGCCACGCAAGTAAGTGGGCGCTGTAAAAGCTGATGTACTTTTGTCCTGCCAACATTCACTATGTACAATTCCCGCACCTTTTTTTTGCACAGAACTTCGAGAACATGGACATGCTGATCTCGGAGGCGAACGCCATGTCCAACGAGACCGGCGTCCACCTCCTGTACTCCACCCCTTCCTGCTACGTGAGGGCGCTGCACGAGGAAGAAGGAGGAGGCGTTTGGCCCACCATGACGGACAAGGACTTTTTTCCTTACATTTCTGGTGCGGCGTGTGTACGTACAGTACATACTACCATGGCCAAGGAATGGCAATAGTTTGTAGGTACTATAGGCGTGTCCACAAAAAGGGGAAAAAGAAAAGCAGAAGTACTTCTGCTTTTCTTCCCTAATCAAGTATTATTTTATCTGGTTCTTCTTCTCAGCGGAAAATATCGATTTTTAAAACCTATCTTGAAACTTATTTCACACTTTAGAAAGTCAATCATTTTCTCACCTTATAAACACTTTGTATGGCACACCAAGGCGGCATAACGAGGCATTCAGGGTACAACAACAATAGAGGTTTTCGTTCTCGATGTTACTACGTGCTAGATCCCGGCACAAACCGAGTCTGGACGGGCTATTTCACCTCCCGGCCGGCCTTCAAGGCCCACGAGAGGGAGGCCAACGCGCTGCTGCAGGCAGCCAGGCAGGTCGTGGCCATGGCGGGCGTCGGCGTCGGCGCCGAGATCGCGGCGCTGAGCGAGTTGGACATGGCGCTCGGCATCGCCCAGCACCACGACGCCATCACCGGCACCTCCACCAAGCTGGTGGACGCAGACTACCACCTCATGCTGTCGTGAGTGCGAAATTAGTGACACCAAGGGAGTTGTTCTACTGCAATGTCAATTTTTTTTTCATGCCAGTGATGAAAAGCTAACATATGAGAGAATTCAGGAAGCAAGAAAAGCTGGTTTCTTAGCTGGTTGCATCTTCATATATTTTTTACCTGCCTCCCAACAATATTTGTTTGCACATTACACGTTTCGATTTTCGGTTGCAGGAAGGGTGAGATGGCAGCGGAGTCCACCATGGGCAGACTGCTCTTCCCAGACCTGTTCCCTCTCTCCTCCTTCTCCTCCTCCTTCTCCCCGCCGTCGTTCGACTTCCGCTGCCCGCTTCTCAACGTGAGCCGGTGCCAGGCCAGCGAGAACTCCCCGCGCTTCCGCCTGCTGGTGTACAACCCGCTCCCACGTCCGAGGTCCTTCGAGCTGAGGCTGCCCTTCCGCGGCGGGAGGAGGGTGCGGGTGCGGTCGTACCCCGGCGGGTCCGCGGTGCCCGTGGAGATGGCGGAGGTGGCCGCGAGGACGGCGGCACTGCTGGAGCGCCGCCACGGCCGCGGCAGCGCCGCGGAGGTGGAGGCCCTCTTCAAGGTCCACAACGTTCCTCCTCTAGGTGGGTGGACCCAGAGTGTCGTCTTGTGGGACAGGATGTGAGCTTTCTCCCGCCCCTCCCAAATTAAGTGCAAAAGCGGATAAAAACCAGTTGTTTAACCAAGAAGAGAGGTTTCAAGTCGAGACGTTCTAAAAAAAAAACCATCCCTTGTCGTTCAGGCTACAGGATCTACTCGGTGGATCAGTCCGCCGAGTTTCCGGCCGACAGGTTGGTGCCCTGGAGGAGGTCGTCCCAGTGGGAGTTGGACGCCGCCATGCCCGGGCAGATGCGGATCAGGCTCAAGTACTACGACACCAAGCGGGAGGACCTCTTCAAGTCACCGTGGCCGGTACGAGTGGTAGACTATATTATTACATACAGGATTAAATATCCTTTATTTCTCTTTTTTTTAATCATCCATACGTAGGTGTCTGGCGCGTACGTGTTCCACCCGAAAGTGAGCAAGCCTGTGGAACCGGACGTGGTGACGGTGGAGAGGGCGGATTTCAAGAGGTTCTCAGAGTTCAGGTGAGCAGAGAGAGAGAAAGGGGAAATGATCAAGTCTGCCCAAGCGCAGGAATGGCAATTTTGAAAAGTCATATTTATAAAATATATATATATATATACTCTAAATAAAAAAACCTTCTAGCTAATTTTTATTTATAATAATCCAACAAAATTTTTTAAAAGAATCTGGCCATTTTGATGCTGTCATCTTGCTTTCTCAAACTGGCAACCCTGCTACCCGCAGGGTGAAGCTGTCGATATCCTGGGGCTCCTACACGGTGAGGAAGTTCCGGGGCGACGAGGAGGGAGGCTTGGTGGAGGTCGAATGGGTCGCCGGACCCATTCCAGGTAATTGACCTGGAATTATGCATCGCCGTAGTGATTACGCAGCACCTACTATCTAGTAGTGTAACTACTATCAGTGTTCCACTGAAAAAAAAAAAAGAAATTGTTTCCGGCAGTTGCCTACTCCGCAAACTCGACGGAGGGTCCGTACAAGGACGTGATCATGGAGTACTCGGTCCCCGGGTCCGGCGTCGACAGCGGCGGCGTCTTCTACACCGACGCCAACGGGCGCCAGTTTATGCGCCGGGTCAGGACGGGAGGGAGAATCCGGGAGCCGGTTTCGCCAAACTACTATCCGGTGACCTCAGGTACGTAGGTATGTGCCACAAAAAAAACCAAGAACAGACTTGGTTCATGTACGTGTACTATGTTTGTACTATGTCGTACTATGTACAATTTACAATTTTTGTATTTTTTTATACCTTTTCGCAGTCATCTACATTGTGGATCCGGAGAGCGGCTTGACCCTGGCGGTGAGGACTGACCGCAGCCAGGGCGGGTCCAGCCTCAGGGACGGTCAGCTCGAGCTCATGGTGCACAGGCGATCCCTGTTCGACGACGGACTGGGCCTGGAGGAGGCCCTGGACGAGACACCCTTCGACCCAAACGTCGGACTGGAGGCCGTCGGGAAGCACTGGATTCACTTCGGAGACAAGGAGGTGCACTCTTGGGAGCAGGGGTTCTCAAAAGGAACCGTGACCAAAAAGTGGGTCGCGAAAGAGTTGAACATCGGAATTTTTTTGCTTGGCCTGCGTGAGAGAAGAACGTAGTAGAGTGGGCCGCGGGATTCTTTACAGGTTTTTAAAATGGGTTTCCGTCCCTTCCCCGCCCCTCCCATAAAAAGGGTTGAGAACCACTGCTCACGATTTTCTTCCACATATAGGACGTTTTGCGTCGCTGTCGCCTTGGCATGCAGTCCGTGCACTCCCGCCCCACCTTGCTGCTCGCCCCTCCCGCGTCCCCGCCCCCCATCCCGTTCCTCTGGGGGGCGTGGCATTGGCTCCGGCCGCTGCTGCCGCCTTTGCCGCTGCCGCCGAGAGCGACTTTCAGCGGGCTGACGGCACCGCTTCCGGAGAACGTCCACATCCTCACGTTGGAACCGCTGGGCGACAGTCAGGTAGCTTTGACAGAGAAAAAATAGGTAAAACAAATATGTAAAATAATCTTTAATTGCCCTAATAGATATTGAACTCACTTCAAGTTCCTTAACGTTGAACTTACTTCAAGTTCCTTAACGTTGAACTCACTTCAAGTTCCTTAACATTAAATTTATTTCAGTTACCTTAAAAACATTGAACCCACGTTAATTTCCCTTAAAATCTTAAACTTTAACCTAACAACATTAAAATTACTTTAATGAAAAGTGCAAATTTATCTTAAAAGTACAGCACACCAAGCCATATCACTCTTTTTCAAAACCCGGTACTTCATGTAGCGAGAATAACATAGCATATTTCTTAAACATACTAGATCCTCCTGAGGCTGGAGCACCTCTTCGGCCCCGGCGAACACCGGAGGCTGTCCTCAGACGCGCTGGTGGACCTGTCGTCACTGTTCGACCCCGCGGCCTCCTTCCAGGTGGTGGCGGCGGAGGAGATGACCCTCGGCGGGGTCACGCCGCTCTCGCAGGTGTCCAGGCTGCACTGGGACACGGCTCGGTGGTCCGGAGGACACGGGAGGGCGCACCCGATGCAGTCGTCGTCGGAGACGTCGTCGTCATTGACGGTGATCAAGCTGGCCCCGATGCAAATCAGGACATTCCTCCTCACAGTCCTACGGAGGCGGCGCCAGACAACCAGTTTTTGACAGAGAATCTTGCGCAAATTCGTAGAAGCACGTATAGCAGTTTTTTTGGGGGGGTTGTCTCACATGTGCTCACAAATAAAACAATATGCAACAGTCGCACAGAGATAAAACGGTACAATACATAATTATGTATGTACATAAACTACAGATCAGTTATTCTTTAGTTGTGTGTTACTTATTGACAAAATCTGAAAAATTCTGGATCAAAGTCGATTCAGATTCCGACATCTGAATTGGATAACTGCTGCTACATGGTGAATATACTAGGTATAAGTACGTAAAATGTGCAGGACTTGAAAGTGACTGCTGGAAAAGGTGAATTGAAACCTTCCAGTCGTAAAAATCCTACTAGCTTATAAAAATGTTCACTCTAACCTGACTTTATGAGAAAACTCCACGCATGCAAAGGGAACTGAGGTGGATTCTCATCGTCTTGATCTTTCTGCTGAGCTCACTGACCAAATGTGAAGGTAACTTTTTTTTTAAAGCTAATGCATCTGATGGCTACCATAAAAAGTTTGCAAAAAAAAACACTTTTTGTGTTCTCATAATACTTCCTCACTTTCTACTAGTCCTGAACTTGACATGCTTCAATATTTTCCCGCCTGCGTCTCCGTTAGAACTGAGAGAGGTAATGAGAAAGAAACAAGAGGTAAACAGAGTTTTTCAATGTCAATAATGAAACTAAACCTGGGAAGTAGAAAGTCAACAAAAGGGACGCATGGTTTCTACGTAGTGCCTCGACATGACACTTCTAGCATTTTTTTATCTTTTTGTAGAAAAAACTCTCATTAAATTATTCTCAGTTCGTTGGCATAATAGTAATGTACTACAGTTTTTTTTTTGTTTTGTCGTGGTGTCAGAAATCCTGGTCTGAATCTCCCGGCACAATGACCTGTGAGCACGGCTGCGTCCTCGGGTGGAGATGGAGCCGGAACAACATATACACTCCTCACGTCTCATGTGGGTTTCTTTTCTTTATAACAGTCTGTGTAAAATGCACAAAAGTAGTACACTTTTTTTTTTTTTTAAATGGCAAATCACGCCCCAACTCATTGAGCGTATCTATCTTTCTTTTCACAACAGAAAGTTTGCGTTAATGCAAATCAGGAATTATTTTCCAATTTGCATATGTTTTAAACAATTTCAAGTACTCGACCAATCTATATTGGTGAACCG
>JAAUYM010128193.1_pt1 | contig 20871 bp, 33 predicted proteins | sample 7278001 | NCBI WGS metagenome assembly JAAUYM01 (sample SAMN14350224, study PRJNA611818) | marine sediment metagenome | isolation source: surface marine sediment (1.8m) | place: French Polynesia: Moorea | collected 2018-08
CTTAAAAAATGTATCAAGAAATCTGCAAACTGAGGCTTAGTAAAAGCATTTACTAGATCATCATTAGAGCTTTGACAGTGAAGGAGAGCACCTTGCTCTCCTCCAGGATGCAGCTGACGGCGCTCCTGTGCACCAGGTAGGCGGCGCCAGAGAGGTAAGGAGGGTACCTGTTTCCTCCGTACAGGTACCTGGGAGAGAAAGCTCACAAGTTGGCACCAGACTCAACCGACCAAAAAAAAAAAAGGATGCCTTTTGTGGTAGAAATGATCCCCCTTGTCTTGTTCAGGTGCATTTCAGTTGGGAAATAAATCTCCCCCCTCCAGCAGTGTTGCCAACTCTCAGCCAGGAAAGCATGTGCCAAATTTGACAGCCTAATTTTAGGATTTTAATTGCCAGCTTTGCTTTGCCAAAAATAAACATAAGAAAAGTTTTGCAGGCCAAACACTGTGGTGTTTGTTATTTTCTGCTATGCCAGTTGGCAACACTGATGGCAGAGCTGGCAGCAGCATCATGTGCCTAGTACTGCAACCTCCCCGCAGTCCCACTCCATCACCTGGGCACCGCCCACTTCCTGAACTTGGGGTCCATCATGGGGGCAAAGCGCAAGACCTTTGGGTAGGCCCTCTCAGGAACTTGGGAGCTAGAAATCTGACAAAAAGAGAAAGAGAGAGAGTATTCCAACTGAGAGCTTCTCATTTGCATACCACAGCTGGTGGTTGGGAAGCTATGTCCCACTCACCTTGGGGTCTCTCGTCATCCTCATGTGGAGGAACCCGACGAGCTTCTGCCTGCGCCTCCTGGCCCGCCCGCAGGCCGACAGGAGGGCGCGGACACCCACGAACACGTCGTCGTCGGTCTTCAGCAGGAAGGACTCACTTCTGCTGGCAAAGTGCCTGGGAGCATCCAGACATCAAGCTGAAGGTTAGACTTGAATCAGAGTGATCTTTTTTAGACTGAACATCTTGACAATTCACATCTGGCTGAGCTTACATTCATCTGTTTTAAAGCACATGTGAAACAAGAACCAAAAAAGCCCTTTAATTGCATGAGAATTTCTTGGAAAGTAACTCAGATGAAAGTCAGAGTAAATGTCAAGCCTTGGTCTTGAGCTTCATTGCGAGAGACACCTGAGCAGGTGGAGGGTCTTGATGGTGAGGTTGTTGTAGCTGTCGCGAAAGCCGTCAACGAGGATGTCGCTGTTGCGCCGGTGCTCCTCCCGCACCTTGCCAGTCAGCTCGACGTCGCTGCAAGAGTAATCCTTGAGTCGCCCTCTGGATCACACTGACCAAGGGAAAGTGAGAGTATCCATATCCAAGTTTCTTCAAACCAGGATTACCATGTGAAAACAGGGTGTTGCTACTTACTCCGTGATGCCAAGTGAGAAGACGAGCTTGCACTCCGCAATGTCCTTGCACACCCCGCCCCAGCTGTCCCTCACATCCTGCCTGCGGATGAAGTTGCCCACTGCGCTTGCCACCACGATCAGCAGGGAGCAGGAGGAGGAAGAGGAGGAGGAGGAGGAAGAGGAAGAGCAACCTTCAGAATGCAGAATAGAACAGCTGATGAGTCCCAACCACCAGCATATGTGAAAAATTATAGAAAGTTTAGAATGGAGGGATTTTGGATTAGATGGACTTTTTTTTCCTTGGCTCACAATAATTCCTGCCATTCTGAAAGGGTACTGTATTTAATTATAGTTGTGAGAAATCTGGTCATGGCCACCACCTCTTCTGTTGTGTTGCCTTTGCGTTGGCCTGAGCAAGGAGTCGTCAGCTTTGAAGTTCATGTAGTCCTGGGCCCAGGGCGACCTCCGAGGGGACCAGCCGCGAGGCACGTACTGAGGATCCTCTGTCAAGAGGACCAGGAGCAGCTGGAGAAGGAGAGAATTATCTTAGGAGGGGCAGGGAGAGATGGTAGGGACGGGGAGGGCATCTTTGCTTGCAAATACTGTGGACAAGAATTTGTAGAGAATCACTAAGTCATCTGTAACATCATGTATGAAGATGGCATTAAGATTCAAGTCCTTTGATGGCTATGACTGAATGGTTAACAGGTCTGTGCTAGTCTGTACAAATCTATGGATGTCATTTTCTAACTACACAAAGATCATGCCTGGATGAGGGTGCAGATGGCCCAAAGGATAAGGATTGTCCCCTGAAAGGAAAATGCAGAGGAATTCATGACCATGAGCTGCACAGGTGATGCAGTAAATGCTGAACAGAAAGACTCATGGATACAGAATTGTTCAGTGAAGGTCAACTCTTGCCACAATTACCACAAAAGTGCTGAATAATTCTTCTATGATAAAACACAAATGTTGATTTTTGCTAATAAAAAATACTTTGCATTTCTTCAAGACAATCTTGAAATTTTTACTGCAGAAACTCTATTGCAGACCAAAATAGTAAAATAAGGTGCTCAGTTTTTTCTTTAATGGATATCCCGTGCTATATCACATACCCACCCCAGTTCTGGTCATCCTGCTACCCTTCCTCCTCAGACACATGCTGGAGACTAATTGCAGAGTTGCTGATTCTTTGTTCTCTCCATCTACGATTTCCTCTGCAACTTGAGGAGGTACATGAAAAATGAAACTTGCTAAAGTCAAGTAGGTAAAGAAAAAAAGAGAGGGAGAAGGAGATGAAAAAAGAAAGAACATGTGCCATGAAAGACAGGAAAAAACTAGTAGTGTCCCAAAATTTAGTAATGCACATCTTGAGAACTAAATAGGAGCTCCTTTTTTAGACACTTCTTTACAGCACAACATTTTTTCTATCTACATCAATGCAATGATGCCAAGGGTCTCTTCACAGCCATCACAGCTGTGTGATGTGTGTGGCCAATGTGTGTGGCCCTTATCCACCCTGAGCTGTGCCTGGGCGGTGTAGAGAGACTCGGCCGCCACGTTGGTTGTCAACTTTGTCCCTGAGCAGGGACAGGCATTCCCAGAGACTGGAGAAGGAGGAGAAAAGATGGTACTAAAACAGAGGTATGACATCAAATTTGCATTGCTTTTAGGGCATCCCTATTAAAAATGTTATCCCCCTGTAATTCATTACCAGGTTCAAAAATGACTGTCTCATATTTTAAACATTAGAGCTTGTTTCATCCTTTGTAATTTACTTTCCCATTTTGCTCTCTCACACTCATGTACTAGACAAATGCTACATCCTCCTGCTGGCAATGAAGTCGACAATCCTGGCCCCAGTGTCCAGGCAGGAGAAGCCGAGGAAGAGCCCGAGGGAGCCCCCGACGGCTGCCACGATGGCCCCGAAGTCGTACAGGACAATCTCGCGGGTGTACTCCTCCGTCGTCTTGCCGAAGTACAGGACCAGGGTGGCCACTGTGATGGGTGGTGGACTGCTGTTGCCGCCTTCATCATTGTTGGTCATCAGGGTGTTGTTGTCAGCTGGTCACATGGGGATGGACATGTGGCACAGTGACATCCACTTAGCAGCATACTAGTAACATTGAAATCTGAAGGAAATTGCCATGTTGTAGCTACAGCCAATGTTGGATCTACATGTACATATAGTCAAGTGTATTGTGTATGTTGACTAGATCAACCTTCTTGGCTATCAAGTGAAAAGGTGCTTTTTTTTACATGGTAAAAAAAGTGCAAAATGTTTACCAAATTGAAGGTCGAATGCACCTGACTGGTAGAGTGGGCTTGTCCTCTGAAACACGTGGATGGTGTCGAGCTCGCAGGGTCTCTGACAGACCTTCTCCCTGTGGATGGCAGCAGCCAGACCCACCAGGACCCTGTACATGTCAGAGGCCTCCTGACTAGAGAAAAATTGGTGTTTAAGAGCTTTTGTTTAGTTTGTTTTCAAATTTGCAACTGCAATTTTAGGTACAATGTTGTAATGACAATTTTCCAAGTTACCTCAGTTCTACCTACAAGTTTGCAGCTACATTTTTCCCATAGTTTTCAAAACAAAGGAGATTTTTGTGATGTTTTTTCCACCTGATGGCGCAGGTGGGCAGGTCTGCGGGGTCCTGCAACTCCTTCATAAGGTAGCAAGCGAGCGGCGTCTCCTCCGCCATCAGCCTCTTGCTCAGCTCCTCCCTGTAGCAGTCCATGGTCTCTTCTGTGGTGGTGTCAGGGGAGCAGTGCTTGTTGCCCCTGGGGTTGGCATACCTAGCGTGGTGGCAATATTTAAATTTGGGGAGATTGAGCTGGGAAACTTCTTCAATTTTTGTCAGCTATTCCTTTAAGAAAACTAAATTGATTCCAGGTAGGAACAGAAAACAAAGTTAAATAAGAAAAAACAAAATGTCCCCATTTCTTTGTAGAAACTGACTGACTTTCAATTAATTTGTTTGGGCCTAAATAAGAAGTCAAACTGGCAATTCCTGCATACCATTCATGATCTGAACCAGAAAAAACTGCTTGAAACCACAACACCACTGCAAACTATAGACTGATCCATGATGTTGGACCAACATATCTAGGAAAGCTTCTTCTAATAATGTTACAATTATTGTAGAAACTGTCATGCCATCTAGTAGATGTACTTACCACTTGTGCCTGGCCATGTCCACGTGGACCTTCTGGTTCCACTCCACCTTGACCACCTCTGCAGCCTGAATCCACAAGTCCAGCGGGACCCCAAGCTGCTCCAGTCCTTTCTCGGCAATGTAGACTACCAGCGGACTCATCCTGATGGTACAGAATTCAAAGGAAAAAAAAGTTTATTACAGTGCACTCCAACAAACATCCCACTCTCAATAAACTTCCTACTGAGCTCCGATGCAGATATTTTGTTAATAAGCACCGACTGAGAATACATATCGGTGCCAAATGTGCAAAAATGTGTGTGCATTGTGTATATAGGTATTCCACCTGAGCTTCCATTTTGCATGCCACCATTGGTGGTTGGGTTTGCTTATAGGAACACCCTTGGGTCCAGAATAAACTTGAGCTGATATTTAAAAAAAATACAGATGATATTGGATGTTCAGCCAGCTGGCAAGATTTGTGGCTGCCTCATTCTTTCTCTCTACCTCAACCATGTTCCATTCTAGTTGAACATGGCTACAATTGATGAGTAGAGCGTCTCATCTGTAGGCCCACTTCCTTCCTGGATCTCTCTTGCCCGCCCAACATTCAACCTTGAATGATGACTTGCACTAGAAATTGTTTACCAATGATAACTATTTTTTACAGAGAAACACATAAAAAGGCCTTTTTCAGAAGCAGAGTGTCCTCATGTCTCAAGCATCAGGATTTCTGTTTTTCTCAAGGTCTTCTAGTTGACCTAGAATGAGTTTGACTGTTTCACTACATGACCTTCCCTCCATGCCCAAGTTCCAGTTGGCCTAGACTGAGTTTGACTGGTTTACTACTACTAACCTGGCCTCAATGCCCAAAAATCCGACCCCGGTAAGGATGGGCGTGTCGGTGCGGATGACGGCGCAACGGCCATAGGAGAAGGACCTCACCTCCTCCACCGTAATCAGGCCCTTCTCGCCCCCATCCTCCTCCTCCACAGTTTCCATGCCATCGCCCTTGCCACCACTCCTGGTCCCAAGGGTGACGACAGTGGTGGTCTCATCCAACAGGGTGACTCCAAAGGAGACCGAGGCCAAGATATCTCCAGCAGAGTAGGTGGAGGCATCCCAAATCAGATCCAGGGGATGCTGTTGGACTGCCTCTGCCCAGGTGAGGCCGCTGCCAGCCTGTCCTCCTTGTACTGACCACGGCAGGAGGTGCCACAGGTTCCAGAAATCCGCTGACAGGTTGAACTCTTCCGTCGCCCTGACGTGTGGTTTATTTAGTAAAGATAGCATTTTAAATACTACTCCTGTTTCTTTGTCACAACAGAAATTATGGGAAAATGTGTTGCTGTAAAAGATTAAAGACTGTGTCTTTATTTCTGAACTTCTTGCCTGTATCCATGATATGGACAGACACTGACTGTGGGCATCCTGACAGGCCCTTCAGAGTTGTCCTTGAACCCGGTCACCGTTGTCAGCTCGCCACGGAGGAACTTAGACACCTGAATTTGCAATGGGGGGATGAGGAGAACAGGAGCAACACCAACAGCAACAACAATGACAACAGCAGCAAAAACACCAGTATCTGTTGAGAAAGCAGCAGCAAGCAGGAGCTTCTGTACAAGAGCAGGGTAGGCAAGCAGCATCAGCAAGAGCAATAACAAGAACAAGAATGGTTTGTGTAGACCGCCGGGTTCCCGCTATTATTCACCTGGTTAAAGACCTGTGCCAGGAAGCAGCCAGACAGGAGGATGAAGATGATAGCCAGTGGGATCTGCCTCTTGGCATCCATTGCTTAACTTGAGTGAAGCCTTTCCTGTGGACATTCTAGGTACTGTGGCACCTAGATAGTACAGTGGTGACCAAGACTGAGGTACGATAAATGACTTGACATGGATAAACTTATTGCTGTTTGCCATCAAATGGTGCTATAGAAATCTGGTCACTGTATTATACTAAGCTTCTTTGCAAATAATTATTAAAATGACTAGCCAATTGCCTACGTGTTTTTAAGTTCTACTGTAATAATAATGTGTACTCTAAGTGCGCCACTTTGTGTGAGCAGAAGGCCAATTTGAGGCAATTTGTCTCATTTCTAGTACAGAGTTAAGTGCACTTTCTCAAATGGGTAGTGTGTGCATTCTCAGAAAGGTTGTAATCAAGTGTGGATTTTTTTTTTTTGGAAGTTTAAAACTTGTGGCCTCATTATTTTTTTTCTTCTGAAATAGTCTGTAGCGTTTCAAGCAGGAAAAAGAAGCCCAAAAAAGACATTTTTTTGCTTGATCCAGAGCAGGTGTAAGTGTGATGGTCACACCTGGTCACACCTGGTCACCAAGAGTAGCAAAACAGAAAATAAAAATAAAACACTTTTTTAATTATCATAACAGCTATATTTTTTCTCCACTTGTTTTCTTCACCATCTTCAATTTTTGTCTCTGAAGCTCCACAGCAGGAATCTCCTCCAGCTGTCGAAGCAGGAGAACCCGAGGAAGAGTCCAAGCGACCCGCCGACGGCGCCCACGATGTCCCCGAAGCTGTACAGGGCCACCTCGTTTGTCTGCTGGGACATGGACATGCCGAAGAAGAGTGTCAGCGTCGACGCCGGCTTGCCCGGCAGGTCAGGGTCATCTGCAGCATGGCAGCAAAGTAGAAATCTCACAAGGACGGTTGACCTTAAATTTTACCAGTGGACTAGGAAAGACTTCACTAGTAAAAAATTGAAGGTTAAATTTGACATGTGGGAAAATGGTGCATGTGCCAACAGAAACTGGTAGATATTGACAAGCTTACCTTACTGAAGGACTCTGCTTTTCAAGATTTGAAACTAGAAAGCATCTTTTCTTGATGCAAAAATTTGGTACATCTCATCTAAGACTGCTGACTAGAGCTTGTCTTATGTTGGTAGAATAAATGTTTACTATGAAGGAAACATCAAAACAATTAACAAAAAAATGTGCATGACTGCCCATAGTAAACTGGAGAGTAGAAATGGGAGTAGCTATGAGAGAGTAGAATTGTTCTGTGGAAAGCATGAAAAATGTTGGCAGAAATCTGGATGACTATGAATTGTCTGGTATGTACTGTACCTATGTAATGAACATTTATGGTGACAGCTATGGTCTTGTGTGGGGACTCACCAGAGTGATGGAGTGGGCTGGAGCGGGTGTGCACCCTGAGCCTGTGGAAGAGGCAGCTGTAGGGGCACCTCTGCACGCTCATCAGCCTGATCACGGACTGGGTGATCACTCGGAACATGTGGGCCTCCCTGACCCTGGACCCGCATGCGGGGAACCCACTTGTCCAGTTGTTTACCTGGGGCAGGTAGCACCTGTCTGGAGAGCGGTCGAGCTCCTCTCTGAGGTGCCGGATGTAGCACGCCACAGTGTCTGGTAGGGTGACGCCTGTGGAGCACTTCCACGTGTCTGAGTTTGCCTTCCTGTGTACAGTATGGCACAAGAAGTGTTACACCAAAAACTCATGTCTGGGTACCTCTACTAGTATAGTAAACTTTTGGAGGTTTTCTAGGGTTAAGGCTTCAAAAGCTGAGAGTTGAGAGTCTAATGACCAGTTAAAAATGTTTTTTTTTAATGCCAAACACTAGTGGAAAACATCCACTTTTTGTTGATGCACTACAACAATTGTTTCCTGTCTTATCCATGAGTACCAGATGTGCCTTGTGATGTCCCCAAAGATCCTCTGGTTGCTCTTCAACTTGATTGAGTTAGAGTTGTCCAGCCACGCGTCCAAGAGCACACCAAACTCTCCTGTGCCGTCTTCCACGATGAAGGCCAGCATTGGGCCCATTCTGAGAAGACCCCAACAAAAACACTTTTTGCTTCAATACAGTGGTAATCCTCACTCTTAGTAAATACACATGCTACATTTATCTAGACAGAGTTGACTGTACCTAGTCTTACTCAAACTACATTTATCTAGAGTTGACTGTACCTAGTGTCACAATACACATATTACATTAGTACATTAATGTTGACTGAACCTAGTAGAACCTTTCCAGTGTTGAAGTCCTACTGTCAGTGAACTTACCTCATGTTTATGTCCACATAGTTAAAAGTGGGAGTAAAGCTGCCCATGGCCTTGATCACTGCACACCTGCCATAGAGGAAGGAGGACTTCTCCTCCACTAAAAGGTATTCATTGGACACAGACAAACTGCCATTAAATGTTAGCTTGGCATCCTGGATCGAATCATCAACACTGCCAAAGATGACTGAGGACAGCATGTCGCCAAGGGAGTGTGTGGAGTTCTTCCACAAGTCATGGTAGGTCTCCTTGTCGGCTCTGTAGCTCCAGGCGTCGTCGGCCTCAGCCTCCTCTTCCTCCTCTGAGGCCCCCCACATGTTCCAGTGCTCTGGTGACAGGTTCAGCTCTTGGGTCATCCTGGGGGTGGGGTGGACAAAGATTATGCAGTATAAAACATTTGTTTGTAATATATAGCTTCTTGGGTGCCAATTTATGCCAAAATTGTAGCTAGGTAGCTATGATTGTATAGCTATGAAGTCATGACTTTTATGAGTTTTGTGGCCTTGGATCTTATGAAAAAAGTTTTCATGAAGGTCTCCTTCCCTGGTAGCGTTGTATCCGTGGTACGGGCAGATGCTGACCGTCGGCAACCTGATGAGGTGCTCGCTCTCGTCATGGATGGTCGTCACTGTTGTTGTCTCCTTCCTGATGTACTTCCTCACCTGCCCAACCAACGACGCACTATTAATAAGCTTCCGACCAAGCTCCGATGCAGAAATTTTGTTAATAGGCACTGACTGAGCATACAAATCGGTGCCAAAACATGCAAAACACATGTGTGCAACGTGTATATATTCCAACTGAGCTTCCATTTTGCATGCCACACCGTTGGTGTTTGAGTGCAAAATGAAAAATGCCAAAAAAAACGATTGACAAGTTGACGTGACAGACTTGGTCGTAGACATGGGCCAAGAAGCACACGAGGAGGACAAGGAAGAGGAGCGACAGGATGGCCTTCATCCCGAGCATCTTCTTCTTTCCCATGGTGGTGGTGGTGGTGGTGGTGGTGTTGATGCCTCTTCCTCCTCCTTGAACTGCTGACTTTGCAATAATTTCTTTCCAAGAAAACTTGGTGCATGAGCTCATTAACTGTCTGCACTGCTATCTCATCTCATGAGAAAGTTCCACTACCACCCAGCAAGAAAGGGGTTCTTTTGAAAGTGCGCGTAATTACAGTACCTGCCCAACCAGCATTGGCGCCACTGGAGCCACACCAACGGCTACACCACTAGTGGTAATTAGTGATGGGGGTTAAAGCCTGGGTTGCTCCAGGTCAATCAAAGGATTCTTTTTTTCATTGTTTTAACACTTGGTCTGGCATTAGGACAACCCATCACTAAATGCCTCCGATATTGGTTGGGTGGACCCAATTAGTCACCTTGTCATCATTAAATGTTGGCACAACAGTGGAGTGAATGGAAGCAACAATTAGGCTATGTTTAAAGTCTTTTATCCATCTTGTGTACTGAAGGCCATTCAGATCTTTTTTTAAATGGTCTATTGTATTCAGTGTGGTGGTAAATTTAATGAGCCAAGTACTGGGTGTGCACAAAATATACAACATTAATCATCTTGTTCAAATTAGTCCATTGTGTTGTACTCAAATTGTGCATGAAGCAGAACAGTTGTTGCATAGAGTTATGCTACAGCATTACCATCAACCCATAACAGTAAAAAAGAAGAGTCAAGGAGAACAGTCATTGCATAGACTTATGCTGCAGCATTGCCATAAACACTTAAGGTATATAAGAGTCAGTCAACCAGCACTGCCTTCAGGTTTTGCTTTCTGCATGCCATTTGAAACACATTCCTAAATTTTCGGAGATCCAGTCCACCATCCTCCTTCCCATGTCGAGGCAGGAGAATCCAAGGAACAGGCCAAGGGAGCCGCCGACTCCGCCCACAATGTCGCCGAACGTGTACAGGGCCACCTCGTGGGTCTGTGCCACGAGCCGGTTGCCAAAGTACACGTAGAGGGAGGAGACCGGCAAGGTGGTGTTGTGGTCAAGAACTGATTCTGAAAGGAGAGGGAGATATCTAAATGAATAAGTTTTTCATAGAACCTCTTCATGAAGAGGCCTGTAGTATGCAAGGAGGTTTTTTTTATAGTAAAGAGTGAAAAAAAATGAGATTAAATTTTGATATTTGGAGGATAACCTTTGGAATGGGTGGAGCATTTTGCAGTGGAGTATTTTCTAAATTGTGGTGAGGCTTTATAGCCTATGTAGGTACTTTACCTGAATGGTACATTGGACCTACACGCTTGAAGGGGATCAGGGTTTCGTAGATGCAGCTCGACCTGCACCCCTCGGTGAAGGGCAGCGCAGTCACGATGTCGACCAGCAGCCAGTATGCGTACCGTGCCTGCTGCCTGGATTGACACGGCGGGAAGTCCTTGGTCCAGCTGTGAACGGACGGCATGTAGCAGATGCCGCCCTCCTCATGCTGATGCTGCTCTACCAGGTCCTCCAGTCTCTTCTGATAGCAGGCGACAGTGTTGGGCACATTGACATTGTCGTCACACCTGCGGAACTTGGGATTTCCAATCCTGGAAATTTGAATTGCACAGTTGAGGCTGTTTTGTGCTACTATTGCATGACTTGATCAGCCTTTTCTTTACCACTTCTGCTTCCTAAGGTTGAAAAAGACTCTTTGATTCCTCTCAAGCTTAAAGACAGTTGCAGTTTGCAGCCAAATGTCTAGTGGGATGCCAAATTTCTCCATATCTCCATTGGCAATGTAGGCTTGGACATAATCCTTTCTGTAAGAGTTAAATTTCTGTGCTAACATGGGCATGACATACTTAGCACCTAAATTTACCTGACAGTGACTTCTAAGCTGGGGATCGAGGTCGGCCTGGGCCCGTGAGTCTTGATCACTGCACACTTCCCAAAGGTAACAGAAGACACCTGCAAGACTGAGAGGTTGTCGCCAGTCGTCCTGTTGGGGCCATCAGGTGAGAATGCAATCCTGGAAACGGTCGTCCTGTTGTCATTGACCGTATATTTGACGGAGTGCAAGACTTCATGGAGCTGGTAGGTGGAGGCGTCCCACAGGTCCCTCAGGACACGCTTGTCTGAAATGTTCTCCCAGCCAGCACCACCACCATCAGTGTCAGCACCGTCACCTTCATCCCTGAGTATGTTCCAGACCTCAGAGGACAGGTTCAGCTCGGCGGCCATCTTGGTGACGTTGAACCCTTGGTGGACGCACAGGCTGACTGTTGGCAGATCAAAGTATTCGGCGTCCTCCTTCAGCTTGCTCACAGCAGTTGTTGCTCCCCTGAGGTACTTGTCCACCTGTACAGTATGTACTACTTTTTTTTTTCAAATACAAAGATGACAGGATGTCTTGGAAATTGGTGGTGAATACCTGGTCGTAAACTTGGGCTGCGAAGCACCCCAGGAGGACGAGGAACAGCACTGAAGTGGCAACAGTTCTTGCTTTCATTTTCAGCAATTTGGAAGGACTAGCTAAAAGGACTTTTTGTATTCATTTTTTTAAAAGAATCTAGTGGTCCTTTTTCCCTGCCACAAACTTGAAATGATCTTCAAACACAACCACAACACAAGGAAAGCAGTCTTCTAATGAGGCATTGAAATATGGTGTTTAATTATCTGTCATGACAAAACTGCAAGACCCCTTTATTTACCACAAAATGGGTTCCTAATAAAGGCACAATGCAACAAGAGTGCAGTTTTTTTCTGCAATAAGTGGCACAGCTACTGGTTGGAGGAACATTTTTACAACAAATTGTCACAAAATCATTTTGCAGGTATGAGATAGTCACAATGATACGTTGTGCTACACAGTTATAGTATAATCCTTCTTCAGTGTGTGACAACATGGAACTTCTTGGGGGAAACAACATCAAAGATTTTATTTCTTACATGTCTACTACATCTCTTGAACATAAGGAGAGTTAGCAAAATTCTTGAAATTTTTCTTGTGTTTAGATGGCAACTTACTTTTTTACTTTCTGATCTTTGGTCTCTTCTTCCTCAGCGACAAGAACAGCCAGTCCAGGAACCTCTTTCCAGAGTCCAGGCAGGAGAATCCCAGGAAGAGTCCAAGGGAGCCGCCGACAGCCCCAACGATGTCGCTGAAGCTGTACAGGGCCACCTCACTGGTCTTCACTTTGATCCCGGCACCAAAGAAGATGTTCAGGGAGGAGACTGGAGTGCTGCTGTCATTGGCAGCATCAGGAACTTTTCCTGGAAGAAAAATATGTGTTCTTTGGTGTGTCTCTCGCCACATGTTGCTTTTGCTAGCATCATTGTCAATGTGTTTTTTTCAGCATGTTTCTTTTGTTACAAGTTTGCCACCTCTACTGTATTTTGCACTACTTGCTGCTCCAGCACTCCACTTTGTCAACATTGCCACTTTGCCCTTTCTCACCTTGTGCTCATGTGTGTGCACTCACCTGAGTGGTAAAAAGGAGTGGTGCGCCTAAAGATCTCCGTGGCTTGGTAGGAGCATGTCTGCCTGCACTCCTGGCTGACGAGCAGCGATGCCACCACGTCGACCAGCAGCCAGTATGTCGACAGGGCCTGCCGCCTTGAACGGCACCTCGGGAAGTCCCTGGTCCAGTCGTGCAGGGACGGCATGCTGCAGACCTCCCTCTCCTGACTTGCCAGCTTGGCCTTCATCGCCCTCTCGTAGCAGGCGACCGTCTGGGACACGGTGGAGCTCTCCAAACATTGGCGCGTCATTGGATTTCCAAGCCTGTAAACATATACCCAACCAACAACACACTCTTAGTAACTTAAAAACTTCCAACTGAGCTCCAACGCAGAAATTTTGCTAATAATCACCAACTGAGCATGTACAAATCAGTGCCAAACGTGCAAAAATGCATATGCATTGTGTATATATTCCAACTGAGCTTGTATTTTGCATACCACTGTTGGTGGTTGGGTATGTACAGTACAGTAGAATATCATGTGTACATTGTCCATCCTTCTGTGTTGAAGGAAACATTGGAATCTTACCATTCATGCTTTCTCAGGTTGCAAAATATCCTCTCGTTTGGTCGCACTTTGACGATGTTGGCCATGTGGAGCCAGATGTCCAGAGGGACACCGAACTCCTCTGTGGTCTCCTCGGCAATGTAGGCTTGCGCTTCACCAGTCCTGCAATATTTAGATGTACTTCAATGTGGGCATATACTGGAAACAGTCAATATTCCTTTAAGCAAAAATATGTTTCAAAAATTGAGTTTGTAAACTTTTATGAGACAAACATACTTTCAAACCATAGGAGTTAAGCTTGATTTTTTTGAGGCATTTTTCAAGTTTTTTGTGCACCTCATCTCACCTCAAATTTATGGTCAAGAGTGGGTTCTTCCTTGGCCGTCCCAAGGTCTTGATGATGGCGCACCTCCCAAAGAGGACGGAGGACTTTTCCTCCACAGAGAGGTGCTCACCCAAGGTCACGTTGCCGCCGCCAGACAAGAAGTCCACCCTGGAGATGAGTGCACCGTCGTTGAAGGTCCAGAAGTGCAGCGAATGCAGCAACTCGTGGACTGGGTAGACGGAGGACTCCCACAGGTCCAGCAGGTCTTCCTCGTCCGAGACGTCCGACCAACGTCCCCGTTGTCCCGGCTCCGCGTCAGTCATTGTCCCATTCCACATGATGTTCCAGAACTCCTCAGACAGATTCAGCTGCCTCTCCATCCTGGAGGTGTCAAACCCGTGGTAGGGACAGATGGTGATCGTGGGCAGGACATAGTTCTCTGTGACCTTGCTGAACGACTTCACTGCTGTGGTGTCCCCCCTGAAGTACTTCCTTACCTGGTGATTGGAAAGATGTGTTTGTCTTAATGAGCATTGCAGCTGCCTAACCACCAAAGGTGGTATGCAAAATTGAAGCTCAGTCAGATACATGCATTGCATGCTAATTTTTGCCAATTTGGCAGCGATTTGTATGCTCAGTTGGTGCTTACTAAACAAATTTCTGCATTGGAGCTCAGCCGGAAGCATATTAAGAGTGTTGTTGGTTGTGTGGGTTTGTTTTGACTTACCTGATCATAGACCTGGCCCAAGAAGCAGCAGGTCAGCACAACAAACAGCACCGCGACGCAAAAGGCCTTTACTTCCATTCTACATGTCCCAAGGTGAGACTGACACTGAAGCAGAACTTCAGGTTAAGCATATTGAGCAAACCAATTGGTGCAGCCAGCCTTTTCCAGTTTAACAAAAGCTTAGGGTGGTTATGGCAGCTTTTTTCAGCACAGTTTATACATACACTACACTGAATACAGGAGGGGAGAAATTAAGTGAGCTTCTTTTTCTAGTACACACAATAGTGGTGTCGGATCTAGTAAATTGTAAGCAATTTGGGACCATTAGTGCACGGGTAGATCTACAGAAACACACCTATATCGTGTTGGCTAAGCATTTATGAATTTTAAATTATTAGATCCGCTTTGAAGCCAAGTTATTCTCGTTATTGATTATTTGGATGAAGTTCACAGAGTTTGAGTATACCTACTACTGTAGTCGCGCTCATTGATGTGCATTTGATGTGCTAGACAATGTCATTGTACTGTACATGCAAAAATACCATGGAGTGTGAAATGCAGATTAATATTAGTAGGGAAAGACACCTCAACGCATGAAATTGATTTCTACCTATGTACAATAGTGTACACTGTACACAATCTGATAAGAATAGAAATTAGGTACATTTAGATGTAAATTATTGTGCCAAAGCAAGCAGAATCTAGAGGCATTAATGAATGATGCTGATAATAATAATGAAGTGATGTCTAACAGTTGACAATTGTTGTGTGGGCAGGCTTCTTTGTTTTGGCGAGGTTGTAGAGTCGAAAGGACCTGTCAAGAATCTTCTTTCCAAACTGGAAGCAGGAGAAGCCGAGGAACATGCCAAGCGACCCTCCCACCGATGCCAGGATGTCGTTGAAGTCATACAGGACCGTCTGACGTGTCTCCTCACTCAGAACAGAGGGGACATATATGAAGAGTGATATGGCAGGTTTGCCATTTTCTCTGGGGGGAACAGCATCATTCTCTGCAGAGTAGCAAGAAATTACATAATGAATGATTACATATGCCAGGTCAAAATTTTAAATGAAATAAATACAGTCTAACCATTGTAGTGCAGAGGGCTGGTTCTGACAACTACGCGTGCGTTGTCAAAGCTGCACTTGTTCGGGCAACTCTCCCCCTTCATCAGGCTGCTTATGTCCTCGTACAGGATCCAGTACATCTTGAGGTAATGCTGCTTGTCCCGACACATTGGCAAGTCACTTGTCAGCTCAGGCACATGGGGCAGTGAGCACACATCTTCCTGGTGACTCAGCTGCTGTCTCAGCTTTTCTTCATAACAAGCAGTGACCTCATCTTGTGTGGTGGTCTGAGAGCACTGACGGGTGTGTGGGCTCTCGATCCTGCAAGATAAATCTTCTATTTATTCTTTTCTTTTGAGCTTGCTCTCTTAGCACTTACCACCGATGGTAGATGATCTCGAGGACAACATTCTCATTATCATGGAGCTTCAACAGTGTGATTTCCTTTTGCCAGATGTCCAGGGGGATTCCGTAGACATGGTCATTCTCGACAGACACGATGGCCTGCAAAGGACTCATCCTGGAAAAGTGCTGACATTTTTTACCAAGCAAATCTAACTGTTCCTGAAGTCATATGTCTGAAGGGACTAGAGGGTCTTTGGAATCTCAAAACTCACCTCAGGTTGATCACTAAATACCAAGAGGATGGTACCCATTTCAAGACCTTGACAACTCCGCACCTTCCAAAAAGAACAGAAGACCTCTCCTCCAGAGAGAGCACTCCTGACATGCCAGAGCTGACAAGGCTGCTGTTGGAGGAGGAGGAGGAGGAGGATATGCTTGAGAACACCTTACTGGTTTGGACATCCTTTGCCAACAGGGAGATGAAGATCTCTTCCAGCGAGTAGGTTGACGCTTGCCACAGGCCCCGGTAGGCCTCCTGGTCCAGCTCCCAGGTCCAGCTGCTTTCGTTGTTTTCAGCCTCTGACCAAAAGTTCCAGTGGTCAGGTGACAGTCCCAGTTCCTCCGCCATCTTGTTGGCCTTGAATCCGTGATAGGGGCAGATGCTGATCGTGGGGATCTTGTGGTGCCTCCTGTTGCTGGTGAACGTTGTGACTGTGGTGGTCTCCTTTTTGAGATACTTGTTCACCTAGATGGACATGTTGAGATAATACAGGGTAGGGTATTTTTTTATCTGCTTACCCAACCACCAATGGTGGCATGCAAAATGGAAAGCTCAGTCTGAACATGTATACACATTGCATACCGGTACACTTTTTGCACATTTGGCACTGACATGTATGCTCAATTGGCATTTATTAACAAAATTTCTGCATCGGAGCTAAGAGCTAGGGGTCCATTGTTGAATGGGTAGCTTAAGTTTGTTTGAAATTCATCATGTCATGTGAAAGAAACCAATTTAGCTTAGGTCTTTTTCATGAAAGGGAAGAAAGATGTCTTAGGCCTTTAGGACACAATTTTGACCCAAAAAATATCTGACCTCACCTGGTTATAAACCTGAGCCAGGAAGCATGAGAGCAGAGCCAGGAACAGTGCCGTCAAGACAACCTTTCTGAGTGCTTCTCCCATATTTTTTGCCAGTTGCCTAAGCAGCAAATTCAGACATAGACTACAGCATCACCTTAGAACCTGGTGTGGCACAGGTACTGTAGGCATTGACTGGGATACACTAGTTACAAGGTACTGTCTATCTGTTCCCTGCATCGATTTCCTTATGTTGCCTTAACTAAGGCAATTTGCATCTCTTACTTGGAAAAGTTCAAATTTTTGGTTAAGTAGGTATGGACAAACTTGTCATCTCTCCAAGGGTGCTGGCGGCATTCAACTAAGGCAATTTACACCTCTTACTTGGAAAAGTGGACTGGCATTTTCTGATGTCAATTACCAAAAAACCCCACCTTAATAGCAAGTAAGGAGACGACAAATACAATTACTTCAACTATGTTTTGTAGCTTTGTTTACTCTTATTAAAGTATGCTAAAAAATGTGTGACAAGTGACAAATTCACAATATGATACTGCAGATGAGTATGTAAGGTTGCATGGACTGGTATTTTGTGCAAATACTCAGTGAAATACTTTTTCACATGTGTTACTTCAAAGTGTGGTATTCTTTTTTTTTTAGTTTTTAAGTATACTATGCAAACAATGCAGTGACATTGTATTTTATTTTTGACTTTTCTCTTCTAGTCTTGCCACCAGCAGTCAGAAGTCCAGTCAAGAATAAGAATGCTAACATTTAACAGTGAAGGACCATATTGTTGGCAGCCTTCTTATTTGTCCTGGCAAGGCTACAGAGTTGAAAGACCCAGTCGAGGACCCCCTTCCCGCACTGGAAGCAGGAGAAGCCAATGAACATGCCGAGCGAGCCGCCCACGGCTGCCACAATGTCATTGAAGTCATACAGGGCTGTCTGGCGGATCTCCTCACTCAGCATGGACCCGACATACAGGAAGATTGAAATGGCTGGTCTGCCATTGTCACCTGGCTGACTTGCATTTGCTGTAATCAAACACTATGAAATTCTTCCACCCTTCCTCCTCCCCCAGCTTGGCATGATCACAAAATTTAGCAAATCACCATCATGGTAGAGAGGCCTGGTTCGACTGAGGACTTTTGGGATTTCAGCACGACACGAGTACGGGCAGACCTTGCTCTTGTACATCAGGGAGCTTATGCCGCTCACCAGGGCCGAGTGCATCGCGGCGGCCTGTCGCTTGGACCGGCACATCGGCAAGGTCCTTGTCAGGTCATGCACCTGGGGCAGGTAGCAGGCGTTCAGCTTTCCTCTCAGCAGATCCCTCAGCTCCTTTTCATAGCAAGCCAGTCTCTGTGGAGTCGAGATGTTCGGCAAGCAGTTGCCTGAACCTGGCCTGTCAATCCTGGATGTTGTAGCAGTGCAAACTGTGCTTAGAAAGCTTACCACCTTCCTTACAGTTAATTTCAGTACAGTAAAGAAAAAAAAAACAATTTAAGGTGTTTGACATAATATGTACAGTACTGCACCATATGTCCTTGTAGGTCTCCAGGACCACGTACTCGTTCCAGTTGAGCTTCAGGGTCTCTGTGCTCTCCAGCCAGACGTCCAGTGGGACCCCGTACTCCTCGGCACCCTCGGCAGACAAGTACACGCGCACGGGACTCATCCTGCAAGACGCCTTTTGTACTGCAAGAAGCATCTCTTTCCACGAAAAGGTGCACCCAATATGTTTTTGCTAATGTCCCGCCCCCAAAGTGATACGGCAAGTGCACTTTCTGCTGCCACCTTTGGCAGCCAAGTCAAGAGGTTCTGACCTCAGGTGCTGTGGCAAACCACAGTAACACAGTACCTGACGTTCACCAGCAGGTACATCGAGCTGAGCAGCGTGTCCAGGACCCTGATGACCGCGCACTTCCCAAAGGCAAAGGAGGACCTCTCCTCCAGTCTCACATGCCTGGCGACCTCCCACCCTCCTCCCGAGGAGTGGCTTGCCTCCTGGCTGCCACCATCCAAGTGGATGCTGGAGATGGCCCGGGCATCGTTGAAGTCCGCATAGGTCACGGAGGCCAGGATCTCTGCGAGGGAGTAGGTGGAGGACTCCCACAGGTCCCGGTAGGTCTCCCTGTCCACCTGGCGGCTCCAGCCTCCGTCGCCTTCGTCGTCCAGGTTCACCATGCTCCAGTGCTCCGGAGCCAGTCCCAGCTGTCGCGACATCCTGCCGGTCTTGAACCCGGAGTACGGGCAGACGCTGACCGTCGGCAGCCTGCGGCCGCCTTCGCCATCCTTGAGGGTCCTGACGGTGGCCGTCTCCCCGCGGGCGTACTTACTCAGCTGGTCCAGCACCTGGGCCAGGAAGCCAGACAGCAGGACGAGGAAGAGCAGCCCTGTGGCCAAGGATCTCCTCAACCTCCTTGCCCACATCTCCATTTTTTTTTTTTTGGGTGGGTGGAGGTGGTGTGTTTTGGCTAAATTTAGCTTTTTTTTTGTAATATTGCAGTACTGTATTTGGGAAACTGAAGTGCTTGGCTTAATTTTGGGCGCAAGACTGTCAAGATTGCAACGCCTGATAAAAAAAAAAGCGTCTGGTTTGCATCGATTAAAAAAAAAAAAAGAAATTAATAAATGGTGTCTGAGGACAAAAAAATGAACTGAATTCAGGGCACTGTCATCTGCAACCATTCATAGAATTGTTGGGCTTAAAGTTGTCATGTTTTTTTCTTTGATGATGTCTGTCTATTGTACTACATTGTCAAACATTTTTTTTTTGGGTACACACTGCCTTTATTCTGATCAGAAAGTTTTCTTGTGCACACGGAGCGCAAGAAAAGAGCTTGAAAAGCATTTCTCTACCCAACACTCGATTTCCCAGAAGAAAAAAAAAAGCACAAACAATCCACTAGGTATATATAATAATTGGGAAGTTGGTCGGGTATAGGAAAGAGGAGGAGGAGGATACATGAAAGATGTGAATTGGCCCCCAGGGCAAAACTGGGGGAGGGTCTTTTCAGCATCCATCACCTCAATTATCGCCCCTCTCCTTCCACACACACAAAAGTTTTGTTCATACTAATTAGGACAGGGGTTCCCAACCTTTCATCATGATGCAAGCTGTCCGTTGCAGAATGCTGGTGCAATTTATTTGGTTGGTTCGCCAACTCACTTTTTGGGGGGGTTGGGTACCTTTTTTTGGGTTGAGAACCCCTGAATTTGTAGTAGTAGTAGGAGGAGGAGGCGAAATATGGCTGCTGGCATCTTGGGGAGAGAGAGAAAGAGAGAGAGAGAGGGAGAAAGGCAATATTTTTACCTGTCTGACTGGCAGAAACAATTACGACTAACAAGCAAGAGGACCAAATTACCTGTTGCAAAATATTGAACATCACGACGTTTCCCAAATACTATGCACTTGTAAAAAAGAATTTAATAAACAAGAATTCCATCTGACGAACCAATTTTTCTTTTGTCTTTTTAAAATGAATCAAGGTCATTTAAAAAAAATGAATCAAGCCTGCCTGAAGCTTGGATTGCAAATTGGCTGCCAAGACCCATAAAAACCCGAGATGAAAATGAAAAAAAAAAAAAAAAAGAAAAAACATAAAATTCAGATTGAATTACGACGTGGGCCGAATTTTATATTTATTTCAGCATCCCGTCACTTCCCATAAAAAACGAGATGGCGAAAAATAAAGAAATAAAAACTGAGCCTGGAACGACGACGACCTTTTAATTCGGGTCTCAAGGATGCCAATTAGTCCACCCAATCAGAAATAGAAAAAAAAACCATTAGACAGGAGATCCTTTTA
>JAAUYM010000582.1_pt1 | contig 20801 bp, 18 predicted proteins | sample 7278001 | NCBI WGS metagenome assembly JAAUYM01 (sample SAMN14350224, study PRJNA611818) | marine sediment metagenome | isolation source: surface marine sediment (1.8m) | place: French Polynesia: Moorea | collected 2018-08
AGCCACACTGGGAGGCCGAAGGCCTCCCAGTGTGGCGAGTCGTAATTTGGTCTTTGGCCATTGCGAAATTTTACCCAGCAAGGCGGGTAGCTTTAGGCTAGTAAATAATAAGTCTGGGGTGAGTCCAGACTCACCAGGCTTATACCCGAAATGACTGGTGGGGAAGCATTTTCCAACATGCAAAGACTGAGATTTATGACAGCATGTAAACACTAGGATTGTCATACAGCATCCAAAGATGAGAAAAAAAAATCGACAGCGTGATGACAACACACGTTACGATTTTTTGCATGAATTTTAAAGTCATTGTGGAACACATTCATAAAGGTATGTTTTACCTTATATTTAAATAGGCTGGTTTGAAGCGCTTCCTGTCCCAGTACCCTTCCCTCTTCTGCGTGACTGATGAGTTCGTCAGCGTGGCCACCATCCCATCCGTCAAGTACGGAGGCGGCAGCGGACCCGGCAGCAGCAGCAACAACGGGATCTCTGGGGAGGCTGCGGCAGCCGGAGGAGGAGGAGGAGGAGGAGTGGGAGGAGGCAGGGACTACGGGCACGAGGCCATGACGTACTTCAAGGAGAAGCTCCGGCAGTACGGCGACTCCATCGAGGTGCCGATCAGGAGTCTCCTGGGGCACCGATCGCAGGCACCGCCGGAGGTCAGGCACGTCTCGGGACAGCACGCCAAGGAGTTCAGGGACTTTCTGCTCAGGTACCCGGAAGACTTCGTGGTCAACGAGGAGGCGGAGACCGTCCACCTCAAAGAGTTCGGCGTCGCCGCCGCTAAGATGTACTCTGAGGAGGAGGAGGAGGAGGAGGAGGAGGAAGAGGAACAAGAGGAGGAAGACGACGAGGACGAACCTAGAACGTCTGCCCAGGACGTCAACTCCCAGCTGGCGGAGAGCATCCGCTCGCAGCTGCTGTCCTCCGGTCCCACCAGCCTGGACGAACTGCTGGACAGGCTCAAGGCCGACTTTTCCGCCAGGCCGGGGCGAGGGGAGTTCCCCTACAGCACGCCGGAGAACCTGAGGACCTTCCTCAAGATCTACCCGGGTTCGTTCCAGACGCAGGGCGGCGTTGTCTCGCTCGCGGAGAGCAGGGCGGCCAGCAGCGGCGGGAGCGCACCCGGCTCCCCTAGCAAGCTGCAGCAGCAGCCGGTGATTGGCTGCGGCAACAGCAGCATTTCCCTCAAGGACCGAGTCAGCTCCGTGGTGCAGAGGGCCGTGGCGGAGAACTTCTCCGCCAACTCCTCTTCATTCCGCTCGCCGCCGCTTTTGGACCATCAACAGCAGCAACAGCGGCAACAGCAGCAGCAGCAGCACCACCCCCCTCCTCTCCTTTCGCCCCCTCCGTTGTCCTGCTCCTCCTCCTCTTTCTCCTTCCGCGCGGACAGGGCTCGCGTGGTGTGGCAGTCCGAGTCGTGCCAGGACGCGTTGGCGGAGGTGTCACGGGCGTGGAAGTCGGTGGCGGTCGAGGTGAAGGGGGTGAACCTGGGGCCGGAGGGGAGGGTGTCGTCGGTGCACCTCAGCTGTGCGGACGAGGACGAGACCAACAGGACGGCGGGCGTCGACACGTTCATCTTCGACTTCTTGCAGTTGCCGACGGCGATTTTGAAAGGTGGCGCACAACAAAGGATTGCTTTTTCCGTCCTTTTCTGGAAGTGGCGTCAATCTTCAATTACTATATCTTTGCAGATGGTTTCAAACCAATTCTGGAGAATGACAACATTCTAAAGGTGAGCTGAGAAAGCGTCAAACTATCACATGGTGGTTTTTTTTTAAATCAAACTTTTGAATGTGACTGCAATTCTGTCTTCATTTCGCGTTGCAGGTGCTTCACGACTGTCGCAACGAGTCAGCCACGCTGTGGTTCCAGCATGGGATCATGATGACCAACGTGTTTGACACGCAAGTAAGACTGACGATGTGGGGGGAGAACACTGCAAAAAGTTTTTATTATCGCCATGAATTATTTTTCAGGCCGCCTACGCTGTGATCCAGCACCAGGACAAGGTGAGCCCGGTGCACAAGGTGAAGAACGTCTCGCTGCCCTCCCTGTGCCGCCACTTCGAGCTGGGCGGCGCCGCAGAGGAGCTGACCCAGCAGCGTGCCAGGAGGGACCAGCGCTTCTGGCTGCGGAGGCCCATGGAGCAGGAGGCGGTCTGGCTGGCGGCCCTGGAGGTACACGTCCTGGCCAGGCTAGCCTACCCTAGGCTGAAGGGGCTCCTCCGCGCGTCCTCCCTCCCGCTGTTCGATACACTCTGCAGGGAGCAGCTGAGGATGCACGTGGACCCGGAGGCGGTCAAGGAGCAGAAGACGAGGAGGAAGATCGACCTGGAGGTCAAGGACATTAGGGACAAGTTGAGCAAGACTACCAACGGAAAGAACGTCGTGCTTAGCAACAGGGAGATCAGGCTGCTCAGGTAAGAGAATTATATTGTTTATTTATTTATTTATTGTTGTTATTACAATTATAATAATAATAATAATAATAATAATTATTATTATTATTATCGTTATTATTGTTATTATTATCATTATGCAAACATTACCGTTATGTATTAACATTTTAAACCTAGTAGTAAATTTCACTGGGATATTTCAAGGACTTGATCAAGAGAGTCGCTCGCTAGTCTCTATAAGGTACTCGTAAAATATCTTTTTAAAATATACACATTAATGAATAATTTAATTTTAATTAAAATGTGATGAAATCGAGAACTTGGTGATTCTTACCCAGATCTCCATCCATTAAAGAAAGTGTCGCCTCGTTTGAATATACCGACTTTTTTTTAGGTTTGTCGATCTGTCAGAGGAAGACGTGAAAAAGATCAAGGGGTCCGCTAAGGTGGCGAAGAAGTTGGAACGACTGACGAATCCGTGAGGATGTTCTTATAAGAATGGCTTTTTCACAAAAGCAGTTTTTGTCAAGCTATCGTTGAAACTTTCCAGTCAGTCTAACGGCGACGACGCCAACCCGCCCAGCCTGGAGTCCGTCTCCTCCGACAGCAGCGGCGGGGAGAACAGCAACGCCAACAACAGCACCTCCAACCTGCAGCAGGGGCTGGAGAGGATCGAGAAGCTGGAGGCGCTTATCGCAAACATGACCGGGGGAGTGGGCAGCGGCGGCTGCGGCGGCGGTGGCAGTCAGGACGCAGGACTGGACGCATCCTACTCCTCCGCGGAGGCGCTGATCACGTCCGCGGCCGCAGCTACGGCCGCCGCTGCGGCCGCCGCCGCTCTGTCGTCGCCCGTCCGGAACACCCAGCTGCAGTCGCAGCTGCATCAGCTGCGCAGTCCAATCCGATCCGCGGTGTCCGCCGGCAACCTGATGTCGCCGCCGTCTTCCCTGTCCTCCTCGTCCTTGTCCCAGCCGCGGACGCTGTCTGCGACGGCGGTGGCGGCGTCGACCTCGAACGTGTCGACCCAGACCCTCTCCACCGGCGACATAGTTATGACGAAGGTCTTCGCGGAAAGCTCAGCATCTCCATGATGATCCATCTCTCCCAATCCCCCCCCGTCCAATATGCAATATGGAAATAATATCAAACTTGATATACTACTGTTGCTACGACGTGTCATACCACATACTACATACTACGGTACACTTCAAGTACTACTATGGAGAATAAGTGAATAAACTATGGGTCTCCTTCACAGGAATTGAGAACATGCAGTGCGCGCTTCTTGATGCTAACAATTCTAGAGAAGACGGAGCAACAGCAACCCCTCGAACCTTGAAAGAAAGGACCACTTTGTGTGACATTACATAGTGTAGTTTGAGAGAGAGAGAGAGAGAAGAGGAAAGGGAAGAATGAGGGAAGAATAGCAGTTTATTTTTTACTTTTATCAAATTATTTGGTTATACTTTTTATTTAGAAAAAACTAGTCATGCCACCCCCACCCCCTCGATTCTGACACCCATTCTTCTTCTCTGTTGGGGGAAAGAAAAGACTACGTATTTGACTGCTGAAAGAGTACGATCAGCATCGAATTTTTTTTCCTTTTCCTCGTCCTCCTGCGGCCTCATCACGAACCAGGTTGCCATCCTAATAATTCAAGATGGCTCAAAACCCCTTGTAAAAATATCTTGCACCAACTTCTGTTTTCGAGAGTATTCAAGAGTGTCGTAAAATCCATTAAGCTTGAAATGCGGTATTCTTTCATGTCATTAGTTAGATTTATTCAGAGCAAATTTAGCCAGTTTAGGACATAATTTTATTTAGTACTCGTATGTACCTACGTACGTAGATATCTCTCAAAATACTCGAGCTTGCTCATTGCTCAATGCGTGTTTGAAAATGAGCAAGAGATATCTAAAATCCACAGGAGTTGCGCATTTTCTCCAGGGTCTCACTACGTGTACTACACATATCACTGTACTGTATGAGTGCCGCCGACTGGTTGAGATGAAAAAGGGTCATTCCTTTCCCATCCTCCTTCCAGAGAAAAGGAGACTCATTTCAAGCAGGCAGGTTTCTCTATTTCCTCTCTCAGCGAGAAGGCAAGGGTGCGGTGCGGTGCAGACAGTCAGATAGCTCAGAGGAAAGGGGAGAGAGAGAGAGAGAGAGAGAAGGAGAAAGGGCGTCGCAGGCACGGGCGGTGGCGGTGGCGGTGACGGTGGCGGCGTTGCTGCCGGTGACGACGGCGGCAGCAGCTGCACAACAGACGCCCTCTTTGTTATTATTGTTGATGCTGCTTCTTGGACTGGCTCTGCTCTGCTCTGTGGACGGGAGCATCCGGAAATATTGTGCCAGTGTTGACTTACAAGTCTTGTTTAAGAGCACTCCACGGGATGGAGTCGCGGAGGCGACCCGAGGAGGAGGAAGAGGAGGAGGAAGAGGAGGTTCCTCCGCCGGAGGGACAAAGTGGAGAGCGAGGCGGGGCGGAAGAAGAAGAAGTGGAGCACAAGGGGGAGGAGGCGGAGGCGACGACGACGGCGACGGCGACGACGGCGGCGGCGGTGGTGGCAGCGGCGGCCGAGGAGGAGGGCAGCAAGAGGTCCCCTCCCACCGTGCTCAACATCCCCAAGGTGACCCCATCCTCCTCTTCCTCCGCCAACAAGGAAGATGAGGAGGAGGCGGGAGGCCCCGAGAAGTCCTTTTCCGCGGTCGCCGCAGTGGCGTCCTCCTCGGTCGGCGACGACAGCATCGGGGAGTTTGACGACGGCCGCACGGGGAAGCTGACCCTCAGTACTCTCATCCAGGAAGGGCTGATCGAGCCAGGAGATGGGGTCCTCACCATCGACTACCTCGGCCAGACCTTCAAGGGCGACCTGCTGCAGGCCGGGAAGATCAGGTCGCAGGAGACAGGACTTATCTTCAACAACCCGTCGGCCTGGGCCATCTACTGCAAGAAGATCGTCAACCCGGCCAAGAAGAGCGGCTGCGGATGGGCCAGCGTAAAATACAAGGGTCGCAAGATGGACCACTTCAAGACGGTCTGGACCAAGATGAAGACGCAGAGGGACGCGCAGGAGGCGGAGAGGAGGGAGGAGGCGGCGGCGGCCAACAGAACAGCGGAGGAGGCGGCAGAGAACATCGCCGGGGAGGCTAGGGCCGCGGCCACCGCGACTGAACACACCGTCATCCTCAGACACTCCCAGCTCGGTCTCAGGCCACTGCCGCTGGCGGCTCCCCTCTCTATGCCAGGGATGATGATGCCGCTGCTGGAACAGCAGCAGCAGCTACAACAGCTGCAACAACAGCAGCAGCACCAGCAGCAGCCTCCTCCGAACATGGACAGTCCGATCGAGCCGGACACTTTCGGGTCCCAGGGCCGCCTGCAGCCGTTCACGCTGTCCGCGGCCTCCTCCGCTCTCCTGGTGATCGACGTCCACTCCCACACCAGCTCCGAGTCCGTCTGCGGCTACTTGGCAGGACACTGGGACCTGAACGCCCACAACCTGGCCATCACGCACGCCTTTCCCTGCCTCGTTGACCCCGAGTGCAAAGGAGGAGGAGGGACGAAGGAGAAGGAGAGGGACAACAACAACGACGACGACGAGGAGGAGGACGACGACGAGGAGGAGGACGAAGAAGAGAGCAAGAACGATGTAGCCGCCCGGACCGAGTTTGACATCTACAACCAGATCTACGGGAGACACCTGACCCTGGTCGGGTGGTACAAGAGCTGCCCGCACCTGCCCAGGGCCCTCCCGACCCTGAAGGACTCCGAGTCCCAGCTGGACTTTCAGGTGAAGCTGCTGGGCGCCAGCGACGCCTCCTACACCCCCTGCGTGGGGCTGAGCATCCGGCCATTCGCCAACCTCCAGAACGAGTCCGACCTCTGCTTCTATTGGGTCATTCCCCCGCCTGAGAATAACCCACAGGTTGAAAAAGAACTTCCATTTCCCATATTCCCGTATGAAATTGCAATTGTATCGTACAATTTCTGTTGTAGGAATACGGCAAGCCCATGAAGATGCAGTATTCGGTGGTGCAGGACCCCTGCCTCTCGCAGGAGGTGCTGGACCAGGTCGACTCCATCCTCAAGTTCTACCGGGACGGCGAGAAGCACCCGGTGCCATTCCACGAGAACTTCAACAGCGACACCAAGCTGATCACAAAGGTGAGTGAATGGGGTGAACCAGCACACTTGGTTCCAGCGCAAAGAAGGATAAACCTGACGAATTTCTTCTCGCAGATGGGTCGCAGTCTGCTTCCGAAGTTTCCCCGCGACCAAGACGAGCGTCTCTGGCGCCACATCCGCTCCGGCGTCCTCGGAGAGAAGCACTCCTCGCTGCCGGACCCGCTCATCTCCCACGCGGCGTTCGGCGCCGACGCCGCCGGAGCGGCCAACGGGCTGGCCGACGCCGTCAACGGGTTCGACCTCGACGAGGAGGAGGAGGAGATCGACGACGACGAGGACGGCGCGCTCATGATGCGGGGACGCGGCGCCGGGAGGAGGGGGTCGCGATCCGGCAGCGCCCAGAGCGGCGGTGGCGCCGGCGGCAGCATCGCCGGCGCCGGCGCCTCAGGAGGCGCCCTGCGCGGGCGAGGGGCCTCTGCTCTGGCGGGACTGGCGGGGCCGGCGGCGCCGACGGACGAAGTCATCTCCCTGCTGCTGCAGAGGCAGGCGCCGGTTGCGCCGATGGCGCACGGCGCGTCGGCGGCGGCGCAGCAGAGGGCGGCGCCAGACGAGGACGAGGAGGCGCCTCTGGACTTCTCCACTCACTGAATAGTATTGACGTGCGTTTTCTGACCCGTGATTTTCTGTTTTAGTGGCTCACGCGTTTTCATCAACTTGCCGTATAGTGTTTCTCGCTTAAATTGCTGGTGGTCTCTGTGACGTACTATGTTTTCCTTTCGCCGTAGTAGGCAACGCCGAGTACTTTTGTCAATTAATTGTACTAGTAGTACTTGCCTTTAAGCAGGTAATGTCGATCTGTAGCAGAACAGCAATTCTCATTCCCAGACCTATTTTTTTTCTGTCTCAATTTTTTGGGGGGGGTAAAGTACCAACTATTGTACACTAGTGTCACAAAAATAAATAAGCAGGCATCATACCTAGTAACGTCAAGTCTCTCATACATGAGTAGCAGGTTTATTCTGCTTAAGGTGCGAGGCGGATTCTACTACATAGTACTAGTACAAGAGGTACGTCTTAGCTCAGAAGAGTGCTGATCAATGCGTTCCTGTTATGTGCTGGAATTCTTATTATGAAACACTAATTAGCATTTTTTTTTGTCTTGAGTCCTAGTTCTAGTCTTTGCGGGCAAAAAAGAGGAAATACGTTTGTGCGAAAAAAAGTGGGCTTTCTCAGTCCAGATCATGTTCCATGCTGGCAGACTTGCTGATCCAGATCTTGGGCGGCTTGATGCTGTCCTTCTCCTCCTCCCCGAACACCTCCTCCGCGGAGGCATTTTCCTTGTTTTCCTCTTCCTCCTCCTCCTCCTGCGTGATGTCCTCCTCCGCCTTGGGATCGTCGTCGACGTCGTCGTTACTCTGGAGGCTGGAGGACTCCGTCTCCAAGGTAAACCTGGGGGGAGAGATGGTTGGATGTCCGTTCTGCAGTCAGACCGTTTGGCAAAGGAAAGTAGGCAGACACACACACACACACACACTGTATAACTCTCTCATTTGTAACTCTCTCTTTTTTTTAAGAATGTCTTTCGTGAAATTTTAATTCTGACTGTAGTACACATGTACGAGGAGACGGTGCAGTTTTGGCTTTATATAGTTGTGCGAAAGTACAAATAAATTTAACCATGAGCAACCTAACAGAAACAATTCCTGAAGTGACTTAAACTGCTGTTTGCTCTCGACAAACTGTGACCGTCGTTCATGGGTCATGAGATCATGACAAACCCGCACACACACCCACCCACACACACACACACACACATTCGATTTTAGTTTAATATATAGATTACTTCCTTATAATATCGGAAAACTAATGGAGTCATTTTTTTTCATCTTTGCAGGATTGTCCTCCTGAAAGAGTAGGGCTTGAAAAGAGCTTGAAAAGAGGAAGATTACGGGCCGAATCCGCGTTTCGTTTTGCGCCAGCATTTGTATGTACAAGCTGTAAGGAAGGATAGCAGAAATGTGTCGGCGGGGTTGGGGAAGAGGGAGAGAAGGAGGATGGAAATGTGGGCTCGGTGCCAAGGCGCGCCTGTCTGTGGTGCCCACCTTCTCTCCCTTCTTCTTACTATAGGTCTTACACGGATCTCCCCCCCTCCTATGCAAACTGAAGTTTTGGGAAGATATCCGAGAGACTTTAGAGACCAGAGTGGCACCATCATGTCACATGAGGCGATGTTCGCCTCTGTCTCTGCCCCCGTCCCCGTCCCTTGTCCGTTGTGCAGCTGCACCGACCACTTCTCCAGTTTGGACGAGTTCAGCCGCGCTCTTGCCAACCTGCTGGCGGCGGCAGAGCGGCTAGGCGGCGGTGGAGGGCTCAGGTGCGCCGCCTGCCCGCAGGCGTTTGACAACCTTTCGGACCTGCACAGACACATCCAGGGGGAGCACTTGCAGAATGCGGCCAAGGAGGAGGTCGGAGTCATCAGACAGAAGGGAGAGGCTAACGACACCATCGACGACATCGACCAGCTTCTCAACGACTTCTCCGAGTACATCAAGGAGGACCTTGGCAAGGCTGAGATAACGCTCAAGGGAGGACACGACGATGAGAGGACGACCCAAGAGACACAGATGGAGTTCAAGATGCAGCAGCCACAGGTGCAGCAGGTTCAGATTATTCAACAGCAAGAGCATCAGGAGCAGCAGCAAGCGGTGTCGGGTGCCGTTCATTCATCATTTAAGCAAGAATTTGGCAGCAACACCTCACTGCACGTAATTAGCGTGAACGAAGCTTCAACGGCGCCTAGAATCCATCAGCCGCAGCAACAAGTAAGTAGTATGTCTGGTGGTTAATAGGAAAAACGGTGGGGGGATTTGACAGTTTCGGAGAGTTTTCTGTTATCCTTAGTACAGATTTCTGTCTTTGGACAGATTTCAGTGCTGCTGCAAAGTGTGTAGGAGAGTTTTCCATTGTACTACATGCATTTGTAGAGTTTTCTTTCCAGCCCCAAACACTGAATTCGTATTTCAGTATTACGTACTTTGAGATCGTTTACCGTAGCAGTGCATTTCAACTTGAATTAAAAACATGAATGCCTATGTCTTTGCAACTAAATTTCAGGTTCAGTGTGAGCTCTGCGGTTGGAACTTCGACGACTCCAACTTTCTACAGCTGCACCAGGTCCTCATGCACTCCAACAGGAGGAACAGGGAGACGACCGAGGAGGACGGAGGAGGAAGCCAGCAACAACTCAGAAGTCACCTGCAGCAATTGCAGCCAGAGGAGCCCCAGCCCAAAAAGGAGTTTCGTTGTCCCGCCTGCAGGATCACAATAAGATCCTTCGAGGACTACATTGGTCATCTCCAAGAGAGCCACAACGACCAGAGATCTGCATGCAGGTTGAAAGACAAAGACACGTTAAGTATACTATTATAGTACAGAGCAGGTAAAAATTAATTCTGATTGTCACTGAAAGATTTTGTGGCAAGCTGTTCAAGCTGAAGGGGAGTCTTCTGGTCCACCAGCGTGTGGTCCACAGTCCATCAGCCTCTATCTTCCGCTGCTCCGTCTGCAACCGGAAGTTCAACAACAAGTACCGCAGGGACATCCACGAGCGCAGGCACGGAGCGGCATCTCCTAGCGCGAGGGAAGGAGATGACAGGGACAAAAGCGGGTATTGTATCAGTGTGATTGCTACATTGCGTTCATGCGTTCATTCAGTGACGGCTCTGGTTATGAGCATTACTCATTTTATCTGACCAATTGGGGATTTTACCCCCCAGGGTCGTGAGCCCCAACCATCTTTGTGACAGTATCATGGGACCAAGTGAGTCACCCCTCCCCACCAGGAGGTCACAAGGAGCAAGCATACTAGAGCTTAACTCATTTACATTTCAATGGCCCTGTCACCTCTTTCAGACCTGGATACTCTCGTCAACACTCTTTAAAGCAACCCCACAAGGGAGAAATAGAGGGATGAAAAATTTTTCATTCCTTTCCTTCTGTCCTATGGCAGTCACCCATCCAAGCACTAACCAGTCCCAATGTTGCTTAACTTCAGTGATCTTACGGGAACTGGTGTGTCAACATGGCTATGGTGTTGAGCCTGTGATCGCTACACAGCATTTTGTTAATGTAGTAAAATATTTTATTTTGAAAAACATCAATGGTTACCTTGAGATTTGTTTTGCAGATGCATTACTTGGAATGCTGATTTCTCACACACCCGGTCCCTTGGTGTGCGGGTGGAGCAGAAGCTTCAGAACAGAGAAGACATAATGTTCAGGTGCCAATAATACATCTGAGACACCTCTATTTTTCCTTTCATTGATATACCGTGATTTTTTATCTCTATTGCAACGTGATAGGTGCAAGTCCTGCCTAGAGGGATTTAAGACCCACACCGCCATGCTACTTCACTCCGTGTGTCACCTGAAGGAAAAACAGGCAACATTCCAGCACAGGTGTGCAAATTGCGGCAGGAGCTATGCCAGGGAGCAACAGCTCCTGCAGCACCAGGCCAAAGTCCACGGAGCGACGTCTCAGAGCAAGGAGTCGAAAGACCAGACAAACGTCTCTTCTCCATTTGGTCCTGGTGGCAACAATCCGGGATCAGCCTCGGCAGCAGCACCTTCGTCGTCATCTGCCAAGCAGTGGGAGTGCGAGACCTGTCACAAGACGTTCACCACCAAGTACTTCCTCAAGAAGCACAACCGACTGCACACAGGTTGGTCATCTAAAAAAAAAATTAATTCTCACAACAATTCTGTGTGGATGCCAATGAGATTTCTGTATTTCCACCAGGTGAGACGCCCTACAAATGCCAAATCTGCGGTCGGTCCTTCACCTTCCAGCAGTCGTTTCACAAGCACATGCTGTACCACACGGACGAGAAGCCCTATTCGTGCTCGCAGTGCGGGAGGGCCTTCAAGGAGCTGTCCACACTGCAGAACCACGAACGCATCCACAGCGGGGAGAGACCCTTCGAGTGCGAGACCTGCGGCAAGAGCTTCAGGCAGAGGGTGTCCTACCTGGTCCACAGGAGGATTCACACCGGGGTCATGCCCTACTCGTGCCAAACGTGCGGAAAGAGCTTCCGGTACAAGGTGACCCAGCGGACCCACAAGTGCACCCAGCAGCAGCAGGAGCAGACGACGCCGACTTCTGCTTCCACTTCTTCCCCTTCGGATGTTAGGCAAATTTCCCTGCCCCAGAATATCCAAAGAGACCTGGCCATGATGAGGAACAACAAGAGGGCCGGAAACAGGTTGGCGGCGGGTGCGACAGTGCAACTTCCTCTGCAGCAACCCTTGCCGCAACAGCAACAACAGCAGCAGCAGAGATCAAGGGCCGTGCAGCACCAGGCTGCATTTCCAATGGTGGAACAGCCCAAGCCTTTAACCATGTTGCTGACTCAACACAGGCAGCAACAGCAGCAGCAAGTTCCTCACCAGCACAACAACAGCAGCACCACGCCTCCCCTGCAGGTCATGGAACAGATGCAGCAACTGAAGATATCGCACCCATCGCCGGCCCCTGGCATCCTGCTCTCATCGCCTCTCCTGCCTGCCGCCACTTTCACGGTGGACGGGAAGCCAACAGTAAATTGTGACTTTGAAAATATGTTCACAGGAGTAATCTAGTACTGTTTACAACCAGTGCAGTTGATTCTGACTTTCAATAAACTCAAATGATCAGAACAAACCGAAACTAAAGTGTCTTGTGGGTTTCATACCAAATTCTAAATACAGGTGCAGTATGTACGTACTGTGCATACTGTACTACGTACCTACTTGTACCGTAGTATACTGTACGATACTCTCTCCCTTAAAGTTGATACAGTCGAAACTCGATTTTACGGATCTCGATTTTACATATTTTTTCCTGCGGACCGATTTTTTGCTTCATAAAAAGACTCAATTTTGCATATTTTTGCTTGGCAGAAATTCGATTTTACGTATTTCCATTGATGGGCGCGCGTTGACCTGAACGCTATCATTGTGCTATATACGGAATCATTAATGCAATGAGTCCGCGTGTCTTCATTTACTTATTGGCCGGAAGAAAAAGGAGGAGGAGGCGAAAGCATGGAGGTTTCTCAAGAGGAGAGAGAAAGATGAGAAGCGAGTTAGCCGGTCTCCTCACAACTTGTTCCACGCGAAGAAGAAGGCCCTTGCTAGCCTTTACTCGTAGTTTGTTGTACATACCGCGCTGCTCCTGCTCTCCATCCATCCAGTACAGCCCAGGCAAGCAGCGGAGGGAGAGGAGGTTGGGCAAAGGACTGGTTCTGCCTCTCTTCTCTCTATTTTACCGCAGCGAACAGACATGTGAGATCACTACTATGTACTAGAGTGCTGGCCAAGTGGGTGCCCCTGCTACTCTCTCTCTCTCTCTCATGCCAGGACTCACACACACACACACACACACACGCACACAGCAAGCAACAAGAGTGAGGAAAAGGTTATAAATTATGGCAGGTAAGGGTAAAGAAAATTAAGTTTATTGGTGCTCACACTTTAGGGTCACCTGTTGCACAAGCTCCCCCCTCCTCCTCCTCCTCCCGCCCCGGCCGGCGTCTGTGGTGCGGTCTCCGCCTCACCGTCCTCAACCACCCCGCCATTAGCGTCGTTACCGTTCTCCTCCTCCCCTTCCGTGCGGAAGGAGCCCACGCTGTCGTCCGCCCCAGCGGTCTCCACCGTCTCCTTCGTCTCCGCCTTGGCCTTGGACTCCTCCCTCTCCTTCTCTGCCGCCTTCCTGGCCCTCCTGGCCCTGATGAACCGCTTCATCATGGCCCCCGCCCTCCCCTCGGCAGTCTGTGGCGGCGGCGAGCGGGACTCCCCGGGGACGTCCACCGCTCGCTCGTTGAACCCGAGAATGATTCCGGCTGCGCCGGCGCCGCTGGCCTTCCTGAGGTCCGACGACGCCCTGGCGCTGTTCATGGCGCTCCCGAGCAGCTTCTTCCACCTCTCCGAGAGGTCCCCCCCGCCCGCGCCGCCGCCCTGCTTGCTCTGCAGCAGCTTTCTCCTCTCCTCCGTCCGCTCGTGGTGCAGCTGGTTCTTCAAGTCCTCGTTGGACTCCCTGAGCAGCCCGGTGAGGGAGACCAGATAGTAGATGACTAGGACGAGGAGGACGAGGACCGGGATGACGATGCCGGGCGAGGTGCAGTAGCGGACCACGTCGTCCATGAAGTCGGGCAGGAGGTCGAACACCTTCTCCGTCAGCACGTGGTACATGCGCTGCAGAGCCGAGGGCGGGAATTGAGCATGCAGCAATGTGGATCAATAATTCTTGACACAGATACCGGTATAATTAAGAAGATATCAGAGAAGAAGAGGACTTACTCCTTGGGATCCGTCCTTCCTGATGTAATAGTTCGAGAAAGGCCCACAGTGCCAACTCGGACTAAGTTGGACAATGGCATAGGCAATCTTGGCAGAGAAAAACTTGCAAGTAAAACACAGATTAATAAGTCAACTGCCAAATGTGGGGACTCACAGGCAGTGTGCACAGGAAGAGCATCATCAGGAGGAGGATAAAGTAGAAGTTGTTGGACCTTGATGCCCTGAAGACCGTCTCGTGCGGGACGTTGGTGGTCATGACGGCCCAGCTCCTCACGTACATGATGATGGCCAGCTTTACCAGGTTGAGGGCAGTGAGCGCCGGCGCCATGAACAGTCCCATCCAGATCATGCCCTGGTTGTTCACCAGGTGCAATATGTTCTCGGCGACCTTGAAGTCCGGATACTTCGGGAACCCTCTCTCCATGTCCCAAAACCAGCAGGGGTTCATAACCCTGAGGAAGACGGCCCGGAGAAAGTCGAAGACGAAGATCTGGAGCACAGTGAAGACGGTGTCCATGACTGTCAGCTTGACCAGCTCCTGGCCGAACATGGTCTCCCAGCAGAGCTTTCTCAACCCCACCTTCTGGCGGAGGTCGTTCTGCGGAGCAAGGGAAGTTTTTCATTCCATGCTGCTGCATGTCTTCCCGCATTATTTCATTCATTAGTACCTCGTATTTGTCTTTTTCTGAAGCGCATGACACCACCGGCTGCTCGATCTGCGTCGGGCGGACGGGGCCGAAGAAGCGACGCCTGTGGTACGGGAAACAAAGTGTAGTACTACAGTGTACATACTGTACGTACATGTGTAGAGCTCCAAATGAGCAGCCGTAGTTATAAAGGCGATGCGTGGACCCACTTGCAGATCAGCTTGTTGCAGAGTCTCTCGTCGTCGACTCCACCCTGTTCCTTGTCAGCTTCTTTCGCTGCGTGTCGGAAGAACGCATAAATTGAGACCTCACCTCGCGTATCAGCTCCCACTAAATGCCCCACTTGCCTTCTTCCTCCTTTTCTTCCTCCTTCCCTTCGCTTTCCTCCTTCCCTCCGCCCAAGGAGAGCGCGCACCAGTAGCACCTCTCGAAAGAGTCTCCGAACACGGACGATGTCGCCGGCGACGTCGACGTCGTCGAGGCCGTAGTCGTCGTCGTGGAGTCCTCCGCGGCGATGGTGGCCGGCACCACCGTGGAGTTGATGAGGTCGCGCATGAACAGCGCCAGGGTGGTCAAGTTCGAATCTGAATGTAAAAGGACGATCAAAGATTCGGTGAAGAAGCAGTGGGTAATTAATCTGCTCCCGCCTCACTGGCTCTAAACTTGGCCTCGTAGTCCTCCGAGCAGTCGGCCAGCACGTTGCACACATCGAAGCAGTCGTGCCCGCAGTGGGAAAGGCAGGAGGAGCAGTTCGCCACGGAGGAGGAGGAGGATACGTTCCTCCTCGCGCCGTCCTCTCCCTCTCCCCCTCCGCCGCCCTTGTCGCGAGGACGGGTCAAGTTCCGGAGCCACTCCTGAATGAGGCTGTCCTCTATCTCCTCGATTGGGACGGTCGGGTCGTCGGTGCGGTTCCTTGCAACGTTGCCCGGGGCGGCGGCGACGGTGGGTGGCGCGGGGGTGCGAGGGATGTCGAGCCCGAGCCCGAGTCCCGTGGAGTCGAGCCCTCCCAGCTCGTAGTGCAGTGGGAGGGGAGGCAGGTCCTCCTCGCTAGTGACCAGCCAGCAGGGCACCGGCACCTTGAAGCAGTCCCTGTCCGGCGGCGCCGTCGTCGTCTCCTGGTCCAGTCCAAAGTTTGCCCCGCTCTCCTTCTGCTCGTACATGGTGTGGAGGCTGTCGATGATGCCGTTGGTCTTGGCGAAGAGGGAGACGATGAGGGTGAGGAGGCTTAGCAGGTTGAGAACCATGATCCTGGCCAGCATCCACCTCATGGCCTTCCTCGGGTGGTATCCCTCCAGAAGGGCCACCAGGTCAAAGGCGTAGGGAACGCCCATGGAGATGACGTTCATGACGATGGTGATCTCGTTCTGTCTGAGCCAGGACTGTCCGCCGTCGGACCCTGCGTCGCCGCCGCCGCTCGTCTCCTTCGACCGCTCTACCGCCTTGAAGACGGCGAAGGCGGACCCGGCCAGCAGGATGAGGGTGATAATGTTGGCGCAGATGCGCTTGGCAATCACCTTCCAGTCGCGGTCGCCAAGCTTCTCCTTCTCCATCTCCTCCACCAGCGCCTCTCTAAAACCCATGACGATCGAGGCGACCTGGCGAGGAAAAACAAAACAAAACAAGGAACAACTCTTCTCCAATTCTGTACAGCTCGTACTGTAAATGCTCGACTTTTCTTTCCGACCTTGTTGTGCGCCGTCTCCACGTTGGCAATCCCGTAGTCCCAGGAGGCAAACACCTTCCAAGTGAAGGTGCACTCGTCGCCCTTCTCCGAGAGCTTGGACTGCTTCGAGTTCTGGGCCATCTTCCTCAGGATAATGGCGAAGCTGAAGATGTAGACGGACATCCCGGCGCAGAAGTAGGCGAGAGGGGTCATGTAGCCGGCCTTGGTCGCCTCCTTCGAGCTGTAGAAGCCGTAGAACAGGGGCGAGTAGCGGAGGCGGCCGTCGAACTCACCCATCACCTGTTGTGTAGCACACCTGATTGTAGGAAACTGCTAATAACGACGATGTGGGGTTTTTTTTTGAAGGAACCTTGAGGTTGTATGCAGTGATTTTCTCTACGTCCAGCATCTGCTTCCTGCCCCCCGTGTTCTTGGGATCCACCGTCAGCTCAGGGACGATAACGAACACAATGAGGATGACGGAGATGGAGAAGTTCATCCAGAAGAGCCACCGCAGGAAGATGAAGTAGGAGGAGACGACGGAACCGAAGTGGGACTCAATGTCCTTGATGCGCTGCTGCCAGGGGGTGATGTCGGAGAGCTTCTCGCGCAGGTAGCGCCAAAGAAACTGAAAAGACATTTTCCCGTTCCATTCCACAGGACTGTGTTCTTTGGCATACTACATACTGTACGTATGGGATTGTGTTTTCCCACCTGCAGGAACCTGAGCAGCAGGAGCTGCGCTTGCTGCAAGTAGCTCCCGATGGTCCTGCTCTGGGCAAACTTCTCCTGCAGCTCGCTCTCGTGCCTGCGGACGTACTCCTTGGCGGTCCTGATCACGCGGAGCTTCTTGTCCAGCGGCCACAGCTGGTACCTAGTATTACAAAAAAAAACCGTAAGATAAACAATTGTTTTTAAATTACGATACCCGCAGGTTCTACTAAAGGGTGTCTCAAAGCATCGTGTACTCTTTTATACATTCAACAATTGTTACCTAAAGTTATTAATATCTCACTTTGCCTGCTCGATGACCTCGTTGTGCAGCTTGAGCGCCTCCTGCTCCGCGCTCTTGCTCATGGCGCTTGACCTGGTGAGGAGACTCTCTGCGTCGGAGGAGGAGTTGGGGCCGCCGGCCGCAGCGGCTGTGGAGCCGCGACGGCCGCCGCGGAAGAAGCTGGCTGCGGACAGGCGCCGCGACCCGGACAGGTTGGAGCTACGCCGGCGGCCGAGGGTAGCCCGGCTGCGGGTCCGGGCGATCTCCATGATGCTGTCCGTGTACTCGTCCTCCTGGGACTCCCCTCCGCCTCCTCCGGCGCCGTCTCCGCCGCCGACGCTGCCCAGGACCGACCCTGTGGTGACAGTGACGATGACCGGTGGTTCCGGCATCCCTGCGGCGTAGCTCTCCTCCTCCTCCTCGTCGCCCACCGCCGTCGCAGTTGTCGTCGCCTCTCTGTGCACCTGCACAGTGGTAGTCACCTCCTCCTCCTCCTCCTTCTTTTGCTTGCCGTTTTCCTCTTCCTCCTTCTTCTCCTCCCCGTCCACTGCAAAGGTGACCGAGAGCCGGTCCGCGCAGGACGACGGCGACGGCGAAGAAGGCTCGTTCGAGCCGCGGCGCCTCAGGCTGCCGTCCAAGCGGAGGATGCCGGCGCTGCCCTTGCGCTCTCCAGGTTGCTGCTGTTGCTGCTGTTGCTGTTCGAGCGTGAGGTCCGGAGGTCTGGGGGAGGGAAAGCGCCGGTAGGATGGCGGCGTCCCCGGCGGCGCCCTCGGCTCCGGGGCGGACATGGCAGCCCGCGGGACCGAGACGGAGGAGGAGGTGGCACCGGCGGCGGTGGCGCCGGTGGTCGGGGAAGTCGAGGACGTCGACAGGTCCTGTGGCAGTGGCTGCTGTTGTTGCTGCTGTTGCTGCTGTTGCTGCTGCTGTTGCTGCTGGCGTTGTTTTCGCTCCATGCTGTCGTCTTCTTCATGCGGGTAGAGAGGTGGAGGCGGCGGCGCGACTGACTCCGGCAGGGAGAACGACGTCTCCGTGGCCTCGTCGTCCGCGGACGCAGGTTGAGGCGGAGGAGGCGGCGGCAGTTGAGAAGAGTCCCTCTCTTCGTCTCCGCCTTCGTCCTCTTCAATCTGCTCCTCTGTCTGCACCTCCGCACCTTCTGGTTCCTCTTCTTCCTCCTCCTCCTCCTCTTCCTCGTCGTTAGTGGGAGGCGATTCCTCCGTGGAGGGCGGAGGGGGAGGAAGAGTTGCTTCCTCCTCCTCCTCTTGTCGCCTGTCGCGGTCCTCCTCCTCTTCCTCCTCCTCCATGTCCCTGACAATTCTCTCCATCTTCTCCATCTCCTTGTTCACCTCACGCCAACTCATCTTTCTCTGTTCGATCGCGTGGTCTTCCGAGAGCCCCCTTTATCAGGCTAATGGTCCTGTAATGTCACCCATTGTCCCCCCCCCCTTCTTCACATAGTACATAGTACTCGTATACATAAACCCACCACCGCCACTACCGAGAGAGAAACTGTGTCAGCCTTCCTTCCGTTCACCCATAAAGGGGGAGAGACCCCACGCACAGGCGGAAGGGGAGGAGGGAAAAATGGGCGTTGCCTCTCAAATATCATGAGCAGGGTTGGTTGGAAAGGGGGGGAGAAAGAAGCTACTTTTTGTGTGTGCCTATCGTGTTGTACTAGAACTGTGGACTCCGCTTATAAGAACACCGGATGTAAGAACAAGTTTCTTAAGGAACAAAAGTGGCCCTATTGATTAGTAAATGCTCCGGATCTAAGAGGCTATAAGAACAGCTTGCTCTTGTCCCTAGGGTGTTCTTATAACCGGAGTCTACTGTACCGTTGTACTACTACAACCACCATAGGCGAGCACAGAGCCATAAGCTCCCCCCCTTCCGAAACAATTTAATTGTTTCTTTGGGTGTGCCTCCTGGTGTGTCCGTGAATGGTGGTGTCATGACCCCCATGAGGACGATGAAGGAGAGAAGAAGAAGACCAACACAGAGGAGAGAAGAGAGCCACTCCTTTGCCTGCGTGCTCAGGACACCGAGACTGTGCCAACACCCACCCAGGCAGGGTCAGAGGGAAGGGGGAAAAATGAAAGTTGTAATGGAGGAAAAAATGTGGCGGGGATTTTTATAGACTTGTGATGTTGTGCCTGTCCTTGTTTATAAGTTACAGACTTTTTTTTGCAAGAATGAGAAAGAGGTTTTTTTTTTCAACATAAACTCGACAATAAAACAATCGCACTATAATTGTCTATGTAGAAGAAAGCATTGCGGATATTGGAAACATACCAGACTAGTGGATAAAGGTACGACTTTATAATTTCTTGCATACATTTGTTTTCTTGCCGGCACTGCCGGCACCTTCACTACTATAGTATGTACAATATAAACCTAGATTGGCATTGAGCACAAGAAAAAAAACATACCTTTTGAGACATGTTATACCTAAACTGTAGCACTTTTTCTCGTGTCATCCTAAAATTTAGACAAAGAATATCTTCGTTTCTCGATGTCGTGACATTTGAGGTGACTGAGGCAGCAGCATCAAGAAGTAGGTAGGTAGCACACCAGGGAGGGTGGCGACATTACGATTACACGATCCTCCTCCTCCGCACATACTACGTATCATGTAATATGTGCCTCCTCCCCCTCCCCCCACTCCGCACTCCCATCCCATCCCACTGGAGCAGCAAGGCGGTCATAACGGGAGAACGTAGCATCTCTGAGGAAAGGTCGCCGGTAGTGGACAAAATACGCGAAAGCATTACGCAACGACTTGCCAAAAATATAAGTAAATAAAAAAAAAATAAAACAGAGTCAAAGACTCTAACAAGTAAGACGTGCAGCTAAGAGGGATGTATGTAAGGAGCACATAAAAAAAACCTGATCTCGTATCTTTTGTACTGTACATGTACCTGCAGGGGAAACCGACAGGTCGCAGAATGCAACTTGTACGTAGTAGGTACCATATCCCGACCAATAATCCGAGCTTGAACTGAGGCATGAAGTGGGTGACGTCCGTTTGAGATTATTGTGCCAAATTCTATTTCCATTCATGCCGCCGCAGGTCTTTGTTTGGTCAGAGTTCTGTTCTTGTTTTCTTTTGTGGTTGTGCGTATCTTCATCTGTCCGTACATCCCGTGTTTACACGCGTGTTAGTGTCTATTGTGCGGTGTGCATACACCCCCCCCCCTCCTTTAATAAAGTGTATGATCTCTCTTTTTTTTTGCCAAACTTGCTGTGCTCCCGCGTGCGCGAATTTGCCATGGGGTCTCGCATTAAAAGGAATGGTGAAACAAGGGCGTAAAACATGAAGAGAACGTCACTAATTTGAGCAAAGTATTCGACTAAAAAAAGTCAGGAAAATGCATTTGCAGACAATCATATTTTTTGTCTAAGCCATTGTTGTAAAATGAACGAATTTGCTCTTTAAAGCGCGTGTTGATGCATGTGGCGCATAAATAAAAGCCTTTCAAATGTTGCCTGCTCCATCTTCCAGACTTTGGACAAGAATTACGCTTAAATTTTTTTGCATTTTTGGCAATCTTTCTCACTGGTATGGGGGGGGGGGGGGGGGGGGGGGGGGGGGGGGGGGGGGGGGGGGGGGGGGGGGGGGGGGGGGGGGGGGGGGGG
>JAAUYM010002187.1_pt1 | contig 20792 bp, 18 predicted proteins | sample 7278001 | NCBI WGS metagenome assembly JAAUYM01 (sample SAMN14350224, study PRJNA611818) | marine sediment metagenome | isolation source: surface marine sediment (1.8m) | place: French Polynesia: Moorea | collected 2018-08
GGCGACCACCGCCAAGTGGAGGAGGTCGAGCTTGGGGTGCTGGGCGAAGGAGACGTCGACCCGCAGGGGCGGCTGCAGCTCGTACACGTAGACGCGGAAGGTGGCGCCGGGAGAGGGCGGGTGGCGGGCGGACTCGGGCGTGGCGCTGCAGTTGCGATCGCTCAGGATGACCTGCTCTCGCCCAGGCGTGTTGGCCAAGGTCAGGTTGAACTGGAAAGCAAGCTGCGTTAGACACTAAAAAGGGTGGGGACTTTTTTTTTTTTACCACCACCTTCGCAGGCACGGAGCAGCTGATCTGGAAGTCGACGTCGACGCCCACCTTGGCGGGCGAGCTCATCAAGTTGATGCCCGTGAAGTGGAGGTTGGACTCCTTGGACAGGTCGAACTTGAACTGGTAGTCCGGCTCCAGCTTGTCTGCACAGAAAGGTGAGCTAATCTGTCAGCCCATTTTGAGGTCAGACCGGGGGAGGGGGACACTGACAGAAGCAGTTGTCCAGGACCGGGTCCCCGAAGTAGTGGTTGATCCTGTCGCACTCGTCGCAGCGGTCGCCGACGACTCCCTTGGTGGCGCAGAGGCACCTCCCGCTCTCAGGGTCGCACCCGGACGCACGCCCGCCGGCGTCGCACTGCGGGCAGGAATTCTTGTCCTCCTCCTCCTCCCCCTCCTCCGCCGTCGTCACCGTCGCCGCTACGGCCACGGCCAGCCACAGCGCCAACTTCGTCTCCATCTCTCTCTTTTCTTCTTCCACTTGCTCCTGCTGGCGGATGAATCAGCCGCTGCTTCTTTCACCGCAAAACCGACTTATGCTGGGAATCCCGAGCTTCCCATGCATCTACTGTATAGTAGGGGATCGGCTGCGTATTGGCGAAAAGGTGGTACATTGCATAATTGTCCATTTTTTCTCTCTCCTCTGGTCTCTTGCTCTTTGCATGTTACATTGTAGAAAAGCCACAAAACTGCACAATGTACAAAATGTTAATTTATGACAATACGGTGTTCCTTTTCTTTCTTCAACGGAATTGATTTTTGCAATTCGCAAAGACACCCATTGTTCGACAACATGCAAACTTCTTTGATTTCGACGTGTTGCAAAATGGAGCTCATTTTTCGCCAATACGCAGTAGGGCCCCGTGTACCTGCTTTTTTCGTCCTTGAAATTTAGCTGCGAGGAGGAGAGGAAGTTGCCTCGTCCCAGGCGGCTAGTGCTAGACCGTTCTCCAGAGAGTGTTTGTTTATCATGGTCCCCTCAAAGCTTCTTTCTCAAGCTGTTAGTTACCCGAAAAGTCTTCCAGTGGAAATTAATGTGTAAGGCCAGATCACTTAATTTAATTTTAGTATTTTACGTACCTAATTGGGAAAGAAGTCTACGCGCGTAGCATGAATGCAACCAATGTCTTTACTGGTGGTGGCAGCCATAGTACACAGAAAGAGAGGAGTGCAGCAGGTACGATCACGAACAGCTTTGCGACTAGAACACGGAACGGAAACGACAGACAGTTAGTTAGACCTTGTTCTTCCTCCTCTTCCTCCTCGCCTTCTTCCTCTTCCCCTCCTGATTATGCTGCTTCTTGCTCTTCGCCTCTTCCTCTTCTCTCTCCTCTCTGACGACGACGATGGCGCTGTCTTCCGACGTCACGGACGCCGCCGCCGTCGCCGCCGCCGCCGTCGCCGCCTCCGCCGCCTCCACTGTTGTCGCCATCGGAAACATTACCTCCTCGTCCCTCTCCTCCTCCGAGCAGTTCTCCTCCTTCCTCTTCCTCTCCTCGTCCTCCCTCTCCTGGTGCTCCCTCAGGATGGCCGTGATCTCGTGCAGCCTGCGCCCAAGGGACTGCACGGACCCGCGGTAGCTCTCCTGCAGACTGTCGTACTGCTGTCTGGAATAAACAGTGTGCATGTCGAACAACACGTGAATTCCCGAATGCCTTGATTAAATTATAAACATTGTTGTTAACTAGCTACTGTTTTGACCAACTCACCTAGTCTCCTCCAGCTCCGCCTCCACCTTTTCCGCCCTCTCGGTAGCCGCCCTGACCTCCGCCCCCACCTCCTCCGCCCGCTCTCTGTACTCGCCCTCCAGGCGGGACCTGGTCCTGCTCAGCAGGTTCTGCAGCTCCTCCTCCCTGTCCTGCAGGTCCCTGACCTGTGCCTGCGTCCCCGACAGCTTCTCCTTGGCCTGGTGCAGCTCCTCCGCCTTCTCCCTGAACATCTGGACGTACCTGGCCTTCACTTCCGCCGTCTCGTCCTCCTTGCTGGCGTTAATCTCCTCCAGTCGCAACTCCATCTCCCGGTGCATCGCAGAAATTCTGGAAATGTCACACAGTTCTCCTCCTTGTTGTTGTTTGTACATTAATTGCACTGTTGATCTCACTTGGCCTCATAGATGCTGTTCTGCTCCGCCATGGTCTGTTCCATCCTGCCCCTGGCCTCCTCCTCCCTGCTCTTTTCCCTCTCGGCCTCCCTGACCGTCTCCTCCAGACTCTGCGCTAGCGTCTCCGTCGCCCGCAGCTTCTCCTTCAGCTCCTGGTTCCTCCTTGCCGCCCGGTCCATTCCCTCCTCCATGGCTCCCCTGGCGGCGACGGCGGCGTCCGCGCTGTCACTGGCGGCCCTCGCCGCCGCCGCCGCCCCGGCCGCCGCCGTCCGTGCCGCCTCCGCCTCCTGCTCCAGCTGGCAGGAGCGGCGGGACACGTTCAACTTCTCCTGCTCCAGCCTCGCGAACCGCTCCGAGAACTCGGCCCTCTCCGCGTCCTTGGCCTCCAGCTCCCTCCTCAGGTCGGCGAGCTCGGACTCCAGGCTCTCGCGCTCGCGGGTCAGCAGGTCGTTCTCGCTCTCCAGCGCGCGGGCAGTGTTGCGGAGGGCCTGGTTGAGAGGGAAAAAAAGAGAAAGATGTGGGAAAGTATTAATTAAGTAAATTTCAATATAGTACTGGTAATAAACTCCGGTACAGTAAAGTTGTTATTATTGTCTAGTTTGCTTTTTCCACATTGACCGCTAAGTTTACGTTTCAGAGATCGACTGACTGCATCAAAAAATTCTTGAGTCCAATACTTGGATCTTTGCAGCGTCCTCTGGCAGTGATTTGGCCTGGAAGAGGACTGAGGACGCAGAGGGCGACTGTTGCTGTTGTTGCTGCTGCTTCATCTCCTCGTAGTCCTTTGATATCCTCTCCATCACCTGTGAAATGCGAGAGTACATACATACTATATTTGGGAAATTGAGGTCGCGGCTCCTCTGCTGATTTCCGCTCCCCTTTTTTTTTAAACGCCCGCTGAAGATGAAAGCATTTATTTAAGTGTCACTTTGACAAACACTCATGTAGCAACAAATGCCCTCTAAAAGCAAATATTTACTCAAGAGTAATGACATTTTTTTAAAATGTCAATATTTACTCACCTTCCCCAGCACTTCGTTCTCCTCCCTGGACTGTCGCACCATATCAGATAACCTGAAGAAGAAGTAACACCATTCACTGCCGTCTGCTGATATTAATAACATACGTGTACTACTTACAGTCAAATCCCAATAATTAATAGGCAACCAAATTTGAAAAATTTGAAAAATTTGAAAAATTTTTCAAAACAACGAAGTTGACAAATGTACAGTAGTATGTTTTTGAGACTTTTAATTCACATCGCCGCCATTTCCCACATTTCGAGCGCGACATAGTACATTACGGTTTATTGCCGAAGTGTGCGTCCTTCATGCGCACAAGTGCATCATCATCATCATCGCTCCTGACGCTCAGTCAGTCTCCTCCGTCTGCCCGCCTGTCTCTCTCTCCAAGCAAAAGCTGTCTTACTTCTCGTCCAGAGACGTGGGACTTTCATCTCATATTTTTTTTTTTTTTCGTGTTGTCATCACATCCTCCGACGTACGTATACGTACGTATACAATCACAATATAACCCAATAGCACGGCATGGGTGTGACTCACTCATCTCCTCCTTCCCACCTCCCCCCAATGCCCTGTGACCGGGTCAACAGCCTTTTGCCCCCTTGTTGTGCGTATATAGCAAAAAAAAGAAGAGGGAAATTTGTGGGACAAGACAGCTCTTTTCTCACATGGCATTCCCATGTAGTACATAAAAAAAAAGAAGTAGAAAAACGCCCCCCTTCCCTCCTTCCTCTTTTTTTTAAATTGCGTCGTGCGTACACAGAAACGGTGTTTGCTCGTCAAAATATGGGAAACTTTTCGGTGTCAGATTTTTCCTTTTGGATCTTTTTTTTTTTCTTCCAATTTTTGCGAAGGTGTGTAACTCGAGGGAGTTGCAATGTGCGTCAACAACCCTCCCGCCACCACCTGTGCACCCACTCCACGCCACGCGACTCTCTCACCCTCACCTGATCTTGTCCTTGTCCAGGCTGAGCACCTCCTCCTGCAGCCTGGCGCTGATCTCCCTGAGCTCCCTCAGCGCCGCCCTCTCCTCCTCCGCCCCTGCCGTCTCCTCCCTCAGCTGGGACTCCAGCGCCGACACCTTCAGGTCCCGGCACTGCAGGCTCTCCCTCAGGCTGGCGTTCTCCCTGGAGAGTCTGTCCAGCTGCTCCAGGGAACAGCTCTCCTGGCCACAGGAGGAGGAGGAGGCGGCCAGGCGGTCCTTCAGCTCCAGGTTCTCCTTCCTCAGGGCGGACAGAAGTTGTTCCCCCTCCTCCTCCTTCAAAGCCTGTACGCGTCCCAGTCGCTCCCTCAGCTCGTCGCTCTCCCTCCTGAGCCCCTCCTCGGTCGCCTCCGCCTTCTCCCTGAGTTCCCTGCACTCCCCGCACAAGTCCGCCACCCTGCGCCCGAGCGCCCTGCACCCGGCGCAGGGCGCGGGTGCCGGCGCGGCCGCCGAAGCCGCCATCTCGTTGGAGGCGTTGGCCAGCGCCAGCAGCGCCCCCTCCAGCTCGGAGCGGAGGGACATCATCCCGACGATCGACGAGGACCCGTTGGCCACTTCGTCCATGTTGCTTGGCCGGTGTCGGAGGGGGGGGGGATTCGTGTTACGTGTTATTATACCTAACTATACTGAGCTGTTGTGTCTGCACTAAGCGCACACCTTTTCACGCATTCACGCGAAGCTTTTTTTTATTTATCTGTGTCTTTCTTTCTTTCGGTCACTTTGTCCTTTTTGCTAATAAGTCCTCTTTGCCGCTTCATGTGGGAAAGCAGGTGCTGTTGTGTCTGCACGTCCCAAGGCTGAAATCAGAGAGAAAGCCAAGAGCATTGCTTTAGTATAATAAAAAAGAGTACGAGAAAAACTGGAGATGTTGCTGTTACCGAATAAATTCTATTTTGTGCGTAGAAAAAAAAGGCCTGTCTCCCGAACGGGGTCCTTCCACCGACTGGAGGAGTCGGCGATCATCCATCCATCCATCCATCCATCCGACACACCCGCACCCATCCCCTTGCTGCGTGAGCACAACGTACGTTTGACTCAGAGATTCTCTGGCTCGCCAAAAAGGGAGGAGGAGGAGGAGGAGGAGGGGGAGGAGGAGCCCCTTACTGTCAGTGGGAAAAAAAAAGAAATCTAGTGAAGCATGCTGCGCACTTAATGTGGCAAAAGGCCGGAACTATACTCGTACATCATATTTTTTTTTTGCTCAAAAATCTATTGCCGTAAATTTCTGTCAAACTGGCAACACGTAGTTTCCCGTTTTTATGTACCTCTTACGTAGTATGTACTACAGTACATACATAAGCGTCACAGCTTTTGTTGTGTCTTCTTCACAGTGCTCTTTCACTTTCGTCTTTTTTCCCCCCTTTGCGATGCATGAGTCACTCACTCTCCCAGACAAAAAAAAAACTGCGTCGCTTCCTTCCTCCCTTCTTCCACCCAAGGACGGACAAGAAACAAATTCGCGAATTTTGTGCACAGAAAAAAAAGTCCCAAGGATCCAATTTCTGCACCCTGACCCCATGCAAATTACGGACATGGCAACTGGACTCAACCCACCCCAACCACTAGTATAGTAGGAATCGACCCTTCCAGGGTATTTTTAGAACCCTTTTCACTACCACTACTACTAGGTAGTATTAGTACGAGATATTCCAGGTCCAGCCTTGACGCCCTCCCTTTTTTCCCTTTGTTGCCGGTGTCATTTGCCTATTTCTTTTAGTACACTGGTCTGTACCATGTGCTGCCATGTACGGTACCTATGTACCTACTATACCGTACTTATCTGTTTGCTGTACTATGTACATACTATGGGAGCATAGCGTATGGGAATCAGTATAAAGCAAAACAAAGTCTGAAACAAAGTTTGAAAATCTCCATAAGGCGAAATAATGTAGTGTACTGTACTAGGTAGGTAGTGTACATACTTAAGTCACAGATGCATAGATGCGTTTGAATTGGATGCGTTGACTAGAGGAAGGGAGGAAAAATTGCATTTTTGCACAAGTGCATCAAACGGCCGCAGGGCTTTTCTGTCTTTCTCTCTCTAGCAGAACTCAGCGTATCGTGGCCCGCATCATTCGTTAAAAGCGCAGAAGAATCAAGGACGCGAATAGTGATACTCACCCGCGTTTCCCCCCCCGACTTTTCCAGACACACCTGGCTCTTTTCTTCTTCTTCCTCTTACAAAGTTATATGGGAGATTTGAGACAGTGATTTTTTTTTCTTCAATACTACGAGAAGAAGATTGTCACCACCACCAGCAGCTTCGAAACAGCAGCGTCGAAGTGTAAACGTGGTGGGGGAATTCTGTGCTGGAAAGGGGGGAGGAGGGCGGGAGGCGGGGGGAGGGAAAAGAGGAGCTTTCTCTCTTCTTGGATATACACACAGACTGCGCAGCAGCAGCAGCAGGACACTCAGGCCGCGCAGTCCAGTCCAGGTAGTCCAGGACGCACGAGTCCAGTAGGTGGGACGACTTTAATCCAAAGTGGCATCAAATGTGGATGCTACTTACCGGAATGCGGCTCCTCTTTGGCCCTCTGGCACATCCTTCTCCTCCTGTAGAAGCAGACAACTGCTGCTTTCTTCCCTTCCTCTCTTGTCTCAACTCTCAACGGCGTTGACGTAGATACTAGTAACTAACTAGGTAGAGGAAGGGAGGACGCGCAAGGAGGCCGAGAGATCTCTTCTCTTTACGAAGACGTTCTGATGCTGGTTACTACCATATTTCGATGTAATAAAGGATACTACGAGAATATAATCTTTTTCATTTTCTTAATCTGCGCGAAGTTGGTGAAAAGGCTGTAAAAGAAAACAACAAACCCCACAATTTTTAATGTCCTGTTGTCCAACGTTCTTTTTCTCAGTGAGAGCAATTGTAATTCACAATACATTCATATTACCTGCATATGTAATTAAGATTTATCATCATATGGCACATACCTATTTAGTACGCAACACACCATTAGCTTGACTCGAACTCGCCTTGACCAGCATTTGACGTCCTCCCAATACAGTACATCCCCTGGGTAACGAAACTAGAGAATTAAACATGGTCAAGGTACTAAATGCAATACTCAATGTTTGTTGAAGTTATCAGGTGCCAAAAATTTATAGTCATTGCATTGATAACTCAATGCTCAAAGTTTTTTATCATTGTTTGGACCAATTCCTACGTTGGTACTTAGATTTTTTTTTGCCTGTAGTAAAAATCTGGAGGCATGGAGACATTGTTCGTCAGCGCCAAGCTATGAATACTACTAGAGATATTTTTCTAAAATTATTTTTTGCTTTTTTTATTGTCATGTTTGTCTACTCTTTTTGCAGGAGTTTGAGATCATCGACCTCTTTCTTGGCCCCGCTCTCAAGGATGAGGTTCTGAAGATCATGCCTGTCCAGAAACAGACCCGTGCAGGGCAGAGGACCAGGTTCAACATAGGGGATGAGAAAAAAACTCTCAAGGTTGCTTCCTCATTAACATGTACATTAACTGCCACGTAACCTATTTATTACAGGCTGTTTTGAAAAGGTCTACTATTTTGACACCTCTGCCTACCAGCCGCATCAACGACGGCAGTGATGAGTGGGCAGAGAGAATCAGTCCGGCGTTTAGACACCTGACCAAGGAGGACCAGGACAGGTTGGGACGCTTCCAGGTTCCTTGTCCTGTCAAGTGCTGATCTGGCGCCGTTCTGCAAGTTTACATCATATGTTGGAAAGAAAAAGACACATCATGCACAATAAAATTCATGTTGGCAGTACGCTGTAAAGGGAGAGGAAGTATTGCTGATAGTGGCCAGAAATCGAGGCTAACTGGGTCAAAATACCGCTTCATTTATATATTTAAGTCAGTTACACATATGCTAATAGTCTGAGACGAAATAGGGCAAAACTTGTAAACCTCTGATGGACAGACCTAAAATTCTTTACTGCCAACTTTCTTCTCAAACTATGGTACAAAAGTATGCGATTGGCGACTGAATTTTCACTTATTATAAACGACCTCTCTTCCACTCGACCCGTTGGCTATCTCCTGAAGGGACCCCCAGTGCCGTTGCTGTTTCTTCTCCTGGGATCGTTCTGGAACCTCCGGCCACCTCCCGCATCTCTGGCCTCCCCGCTGAACCCTCTGTTTCCATTCTGGTGGATGCTGTTGCTCTCTGTGCTGCCCCCAGGCATGGGCGGGCCCCCTCCTCCTCCTCCTCCTCCCCCATGATCCTTGACTGCCATGTCGATGTTGGACTGGACGAGGAACTGGGCGAGGAGGATGGACTCTTGGGTGCCACTGATGGTGACCATCCTAGTCGGCTGAGCGCGCTCGTCTGCTGTCAGCTCCTCCTCCTGCCTGATGTGCAGCTGCGCTCCAGAGATCCTTCTTATCTCGTTGATCTTGCTGCCATTCTTTCCGATGATGAATCGGACCATCTCCGCGGCCACCGGCATCTCCCTCAGAGTGTGTGGCGGCGGTGGCGCCCCAGACGCTGAGATGGCGTTCTGCCGCTGGGCGCTCGAGATGGCCTGCATCAGCGCCAGCGGGTTCATGTAGTCCGGCTGCTGAGAGGTCGCCGACGCCGTGGCTGGGAGCGCCTCCTGGCCACGGCCGAAGTTGTTGACGCTGAGCGTGGCGAGCGACTCCGCCATGTCTCCCAGTGGCGTCTTGGCCAGCTCCCTCCGCAGCAGCTCTGGCGGTGCCGGCGCGGCCAAGCCACCCTCCACAATCACGTACGCCTTGTCCCCGCACAAGAATACAGGCTTCCAGGCGTCGTCAGGCCCTGGCCCTCCTCCTCCTCCTCCCCCTCCGCTCATCATTGCTCCCCCTCCTCCTCGCCCGGGCATGTACGGGATCACTTCTCCCCTGAGGGGCGCGTCCTGCATGACGCAGCAGATGTGGTAGGCGCACTGCAGGCAGGCCTCGCCGGTACCCGAGATCTCCACGCAGCGCTCCGTGGATTCCGGGAGCCCCTCCTGGCTGACCTGCACGTTGGCCCCCGTCAGGTCGCGGATCTCCTTCACCTTGGCCCCGTGCTTGCCAATAATCGAGCCACACTGGGAGGCGGGGACGGCGAGTCTTAGCACGAGTGGCCTCTGCTGGGTGGCGGCCCCCACCGGGGGCGGCAGACCGGAGATGAAGTCCCACAGCTTGCGACAGATCAGACTGAAGGCCTTGAAAATGAGCTCCAGAGAACCCTGGATTGTGAGGACCTGCTCGTGGAGTGGCTCCGTGATGAAGAGGCTGGCTCCCGTCTGCTGCCGCAGCTGGTCGAGGAGGACGCCATCGAAGCCAAAGAGGTAGTTCGCCTCGTCGCGCACAAGGATGAGGCGAAGGGTGAGTTGAGGCTGCTGAGGAGGTGGCGGCGGCGGCGGAGGGCCATGGTGCTGCTGGTGCGGGGGAGGGCCCATCATGTGCTGCGACTGGGGCCGGGGAGGGGCCAGGGACTGCTGCTGGAACGGTGGCCCCTGGAAGGGTCCTCCCGGCCGCACCCGGGAGTCCATCGGGTGTTGCTGCTGCATGGGAGGAGGGCCCTGATGATAAGCTCCGGCGGCGGCCATCTTCAAGGTCTTTGTGACAATTCTCTTATGTGCCCGGCAGATGAATCTTCTTAGCGGGGTTGACGGATGGAAATCTTGACGGGGCCGAAGCTCATCCCAACGGCACACATAACATGGAAAAAGTTACCGCCGGAGCAGACAGAAGTCACAGTTACAAGCATACGAAGAGGGAGGGAGGGAGGAATGGTTGTAGAACTGATACGTCAAAAGAGGGATCCCTTTTTTTTTTTTTGCATGCAACACCTGGGTTGAAAGGGAAGGGAGGGTGGGGGTGGACTCGAAAGTGACCCAGCCTCTCAAGAAAGGATTATGAGCAGCTTGGCTGCTGGCATGGGCAAGCGGGTGAGCAGAAAGGGCGCAGGGCAGCGCCCTCCCTTCACCAGACCCCAGTCTGCACTGGAAGGGGTCGGGTGGACGGCTCCTCCTGGAGAGGAAAGTGTGGTGACCTCGTCGCTCTCCTTCCTGGTCGCCGTCGGTCGCCTGCGTGTACAAAGTATATTTGTCTACTATAGTGTACATCAAGCAGGGTTGCCAGGTCATAGAAATCTGAAATAGTCTACCCAAATATTGTTTTATAATTCAAGTTTTAAAAAAATAGCCACAAACCCTAAAGACTTAAAAAAGACTTAACCCATTACTAGATTTTTAACAAATTTTGTAGCCAACAAGGCTACTCATTTATAGCCAATCTTAAAGAGAGGTCACCTAGCAATCCTGACATCAATTTTGATGTCGACAAATGCGTGGACTAGTGATGTGTACAAGTCAAGATCGACAGTTTTTTTATTATGCCCAAGATACGTAGAACACATTAAGTTGCTGGGCTCTTTTACGAGAACAAAGACAATCAATGCACTACAGGACTTTTGCAGTGCAAAACCTTGCTCTTTTTTTCCAGGTTGGTTCACATTATCACTAGTCTGCACTGTTGCCCAACGTTGTCTGCGCTGAGCCCCGGTGCGGGTGGAGTGGAGGAGAGAGGAAGGAAGGTCTGGCCACGTAAAATTGACCTTTTCCAGAAGTGCAACCTCGAAAGACAAGGTAGAAACATCATTCACGGGAATTCTCTCTTCTCTCTGGTTCTGTTTCTGATAAAAGTTGCGCAAAAGTTATTTGTTTCAAAGAGATTACTAGTTATTCACCAAATAGACTTTTAAGTCCCTGCTTTTTTGCAACAAAAATACACCACAATCTATCAGAAGCTCTAGCCTCACAAAGCCGCCAAGCATTTCAAGCTCCTTCAAAGATCTAAAGGTTTGTACAGATTTTTCTCTAGCGAGTTCGAACAGCACTCACTTGATCGACGAAAATTTCTTGATCTAATGACCGGAAAAGGAGAAGAAAGAATCGACAGCTGATCAGTCAGCTGACATTTCGTATCGCCTTGGGTCTTCCGCTCCGCGTAGGCGTAGTAGCGGCGAAGAGACGCTAAAGCAAGTAAAGCATCAGTGCTTTTTACTCTCTTGGTCAGTTGCTCCTGGTGTTTAGATAGGACCAATAAATAAGCTATTTTCTGGCCAGTGTTTTATTAAAAAAAAAAAAAATAAGTAGCCTATGTTTGAAATTTGTAGCAAATTTTACACGGCCACTAGCAAAAAGTAGATGTCGCTAATATTGCAAAAGAACGATTCGAGTCCTGTGGCTGTGGCCTGCCTGTAGCCTGTGGCCTGTGCCCTGTGGCCTGTGCTCCACCAGGAGCATCGACCAATCAGATCTTCCTGCATGAAGCAGCAGCTGCCCAAGAGGGATGCCTGAACTGGCGTGTATTTACTTCTTTGGATCTTTTTGAATGGCGACTTCAAATTTTTAAAACCAAAGTGACATGTCTAACTAAGAAGAGAGTCTGAGAAGTGGGTGAAGTGCCCTAATATAACACTACTTTAGAACGTGAAGTGCAGCAGAATTAGGTTGTGTAAACATCTGAGACCTCCCCTTTTTTTCAGGCAACTTCGAACATCAGACGGGCGAATTTTGAAGCAAGCCTGGCAGTCAAGTAACTCTTGGCTTTCTCGGGAAAGAAGAACCAATACTGAGGAGGTCCTTCCTGCGTCATCGATTTTTTTTTTTTTAGCCCCGGGTCCCCTTGGCCCTTTCCCTCCTTCCTTGCTCCTGCAGCCTCGGGAACTCGAGACAGAGAGAGGCTTTCCCCTCTTCCTCCTCCTCACTGGAAGTGATCTTGTGACCGCTGCTGCTGGAGTGAGTGAGGGAAAAGAAGGACACTTCTTCGGGGAGGGACCACCCTACAAAAAGGTACTTAATTAAAGTGGTAATATTAACCCCCTTGATCTCAAGAGTGGCTTTAAGTTAAGGGCGTGGGCGTTTCAACAATCCGGTAGACGGTAGTTTTTCATGCGCTCACCCATTGGACCTGTGAGAGCGGAGATTAGGACCTGAGATCGACATCTGCCTTATCATCATCTCGCACACTCCTCTGTCTCTTGTCAGGTCCTTCTCGCCAGCGTGAGAGGAGAGGCCCTTCCCTTCCCTCCCCTTCCGTCGGTGCAGCCAAGATGTCGGGACAGAACTACGGTTACGCGGGCGACGATCAGTGGGCAAATGGTGAGGAAGGGCGAGACTGACCGGCTGCACTTTCCCATATAATAATCGGAGAATTTTGTTTGTTTGTTTGTTTCAGGAGGGGAGTACGAAGAGGGCCAGAGCGAGCAGTACCAGCTGCAGGAGCAGGGTGGCGCGCAGGGCTACGGCGCGGTAGACGGCGGCGACGCCGAGGCCGGTGGCGGCGCAGGCGCGCCCTTGGCCGGCGCCGGCGGCGGAGGCGGCGGCGGAGGTGCCGACGGTGGCAGCCTCTTCCGCAGCGAAGAGATGGCTCTGTGCCAGCTGTTCCTGCAGTCCGAGGCGGCGTACGCTTGCGTGTCCGAACTGGGCGAGCTGGGGCTGGTGCAGTTCAGGGACCTGAACCCGGACACCAACGCCTTCCAGCGCAAGTTCGTCAACGAGGTCCGCCGCTGCGACGAGATGGAGAGGAAGCTCCGGTTCCTGGAGAAGGAGATCAAGAAGGACGACCTGCCCATGCTGGACACCCCGGACTCGCCCGAGGCCCCGCAGCCCAGGGAGATGATCGACCTGGAGGCAACCTTCGAGAAGCTGGAGCACGAGCTGCAGGAGGTCAACCAGAACGCGGAGCAGCTCAAGAGGAACTTCCTGGAGCTGACGGAGCTGAAGCACATCCTGAGGAAGACGCAGCAGTTCTTCGAGGAGCAGGACCAGATCGACCAGCAGGTCGGGCAGCATCAGCAGCTGATCCAGGACGAGGGTGGCGCTGCGGGAGGAGGAGGCGGGGGCCTCCAGCTCGGGTTCGTGGCCGGGGTCATCCTCCGTGAGCGGCTGCCGGCCTTCGAGCGGATGCTTTGGCGCGCATGCAGGGGGAATGTCTTTCTCAGGCAGGCAGAGATCGAGGACGCGCTGGAGGACCCGCACACGGGCGACGAGGTGCGCTATGCATGTCCTCCTAAATCAAAGATGTTGTTGTTTGTTTGTTTGGAAAATTGAGCCTAAATAACTCGTTCCCCCTCTTTTGTCCTTCCAGGTTCTGAAGTCGGTGTTCGTCATCTTCTTCCAGGGCGAGCAGCTCAAGTCCCGCGTGAAGAAGATCTGCGAGGGCTTCCGCGCCACCCTGTACCCGTGCCCGGACCAGGCGGCCGACCGACGCGAGATGGCCGTCGGGGTCATGCAGAGGCTGGAGGACCTCAACACCGTCCTCGGGCAGACAAACGACCACAGGCACAGGGTGCTTGTCGCGGCGGCAAAGAATATCAAGGTGCCTCATCTAACAAGGCATTTTGAATGTACTGTGTATAAGGAGACTGCAGCAAAAATAATTCTTCCACCGCTTTGGACAGGTCTGGTTCATCAAGGTTCGCAAGATCAAGGCGATCTACCACACGCTGAACATGTTCAACCTGGACGTGACCCAGAAGTGCCTGATCGCCGAGTGCTGGATCCCGACGGCGGACATCGAGTCGATCCAGCTGGCACTGCGCCGGGGCACGGAGAAGAGCGGCTCGTCCGTGGCGCCCATCCTCAACCAGATGGCCACCAAGGAGATGCCGCCCACTTTCTTCCGCACCAACAAGTTTACCTCGGCCTTCCAGGAACTGATCAACGCTTACGGCGTCGCCAACTACCGCGAGGCCAACCCCGCGGTGTACACCATCATCACCTTCCCCTTTCTCTTCTCCGTCATGTTCGGAGACCTGGGACACGGAGTGGTGAGATTTTCTTTTCTTTTAAAGAATGTTGTATGGGAAACGTGACGTTAATTTTTTTTTGTCAACTTTTTCTTTCCAGATCATGATGTGCTTCGGCCTCTGGATGTGCATAAAGGAGAAGCAACTGCAGGCCAGGAAGATCGACTCTGAGATCTGGAAAATTTTCTTTGCTGGAAGGTGCGTACAAGATGTGCGTTTTCCCATTTGCTTCTCTTAAGCAAAGTTCGCTACTTTTTCCCTCAGGTATTTGATCACCCTGATGAGTTTCTTCTCCATCTACTCTGGTTTCCTCTACAATGACATCTTCAGCAAAAGCATCAACATTTTCGGCTCTTCCTGGAGGGCCTATCAGGTCAATTACTTGAAGAGCTTTAGTATTAAAGTTAGCAACTAATCCTATAAAAAAACCTCTGTCCAGGATGAGGAGGTCATTGCCGACAATGAGTTCGAGGCCGACATGATCAGCCCGGCCAACCCAAAAGGCTGGTATGGGACTCCCTACCCGATCGGGGTAGATCCAATCTGGCAGGTATCGGAGAACAAGATCGTGTTCCTCAACGCCTTCAAGATGAAACTGAGCATCATCCTGGGCGTGCTCCACATGCTCTTCGGCGTCATCCTCTCCTACGGCAACCACAAGTACTTCTCCAAGCCGCTCAACATCGTTACCGAGTTCATCCCGCAGATAATCTTCCTCACCTGCATGTTTGGATACCTGGTGAGTGGGCGACAGATGTTTTGTCGCGACTGAAGTGGAAATGCGACATTTTAAAATGTTTCCTTCCCAGTCCCTGCTAATGTTCCACAAGTGGTCGACGTACTACGCGAATGCGGAGGACCCCGAGGCCTTCCCGTACAGCGAGCGCTGCGCCCCCTCCATCCTCATCACCTTCATCAACATGGTTCTCTTCTCCACCATCCAGCCAGAAAAGGGCTGCGAGACCGTCTACATGTACGGCGGCCAGTACGGGATCCAGTGCATCCTAGTCGTCATCTCCGTGTGCTGCATCCCCGTCATGCTCCTGGCCAAGCCTCTAGTCCTCAGGAAGCAGCACAATGCGGTGAGACTCAAGACAGTTAGTGTCCGAAACTTTACAATTTTTTTTAATAGAACACGCCTCTTTTTCCCAGAAGTCCTTGCAACAGAGGGTAGACGTCAACGGGGCCAACGTGGAAGGCCATGGAGGGCAGCAGAGCGAGCAGTTCGAGTTCGGAGAGGTCCTCATTTTGCAGGTGCAACAGGCGACACGTCTGAAAGAAACAGTGCTCTCAATCCCCAATATTTAACCTACAATTGACCATATTAGGGAATCCACACGATCGAGTACGTCCTGGGCTCCGTGTCGCACACCGCCTCCTACCTCCGCCTGTGGGCGCTCTCCCTGGCGCACGCGCAGTTGTCGGACGTCCTGTGGAGCATGGTTCTCAGGATCGGTCTCAGCATCGACGGATGGTGATTACCATGCCATTCACAACAAAGACGTTACTCAATTTTAAAAATATGGGGAAATCGTTTCTACGCAGGTACGGCGGGGTGGTGCTGTGGGCCATCTTCTCCTTCTGGGCCGGCTGCACTGTAGGCATCCTCTGCCTGATGGAAGGCCTTTCCGCCTTCCTGCACACCCTCAGGCTCCACTGGGTGGAGTTCCAGTCCAAGTTCTACAAGGGCGAAGGCCACCTCTTCATCCCCTTCTCCTTCGAAGCCATCCTGGCTCAGGCGGAGGAGCAGGACTGAGGAGGATCCTAAAATATGTTAGTACACCCATTTGTTCCTCCCGTCTTATGAAGTTTTAACAGAAACCGAATTCTATGCTGAAAGAGAGCGTTTCGTTAGTGGGCACACATAAAGTTTGTTGCTGAGATAACATTTTACTTTTTAAAAAGAGAGTATTTCGTTAGTGGGCACACGTGAAGTTGTTGCTTAGATGACCTCTTAACCTTTCGTTCAGTGTGATCTGTATCTGTGAGCCTAGCCGTTAAAGACACCCCCCCCTACAGCATTTATGTTCTGCGCTGGCCTATTTTGTCATTCACCCTCAGCAATCTCCTCGTCATAAATTAGCCCCTGCATCCTAGAATTTTAAAACAGTCGAGTTTCCTTGGTTGCTTTGAAATAAACCTTTTATGAATTGTGAGAATTTTTTTTTCGCACATTTTATTCAACGGGAGGCAGAGCGGGCGGGAGTCTACTACTGGAAATAGGTGTTCGGCCTCCTCGCCTTGAAGAGCGACCCGCCGGTCTTCTGCACCCTGGAGGGCAGAGGGAACTTGATCTTGGAGTCGTGCATCTGCTTGACGATGGGGCGGCGGGTCTTGCTGGCGGCCACGGGCTCCACGCGGATGATCTGCAGGGGAGGAACAAAAAATTGTAAAATGACATTAGTGATAAGTGTGGCACCTATGTAGCGCATAAAATGTCACATTTCTGGGTAAAATTCAACAAAAACACAATGTTAAAGATGCAAGAATCATGAAATGGCCCTTTCCGTCTGCTGACCTGGATGGAGTGCGCCCTGGCCCTGTGCCTGGCGCCCATGTCCCTGTAGCACTGGGTGACGGCGGCCGAGACGGTCATGTCGCGGTACTCGCGGTACATGTTGTGGGTGCCGCTGCGGGAGTCGTACCTCAGCCAGATGCCAAAGTTCTTGATCTTGAGCGGCTTGCGCTCCTTCACCTCCTCCACGGAGACGATCTCCCCGGTCGTCTTCTTGAACTTCCGGAGCTGCCTGAGGAAGTACCAGAACCTGGACTTGGCCACCACCGGGTCCGGGGCGAAGATCCTCATCCGGTAGAGCGGGGTCTCCGGCTCCTCCGGGGTGGGCAGCTTGCGCCCGATGACGCGGTACTCCTTCAGGATGCCGGACGCCTTCATCGCGGACACGTCCGGTTGGATGCAAGTGAGACCGGAAAAAGAAAGAAAGAAGGAGAGAGAGAGACCAGCTGACACGAGTGGCTCCACTCCCGAGTCCCGACCAAGGTGTCCGCTGTCGTCTGCGCAGGCAGCACGGAGGGAAAGAGGTGAGGCCGGGAAGGCAGGTGGAGGGCGAGGGGGACAATGCAGCTGACGCCATGGAATTCTCAGACTGAAAGGGAAAGGAAAAGACAAAACAAACATTTCAAATTTAAGACATTTTACAAAAATATGGCGGTAATGTAAATTTTGCTGTGTAATGTACTATTTGATGACATGTTCAAAAGTATTAATATCTGAATAAGGGTGTCAGAGCTATAGAACTTTAAAGGCTTTGCTACAGCCAACAAAGTAAATCTGAGAAGAATTGGCCTGATTTTGTACAGTACTGTAGCTGTACATAAGATTTTTTTAACTATACTTAAGACGTAAATAACATTTGCAGCATTTTAGCACATAGTAAACTTTTAGTAAACTTTTTTAGACTTTGTCCTTAGATAGACGATAGTACTGTCGAGAGATCGTGCAAAAAAGCAGGCCAACTTATTTCTTTTCCAGATCCCGAGAATTCCGTGATTCAACAGAATGTAAATAAATGAAGAGAAGAACGGGATAAACGCTTTGCTGTATTGCAGAGAGAAAGAAACAGTGAGTCCGTTTTTCTCCACCTCCCCTCGTCCGCCGGTGCCGAGTCCGTCGTCGTCGTCGATTGTGGTGGCCATGTGGGCCGACACCCTACTGATCGTGTGCATCTCGGTGTGCACTGCACTCCTGGGAGAGGGATTCACCTGGCTGCTGGTCTACAGGACGGAGAAGTACCAGAGGCTCAAGCTGGACATCGAGAAGCAGACCAAGAGGCTGGAGAGGAAGAAGGAGGCCCACGGGGACGCCACGCTGGACCGGACACAGAAGAAGAGGATGGAGCGGGACGAGGAGAGGCTGAAGAACACCAACAGGGACCTCATGCTGGTCAAGATGAAGTCCATGTTCGCCATCGGGTTCGCCTTCACCTCCCTCCTCTCCATGTTCAACTCCATCTTCGACGGGAAGGTGGTGGCCAAGCTGCCCTTCACCCCCATCACCTGGGTGCAGGGGCTCTCGCACCGCAACCTGCTCGGGGAGGACTTCACCGACTGCTCCTTCATCTTCCTCTACATTCTGTGCACCATGAGCATCAGGCAGAACATCCAGAAGGCGCTGGGCTTCGCCCCCTCCCGCGCCGCCTCCAAGCAGTCCTCCATGTGGGGACCGGACCCGAACAAGTACAAGTGGTGAAAGAGAACGGAAAAGCCAGTCGGGGCAGGGGGAATCGATCGACCGCTGTGAAAAATATTGTACACCACAAAGTGCACCGCACTACCTGTGCTACAGTAGTACGATTTGCCGCAAGACTTGGGGGAGAAATTTGCTTTTATAGTCGAATTCAATCAGCCGTTTTTAGAACCAATAAAATGATCGGAGAGGCCCAACAAGCCTAGGAAGAAGCAACTGCTCTTGATCAATTTTTTTTCTTTGCAAATTATTGCCTTTACTTCAGATGTCACGCGAGAGCGGTGAAGAGGAGGAGGATTGGATTGGCACAGCCCACCCTTCCGACCCCCCCGGCGGGAAGGACAGCAACGCCCGCGTGATCGTCCACCTCGACCTTGACTGCTTCTACGCCCAGGTAGAGGCCATCCTCGACCCCACCCTGAAAGACGTCCCCTTCGCCGTCCACCAGAAGCAGTTCGTCGTCACCACCAACTACGCCGCCCGCGCCGTCGGCGTCCCCAAGACCGGCGCCAGCGTGGCCGAGGTGCGTCAGCGCTTCCCGAGCCTGCGCTGGGTCAACGGAGAGGACCTCCGGGAGTACCGGCGGTTCTCCCGCCGGGTGCACGAGACCCTGCTGCGAGGGATGCCCGGATGTCCGGTGGAGAGGCTGGGAATGGACGAGAACTTTGTCGACGTGACCGCGCTGGCGCAGAAGAGACTCGGGGAGGGAGGAGGGGAGGCATCCTCCGCCGACAGCAGCTACTTTGCTGGGAAGATCTTTGGTGGCTCCGTTCTTGATCCGTCCGATCCAGCACATTGTAGGCTTGCCGTCGGGTCCAGGATAGCGGAGGAGGCGAGGAAGTTGGTGCTGAGGGAGACCGGGCTGACCTCCTCCGCAGGGGTGGCCGGCAACAAGCTCCTGGCGAAGTTGGTGGGGAAATGCCACAAGCCGGACGGGCAGACGACGTTGTTGCCGGAGGACACCGGCAGGATCATGTCCACTTTGGACGGCGCCAGGTCTATCCCTGGAGTGGGATCCTCCACGGCGGCGCTGCTGTCCGAGCGCGGCGTGGAGACGGTGGCGGACCTGCAGGGGGCGACGGAGGCCGCGCTGCGAGGCCCTTGCCTGGACGCCTCCGCGGCCAGGAGGCTGATCGACCTCTCCCTGGGCGTGGACCCGACTCCGGTCAGGCAGAGCGGGAGGCCCAAGACCATCGGGCTGGAGGACAGGTTCAGGCGACTGGGCGGCAGGGAGGAGTGCGCCGAGAAGGTCCGTTGGCTGGTCGGCAGGCTGGCCGCTCTCGTCTTCGAGGACGGGAGGATGCCGCGGTCTCTCAAGGTGACGGTGAGGGACGCGGCGAAGGAGGAGGGAAAGGGCTTCCACAGGGAGTCCAGGCAGTGCAAGGTCAGCCCAGCGCTCTTCTCCGATCTCAGGACGTCGGACACCCTGAGCGAGAGGAGCCTGGAGGAGATAACGGCGGCGTGCATGGGGCTGCTGGAGAAAGCGGTGGACTTCACGGGGAGGTTCCACCTCACCCTGCTGGGCGTAGCCGTGGGGGACCTCTTGGAGACGGCGAAGGGGACGAGGTCGATCGCGGCCTTCTTTGGAGGAGGAGGAGGAGGAGGAGGAGAGAAGAGGACGATGGAAGACCACTCGGGAGGAGAAGTCGGAAAGAGGAGGAAGCAGACTGGTAGTACAGGGCCAGAGTGTCCTGAAGGTTGGGATCGGGAGGTGTTTTCCTCCCTCCCAGCCGATATTCAAAGGGAACTCTTGGAGAGCCGCAGTGACCCTCCTGCTCCTCTGCATTCTTCCAATAAATCAGAGCAGAAGAAAAGGGGTCCCTCCATATTGAGCTATTTCAGCAAGTCGAAAAAATGATCCTCCCTGGTGTGTTATACCTACTACGTCTACGTACAGTGCATTTGATGATGTGTATTTATGGCTGTGGTATCAGGTTGTCTCATTTGTCTAACGTTGGTGGTGCAAAAAAAATTTACGTGGAAATACCCTCTCTTATTAAAGTTTCTCATATTTTCAAGAAATATATGTACTACCAAGATAGTACAAGGTAAAATAGGCTTTACTGCTCCTCCATCAAAGCTAAGCAAATTTGCTTTGTACTGTACTATATCCGTCAATATCTTGCAACCCTCTTTGTATCGTACCAGCCTATCTGTTGGAACATTTCTGTCCTTTTTTCTTTTTGGAGTGAGCCAGGTTGATGAAAGGAAACAAAATTGAGACATTTGTAGTATGTACACTCTCCTATGCCCTTAACTTAACCTTTGCACCCAAGTCAGACGTAAGACTTGAACTAGCATTTTTGTTCCCATACCATGTCGGGGTTAATTGAGTCGGCGTAGAACGTACCGGTATTTATGGGACACTTAGTCACCACCAGCACCAAAAAAAGGGGGTTATGTAAGTAGAAGGTGGGAAAGAGTACAGATCTACAGTAGAGAACATTTATGACATCTCCCAAC
>JAAUYM010022045.1_pt1 | contig 20767 bp, 27 predicted proteins | sample 7278001 | NCBI WGS metagenome assembly JAAUYM01 (sample SAMN14350224, study PRJNA611818) | marine sediment metagenome | isolation source: surface marine sediment (1.8m) | place: French Polynesia: Moorea | collected 2018-08
AGGGCCTGAAATTGTCCCATTGTCCCATTTGTCCCGCTCTCCCAACTTCAATTTTTGGCGCGACCTCAATTTTTTTTCTTCTTCAATTTTTACGGGAAATGGCAATTCGTCCACCAGGTGAAATCCACCGGTTCCGCCAAGTCCCGCTCCAGCAGCGTTCCCGCCCACGCCCGCAAGCAGGGAAATGGTGCCTTCACCATGCCGCGGCCGCCCACCTCGTCAGCATCGTCAGGTGAGCAGAGCAGACTTGTGCAGAGTGTAGTAGTAGAGTAGAGGGAATGTTGAGAGAGAGAAGAGAACTGTCTCAGAAAATGTCCTCTCTCCTATGTTGAGAGTGAGTGTGTCCTCCCGTTTCCGCGCTGGCATATGTGTGTTTTGTGTGATATGAGTCACTCACTCACTCACCGCCTTTGCTTCGCTTTGCATGCCCTTCCCTGCGTGCGAGAGAGTGAAAGAGAGAGAAACAGCAGATCCTACGTTTTGCAGACAGGAAAAGAGTCCCTTTTATTACGCTTCAGGATTATCTTTTTGGGTGAAAGAATCTTTTTGCCAGCGCTTTTGCAAAATAGAATAACGGGGGGCTTGTGGTTTCCCATTAAAGCCTACAGTTTCGTGACATAATAAGCCGAATTTTGTCTGCTCCTTCCCTTCCTCCTTCCCCGCCCCCTTCCACCCGAAAAAAAAAACCATGAAGAAGCCTCCTCCTCGCGAGGGTCAACCGCCGTGAGAAGAAACCAATCCATGAGGGTGGGATCCTCAGTCGCCGGTAGGTCAATTCTTCTCTCTTCTCTTGACACGCGAAGTGTGTGTGTGACTCACCTTGTTTTCCCTAAATATGAATGCTGCTGCTTCTTCCTCTTTCGGGTTGGAGGTGGTGGAGGCCTCTTTCCAATGAAAGCAAGAAGGCACCTCTGTATCAAAAATAGCTTTCTCGTTATTTCTTCGCGTCGGGTTGCAACCTGCACCATAGATACAAAAAAAGAGTAGTGGCATCATGTTTTGGAGGGAGGGAGAAGTACCTAATGGAGGAACCCGACACCAGACGTCTTCCATCTTCCTTTCACTTTCTTTTCTTTTCTTTTTTTTTTTTTTAATGTTGCGATCTTTCTACGTGCGTACCATATTTCAACGTCTCTTTTTGGGGGGCGGTTGATTGCAGGTTCTGCGCACGCGCAGGCCGGCGCAATGGACGAGGAACAGTTCATGCAGGCGTTTGAGGACGTCAAGCGGGTGAGCATCTTCAACGGGCGCGCGCTGGCGGACGAGGTCGGAAAGATCAGGGACATCCTGGCAAAATCAAGCAACGATTGGAAGGTAGGCAGGTTTGAAATGATTTTTTTTTTAATTCTAAAAAAATACATGACCCTCCTTTTCATTTTTTTTTAAGATGCGGATTGATGCCCTCCAGTCCCTACGGTCCCTTCTGCTGGCGGGGGCCGGGAACTACGACGAGATGCAGAACGCGCTGCGCACCCTGCACGTGCCTTTCCAAGTCAGCATCAAAGACCTCAGGTCACAGGTAAGGGAGAAGGACAACGTCGAACAATCTATCATTCAGCAGTCATTGGTCTTTTACCATTTCGAAATTTTACGCAGCAACGCGGGTAGCTTTAGGCTAGTACACTACATAAGTTTCCAGTATCCATACTAGCATTTGAATTTTTTTGTGTTGTATGTTTAAAAATAGGTGGTGCGAGAAGCCTGCATCACGGTGGCCTACATGTCCCAGCAGCTTGGGCATCGCGCAGACCGCTTCCTCGAGACTTTGCTCCAGCCCATCATCAACCTGGTGAGTGAAGTGGAAGAAGACCTCTTCCTTACCGGAGAACACCGAAGATTTCTTTTCTTTTTTTTTTCCTCCTCTCAGATCCCCAACTCCGCCCGCGTGATGGCCACCTCCGGCATCGTCTGCATGCGCTTCGTCATCCAGAACACCTACTCCGCACGCTTCCTCCCCGTCATCTGCTCCAACGTCACCTCCAAGTCCCGGGAGATCCGTCGCCACTGCTGCGAGTTCCTCGACCAGCTGCTGCACACGTGGCCCACCCACACGCTCAGGAAGCACGTGGCCACTCTTCAGGAGGCCATCAAGAAGGGCATCGCCGACGCAGATCCCGATGCCAGGCAGTTCTCCAGAAAGTAAGAAGTTGCCTATTGCACATAAGATTTTTTGGTGAAGTCAAGAAAAAGTTCACTAAATCGTGTTCATTTACTAAATTAAAGGCCTAAAGTATGTGTATAGTATAAAAAGTTGGCAAGCAGAGAAATCTTTTTCAAATTGCGCTTTTTTGTTTGATGATTGACTGTGTACCTACAGTTGCAGTTGTAATAATTTGTACTCATCTTTTTTGCAGAGCTTACTGGGGCTTTGCCGACCACTTCAAGGACGCTGCAGATCAGCTGCTGAACTCCTTGGACGGAACCCATCGGCGGATGCTCCAGGCCAACGGAGCCGGGGCCGCAGGAGGAGGGGGGGAGGTCTCCAACTCCAGCTCCAGCAACTCCCTGCAGAACGCAGGGAGGGGATCGGCGGCAGCAGTGGCAACGGCGGCACCGAGACAGTCGAGGCTCCCCTCCTCCCGGACCAACTCCCAGGAGAACCTGGAGCACCACCCGCAGGAGAGGAGGGGATCCAACACGCTGACCAGGAAGAGCAGCGGAATACCCTTCTACACCTCGCCACTCAAGGCGACAGGTAATGGCTGCAGGCTGCTCCTAGTCGTATGTGCTAGTTGGGTGTATAAGTGGAGCTGAGCAATGTAGTAAGAAAAAAATGAAAAAAATATTAAATTAATTTAGATCGTCATTTAATGAGTCGTTCGCTGAGCGGCCCCCACACTTTTGGATCTTGCCTGCTGACGCCCACCTCCAGACCCAAGAGATCAAAGAGCGGACTTGAACTTAAGATTAGGAGGGCGAAAGGCAAGAGCACTCTTACTTAGTACAGCTTGGCAACTGTGGAAAAATGAGCTAAACAGCTTTTCCATGAAGCTAACATGATTGATAACCATCCACTTTCCCATATTCCTTCCCCTCCTCTTCAGGTGGCGGCGCCACCCCTTCCTCTGCCTTGCTGAGCGGCCGAGTGACGCCGTCTTCCGCCGCCGCCGCCGGCGGCGCCGGTGGCGGCACCTTCGGCTTCGGCTCGCCGTCCGCGTCCGCCAACCCGTCCATGCCGATGTCGGCGCGCTCCAACAGCGCCATCGACCCTTCCGCCGTCAGGCGCGCCACGGTCAGGGCGCAGTACGCCGCGCGGAACAGGGTCGCCGTGGGAGGGACGCTCAGTGAGTAAAGCAGAAGCTGCGTCCTGGATCTCTCTAGCACAGGGAGGGTTACGTGGCACGTAGAACCAGTTACAACTGGTGTGCTGCTGGTTACAAGTGCCAGTTGCAACTGTTAACTGGTGTGCCGCTTCCCCAGCTGCCGCCGCGATGAGCCGCTCCATGGCTTTTGGAGGCGGTTTGTGGCACCGTCCGCCGCCGCCGCGGGCGCCAGTCAGATCGAGGACCGGGCTCGACCTGAAGAGAAAATGTAGTAGTTATTTTTTTTTTACTGCCCTGCTCTGCTTTTTTTTCCTGCTTTTTTTATGCCATGGAACAAGATGTGTCTAACCTCGTTTTATGATTCCTCTCCATGAATCTCCAGGTCGCTCCCGCAAGTCCTCGCTGACCGGGAACTCCCCCGACCCGTACGGCACCCCAACGGGCTTCGGCCGCATCCCTCCCGTCACACCGGGTTCCTCCGGGGGCGGCGGCGGCGGTGCCGCTGCCGGGACGCACCGGAGCCGTCCACGGGCGGGCGGCGTCACGCACTCGCAGCCAGGCTCCAGGTCCACCTCCCCCTCCTCCCTGCGGTCCTACCAGACCTATCACCAGCACCACACGGACACGGTAAGAAAAACTGAATGCTAGGATGATGCATGCGTCTTTTTAATGGCACGTTGTAATGAGAACGTGCAAACTCTCCTCAGTCCTCTACTGCGGTAGCGAGCATTCGAGAGGACGGCCACTAACGTGCTCGCCCTTTCCTCCCCTGAGATTTACCTCCATCCCTTCCCCCGTCCAGATGGGGCTACGCCGCTCGCGAATTCCCCGGAGCACTGCCTCCTCCCGAGAGCAGAGCCCGGCTCGCAACAGGCGGCCCAGTGGGTCGGGAGCACTTTACGGCGCCGGCGGTGGCCCCGGTGGCGGCCCCGGCGGCGGCCCCGGCGGCGGCCGCTTCGCCGATCGTCCCCCGAAGAGGCCGCTGATGACGGAGAACATCCTCAGGCAGAGCAGGGAGGCGGAGAATGCCCTGGCAGACGCTCTGGTCAGTCGGTTGACACTGCTACTACTAGCAGATGCTGCTACCTCCACGTACACATCCTACTCGTCTCTCTTTGTCCTTTTGTCGCACACACACTTCCTGAAAATACCTTTTCCTTCGTCTCTCAGAAGTGGTTTTGGGGGCACGCCGGGAGAGGGGAAGAAAGCACTCTTAGACAGTTAAAAACCTGTTGAGTTTTTGGAGACTTCAGCTCTGTCTTGTCTCTCTCTCTATCTTGTATTCCTCTTTGGTGGTCCCCCTCCGTCTCTCATTTAGACGACGTCCGACTTTTCCGATCCCGATGGCGACCTCCTAGACCTTGTGGGAGGAGGGGTCGTCCACTATGATGCATATGGGTTCCGTCAAGTAAGTGAGATTGGAAAGGTTTCTCCTTCGATGTCCACCTCCACCTCCTTAAGCTCTTTGGATGGTTTTTGCATCTGTGTCGCTTTTTTCCACGGCTTCTACCTACCTAAATTGCATGCTGTCTTTCCGGTAGGATTGAATTCTACACTGTAATGTAGTAGCATTCAACTATTTTGCTGATGGGTTTCAGGACCGCCTTTTTGGTAGGTAACTCGCACATTTATTGCAATTCCACCTGTACGAGATAAACATAACTTTTTGATGTTTGCTACTAGTACTATCTACTATAGTACACGTGTATAAAAATTGTTGAATGTCTCACGTTATAGCTTTCTTGTGCTTTTGCTTCTTGTTTATTTATCTGCTGTGCTGTACAGTATCTGGTCCTGTCTGATCTTTAACGGCCCTTGTGCTCCTCCCTGCAGAGCAAATCTCACCGTGGTGGCCGGCTGCCCCCTACTTACCACCCGCAGCAGCAGCATCACCCGTTCGACGACGCTGTGTCGGACGACGGATCCGAGGCCTCCAGCATCTCTTCGGCTGGTGGCGGGGGCGGCGGACATGGAGGAGGAGGAGGAGGTCACCATCACCCACACGTGGGACCCATGAAGCCTAGATACCTGCAGAGCCCGAACTCAGGCGGAGCCCCGCCGAGACCTCCGAACAAGTCTGACACGCCCGGATCTTCCCGGATGGCCGCCCCTTCTTCCATGATCCCTGGCAGTGGAGGCGCCACCGCCGGGGCGCACCAGCACCACTTCCGCCGGGCCTCCGCGGGGCTTCCGCCTGACGACTCGGAAAACCTGAACCCGGAGGAGGTTCACAAGAGTCTCCGCTCCACGGCCAACGCCATCCAGAACTACTCCTTCGACTCGCCCGGCATCCTCAACGAGTCCAGGATGCGCTACGACATCCTGGACGGCGGCGGTGGGGGCGGCGGGGGCGGTGCCGGCCATCGTGGAGGCGACGGTGGTTCCGCCGCCAAGAACAAGGGCACGCCCACGCTGGAGGAGAAAATGAGTTTGCTGGACATTGCGTCCTCTCCTGGCGCTGGCGGGAGGGCCTCCGTGGACAGGTTCTCCCCGCCGCGGAACGGGAACGACCCCTCGTCCCTGGCGGTGCACAGGCAGAACGTGGAGAACGCGCAGAGAGGTAAGAGGAGAGAGAATTTACTGCACGCACGGTCCTTTGTGGTTCTCTCAGTACTCAGAGTACGTAGTAGACTGTGACATGTTACTTGGTGAAGGATGGAACTTTAACTATGGTATGTTGTTGCACACGGACCTGGACATATAGTACATTGTTACTGGGAAGGTTTGGGAACGGGTAATGGATGTTCTTTGCAGCGCGGTTTTACCGCTCCCTTCCGAGGAACATGAAGCCGAGCATGGCCATTTGGCAGGAGAGGAAGCAGCTGAAGGACGAGCTGCAGCTGCAGCAGCTGAGACAACAGCTGTGTGTTGACCAGACGATGAATGACGACGCCGGTGATGAATGCCAAGACAAGTGTGCAGACCTGGAAGGCAAGGGAGAGAGAGAGAGAGATGGAGAGATTGGGCGTGACTGTAGATAGGAGCCTAACGGCGTGACATTTACACTAACAGGACCGATCTCTTCTAGATGCTTGAACCTGTGTACTAGTATGACACCAATTTCAGTACTAACTGATGTCAGTGAAACAGTCGGCGAGAATGAGGGTTTTATATGGCGCTTCTTCCCTCCCCCTCTTGCATAGACGACAACGCCTCTGTGGTCATCCAGGAGATCATGGAGACTCTGCAGAGCGTGAAGACCCAGAGCCGGGCCACGGAGCGGCGCACCTGCATGACGCAGCTTATCCGGATGACCAGGGAGGGCAGGAGCGGGGTAATCCAGGACAACTTCCGCACCGTCCTCCGGCTGCTGCTGGAGAACCTGTCCGACGACACCGGCGCCACCCGCGCCCTCGTCTTCGGTGTCCTCACGGAGATGCTCAAGCAGGATAGGCTTATCCCCAGCTTCCAGGCCTTTACGGAGCTCATCATACTCAAGGTGCTGGAGGCTCACAGGGACGACGAGAAGGACGTGAGTCAATGACTATACCTACAGTGTACACTTCTTCCATACAGTATTTACATTCATGCCATACAGTATGTATGTACTGTATGGTGACATCACCATTGAAGTTCTCATATTATCTTTTCTGCAGGTTGAGCGGGCCGCCGAGGGGTGCGCGGCCGCCATGGCCGGAGTGCTCCCTCCCGATCTTGTGATCCGGGTGCTGAACCCCATCATCAAGACGGGCGACTTCCCGGTGAACCAGGCGGCCGTCAAGATGCTGACAAGGACCGCAGAGCACCCGGAGAATGGGGACATCGTCCGACAGGCCCTGCCGGACATCATGCCAGGGCTGCTCAAAGTAAGAGGAAAGCCGGGACTTGAAGAAATAAATGGGGACTAATAATGTGTGTTTTTAATCTGCAGTCCTACGACAACGTGGAGTCCAGCGTTCGCAAGGCTGCGGTGTTCTGCATGGTGGCCCTCCACCAGCCGGTCGGCGAGGAGCTGCAGCCTCACCTGGAGGGACTGAACGGGTCCAAGCTGAAGCTGCTCAACCTGTACATCAAGCGCGCGCAGGCGCAGAAGGAGCAGTCCGCACCGGTCAGCCCTAGGCTCGCCACGCCGCTGTGATGATGATGATAGATGGGACTTGGTTGACTAGTACCGGATCTGTGGGCTCTCTCATCTCTCCTTGGTACTTATATATCAGTGTTGCCCGTGCTAGCACCAGCACGAAGTGCCTCAGTTTGAGGAGGAGGAAATATGGAAAGGAAGACGTGCCCATTAGTTGTTGGCAAAGAAGAAGGGAGGGGGAGAAAAAAGCTGCATTCAAATTTTGCTTGAAGGGGGATGCAAGGTGGCGTCTGTTGGAACCGCTTGTCTACCTACGTAATATGTGCCCTTCGTCAGCACACTAACATTTCACAAATGAGGTACACGATGTAACAACTGTTTAATTTTGCAGCCCCCCTCTTTTGTAGAGTGCAGTTACCAATGTTTCCTCTTTTTTTATACGGTTGGAGATAAGAAAAAAAATGCAATTGATGAAAAAAAAAGAAAGCAAAGTGATAATAGGGACGGGGGAGGATAAAGAGAGAGAGAGAAGAAAGAAACCGCTGCTAATTTTTCGTTGAGGGCGAAACCGGAGGGAGGAGAGAAAGAAGAAGTGTCGGCAAAGATTTAGAAGCCATAATAACCTTGATCTTCAAGCGAATGCCTTCACGTTACTTAGGTGCCATTATTTCATGCTGTACTAAATGTATTTACTTTAACTATTACTCCCACGAAAAAAAAACCATTCTATGAAGTATATTCACCGAGAAGAGAAAATAAACCTAATTCGCAAAAAAATACTGTAGCTAGCTGACATTTTCAAAACATTTGGGGGGGGGAACCTTTCTTTTTTATATACGTAGGTACACCCTTTTTACGGAGACGTTTGGCTTAAACATCTCAGTGTAAGAAGGAACTAAAATGAAGTATGACAACAGTCTCTTAATAAGCACAATTTGGTTCGATTCAAGACCATCTGGGAGCATCGTTCTTCGTACCTAGCGATTACTGTCTGTATGAATGAGCGAGCAAAGCGAGCTCATGCACGAGTCGTAAGTTGGTGTGCCATTTTGCAAGGGCTACCTAAAACATTGGTGATGGTTTTTTCTGACAACTTTTTGAACTTTCTTGGCCTCTGGAGGCCTCTGGAGGCCGCAGGTGGCCTTAGGTCATGAAACAAAAAGGGGTGCACAATTTCAAGGGAAAGAACAAATCCAGATAAGGTCAGATCTGAGCTAGCAAGCAAAGCAAGCTCATGCACAACAAGCCACACAGCGAAGCGAGCTCAGGCATGAGTTGTTTTTTACCATTGCAAAATTTTACCCAGCAATGCGGGTACCTTCAGGCTAGTAGGTTTAACTATAAATTGCTGAAAATTTTTTATCCTGAAACATACTACCTTTGTTCTTGATTGTTAAAAAAAACATATTTGATTAACACACACCAGAGTTGAATAACACACTATTTCTCCAAGATATATTCCTTAATTCTAAAAAAATACTGTCAGTTACTTTTCACATCAAATTTTAGCACCAACTTTTCGTAGAACATGAACAAAGGAACTACCACTTAAGAAGCAAGCTATTTTCATAGCATTGTGCTTTGAAGTTTCCACGCTTTTTACCTGAGCACGTCCAAAAGGTGGGACTTCTCATAGTCCCCCTCTCTTTGGTCTTGGCTGCTGCCACCCAGGGATGTCCTGGAAGCGAAGTAAGGCTCTGTTTAGTGGAAGGAGGCCTTTTTAAAGCCTTCCATCTGAAGCAGACACCCCCTCCCAAGGAAGGAAAAAAAATCAATAATTCAACCATTTATCTCACACAAGCGCGCTGGTCCCACATCAACTATTTTTGGGAGAAAAAATGCCTATTTTCAGCTTTGAAAATCTCCATTCCCGTCTTCAAAAGAATGTCTGTATTTGAGTCTTAGTATTTGAGGACGAATTTAAAATTCGAATTAAAATACCCGCGTTATTTCACTCGCACTTGCTCAATTCTCATTCCCGAAAACCCGATGGAAATTTTGGTCATTTTTCAGAACAAAAATGTGGCATTAATCTATATAATGACCCGTCCCATTACATGTTTCCCAACAAAATTTGTTATGCTCATAGCTTTCAAAGTTCTGTCGGGAAAAGAAAGAAATTTTGCCGTTGTACTAAGAATATACGACCTACATAGTACATTATAGGTATAGGCAACTGGTAACATGAAAAAGTCGATTAGATAGACAGAAACAGTATTAGTCGAAAGTGTGATTATCCCTATCTCAATATTAAAAAAACCGCGTCCACTGCCACCCCAACCTCCACAAAAATAAGGCAAATAAAAAAAAACGACTAGGTTAGGCTGTCAGTGTTTATTGAAATATCTCGTTGGGTCAGCAGAGTCTAAAGAGCTTCCCATAATGCGCGACTTCACTGGATCTAAAGGTCGACTGGTATGCGTGTATGGAAGGTAAGGGGGGCGACGATGGAAGTTGAAACGAGGCGACATCGACAAGCGTATGAGAAAGAAATGTACACCTACTAGGTACATATCTGGGTAGTAGTGGAGACGCAAGATGAAGAAAACTTTTCATACTAGCAGGAGAGCCGCATTTAAAATGGGATTTGTCAAACATGTGCGTACTAACACAGTGAGTAGCAGCAGCCCAAAAAAAATATTGCTTGCATCTGCAATCATAGGGATGTGCTAGTATGCATAAGCTTTGCAAAGGTTTTTTATGCGGTGTAAAATGAGGAAAGTATCTTGTTTTAAAACAAAAAAAATTAATGTCCTTCCCTGGCACAGCCAGCAAACAGTTCTATGACAAACGCCATCAGAGCCACCCCTAGAAGAACGCCGACGAGAGCAAACAACCCTTTCACCTCAATCAGGTCGAGCCTGCAAAAAGTAAAAATGCCGTGTTTGTTGCCAACACCAACCAATCGGGGTCTTTGCAACTGCCTGTAGTGGTACAGTACCTCATCCCTCCAACATATTCATCCGTCTTGGCCTCCTTCAGGGCGCTGATGCTCCCGCAGTTGGTCATGTTCGGCAACAAGACGTTCAGCCACTGATCTGGCAAGCCTGCTTCCACGAGTGACATCAGCTGGTGATTCATGGAATCAAGGAGGGGACTGGCCTCCTGAAAAAAAAATAGGTTAGATGATGGGGTGGGGGGGGGGAAATGCCTGTTGTATTCTTTGCCCAACGTACCTGCACAGCCATCCCAATGTTTACGGGAAGAAAGGTGTTCTGGGCGAAAAACAGATTGCACCTATACATGTACATGTAAGAAAAAACAAATTAGGCCCGTTCAAGGAGTAAGCAATTATTGTATAAAGCATGATCGACTTTGCAGTTTGCTTGAAGTCCTCTGACAGTATTGCATAAACTTCTAGCAGCAGGCAGGTCTCGGCAAATTCTCCACTCTTGATTTTTCCTGTATTAGAAGGGCACAGACCAGTAAAGGGCAGAGAGCCGTCATAAAGCTTCCTGTTTCGTAAAAACTTTTTTTTTAGCAATGCTCCATACAGTATATTCTTCCCCACCTTAAAGGAGTTCCTTCACTTGACTCCCTTCCAAAATCCTCAATGATGCTTCCAGCCTCTATTGCCCAAGGAAGTTCAGTTTGTTCCACTAAGTGTGACAGGCTGTTTTGGTCATTGCAAAAAGTCTCACAGTTACAAAAAAAAAGTTAAAAGGCAGCTCCTTACCTGTTGATTGGGATGTGAAACGATGGCGCTGCCAACATGGAGACAAGGGTGCCGGAGTAGCCCTGGGCTAGGATGAACATGGCGCCCACCCAGATCCCGGCAAGGACTTTCTGATAGTCCCATTTCGATGGCATCCAGGGAACCGGCTCGGAAAACAAGACTCTTAGGACAAAGCCGCACAGCTTTGAAAGTTGGTGCTTTTTTTCTGTTAACACATAGTACACATTTGTTTTATGTGGTGCATTTATTAATTAAGGCAATTACTACTTACCAAAAAGCACATTTGTGGCCAAGAAGACTGACAAAACTATAGGTACACCCAAAATAAGTCCTAGCCAAGTTAGTGCATCAAAAGGTCTGCAGAGACATTTATAAATATTAGATTCCTTTATATTTTTGTAAAAAAAAAAAAAAAAAGAAAAAGAAAAACCGTATCAAACTAATACACTTACTTGACCATGACCCAAGGATCAGCCGAAATGCCAGGTGCCGGCATCAGGACTGTCCAAGAATCGACAACGAGGGGATGGGAGAAGTCGCAAGCTTCCTCCCTGGCAGGATGCATTAGGCACTCAAGTTATAGTGAGAACGAAAAAAAAAATGCAGTATCAAGACGCCGAAAATATGAGTTGACTGCCTCATACCTCGCCTTTGTGATGCTGAATGGTCCCAGGGCCATGTCCACCTCCCTCCTGTGCAGCATGCCCACCATCCCATTCCAGGAGCCATTTGCCGTCTTCGCTCCCCACTTTCCATCTGGGGGTCTCACCTATGTGCATAATAAAAAGAAAAATATGTTTGGATGTACCTACAAGAAAACAATATATTTGGATGTCCCCCGTTTAACGCCCTTTTTTCCTGTCGTACCAGGGTGTAAGTGAAGTTCATGGACTTGGACAGGTGCTGCAGAACCTGCAAGAGTAATTTAGTTTTTATTTTTATTTTTTTGAAGCCTTGTGCAGTTGATGTTCGATGTAGACAAATATCAGGTCTAAAAGAAAGTAGAGTTTAAATTGAACGTCGACTGCAGTACCGGCTTTTTGCACCAAATTTGCCGAATCTCTCATCCAACCTCCCACATGATGCCGGAGTATCTTGAGCTCTTCCCCCCTTCCTGCCCCTCCGACTCTTCCTCCTCCTCCGTGATGAGGAACCACGGCTGCCAGGTGTCGGCCGCAATCACCAGGTGTTGCCCCGACATGGCAGGCAGTCGGGAAACTGACTTGAGTCAGGCAGACCTGCGACTGAGGCGGGATCCGCAATGTGTTGCAAACTGTCGCAGTGCTTGCTTGGCAAGACCATTAAAAGACGATGCATGGCAGGATAGAGAAATTCTTCAGCAGAACAATCGATGTGGCTCTTGAATACCTAACGAACTGCGGTTCAACGCAATGTTTATTATAGCAAGTCATTCCAAAGCATAGCATTATTCCGAAGAGAAAAATAAAAAAAAGCTTTAATAGGTGCACCTATTAAAACTTTTTCCATTGTTCAAAAAAAAATCTGGGAATATCCTCTACTAGTATTGTTGTACCACGCTTGCAAAAGCACGTATTTGCACGAATTCTTTATTATTATTTCCATGTTCACTGCTTTTGTCAACAGTACAGGACGTAGTGACAAGTACCACCCTATAGTGATAGTGGTAAGCATCAAATGCCATCCAGGTATTCAATATACTACACATACGTAGGTACTAGACATGATGTAAAAACTAACTAGTTGTTAGCGCAACGTCGAAATGTAATATGCACACAAGAATTGGAAATTGTTTTAACATAGGAAGAGATGGCAGCTTCCAGAACAAATCCAATGATTGCCGTCGCTAGGAGAAGACCAACAATTGCAAATATCACTTCCATTTCCACCAAGTCGAGACTAGAACAGATAGTACTATTTAGTGCTGTCACTTCAACCCATTTCTTTTCAGAAAAAGAATCTTAGGTGAACTAAAAATGTTTACCTCATTTTACCAGCATGTTCTGCTGTCTTTGCCTCCCTGATGGCGCTGAGGCTGCCACACTGGGTCTTGTTTGGCAAAAGGGCATTCAGCCACTGGTTAGGCAGACCAGCTTCCAACAGTGACATCACTTCTTTGTTCAGATGATGCAGAAAGGGACAGCCGACCTTAAAAAATGTACGGGTTTTTTTTGTTCTTTTCATCATCGCTACCTATGCATGTAGGTATGCATACCTGTACGGCCAAGGCAAAGTTGACAGGAAGAAAAGCATCTTGAGCAAAAAACAGGTTGCAGCTGAGGAAAGTACAAAGATTACAGTACACCTATTTGGACTTATTTAGGATGTAAGTTCTGCAAACCCACCTGGCTGTTTTTCCGAAATCTTCTGACAATATGGAATATATATCGAGGAGTGCGCAAATCTGGGCAAATTCTCCAGTTTTTATTCTCTTGGTGTTGGAAGCACACAGCCCAGCATATGGCAAGGAGCCATCATGCAATTTTCTGCATTGTACATAGTAAACTTGGCTGAATTATTTTGGAAGTTGCAGACCAACCATAATTTTCTTTAATTTTGCACCTGAGTGCTGTTCCTTGTGAGGAGGCTTTCCCAATGTCTACAAGTATGCTGCCACCTTCTATTGCCCATGGCAAGTCTGATTGTCCTACCAAGTCAGCGAGGCTGAAAGGATGCAAGGAAAATCAATCATTAATTTGTCGGCAATATTAGTATGTAATGCAAGAAAATTTTATAGTCCCTGCATGTAGTTATAAAAAATAAGTTTTATTTTTTCATTCAACAATCTAACATTGGCTCAGGATCTATAGGTTTCTTCCAGCCAAAAAGCATCTTGCATCCGTCTGACTATTAGTACCTAAATACGTACGATCCAAACTTCTTACCTGTTGACTTCAATATGAAGGGATGGCACAGCAAACATGGACACCAAAGTCCCGGAATAAAACTGAGCCAGGAAGAAAATTAAGGTGACCCATGCTACAGACAAAATTCTCTGATAGCTCATCTGTGAGGGAATCCAATGAGCTGACTGGGAAAAAAGGCCTCTGACTAAAAAGCCACAAATCTTGTCAAAGTGAGAATGTCTTCCTGCAAGTTTTTTTAATATAAAAATTGCGAAAACAGATTTCAACTTCTCAACAGAAACTATGCCATTACCAAGAAAGAAGACCATCAAGACAACAGTGCCTGTTAGGGCCAGTGCTAACCAGGTAAATCGATCAAAAGGCCTAAGAAAATAAAACAGGTAGTTTTTTTTTTTGCAAAAATACTTTTTCTTACCTTGCCACAACCCATGGATCAGCGTTAATGTCAGGTGCAGCCATCAAGATCGACCATGAGTCAACAACAAGAGGGTAGGAGAATTCACAGACCTCAGATCTGAAAAGAGATATATACTAAGTGTACGAATGTACTACGTTACTAAGATAAACATAATCCTAGAGGACACGCCTTGCTTGGGTAATGCCGAAGGGCCCCAGGGCCATGTCAACCTCCCTCCTCTGCAGCATGCCCACCATCCCGTTCCAGGATCCGTTTGCCGTCCTTGTTCCCCACTTCCCATCTGGAGGTCTAATCTGTGGGAGAGGCCTTGCAAGTCATCTGGTTTTTTTCAAAATAAAGTTCACGCACTAAATCTAACCACAGAATTTTCTCAAGCAATCTATACATATACTATATCATTCATGTTGTATTAATTATATTAATTACCCTATATCGATATATCATTAAATAAGCTAGAATTAAAAGGTTAAAGTTAGATGCTAAAAAATTGAGTCCATTAACTTTTTTTTTTAAGAACCGACCTTAGTATGCAAGTATGCATACCAGAATGTAAGTGAAGTTCATGGCGCTGGACAAGTGAAGCAACACCTGAAAAAGAGCGTTTTCATATTTGAATTGATGGAAATGCTGTGAAATCTCATTTTTTACTATCCTAGATTTTTTTCAATATACTCGTACGTACTAGCATCTCGATTTTCCTATAATGCTTTGCTTGCGCTTTCATCATTTTACGTACAGTATAACTAAAGGATGCATTCCAATTATACGATTAATCTCGAATTAACACACTTTTCAATGCTCACTTACCTCCCACATGATGCCCGAGTAGGCGGTGGTGTCCTTTCCTTCTTCCCCCTCCGTGATGAGGAACCATGGCTGCCAGGTGTCTGCCGCTACCACCAGGTGCTCCTGTCCGCTGCGCCACCTTTCCTCCTCCATGTGGGGGGGGGGGGTCTTCTCGCGCGGCCAGTCCTTCCAGCGAGACTAATGAGATAGCTCCATGTTTCCCCTTCTCAGCCTTCGATGAATTATCGCTGTCTACACTAATTGAAGAGGTGGGCGTACTATGCAGACATTCTCACTTGGCAGAACTTGACAGCATAGTACAATTGAGACGTTGGTTGTTATAACTGCAGCTGTAGTTGTAGTAGTGTCTACTTAGGTATGTAGGTACACAGAATATTTGTTTAATGTTGGAAAGCATGAAGGCATACTTTCCAACACGTACTACTAGTAAGCAGAAACATCGATATAAGTGGATATGTGTACAGTACGTATTTGGTACCCTCGATATATCCAAGTGGATTCCAATACGGATGGGGCTGACTCAGCACACAAATATGAATAGGAACTCACCCCTCGTTATATGTACTCTATTGCCACAATTTCCTACTTTCTTTTGCTGTACCAACAAAAGACCAAGACCAGTAGTACATTTGTAGGTGTAGATAGGTGTAAATGCAACTTTCCTTTCATTATGTTCCTTGCTTAAAAGTGCCCAAGTTCCCCAACTTCAATGATTCATTGGGTTCACTATCTGTAATATGGTACTACTAGCTCAGACTACTATTATCACTTCAAAGGACGCCACAAAAGACAAATAATGTGCCTACCCAACTAACAACGCACCCTTAATAACCCTTCGATGCTCCGATAATTTTTTTATAAGCATTCAAATTGGTGCGCAAAATTCGCAAAATTGTATGCAATCTCGGTGTATACAGAGATTGGCCACCTTTTCACTGATTTTCCACCGATTTTGGGGGATTTTATTTACTTATTAAATAAATTTCGGAACAAAATTTTGGAGAAAGAAAAATTTCCAAGAATTTTGTTAATAAGTAAAGAAAGTTGTTAAAAATCGGTGGAAAATCGGTGGAAAAGTGGCTAATCTATGTATATACCGAGAATACAAACAACCGTTGGTGGTTGGGTAGTACAATAGTACATGTAGAAAAAAGAAAGATCATTCCTCTACCATACTTTCCAATTCGCCGCGGTGTTTAAGTGTAATTGCGCTTTTGCTCTGTAATTGCAGACATGAGTTATGCTCAAGTTTTGTCCCCCAAATTTCTTCTAAAATGTAGTACTAATAACTTTCCCTTTATTTAGCAAACCATAGTATCGACAATTCAATAATAAAGACAGTCATAGCAACTGACAAGCAGACTCCGACCAGAACAAAGATTCCTTTCACCTCCACCAAGTCAAGACTAGAAAAAGGAAGGAAGAAAACATATGGTACAGTAGTCACACGTGCCGGTATACAGTAATGCATTTAGTTGGGTTTAGAGTGATGTGTTTGCTTCCCATACCTCATACCACCGGCATGCTCAGCTATCTTAGCTTCTTTGATGGCACTGACACTGTCACATTTTGTCATGTTGGGCAAGAACGCGTTCAGCCACTGATCTGGTAGGCCAGCTTCCACCAGTGACATCACTTCATGGTTTAGTCGATCTAACAGTGGGCTTCCATTCTTACCAAAAAATTGAGAGCGTTTAGCGCTTAATTTTGTTCAATAATGCTTTGTGCACGGTGGGTGTACCTGAACAGCCATAGCAATATTTACAGGAAAAAAGCCATTCTGAGCAAAGAACAGATTGCATCTAGAAAAGTCCCATGTAACATTAATTCTAATACAGTTACATAAAAGGCAGCAGCAACTGACTTTGCAGCTTTTTTAAAATCCTCTGACAATATTGCAAAAACCTCAAGTAGCACACAGGTCTCTGCAAATTCTCCAGCTTTGATTTTCTCCACGTTGGAATCACACAACCCAGTGAATGGCAAGGATCCGTCATGCAGCTTCCTAAGTCATAAAACACATGTGTACCTACAACTTTAGTTTTAGCGTTTTTATAGTTGCCTTAGCGAGCTTCCTTCAGGTGAAGCTTTTCCGATGTCTACCAGCATGCTGCCGTCTTCAATAGCCCATGGCAATTGAGACTGCTCCACTAAATCATTGAGACTTTAAAAAAGAAATATGCAAGTTGATTTTTGGTGAGTGGCACTGTGACAGCAGTAACATCACTAAGAACAACCAGGTTACAACAATGTCTATCACCTGTTGATTGGAATATGGAAGGAGGGTGCTGTGAACATGGACACCAAAGTGCCAGAATAACCTTGTGCCAGGATAAAGAGTGACATTGCCCACGTTGCTGTCAGGACTCTCTGGTAATTCTTTTGAGAGGGCATCCACGATGCAGGTTGGCAGAAGAGAACTCTGAAGACAAATCCACAAATTTTGTAGAAGTTGCCTTTGTCCCCTATAGCAAAAAATATTCTATACGTTCTTGCATTTATTTCTACATAAGTGAAAAAAACCCTGGAAAATACCATATATTGCATTTGTGAATAAGACAACTGTCAGTATGGCTGATAGTGCAAATACCAGAGTAATCCACGTGACTCCATCAAATGGCCTGAAAAGCACCATCAAACGTTACATGAAACAAATGTTGTGCAACCTGACCTGACCTGGCCATAACCCAAGGATCGGCGGTAATTGCAGGTGCCGCCATTAAGATGGTCCAAGAGTCGACAACGAGCGGATAGGAAAAGTCACATACTTCCTCTCTTAAAAATGTTACTTGTAAAGTTCTAGATTTTTCCCCCTAAATGAGGACTCATACACACCTTGCCTCAGTGATGCCGAAAGGCCCGAGAGCCATGTCCACCTCCCTCCTGTGCAACATGCCAACCATTCCATTCCAGGAGCCGTTTGCTGCCTTTGCTCCCCACTTTTTATCTGGGGGTCTTACCTACCAAGGGAAATGGATAAAAAAATCAATGGTATTGATGGGTTAATTTTTTTTTCTATTTTTCTTACCAAGGTGTAAGTAAAGTTCATAGATTTAGACAGGTGGCCCAGGATCTGAAAATACTCTTTAGCATAAACGTCGAGGTAAACCACTTTGTTCTTGCACTACTGCAGCAAGGTTCTTAATCTTTCTCAGCTTGCGTACCATTTCCACCAGATAAGTACGCGTATCTCTTATTACTTTGGTGTTTAAAATACATTTTAGTCTACTACTACAATACTACAGTTTATACTCTACCAAGCTGTGGCATACCAAGCTGTGGCATACCAAGCTGTGGCATACCAAGCTGTGGCATACCAATCTGTGGATATACCAAGCTGTGGCATACCAAGCTGTGGCATACCAAGCTGTGGCGCGCATACCAAGCTGTGGCATACCAAGCTGTGGCATACCAAGCTGTGGCACACCAAGCTGTGGCATACCAAGCTGTGGCATACCAAGCTGTGGCATACCAAATTGACTGGCATGCTACCACTGGTGGTACGCATACAACAGGTTGGTAACTGCTGCACCATAGTGTACAGTACTGGTGCAATAAAACAGCAGATAGAAGATCATGTTGCTACCTCCCACATGATCCCCGAGTAGGTGGTGGTGTTGTCTCTCTCCTCGGTGATGAGGAACCAAGGCTTCCACGTCTCCGCCGCTATCACCAGATCCAGTTCCATCCCTTCCTTCTTTGGACGTGTGCAAATACATGTACTGCACACCTTTTTTGGCGAGGGAATTGTGACGGATAAAGGAAAGGGGGAAATAGTGATATTTCTTCTTCCTCTAGCAATTCAACCACTGCCCTCAATCGTCGTCATCAATTACAGTAGCCCCTCGATAATTGGACAAATTCGGTTGCCAGCTAAATTGTTGAATTAGCAAGGGTTGTCGAATTAGCGAGGGGGGAGGGGGAGGGAGGAGGAGTACGTAAGAGGAGTAAGAGGAGTAAGAGGAGGAGGAGTAAGAGAAGTAAGAGGAGGAGGAGTAAGAAAAGTAAGAGGAGGAGGAGGAGTAAGAGGAGGAAGAATAATAGGAGGAGGAGTAAGAGGAGTAATAGGAGGAGGAGTAAGAGGAGGAGGAGGAGGAGGAGTAGGAGAAGGAGTAAGAGGGAAAAAATATCGAATTAGCGAGGGAAAATCTGTCGAATTAGCGAGGGACTTTATCATTTTGGTAGCTTTCACTGTAGTAAAAAATTGGTTGTTGGCCAAAATGTCGAATTAGCGAGGGTTGTCTAGATATCGAGGATCGAATTAGCGAGGGGCTTACTCTGTCGCGGTGTCGTACTAGAATTGGAAAAGAAAATGGTTATTGAGCCTGGAGGCCGACCCGACCAGACATATCTAAGCTCACGTTGGATCATGACAGAGTTATAATAGCAGGATCAACATTTGGTTCACACTCATGAGAGACTTATACTAGGTCCCATATGTCTGGTGTGAATGTGGGAAGCGGTCCAAATTTTTAGTTAAAAGCTGATGTTGAATCATAATTGAGTTATAATTGACCTACGAGCAGTTGTTGTGATTCTGTCACAACTGCCCTTGAGTTAAAGTAGGGTTATTTCTTGAGTGATCACAGAGTAGAAATTACTGGCTGGTCGGGAAGCCGATAAAGGAAGATTGCATTGGGATTTGTCAGATTTCGTGAATTCAACTGATAAAAAAGGAAGTCCTGCGAGGGTCGCAAGTTGCCGCAGAAGACGCCAAAAAATGAGTTGCAAGCAGACTTGTCAGTCTGCAGTCTACCTACTTCACTTTAATGAACGGTTTCCCCCTACTCCTCCTTTTTCCCCTCTCTTTCTCTCCAATCAATGCTACTCGTATTATTGCCACTTATTTCTGACATGTCCCAGTGTGCGACAAGCATTTCGGTCACCACCACCCCTTTCCCTCATTATCTACCACTCCTGATAAAGCACTCCTGCACTTTTTTGGCAGCAAAATAGTACAATGTCATTATATTTATCCAAAAAATGTTGGCCTTTTAGGCGCTGAAAATGACAAAAAAGGTTAAAAATAAGCATTCAAAATAAGTTGAAAACTTCTAATTGTCAAAGATCTTAATTGCATTTTTATTGGTAAATTCTCGAGAGCATAAAATGCGTATAGTTACTTTTTTATTTTCTCTCATAAAGATGGTACCTTTCTTTAGTGGTGGCATTAATTGCCATTCTTGCAAAGACAGTCAAACCTAACATGTGCTAAGAAAAAGTGGTTGAAAAAAGCTGCTAGCTTTTGTTGTGGATGGCAGCTTTTACAGCCACCTTTCTTGTCACATAATTTTCTTGCAAGAGTCTTGTGGGGCATAAAATAACTTGGGGCTAATTCACTGTTGGACTACGGTAGGTAGATGTTGAGTTGAGTGGCCTATATCAGTTTTCTAAGACCTGGCAGCCCTGCCAAATTCCCTTATTGTGCTTGTACTTTAAAGACCTGTTTTTGCCAAGATAGGATAAATAGGTATATTTCATAGTAACACAGAGCGGCAGGACGTAGGTACAGACAAGACAGGGAGAGGGTGAGGAAGAAGGTTTCTTTGCCCTCGACTCGACGTCAAATTCGAAATCAACACACACACATTCAGGCGCTGAGACTTATCTTCCTTCATTGTCCGCTATCTTTCAGGTGTATTACGGTGTGTATGCCGGATTTGGGTAGGAGGGGGAGGGGGGAGGAGGAGGAGGAGGAGGAGGAGGAGGAGGAGGAGGAGGAGATAGTAAGACCAC
>JAAUYM010009558.1_pt1 | contig 20764 bp, 31 predicted proteins | sample 7278001 | NCBI WGS metagenome assembly JAAUYM01 (sample SAMN14350224, study PRJNA611818) | marine sediment metagenome | isolation source: surface marine sediment (1.8m) | place: French Polynesia: Moorea | collected 2018-08
CGCCCCCTCCTCCCCCCTATCCCCACCCCCCACTCCGACGCGTAGTGGTGGCCGCAGTCCATGTCCGCCAGCGCGTGGACGTAGTGCTCCGGCCACCAGGTCCCCTTGCCCCTGGTGGCCGGGAGCGCCTCCGCGAGCCACCTGCACCCCTTCTTCAGGCAGTCGATTCCCGCGCCGAGGTACAGGAGGTCCTCGTAGGCCCACCACGCCCGACGGTAGCTCTCATCCTCCTGCTGACCGTCGAGGTGCAGGTCCATGAAGACGCGAAAGTTGGACAGCATCTTCAGAGTCAGCTCGAAGCAGTCAATCCTGCCAAGAAAAAACACTAATTATTTTGCTTTCTTACGTTTCCATAAGTACAAGGAGTATAAGGAGTTAATGCAAGTGTGGCAAAATAGTGACATTAATTCAAGTTAAAAATACCTGCCATGGCTAGAAAAGAAATTCAACCAAAAGTTGGTCTCATTACCTGTTGAGGTTGCAGAACGTGACGGCAGGAAAGTCCACCGAGGTTCGCTGCTTGAGGACGGAGGTCGTGACCACCGGGTAGTGGAAGATCTCGTTCACCACGATGGACAGGCTCTGGATGGTCAGGAAGGCGCCGACCACAAACAGCAGCAGCCTGAAGTGACAACACACAGTACATAGGAGCAGTTGTGAACAGAAACTACCCAACCAATATCGCTAGTGTGCATTTAATGATGGGTTGTCCTAACACCAGAGCAGGTGTTAAAATAGTGAAAAAAAAAGAATCCTTAGAGCAACCTAAAGCGACCAAATTTCGACCCCATCACTGATTGCCGCTAGTGGCATAGCCATTGGTGTGGATCTAGTGGTACCAATATTGGTTGGGTAGTGTCAGTTTCCCCACCAGTAAATGCTCCTCCCGTATGACGGAGCTCTGGCTGCGTGCCCCAGTCCGGCAATGGACGAGTCCCTCAGGTACGCCTTAGAAGTCCGCCACGCCGTCCCAAGGGCCCCGGAAGGCGCCTTCCCAGTTTCGTGACGAGCCATCAAGCCACTCTTCTTCCTATACTCAACTGAAATGAGTGGATGGTTGGGCCGTCTGCGCGGGAAAAATTGAAGCTCATTTTTTATGGTCCTTTTTCAATTTGTTTCCCGCCGGGCATTACTTGTCTAGATTGCCCAATTCGGCCACCCACCCACCCTAGTCGATGCAATCCCACTCAACATGTTATACCTTCGAGTTCTTCCACTGTTTCAGACCGGATAGAGAGGGGTGTTCTTAATACAGTCCACTTCGGATTAGCGGGACGCCTTGGGAGCCAAGAAAAAAACCCTCTAATCCGAAAATCCCGCTAAAACAAAGTTACTATTTCTCTTAATTGTTAACATTGTTTCAAAAAAATATCCCCCTAATCCGAAAATCTCACTAGTTTGAATCCCGCTAATCTGAAGTCGACTGTACTATATAAGAAACGACCTGCGATCCATCTGGTACTCATGTGTGTTCCCAACCGCAGTTGCCTAATTGAGCCTCCAATTTGAACAGTTTATCCTAATACGTGGCACGAATGGTTGGTCCAACCCACTGGAGTTCGATTCCGCCGACCACCCTGTCGTGTCGCGTAATAACTCGCACTTGCCCGGAAAATAACGCGCAATGTATAGAGAGAAAGGCGAGGAGAGGGAAGGAAAATTGATGAATAAAATTGGTACCATGTAGGGTACGCAGCAGGCTAACAGTTGCAATTGCTGGGAAATGAGGTGTGATCATATCGAAGTTCCCCACCAGACATATCGTTTCTCTCGTTGCCACGAACCAGACATTTTTCAGGCATGACTTTTTTTACTCATATGAACGAGACATATTTTGAGCACACATTTTTTTTCATGGCCACACAAACTTCTTTCATAGATACATCAAAATGGTGACGAATTTAGCTTGACAATTTATGATTTGTTTCACACATTTTGGGCATTCTTTTTTAGAAATGGGTGTCTGGTCGGGTTTTGCTTGCGTGTAAGGGGGGACCTGCTTGAATAGCATTGTTGCCTGTGGCTTTGAAAATTTCTCACAGACAGAGCTATTTCAATATGATGGAATAGCCAGAGAATAATTGACGTAGTCGAAAAAATGATGCATTGGTGTTAATTTTGCATTTCAGACCTGCGGATGTTCTTTGTACTTTAGTTATTGACGCATCCTTGGCTTGAATTTACAGTACTGTGATGTTTTTCTTTTGCTACTCTTTAAAACTTTTTATCAGCATGCACAGCATGCAAGTACTCGTGCATAGATAGGTAGATAGCGGGAAAGGAATTATGTAATGATTGCAAACTAGGTATGGAAAGTACACAGTTTGTGTGAGAAAAATGTCCTACTCAGACAGGACTTCCTCGCTGCTGCTGCTGCTGCTGCTGACTGTTGTGGCATCCACCACCTGCGTGCGGGTCGACCCCCTCAGGGTCATCAGGGCCGTCCAGAAGGAGGCGGCTGCGGACGGCAACGCCCAAATCGATCAGCTGAGAAGGCACTTGCAAGGAAAGGCAAAAATTTTGAGTATTTATTTCTGGTAATTTACTGAGTTGTAAAAAAAAAAGACACCCAGCAGTTTCCCATAACATCTTTCTATTCATGGGGTCCAGACCGCGGCTTCGACATCTGGAAGTCCACGGCGGCCACCATCGAGTTTGCGGCCTCGTCGCATCGCGACCTCGCCTTCCTCTTCCCCGGCCTCGAGTTTGAGGTCGCGGTGGAGGACGTGGACGAGGCCACCGCACGACAGTGGGGGGCGGCGCGGAGGAGAGGTGGCAGTGGAAACGACAGCAGACAGATGGACTGGACCAGCTACCACAGTCTGGAAGAGATCTATGAGTACTTCGATGAGCTGGAAGGTGCAAGAAAAAAACCACGAAAGAGAGAGGGAAAAAAAAATTGGGAAACGGATGCGTTTCTTAAATTTTCCAAGCCACTTACGAATTCGTCACCATCGACGTCCTGGGATTCTCCTACGAGGGGAGGGAGGTGCGGGCGCTCCAGGTGTGCAGGGACGGATGCGACGGGGCAAAGCCGGCCGTGTACATACAAGCCAGTACATAGACATTACAGTACAGTACATAGAGAGACGGGGAAAAAAAAAGATCCTTGCGACTTGTAAGACCGTCTTTTCAGACATCCACGCCCGCGAGTGGATCTCCCCAGCCGTCCTGACCTACCTGGCCACGGAGCTGCTGGAGGAGAGCCCCGAGGAGGAGTGGACGGAGCGCTTCTGGGACCTGGACTGGTACTTCGTGCCCTCCGCCAACCCGGACGGGTACGTCTACACCTGGGAGGAGGACAGACTGTGGAGGAAGACGAGGTAACACTCATGTAACTTTGACAGATGACTTTGCAATTGACAAGCAAATTTTTTTGAAATATTGGTGCTGCAGATCGTTGTACGAGGGCAACCTCTGCCAGGGCGTGGACGCGAACCGCAACTTTGACTACGAGTGGGAGAAGGGCGGGACGGCGGAGTGCTGCGCCACCGAGGGCGTCTCGTGCGCCAACGACTACAAGGGTCCGTCCGTCTGGTCCGAGTCGGAGGTCGCCGCCGTCAGGGACTTCGTCCTCCGGAGGAACGACAGCATCAGGCTCTTCCTGGGCCTCCACGCCTACGGGGAACTCATCCTCCTCCCGTTCGGGGACACCCCCGAGCCCTCGGGGGACTACGAAGACCAGCGAGCACTGGCTGACAACGTGCGTCGCCACTTTCCCACATCCCGACGGGACTTTTAAACTTACGAGCGTAACAAATTCAGCTTTAAACATGTAATGGAACATGTCATTAAAGCACCACATAAACGTCACGTGTTTTTTTCATAAATTTGTTACGCTTGTAAGTTTTAAAAGTCCCGTAGGGATATGCAATATACATTTTTTTTTCAGATGTGTATGTTTTATTGTGACTGTAATGTAGGCGAACGTGGCGCTGGCCTCTGCCGACCCCTCCTCCGTCCCGTACAGCGTGGGATCCTTCTACGAGCTGCTGTACCCGGCCACCGGCTGCTCGCAGGACTGGGCGTACGCGGAGGCCGGCATCAAGTACTCGTACACCATGGAGCTGAGGCCGAGGGACGCGGCCACGCTGGGGGCGGGCTTCCTGCTGCCCCCGGAGGAGATCCTGCCCAACTCCAGGGAGGTCTGGGCCTTTGTCCGGGCGGCCGCGCTGTCCGTGCTGGACGATATACGGAGGAGGATAGGACTCTACTCTAGAAACAACATTGTTATGCAGTATATTGCTTCTGATTAGAGGGATTTTTAAACGTTACTTCTTTCTCGAGGAAAGGCGACTATTGCATAATTAGGTAGTAAACAGGTTCATCCTTATCAGTCCCCACTTATTCCCTTCTTCTTTTTTCCATCCGGTTTTTACACACACACATACACAAGCACATCTGCGTTCTAATCCAACATTCTTAACTACAGGTGGAAGGAATGTTGGAGCTGGAGGCACTCATGCAGTCTGTACTAGATTGTGTGGAGGCGCCCTGCCAGTTGGGATAGGTGAAGGGAGGGTGAACCGGCAGAAAAAGTAATAGAAAACTAGAACAGACATTTGTTCATTGACCTGCGGGGGGCATGGAGTTTTCAAGTAAGGATTAAAAAAATGACTATATATGAAATCAGAGGGTAGTCTCACCTCCAACCAATTTTGAAGTGGGAAGTAGAAGGTGGTCTCACCTCCAGATAAATTCAAAGTGGGAGATTGAAGGTAGTCTCACCTCCAACCAATTTTGACAATAATGTACGAACATGCCTGGAGAATAACAACAACAACAAGAAGAACAATTCGACCCATCCTATGACCTGCCGGCTGCGCCGCAGGTAAAAACAGTGATTGACAAAACAAACCCTGCTCATTCTCTGCTCATTTGTCAGAAATATATGTAGCACCTCAGAAGTCAGAATTTCTGTCCGGGTCGTCTTTTAGTTGAATTGAATTAGGTTTTTTTGTACACACACGCACACACATACTACTCGTAGGTTCACAATGTGGATGTGACTTTTAGGCTTGAACACACTGTTACCCAATCCAAAAAATAAAATTGTATTGGTGCAAGTATGTAACGTAGTATAGTATACTAGATTTTTGGTACGTAGTTCTACCTACATCTCCATTATTTTTCATCTCCCTGAGTCCAGCCGGGACTTGGAATAAAGATGATGAACCTGTTTGCTAATTATGCAACAGTGTGCCTTTTGTCAGGATTTTTCCAAAAAGAAACAAAACCGGAGTTCTATCAGGAGATTTGCAATTCGAGAGAGTAAGCTGGCACTCCGTCCTCCTCCTCCTCATTGGGGACGCTCTACCAGTCCTCCGGCGGTTCACGAAGGAAAAACATGAAGGGTACTCACCTCCTTGTGGTAGGTACAATGCTAGGCACAGATCATGTACTCGTAGTACCTATCCGTACAAGCGATGGCGCTGCTTTTTGGCGAGGATGGAGCACCCGCCGTGCGTAGAGAATCACGATCTCTGCTTTTTGGCGAGGATTGAGAGCACCCGCCATACGTATACTCTCTTCTCTCTCTCTCTTTCTCTCTCTTTCTTTCTCTCTCTCTCCCCCTTCTCTCTCTCTCTCTCTCTCCAGTAAGCAATATGGGGAGCTAAGCCATACGTAAAGCCAACCACTAGCGATATTGGTTGGGTAGCCACTACTACTCTCTCTCTCTCTCTCTGTTTCTGTCTCTCTTTCTCTCTCTCTCTCTCTCTCTCAGCAGTATACGCACGGCGGGTGCTCAATCCTCGCCAAAAAGTAGAGATCGTGGTTCTCTACTCACGGCGGGTGCTCAATCCTAGCCAAAAAGCATACCCGCCGTACAAGCAGCTGGACAAATTGTTGAACATCTTGCTCTTTCAGTTCGTGCTGGTTTCCTTCGTCCTAGGCGTCACCGAAGCCATGCCGGGCTACCGTGGTCCCTATGAGTACAGACTTCCCGGCAGCAGCTTTGTCCGCGTGGCCCTGACCCATTATGTCCTCCCTGAGGAGTGTGCAGGACTCAGGCGCGTGGGGAAGGATCTCACATTTATCCGAGGGTGCTGATGCCATCATGAAAAGTTCAGAGAAAGCAACTGAATGGATTGTCCAAACAAGAATTGTTTAATTGGTCCAATCAGCCAATATGGTAGGTAGAAGTCAAATTTATTTTTATTTGGAAGTAGCTTTCATTACTTAAAAATAATTTGATTGTCCACAACGACACAATGGACTGCAGTTTCAGCCTTACTAGATTGTGATCCTATTAGTCCTATCCTCTTCCGTGCTTATCCAGCAGTAGTTTTATTTCATGTAGTATGTACCGTATTAGGTACGTACAGTACAGGTAGACACGGACTTCCATGAGGTACAAGAAAATATTTTTTTCTAAAACATCTACGCGCTGTTGGTTTTACAGCATGTACATCTCCCCTAAATGAGTTGGTTGCTATAGACCTAAGTCGTCTTGATTCTGACTGACAACATTGTTTTATATATACGTATATATTTTTCCTTTTTGCGCGTGTGGTGCTGTAGGAGACAAAGAGGTTGTTATGCCAATCTGGAATTGAGATCAAGAGGAAGCCCTAGAGCCTACATTGTACAAGCTACGTAGTTTACATTGTGTCTAAACACACACATTTTAAAAGGTAGGTGAGAGATTAGTAATAAATAATCTTAATTATGCGAGGTACTCCTTGATGATGTCCCTGGCCATCGAGGCGTGGAAGGCAAAGACCTCCTCCCCGGTGGGTTTGATCTGCTCGGGAGGGCAGAGGAAGCCGAACGACTCTTTGCCAGGCCTCAGCTCCAGGGTGTAGGCGTACTTGATCCCGGCCCGACCGTAGGCCCAGTCTACGGAGGCGCCGGAGGCCGCGTACAGGGTGCTGTAGACCGGACCCACGCTGTAGGTCGAGCCGTGGGTGTGCTTTAAGGCGGCGACCGCCTGAGTGGAGGAGAAAGCAATATCAACTCTAAAGCATATCCTTTTTTTTTTCTTTTTGTCACCCTGTTGGCCAAAGCCATCTGGTCCTCGACGTCGGTCGTCTCCTCCTCCGCGCACCCCCAGGGCAGGAGCGCCATCTGCCCGTAGCTGTGCAGGCTTTGGTAGAAGACGACCCTCCCCTTGCCCAGGGAGAGCAGGTAGTTCCTCACGCCAAGCGTCTCCGGCTCGCTCCACGGCCTGTGGCCGCGGTAGGACCACGAGCAGGGTTCCCCGCCGGAGCCCGGGCCGCCCCACCCGTAGTCGAAGTTGCGGTTGGCGTCCGTGCCCACGCAGTCGCCGGCGTCGTCCCCAGACGTGCCGAGGAAGCGACTCCTGTCAAAAAGATTCGTGCTCACTGAACAGACTACAGCTAATTAGACACTACTATAGCTACAGTCTGAGCAAATTGTTGCCTGGTCTTCCTCCACATTCGTTCCTCGCTCCAGGTGAACGCGTAGCCGTCGGGATTGACGGAGGGCAGAAAGTGCCAGTCCAGCTCCAGAAGGTGCCTGTCACGTCTCGGAAGATCCTCAGCCAGCCTGTGGATTAGGTACAGTGCGGTGGCGGGGGAGATCCACTCTCTGGCATGAATACCTTCAATACAACAAGTACCTACTACTACATTTACGTATATATGGGAAACGGAATGTGGCAAGTACCGGCGTCGATCCACATTATCTTCTTCTTTTTGTTGTGGCATCCGTCCCTGCAGATTCTAAGGACCTTCAGGCTCCTCCCCTCGAAGCTCTTGCCGATCTCGACGACGGAAACGAAGCTGTAGCGTTCTGGAAACGTTTTCAAAAAATTGAATACCGTCTAAATTTAAAGTCACGGTACAGTATTGGCACAATTGAGAAAAAAACCACAATTTATTGAACCTTCCAGAGCATGGAGATATTTTCCAATCTCCTCGTGAGTGTGGAAGTTGTCCAGGTCGAAGTCCACCCACTCCTTTCCCGCTCGATCCCTCGTCCCGTTGTCCCACCTCCTCCTCTTCTCTTGCACCCTGTCCGTCTCCTCCTGCAACAACCTTCCCAAGTCCGACGCCAACTCCTCGTGCGCCAAGCCGCTCTCCTCCAGATGTCTGGAAAAAACAACAACAAAATACACTTCTTCGTGTTATTTTCAAGTGACTTATGAGGCAACAGCGCTTACCCAGCCCTCGCTGGATCGACCATCAAGTCGACGGTGCCTTCCACCGCCGATCCCAGCACCTCCAGCGACGACAGCGAGGACAGGTTCATCGTGGGGACCCGCCAGACCTGTTGAGTGTCTCAGGAAGTTGACATTTTTCGGATTTTAGATGCCCACCGAATGGTACAGGCTTGTTGGTAACTCACCCGGTAGCCGTGGTAGTCTATCCCATTAGAGGAAGAAATCTTTAACATTAAGAGCAGCCACAGTCCTCGAGGCATGTTCGGGGATGAAATGACGCGTTAATTCGCACCAATTTTTTCTTATTGAAGCTTATCTATTTAGCTAATATGGTATAGGATTCTGAAGAAAATACTGTATGTTTTTTTTGTCGAATCCGCATGTGGGGAAGAGTAACAAGCATTAAAAAACCGAAAAAAAGTCCAGAACTGGTCCTCACTTGGTTTTTGTAGTATGTAGGCTTTCTAATCTTAAGGAATTTGTATTCTTTTCCTAAGTAGCAAAAATTTGAGTCACATGTTTTACCCCAATCCCACAACCATTCCAAGATGCGTGCTTCTCACCTAAAAATGAACCTCCTTCAGGCCATATCAAAACACCACCTGTTGAAATTGTACGTGTACGTACTACCATGTCTCACTAGCACGTAAAGAAGGGCCACGGGGAAATCGCACATGTGGTACATGATTTTCCACATGATTTTCCATATCCAACAATATATTTTTGGCACGCGCAACAGCAATGATGTACCTAGAGCCCAGACTTCATAGTAACTTACCATTGGCAATGTTTAGAAATCATGTGCACGAAATTAAGTGTTCAGTTCCTCCCGGATCCCTCTCATAACCGCCCTGTGAAAGGCATATATCTCCTCTCCAGTTGGAACTATTTGATCAGGAGGAAGCAGAAACCCATATTGGCCAGTGTCGCGGAGCTCGATGGTGTAGCTGTACTTGACGCCGGCCTCCCCGTATGCCCAGTCGATGGAGATTCCCGAAGCTGGGTACACCGTTGAGGAGAGGGGGCCAACTTTGTACGTTACCCCATGCATCCTCCTCAGGGCTTCGTTTCCCTTAAGAAATACACAACAAATTATGCATGAGTTGTCATTTAATTACAATGCTGCTGGATTAGCCATTACTATTCTTGCCAGCCTGTCTTGATCCTCAGCGTCGTCAGTGAGGTTGAAAGTGTGTCCCCAAGGGTACATGACCTGCTGGCCGTGGGAATGTAGGGTCGCAAAGAAGACTACGTCGCCCCCTAGGGACAGCAGGTAGTCCCTGACAGCAATGACCTCTGGCTCACTCCACGGCTCTGGTCCGTGGTAGGCCAGGTTGCACGAAGGTTCAGGATTCCCAAAGGCGCCCCATTGGTAGCCGAAGTTTCTGTTGGCGTCTACTCCAATACACACATTTTCCAGGATGACATGCCTGCCCAAAAACACCCTGCTTAATGACAAATACTTTTAAGAACAATAATTTAAACCACCTGGTTTTCCTCCAGTTTCTGTCTTTTTCCCATGAATAAACATATCCATCAGGATTGACTACAGGCAGAAAATACCAGTCAAACTCCAAAAGATCTTCATCCCCTTCTGGAAGAGCTTGCACCAAGATGTCAATTGTAAACAGTGCTGTAGCAGGAGAGATCCATTCTCTACTGTGAATTCCTATAATGATGGGCATAAAAAACTTCTAAACGGCTGTAAAACAAATCATCCTTATGTGCATGTACTGTACTAGAACATATAACTCATACCTCCATCAATCCACATGATTGGCTTGTCGCCACAAAACCCAGAACAAATCTTGAGCACCATTAGCTCCCTTCCTTCAAATGAATAGCCAATGATCTCAGTCGTGACAAAATCATAATTATCTGTATTAAAAAGAATTCCTTTTTATAGTGACAACAAGTGTGCAAAATTATTTATTCTTTCTTACCCTCAAGATTCATCAAGTATTGCATGATCTCTGCATAAGGGTGGTAATTTGCAAGGTCAAAATCCACCATCACCCCTTTGTTGCCGCCATCTTGCCTTCTCTTTGCCTCCTCTGCAATCTCCTGCACGGCAAACTGGACATTCTCCACGATTGCCACCTCAAGCAAAAATGAGTTATCATCACTTATCAGTATTACAGATAGTAGCTGTAGCACCAGCAGTGAGAACTGTCAGAAAGTCCTTAAAGTTTTAGTGCTGACTCAAGGCATTTTTTTTTTCAAAGTTGGCATACTAGCCCCACTCCTGTTTGAAAGGTTTCTCTAGGCTGAGTTTCTTTAACATCTTGAAGCTGTTAGATGAGCATTTATTCATTGCTACTTGAAGGTACTCTAAAGCTGACCAGATGACATGTGGACAGTTTGATTAAATTTTAGAAATGTCTTTTTGCTCTTTACCATGTTGATTATAAAGTTATTCTCAAGGCTAGTTTTACTAAGATAAAACAAATAAGCCTTCAGAAAGGCTTCCAGTATGTACTATACGCAGTTGTTCGGCCTCACTTGATACGCAGTAAGCTCCTCCGACCCCTCGTGGAAGCAGAAAACGGAGGAGCAGCTCAGGTGGAGGAGGAGGGTGAGGTGGAAAAATGAACAGATCCTCATTGTCGCTGGCTCTACCTAGTTATTATGTTGGCGACAGCCAAGGTCGAAACTGATTGCGGATCCATCAAGAGAGGAAACGGGGGGAAATTGATAACAAATCTGGCGCCTGCTGTTTATTCATTGTCAGGCAGTATCTCAAATATGTCAATCATGGAGTGGGGGGTGGGGGAGAAAGCCAAAAGGAGTGTGAGTGGGATCACTTCTCCTCCATGGTGGCGTCGATTTCCCTCAGGATCTCCTTGGCAACCGCGGCATGGAAGGCGTAGATCTCCTCCCCGGTGGGCACGATCTGCTCCGGCGGGAGGAGGAAGGCGTACTCTCCGGTGTCGCGCAGCTCGATGATGTAGGAGTACTTGATGCCGGCCTCCCCGTAGGCCCAGTCGATGGAGATTCCAGCGGCAGGGTAGATGGTCTCAAAGTGCGGGCCGACCTCGTAGACGGTGCCGTGGGTGGCGAAGAGGGCCTCGTTTCCCTTGGAGGGAAGGAGTCAAACAGCATTGTATGGAGCAATGAGCAGACTAAATTACTTTAAACTACTTTATGTACATACTACAGTACTTTCTTGTCTTACCACGTCTCCAAGTCTTTGCTGGTCTTCAGCATCAGCAGTCTGGTTCTTGGAGTAGCCCCAAGGATACATGATAAGCTGGGAGAAAGAGTGGAGGTTTGCATAGTAGACGACGTCCGGGCTAAGAGAGGTGACGTAGTCCCTCAGGGCGGCGAGCTCGACCTCACTCCAGGGTTCTGGTCCGTGGTACGTCGGAACGCAAGGGTTGTTCGACAGGTGGAATTCGTTCCAGTGGTGGCCAAAGTTCCTGTTGGGGTCCACGCCGATGCAGGTGTTCTCAGGTATGACGTGCCTGATCAAAGGAATTGTCCCAGTCAAGTCACGTCGCAATGGTGTGCAGTTACCTGGTGCAAACCTGGTTTTTCTCCAGTTCCTGTCTACCTCCCAGGTGTAGACGTAGCCGTCAGGATTCAGCACAGGGAGGAAGTGCCAGTCAAATCTCAGCAGCTCCTCATCTTCCTCTGGTAGACCCTGCACCAGGGTGTCGATCAGGAAGACCGCGGTCGCCGGCGAAATCCACTCCCTGGCATGAATCCCTGCCCAACCAACAACGCACTCTTAATAAACTTTTGACTGAACTCCGACGCAGAATTTTTTTAATAAGCACCAGTTGAGCATGCTACAAATTGGCGCCAATCATGCCAAAATAACGCCTTACCGCCTTGAACGCAGGTCAATTTTTAACTCCGTTAACAAGCCTGAATAATCCAACTGAGCTTTCGCTGTTGGTGGTTGGGTGAGCATATTTCGGATGAAGGTGAGTGTCAAGTTTGCTCGGTTTTCTTTCCAATGCGTGCAATGTGCATGCAGTGCTCAATACCTCCGTCAATCCACATGATGGGCTTGTTGCCGCACCCGTTGTCGCCCGTGCAGATCTTGAGCACACGTAGATCTCTCCCTTCGAAGGAGGTCCCGACCAGTTCCGTACTAACAAAGTAATACTCTTCTGCGAGGACCATGAGGGTAAAAAAAAAGTCATGAATTGGCCTCAAATAACACTGTACATTACAGTACAGGTACATACCTTCCAGGTCCAAGAGGTACTGCAAAATATCGTCGTAGGGATGGTAGACCGACAGGTCGAAATCCACCGCTCTTCCATTTTTACTTATCACCTCCGCCCTGTCTCGGATCTTCCTCATCTGCTCGTCCATGGCCTCCTGCACGTCCTCGACCACCACCGACGTCACCTCCGCCTCGACCTCCGCCAGCGTGAACTCCAACCTCCCCATGTCTTCCGGACTCACGGCCACGTCCGCCGTGACAACGGAATCGACCTTGGAGATTCTCCACACGTCGAAGGCGTCGTCCAACTTTGTCAGGAGATTCCTGTCGTGATCCTTGTTGCCCTCTTCGGCGGGAAACTCCACCCTCCAGACCTGGTGGCCGGAGTAGGAGACCTGGCGGGCCTCCCCCCCGATGCCCGACGCCGGGTCCAGGAAGGCCAGGAGTGGCTGCGACAGCAGCAGCAGCAGGGACGGCGACAGGCAATGCATTTTTCCAAGGACTCTTTTGGTTGAGAGCCCATCAAAAGAGCTGATAAAGATGCTGCTGTCGTAAACAAGTGCCTGTAGAGACTAGATATTCTTACTGTTCCTGGTCTAGTTCCTGGTCCAAGTGCTCTTTTTGGGGGGGAGGGAAGCTGTTGGTCAGGTGTTTTGTCTAATCGTAATGGCATAAAGTGATGAAATCCATCTCACACTTGATTGCACACCTGGAGTCACTATGTTAATCCACTACTACAGTGTGGTCATCTGTTTCCGTACAAGTACAATTCCTAGAACCGCGCATCGTCTTCTGAAGCGAGTCAATTGCGTAAGGCGTTGTTATCATGTCATCTCCCATGCAACAGTGATTAGAAGGACGCCTACCCGACTGGACTTTTTAAGTTACGAGTGTGACAAATTCAGCTTGGAAACATGTAATGGAACATGTCATTAGAATACCACATAAAGTCACTTTTTTTTCTTAAATTTGTTACCCTCGTAACTTTTAAAGTCTCGTCGGGTAAAGAGGGATTTTTTTTTTTGCGCAGCACAGCCTGGAAACAAACGAGTCTCCCGCAAGCATGGCATATCACTCAGGCGAATTCCTCCATAATGTCCCTGGCTGCGGATGCGTGGAAGGCCCACATGTCGGCGGCGTTGTTCTCTATCTCCTCCGGCGGCACCACAAAGTCCGGCGCCCGCAGCTCCATGGTGTAGGCGTACTTGATGCCGGCCGCCCCGTAGGCCCAGTCCACCGCGTTGCCGGAGGCCGCGTACAGGGTCTCGCAGATGGGGCCGAAGAGGTAGTGGGTGCCGGTGGCCGACACGATGGCGTCGTTGCCCTGATTTGTAACGACAGCCCTGAGGGCGACGCGACGCCGCAAGGAGATGGCCAAATTCTCATCGTACCTTTGCGGCCATGGCGTCTTGGTCGGGCGCGTCGTCGTTCCCCTCCGTCTCGCAGATGTACCCCCACGGGTACAGGATCATCTGCGCGGGTGTGTGCATGTTCTGGTAGTAAACCGGCCTGGGATCCAGCCCCTCAATGTACTCGCTCAGGTTGACCACCTCCACCTCGCTCCAGGCCTCCGGACCGTGGTAGTTCCACGCGCAGGACAGGTTGGAGGAGCCGGACTCGGACCAGTGGTAGCCAAAGTTGCGGTTGGGGTCGACGCCCACGCAGATGTTCTCCGGAATCACGTGTCTGTCGAGTATTGCAGATGTAGTATACTGTACTGTATGTACAGTGCAGTATTTCGACATTATACCCCAATGCACTCAAATTATATGTATGTCAATCACCTTGTCCTCCGCCAATTCCTGTCAAAGTCCCAAGTGTACTCATACCCGTCCGGATTCACCACGGGCAGGAAGTACCAGTCGATGCCAAGAAGGTCCTGGTCCTCGTCTGACAGGCCCTGGATCAGGGTGTCCATCACATAGAGGGTGGAGGCGGGACCGATCCACTCGTTGGCATGAATGCCTGTAACAAAATGAGGCTGTTGTTGCTGTTAACAGCAACAACAGCCTCATTTTGCAGCAATTGCTGCAACCACTGCCTAGCCAGTCAGACATACGTAAAATCTTGTTTAATACTTCATAATATCAGATATCTTCATCCCTTTTTTTGTCTCACACGTATGAGACATTAACTAAACACCCAACTGCCATTCATGTGTGTGTAGGGGAAACCAAGTTGACGTGTATGGCAGTCAAAATAGGCTTAATAGCTTAGGTTCTAGTAGCTTAGCTAGGTCAAAAGGGCAATAGGTTTGCTGTGACGGCTGTCTGGTTGGGTACGGTTGATTACACTGTTGTTGCTCCCTGCGCTAGAGTATTATTTTAATTATAAACCTGCGTCAATCCACATGATGGGATTTCCCCCACACTCGCCCCGACAAAACTTGAGCGCCATCATCTCCCTCCCTTCGAAGGAGTTTCCGATAACCTCAGTAGTCACCTCTGGGTACTCGGCTGAAAGAATAAACAAGGCGCCATTAAAACTCTACCATTTCCCCACTGTAAAAAAAAAATCACCTTCCAAGTCGAGGAGGAACTGGTTGATCTCGTCATGCCGGTGGTAGTTGTCGACGTCAAAGTCCACGGCCTTCCCTCCGCCGCTGCCCTCGTACCGTCTCCTCCTCTCTTCAATGGCCTCCCTCTCGGCCTCGAACAGCTCGCCGAGGTCACCCACCACCACCTCTGCACGCAGCCCCCTGGCCTCCATCCAGGAAAGCAGGTCAGCCTCCCTCTCCTTCCCCTTCCCTGACACAGACACGTCCAGGGTGGCCCTGATGAGGTCGACGTCGCGGATGCGGATCTCCTCGCCCCCTTCCAGTTCCTCAGCGGCGTCGAAAACATCCCGGGCGGTGTCGCCCCAGGCCCTGATCACCTTGTGTCCGGAGTAGTCCTTACGGATGCTCCCGGCGACGGCGGCGGCAACCCAGAGGAACAGAGGAAAAAAGAGGCAAAGGTGCTTCTTGAAAGGCATCCTGTTGCTCCGGTAAGGCTTCTTCTCCCTTTGGCAACAGAAGGGAGCGGGCATCAAAAGTTCTTTATCTTCTTGTTAATTAGCACACAAGTACAGTACTTTGGCCTAAGTCGAAGAGCGACCGTGAAGAGGGCAAAATGTACGAAGCTTGCCAATCAATTTAAAACGTCTCGAAAATTTTCGGTCATATTTTTTTGGGGGGGCAAGAAACACAGTGACTGCACAATAATTATTTTCCCGACGCCCTCCAAGAACGGTGATGTAACCTACCACGAGTTTTCATTTAAAATAAGTATATATTTTTCCATAATTAGGTACTTTCCATAATGAAGACAAACAAATAATCCCATGAGAATAAAAAAAAACCGGGGAAATCGATATATTGCCAAAAAAAATTAGTCGCACGCGAGCTCACGCCTTCGCGCATGCACCAAAAAAAGCAGAGGATTTGGGTTTCCTCAATTCACGTCCTCTCCAAGATCTCTAATGAGACGGGGGAAAAAAATCAAAGACAAGAAACCTGCCAACTCCCACACATAAAAGAATTAAACAGCAAGAAATATATATATATATGTGTAAGGTATGCAAACTATCACACCGAGCGAGCGAGCGAGCGCTTAGTGGCGTCCACTTCTTCCTTCTTCTCTGTCCTTCCCTCTCATCGCAACGATGTAGTGGTACGTGGTACAAAAAATGCCAATTCGGATTCTGTCTGTGTTCTCACTTGTTTCTTATTTCCCTTTTTTTTCTTTCTTTCTTGCTTGCTTTTTTTTTACGAGGGCACCGCCTCCTTCCTCTTCTCCGCCTTGTCCCCCCGCGACGTCATCGTCGTCGGCTGCGGCGGGGGCGGCGACGACGACGACAGCTCCTGGTCGGACAAGTCCATCACGGCGTTGGCGTCCTCCTCCTCCTCGTCGTCGTCGTCCAGGGCGAGGTCTTCCATGGGCGGGGGCCCTTCGCCCCGGGGACTCGAGTCATCCACTTCGGGGTCAACCTCGGCCGGCTCCACCTTCGATTCCCCCTCCTCTTTCTCCCCCCGCGGGGGCTTCTTCGCCGCGGCCGCGGCCGCGCTTGCCTCCTCCTCCTGCCGCAACCTGCTGGTGGCGTTCTCCACGGGAACCTTGCCTTCTTCCTCCTTCCTCTCTTTCTCTTCCTCCTCTTCCTCCTCCTCCTCCTCGGGCGACTCCATTGGAGGGGTCGGGGCGGACTCGATGTCAGCGGGCACCTGGAAATTGGGAGGGAGAAAGACGCATTTTTTCCCTCTCAACTGAGCCAGACATTCTCCCCGTTTTCTCACTAACCTGCGCCTCTACCACAGGGGCCACCTCCTCAGCCGCGGGCTCAGCCGCGAGATCCTGGACCGGCTGCGCCGGACCCGAGGGCTTCCCCGTAGGCTCAGGTTCGGAATTGGGTTCGGACTCGGGTTCGGGATTGACGGGCTGCTGTGGAGCGACCGCCGGCTCCGGCGCCGGTGCCGCTTCGGGAGAGAGTGCGGAGTGGAGGGTGGCAGGCCGAGGTTGGGATTGCTCCTGCTCCTGTTGCTGCTGCATCTGAGGGAAGCTCCCTGGCGGTGCCGGTGCCGGTGTCGGTGCCGCAGCAACCCCCACCGCCAGCACCGGGGTGTTGGGCTCGCTAGGCGTCGGCGCAGTCCGGACGTTGGCGGTGGGCACGTCGCCAGCCACGTGTCTGGCCATGGCGTGCGGAATCTTAAAAAAAAAAAAAATTCTAACGTTTCCCGTATATATTATTTTTTTTCCCGCAAATTCCTCCTCACCTGGTACGGCTGGTTCCCCATAAGCGGGGCCTTCCTGACCCGCTCTCCCTTCCTCCAGAGTGTGATTTCCTGCTGCTTGAAGTACCTCCTCTCCTCCTCGTCCACCAGCACCAGGTTCAGGTAGTACTTGACCGAGAACTTCTTGTTGATGTCCCTCATGGTGGGAGTGAGGTCGTAGCCGGCCAGGAACACGCGGATGGGAATCGACTCGCCTTTCACCGGGGCGCCGTCCATAATCTCATATCTAGTACGTCAAAAAAGGAAAAAAAGGTGAAGACGTTCATTTTCCCGTCTTGCCGTTTTTCCCTTCTCACTTGGCGATAGTCTCATTGTCATGGAAGGTGTTTGGTCCGGAGCCCGTCGTCTCCCGCTTGATAATGGCGACCTCCATATGCTTGATCTTGATGCGCACTAGCAGGAAGTAGATCTTGCCAACTATCACGTCCTTTAAGTGGTATCTGGAGAGGAGAGGAGGCAGAACGCGCATTGAAAATGGGGATAGACTTGATTGTATTACCTAGTAGTGCAAGACCCCACACTCTTACTTGGACTTGTTGTACTCGAACTCTATGTGGAGGCACTCCTCGATGCCGACCTCCATCTTGATGGGGTTGTTCATCTCCGGGTAGGTGGCCAGGGTGTGGACCAGCAGGTCCATTTCCTTGGTCATGTCAGTCAGGCGACGGACGATCGTCACCCGGAGGAAGTACCTAAAGATTAAAAAATAGATTTTTACCGGTTTTCTTTATCTTTTTAACTTTTTTTTTTGAAGGAAGAAAAGACTGCTTTTCTGGTTGCCTTTCTGGCACCTTTTCTTTTACAAAAAAAACCACTAACTTTTTGAATCTCTCTCTCTCTCTTACCTGAGTCTGACGTTTGCCCCCGTGTAGCATTCGTAGGGCTTCTCCACCTGGTTGAACTCGAACTCGAAGCTGGTGTTCTGAACCAGCTCGCCCGGCCCGGCCAGCTGCTTGACCAGCGAGAGGAACTCGTGGTGGTTCCCGCGATCGTAGTACAGCTCGATCTGGCCCAGGAACTCGATCTTGATCCCCTGGTGCTCGAGCCGGTTCGTCTTGCGGTGCAAGGTCACGTTCACCTGCGGAGGGAAAGGGGAGAGAAAGGGATTAGTACGTACTTCAATTAAGAGATTTTTTTAACATCATCATCCACGTGTCCAAATGTCACGAGACAAGGGAGGCGCCACCAATTATCCGATTCATGCAAAATTGATAGGACGTGGAAGAATGGGAGTTTCACGATGCGCAACTTTGTCCCGCCCGACCAACACACAGCACGTAAAAATTTTGATGTGCCACATAGACCGAACGTAGTATGACATATTATGCATGGTATAAGACGCATTACGTGTGGTCCAACAGTCCAGCACATTGCCAGCACAGCAATCGGCACATAACACATCATCAGGTTTTTGGAAACTATATTGTTACTGCACAGAATATGTCCTAATAAGTCTCACGATGTGTCCGGTTCTACTATGTGCTGTAGGTTGGTCGGGCGCCCCTTTCCGGTCCCATCTGGCTGAATTGCGGACCCGACAGGACTTTTATTAAACTTTCGAGCGTAAAATATTCAGCTTTAAACATGTAATAAAACGTGTCATTAGAATACCACATAAAGGTCACAATCTTTTTCATAAATTTCTTACGCTTTAAGTTTAAAAGTCCCGTCGGGGACTTGCAGCATGCCCCCCCCCTTTCCCGTCCCCCTCCCCTCCTCACCTTTCCCGTAACTGACTCCCCGTCATAGAAGAGGTAGAGCCTCTCCTTCCTCCCGTTCTCGTCCTTGATCTCGGCCATCCTCCTCTCGTCTTGACCGTCAAGGATGATGTCGACGTCGGCGTTGCCGCCAAAGTTCAGGCCGAAGAAGCTCTGCGAAGGAGAAAAAGGTCGATGAAAAAAAAAAGAATACTTTCCACTCCAATCCACAGCTTCCCACAAAAATATGCAAGTTTGATGGGTGATTTTTTTGTGTGTCTTCCTCACCATTTTGCTCGTTTTCCTCCTCGAGTGTACAAGATTCCAAATGTCTCTTTCTGCTTCCACAAACCGCAGTCCAGGCAGGGGCCAGGACCAGGACCAGGACCAGGACCAGGGCCAGCTTCGCCTTCACGACCACCCAACACTTTGCTCGCTCACTTGCCTGAGGCGCTGTTTATTATTTTTTTTTCTTTTCAAGTTTCTTCTCAACTGGTCAAATGTGGTCAGGAGGTAGTATCCCCACGGTGCCCTGCTCTGCTGCTTTTTTGTCTCTTTAAGGCAGATCTCTCTCTTCTTTTCTTTTTTTTAACAATCCCCTCCTTTCTTTCCTTTCCCGGTTAGAGGAGAGGGGAGTCGCCTTCTGGAAGAGGAAGAGGAGGAGGAGGAGGAGGAGGAGGATTGCGACGTGATTTCCTCCCCCCACTTGATGTCGGCGGCTGCATCAGTAACTGGAGTCAAGAGAGAGAGAGAGAGAGACGGCCTCAGTCCAGGCACTTCTTCTTCTTCCTCCCTGCTTCTGCTCTGTTGTCTGTCGATAGCTGCCATTCTTTTCTTTCCTCCCTCTTCCTAATCGCCTTGTCTGCTCCTCTCTTCTCTTCTCCTCTCCTCCCTTCTCGCCCATCCGCCCGCGTCGTTTTCCTTCTTTCTTTCCTTGCTGGTGCTGCTGGTGCTGCTGATGTCCTCCCCCCCCTCCCTGTCCGCCTTCCGAGTGCCGATTGCCGAGTGCTGATGCCGATCCCGTCCGCCGGCCCCGCCCGCCACGAAAAGGAGAAGAAGCCGCGTTGGAGGAGAGTTGCGCGGAAGGGGCGGAATCGCGGAGACGGAAACGAAAAATTGAGTTAGTCACCAAACCTCAAATAAACAAAAAAAAAAGTTGAGAAAAAAAAACAAAGCAGCGAAGGATAACTTTGAAGAGGAGCACAGCACAAGACGTCTCTCTCTCTTCCTGTCCCGAAGGGTCGAAGACCTGAAGATCTGTCAGTGGCGGTGCATCTCCTTCTCTCTCTCCCGCTCTGTCAGGATGTCTGCTCGCTTTGGCACCACGGTCGCCTCCCTGCGCAACGTTCCCCTGACCGCGCAGGACCACAGCGGGCCCGACACGGGGCCAGTGGAGGTGGAGAACCAGTTCCTGCTGCGCCTGCCCGAGGAGCCGGCCCAGGCTCTCAGGGAGGCGCTCAGGAGCGGCGCGGGCAACGTCAAGGACAGGCTGCAGATTCAACTGGAGCCTGAGAAGGGATCGGGAAACCCACAATTACGAAGGGGACAGGTAAACTGTCGACATCGAATCGTAATGATCAACGCATCATGAGTTAAGTTTTCGCACAATGTTGTCTAATTTTAGGTCATCTTCGACGGCTGGTCCATGTCCGCGAAACTGATGGATCTTCCGACCATCATTGAGTCAATGAAGACCATTGACAAGAAGACCTTCTACAAGACTGCCGACATCTGCCAGGTCCTGGTGTGCAAGGAGGGGGAGCCCAGTGACGAAGAGGAGGAGGAAGTGGTCAGCAAGAAGGCCGCCAACAAGAAGGCGGATCCCACCAAGGTGGACAAGAAGTACGTGTACAAGCACGGGGTGTGTGCGTCTCTCAAGAATTGTCGGCGGAGGAGGTTTAGGAAAACGCTCAAGAAGAAGTTCGTGGAAGCTCCAGAAATCGAGAAGGAAGTGAAGAGGCTGTTGAGACTTGACACAGAGGCAGTGGAGATCAAGTACG
>JAAUYM010046592.1_pt1 | contig 20745 bp, 14 predicted proteins | sample 7278001 | NCBI WGS metagenome assembly JAAUYM01 (sample SAMN14350224, study PRJNA611818) | marine sediment metagenome | isolation source: surface marine sediment (1.8m) | place: French Polynesia: Moorea | collected 2018-08
CAACGGCAACGGCAACGACAACGACGACAACGACGACACCGAAGACACCGACAACGGCAACGCCGACGACAACGACAACGACGCGGCGACAACAACAACAACGACGACGACGACAACAACAACAACAACAACAACAACAACACTGACGACGACGACAACAGCAACAACAACAACACCAACAACAACAGCAACAGCAACAGCAACAGCAACAACAGCAGCAGCAACAGCAACAGCAACAACAACAGCAACAGCAACAGCAGCAGCAGCAGCAGCAACAGCATGCTGCCTCGGCGACAACAACCTCGTCGTCTTCGTCCTCTCGCGTGAAGCGGGAGTCTGACTCCACGGACTCCTCCTCGGATGAGGCTGGCAAGAGGACTCGAAGCGGCGGCGGTGCCCCCGCTGTGACCTCGGGCAGGTCTACCCGCGCGGCCAACAGGGAGAAGGGCTTGGAGGAGGCCAGTAGTGGGTCGTCGGATGTCAAGAACGAAGAGGACGAGGCGGTTGCCGTGGAGGAGGTCAAGAAAGAAGAAGAAGAAGTAAAGGAGGAGGTCAAGCAGGAGGCGGAGCAGGACGTGAAGGAGGAGGAGGCCGACGGGAAGTCTCTCCTGCACCTGACCAAGAAACAAAGGGAGCTCTTTCCCTACCTGTCCGCCATCAAGACCACCACCGTAGAGAACTTGTCCAGCCGTAGCAGCACCCGGTCGGGCGCATCCGCCCAGCAGCAGCAACAGCAGCAGCAAGCGCAGCAACAGCAGCAGCAACAACAGCAGCCAAAGGTCGAACAATCTCGCGGCAAGTCCCCCCTCCCCAAGTCGAGATCTCACTCGCCTAGCAGCAACAGTGAGACCAGCAAACCCCCCTCCTCCTCTTCCTTCGGCAAGTCCTACTCGAGGCATCGGTCGTCGGCAGTGCCAGTGGGCAGGAGGCGAAAAACCCCGAGGAAGCCCAGCAGCCCGGGAGTCGTGGAGTCAGAGTCAGAGTCCGACATCAACTCTGACGAGGATGTGAAGACTGCGGTGCCGAAGAGGGCAGGAGAGGGCGAAACCCCGGTGGTTGTGCCACTCACCAAGAGGAAGCAGGAACAGGTAAGATACTAATGGTTGAAATATTACGAGGAGTGAGTGTACTACTGTACAGTAACATGGCGAGGAGTCTACTACTAACCCCGTTTGTCGCTAGGAATCTGAGGAGGAAGCTGCAAAGAAACCCGGCTTGAAGAAGCCGAAGAAGGAGGAGCAGGAGGACTTGGACCTGGAATGCGGGGAGACGATCCCGGGCAGCCCGGTGCATCCGTCGTCGGGGGCCTCGGATACCGCCAGCCCGCCAACCAAAGCCAAGATGGGCGTCTCCTCTGCGAGCGCCGCTGGAAGTGGCACTGCAGGAGAAAGTTCAGGGGCCGGTGACAGGCTGGAGATGCCGTTTGCCACCGTCCCTGAATCGGTGGATGGTCCTCCAACGGGTCGCCCACCAACCCAACAGGTAGCACCGATTTTCAACTTTTGGTTGATTTGCATATGATTTCAGCAGTGCATTTTATTGCTCCAATGCATTGTTGTACCCGTGGCATGAACGAAAAGTCATCAAATGGCTGAGTTGTGACTTGTTGAGTTCCTCATTAGTCGTATACTTAGTGACTTTATATCATGTCACTTTATGTATGAAATATTTCACGATGCTCATAATCTGATTTTAAATGTGGCATTTCAATTTCCACTCTAGGTACAAAAGTACTGTGACCAAGTGTAACCAGAGAAGGCCTTACCATGAGAAACATTGCTTGCTCTTTACTCAGATGTCAAGGACGACCTCTTCCTCGTCGTCCGCCGCGGCCCTCTCGACGACCACCCTTCCTCCCAGGAGGACTTACCCGCCGGCGGCTGGCGCCTCCCTCGCCACCGATGCCGATGAGGAGGGCATGGACGACTCAAGCGCCTCCCAGTCCCCGAGGCACCCGGGTGGCTCCTTTGGAGGTGGGAGGGGCGACGGCTCCAAGTCTCCCGGCGACAGCTCGGAAGTGGACATGGACAGCATCAACGGCAGGAAAGCCGAGAGCGAGGACTCCAAGCTTGACGTGGAGTCGGCCACCGAGTCGAGGTGGGTCAACTGCCACACGTTTTTGACTTCCGCACGGTTACAGTACTGTTACTCTGTCGGCAGGAGAGGGATGACCAAGAAGCGCGGCCAGCACACGCCCAGTTCTCCGGCGGCTATGGGGAAGCGGAAGCGGAAGCCACGAGAGGCGGCGCTCCGAGGGGCTGCCCGCGGAGGCCGCGGCAGACATGGGTCGGGACGGTTCGGAAAGGGAGGAATTGGTGGAGGAGGAGGGGGACCAGGCCACCATGATGACGAGACCGACGACTCTGAGGAGCGACGTGACCCAACCTTCGCCAACCTGGCCAACCTCAACAACGAGCAGCTGAGTGCGCTTAACGAGCGGCTTTACAAGACGGCCAAGAACAAGGAGTTCTACGTCTCGTTTGGTGAGAACATTATACTAAATTTCGGACTTGTCCGCCCCTCTCCTACTCACGCTTATCGTTCTTCTAGACCCGCACGACCTTGGCTCCAACGAGAAGATCAGCGCTCTCCAGGCGGCCATGGACGCCCTCCGCAAGCGCTACGCCAGCGTAAAGCGCGACGCAGCCCTGCTGGAGCGCCGGCACAAGAAGATCCGGCGCAAGGAGCGCGGCGAGCAGCAGCGGGCGGCGCAGAGCTTGGCAGACGGCGGGAGCAGCGGAGGCAGCGGCGTGGGCGGGGCAGCGGGAGGAGCCGGGGCCGGAAGCGGGGGCGCAGGCGCAGGGGACAAGGTGGTGGACAAGATCTCGTCTGGGTCTTCCTCTTCAGGCAGCGCCACCAACACCTCCGAGAAGGAGAACGAGATGGTGGACGCGTAAAACGGAGGAGAGAGAGAGAGAGAGGGGGGGGGGGCTGGCGTGGCATTGAAGTGCTTCCCCTGCTTGTGTCGTCAAGAGAAGAGCTCAGTATTTTTGGTATTATGGTTTCCACACACCATTTGTACTACTACGTAGTAGGTCTTGGGAAGGACATACCGCCAGGGTAGGATGGTTTCTCCTGGTGGCAATTTTTTTGATCTCCCTCCCTTTGATTTTTTTTTCCAATGGGTATTCAGTTAGCTCGAATGTGTGCGCAGAATCTCATTCGGGTTCACCACTACTTCTTTTTACCTGCTGGCAAATTAGCGTTCAGTGGATAGGAAGACGCCATCAATTTCTTTTTAGGTAGAGCGAGTAGTAGCACACATTTTTTTGATATGTTTATAAGGAACCGACAACAGTAGTTGTATTTTGGGGCAAAGAGAAAAATACAAAAGTGAATAAATACGGTATGAACAAAATTAGATGCACATGTACGGTATGTACTACAATGCTTTTTCTTTGTAGTTATACTACTGATGGTATACTCAGACTCCTGGTCAATCACATTGATCACCTGTGTAATCAACTGTGTAATCTTGAGTAGCACGTACAAACTGGTGAATGCTTTTGACGCAGATTAAGCGGAAACTTTGGCTATATTGTTTAATCGCTGTGGGTCAGGCGGTCAGAGGTAACCGCCAACGTCGTTGCCACAGCTGAAAGTCGAACTCGTAGATGTCAAGAGCTTCAGCCTCCTCTCGTAGTCGAGCGAGGCGAAGTACTCCTGGTCCTTGGTCCTGTGGTGCGGCACCGAGTTCAACTGGACATCCTCAGTGATGGTGGAATTGGGCAGGAGCCTCTCCAGCTGCTCGGACCGCCGCTTTGCAGCCTGTGCTGGAAGAAGATGTATCCAGGAAAGCACGTTATAAAAAAGTACTGTCTTACTTGGTTCTCATGGTTTTTATTTCTCAGGAGCAGTCCAAGACGAGTTTCCTATCTTTTTTTGTCCTTGCTGATTGAATCTTGCAGAGTTGGAAATCTCTGTCAGTACCACAGATATTCTAGTAACAGTTGCGTATTGAGTAGTAGTAGTAGTACACACCTACATAAGTGACCTAACTAATGCTTTTCGATTTTAGAATCATCTTCTAGAACAAGGTCTTCTTCATTTTTAGATCCGAAGAAGGAGGACTTGACACCTCTCCCCAGAGAAGTTGCCAGCAGGAGGACAATCATGAGCGCTGGTGCTACTGCTCCGGACACGATCATAGCCGTGGTCTCATCCATGTCAGGGATGACGTTGGTCAGAAAGACATCAACAGCCAGGAAGAGAGTTGCTGTCACAGCCAAGATTAAAAAGAGGTTGGCCCACCTTAGAAGCAGTGATTTTTTTTCAAAGATGCATGCTTCAGAGGTAATCTTTTTTCCTTACCAACTTTGTGGCTTTTTTCCCATGAAAGAGGAATCATTTAAGCACAAAAGTAGACATGTGGCAAAAAATGGAAGCAGGCACCCATTAAAAACTTGAGCACTTTGCACCACCTAAAGCAGATTTACAGATACTTGAAAGCTGTACCATTGATGTCAAAGGCAGTGAAGTGACTCACCTTTTCAGTGTTGACGTCAAATGAGATAATTACAGCAGATATTATTATCATAGACAACATTATTCCTTGATACACAATGTTGGGCAGCTTTGGCTGAATCACCTGAGATGCAACAGAAAAGCATCTGCATAATTTATTTTTTCAACGCATTTTCGTGATATTTCCTTGCCTCTCCTTTTTTGGACACCTCCTCTTCTTCCGCCGTGAACATGGAGTCTGTGGCAACTGCTGCGCCGAGGGGCACGGCCAGCATAGAGCTAAAGGCGGCAGCCACGAAGCCAATGGCAAACACCCAGAGGCCAGCGGTGCCCAAGGTGTCCTCAATCAAGTCTCCCAAGTACACAATCTCATACTCACCGGAATCCCTAGGGGTTAAAGTGCCTATAATTATTAGTTTAAAGCCCTTCTAACTGCTGACTTCTTACGGGGTGGTGACGCCGTCGCCGACGATCATAATGAGGAGGGAGATGACCGCGGCGGTGCCAGCCGAGAAGGCCACGCCCCTCTGTGCACTGGCTAATCTCTCCCCGTCATCCGTCAGGTGGTGGTCCTTCTCCGCCATGGTCGAGCCCAGGAAGAGGTTGAACCCGAGGGTAGTGGTGCCGACCAAGCCTAGCACGGTGTTCACGCTCCCCTTCGGGATCGTGGGTATCAGGCCTTCAGCAAACCTGGGGAGAATTAAATATCATCTCTGTCAGGTTGAAGATTTGGCACCAACTGTACCAGCCACGGCCACGGGCTGGTACCTTTCCCAGTCCAGTCCTAGCTCTATGACCACAACCAGGAAGAGGACGGCCATGCCAACAAGCACGAATCCCAGTCCGATTGAGAGCAGGCGAGTCTTGTCCCAGAAGAGCAGTGCGTACACCAATATTGCGTACCCGATGCAGCTGCCAACTCTCATGCCCACCGTGTCGTCCACACCTGTCGCACAAGATGTTATGCTACCAGGTACACGCAGCACTGACAGTGGGTCGCCCAGCGTGAGCAAATTAAAAGTGCACCTGAGCACCTGGCATAATGTCAATGGCCGATATTCCACCAGCAAAGCAGTTTACCTCATACATAGTATTGCCAGCATAAATGCAGATAGCAGTAGCCCAGCATACTAGAGCAGTGTCGTATATCTTAGCCTTTGCAAGAGAAAGATTGACGCATTTTTTCATGTACCGTACTGTACTATACGTAGTCCATAAGGGATGAATTTGCTCGTACTCACATGCTCTCCATATTTAATTCGGAGACATTGTCCCAAGCTCTTGCCGCTATTAATTGCCAGTCTTGCTGCTCCTTCCTGTAAAAAGAGTCAACAAGGCAAGTTATTTTTTTTTTTTTTGCAATGTTAATTTTTTTAAGTACAAAAAAGTTTTCAAAACAAGGACACGTACATGTACTTACCTGCAGAGTAAATGTCATGAGAGTTGCAAATACGAGGGTCCAGACCAGTTTCAGCCCCTCCTCTGCCCCTGCCCTGGAGCAGGTGATGACCGACCCTGGCCCGATGGTGCCCGCCGCCAGCATGGACCAGTACAGGAGGGACGTCGTCTCGGAGACCGCCCGCTTGGCAAGGGAGTTGTTCGCCGGCATCTTGTCGCGCTTGCATGGGATTTCACGAAATTCGGTGGCCGTGCAGAAAAAAAACCGAATGGAAAAAGACGAATTACATAGTACTACTAACACCCCTCAGTTAATTCTTTGTACTGGGTGAGCCAAAATTAGTGGAAGACGTCAACTAGTAAATTAAATTACATGGACTTGATGGTTTTGCCGGTGTTGAACTTGTTGCGCCGCAGGATCTATCAGGTGCTGAACCTGGCGTTGACGTAGACGAGGTTCAGGGTGTTGCTTCAGGTGGGCTGGAGGAGCACGTGGAGTTGTTGCTCCAATTATTCATTTTTTTGTTCAAATTATTTTGCAAGTCATTTAGTAATTACTGTCTAGTACGCTTCATCAAAGGAGAGAAGGTGGTAATTTTTAAATTAAGTATGCTGGTAATTTTTGCTCACACTGTACTTAATAGAGCGTTGATAAGACTTCTCTGAGCGCGCAGTAGTAAATCAATTCCCCGCACATGGCGAAATAGGTAGTACGCAGCAACAGACGTTGTAGGCTTGTCCACTCTGTTTAATGAGCTACTGATTTATCAATTGACGTATGCTACAGATTCAAGTGTCGACGATCTGTGTGAGGGATGACGCAGAGTCGAGAAATTGGCGAGCTTTGCCCAGCAGCAATTAAAAGTCCCCTTGACGTGGCATTTTGACTGTGTGACACAAGTGGTGCTGGCCCACACGATTCAAGAGATTGATCCTGGCGGGGTTGGACCCGCACGGGCGGTTGACAATCAGGATGAAGTTAGACATGGGAACAGTGACACTGATTATATCCGTATGTAGGTGCAGCACCTTGTGCTCATTATGTACGTACAAAGGGTGTGTTGTACGGTAAAAATGAGCTTCATTTATAAACAGGAACCAGTTTAAAAAATGGGTTCTTTCACCCGCAAACTGTAAACATAGTTATGTAAGCAAGAGTATCAGTGAGAAGATAAAGGTGTAACTACGATTTGTTTTCCATCTCGCAGTACTTATGTCTCGATTACAGAATCCGGTACACCAAGTAGGATGGTTAAAATTGTATTGGTATGTTTAAGAAGAAAGTTTAGTACTTTTTCTTGATTTCTTTTTCACCCATCTGGAACATGTTGTTGAACATCTTTTTGCGAAGGTTTTTTGCTCTGTGGCTTGTTTCCTTGGGTTTGGTTGTCTCGCTGAAAAAATTGAATCCTGTTTGCAGCAGGAACCTCTTTTTGCATCAGAGCTGCATTAGTGGTGGGTGCCTTGCGAACTCCTCCAGGCCCAACTGTCCCTTTTGTCGTCGCTTGGGTTTCTTCAGCATCATCTTCTGCAGGCTTATCTTGGTCACTCTCTGTCTTCTCCTTCTCTTCCACGGTAGCTTTCTCTTGTCCTTGTTCATCTTGTATGGTATTCTTCTTGCTCTCAGCACTTCTAGAGGTGTCAGTGCTGGGTTTTTGCTCCTGTCCACCAGCACTGGTCACCTTGCGTGTTGCACTTCCTGCTGTGGCCTTGCTTCGTGCAGTTCCAGCAGTTGTGGAACTCATTTTTGTCATTGGTGTGCTAAGAGTGCCAGAGGAAGTTGGACGGTTCTTCGAGTATCTTACCTTGTTTGGGGCTGGCCTTGGTGCCTTCTGGTACACCTCCTTTGACCCCTCTTTTAGTGTCGGTCCCACGGGGTGCCCATGGTCGCTCTGTCGCAGGTCACGATGCTGCTCATCGCTCTCACGAAGAGACCTATGGGCAGATGTACGCGTTGGCGTCTGAAACACGGGAGTTCGGATTTGTCGCCTCCTCTCGATGTGCTTCGACTCCCTGATTGAATACATGTCCTCCTTACCCTTTGACTGGGCAACGCCAGATCCTTGACCTTTTGATCGGGGAGCACCTGATCTCGGACTCCCCTTTGATCGGGCAGCACCTGACCCAGGACTTCCCTTGCTCCCAGCCACAGTGGTTGAATGGCCCTTGGACCTTGGGCTGTTCTGTGCTGTCAGCTTTCGGCCTCTTCTTTTCTGTGGCTTCTTTTTCTCTTTTCTTGCCACCTTCTTTTGGGGCCTCCTGGCCCTCGGTCTCTTCTTTCCCAAACCTTTTCCTCTTTTTTGCTTCTTCTTCCTTCTCTTTGGTGCTGCTCTCTTCTTTGGGCCTGCCACTGCCGTCTTTTCTCCCAGGGGACCAACATAGGACTTGGGTGAGTGTGTTTTCATCACTGGCTCATTTTTCTTGACGTCATCAGATGGCAGTGTTGGCGGCAGAGCAGAGGAGGAGGAAGAAGTGGACTTGCCGCCAATCTTCTCCAGTAGCAAGGACAGGTCATTACGCAGTGCCTGAATGGCCTCATGAGAAGACCTTGAGCCACCGGGGCTACTGTATCCACCCTTGCTTATTTGTATCTCTGCCCCAGACCTATCCTTGGCAGTGGAGCCACCGCCACCCTTGCTGATCCGTATCTCTGAGCCCCTTTGTTCCTCACTCTCGCCCGAAGAGAGGACAATGTTTCCGTCTGGATCATAGGATATTGTTATCCTTGACTCATTACCACCAGCCTGTTGGCTCTTGGCCGATGTGCGGATGGTGACACTGGAGGAGCTCCTGGAGGCACTGCCAGGAACAGGGGAGACGCTACTGTTGATCAGTATCCTGAATGGCTCCTGGGTACTACCACCAGGGCCATTGTCACCACCCTTTCTGGGGCCGATAGTGAGCATCACTGGACCGGTTGTCCTTGCAATTCTCGTCGTTTTCATTCTTTGCCTCTGCAGTCCGGTCCTGGAGTCTACTACCGGCGTGGCCGTCGTTGCCTTCTTCCTTGGCTTTGACTTCTTCTTCTTTGCACCTCTCTTCACCATGGTCTCTTTCCTTACAATCACTCCTCCGAATTTTTCGTAACTGCACTTTTCCCATAAAATGAACTGTGATGTATTATTGGAGGTGGGTGTGGAAAAACTGGAAATAAAGTAAAAATGTACTTAATAGCATGAACCCTCCAGGCACAAACTTCGTATGAAAAAATGCAGAACCTTTAATTACTTCTAGTTCTGGAGAAAGGAATCATATTAAAAAAGTCCAGGCTTGTGAGCGTTCAAGAAAAATAGCCGTTCAAGCTCTAAAGGAGCTCAAAAATTTCTCTCCATTCAGAAGTTTATCGTTCACAGCCAACAGCGGTACTGGCGCTCAGGGCGTTTATCATTAAAAAAATTTAAAAAAAAGAAATTGAAATTGGTTGGGTCTTCGATCGACGAGCTGCCATGGGGGAGGGGGGGGGTTGGGTGTTGGGAGGGAAAAAACCCAACCAATTTAAACTCTGTTAAAAAGCCAATTTTGGCGTTTAGCGTTTAGCAGTAAAAAATTAACAGCGTTTATAGTTAAGGAGGTAAAATAATGCCTAACTCCTTGAACGGCGGTCATTTTTTAACTCCGTTCACAAGCCTGCATTAAGATGAGCAATGAGCTTGGTTCGAGTAATGATCCAGTGATGCAAATAACTTTATTTACACTTGTCACAGAGTGGAAGAGTCTTAAATGGACAATTTAATTCAGTTCTTTTGGAGAAGCCACAGAAACCTGAAACTGGCCGAGCCGTGTGCATTGTAGAGGCCAAGGACAGCAATTAGTCGTCTTTTAATTTTATATCTTGGTAAAGAATAGCTCCATCCGGCCTGTTCTTATCTCCAGTTCTCCACTGAGAGCGTGGCGTGCCAGTCCTGCCAGGTGGGCATTATTTTTTGTAAAAAAATTCCTTTAAATGGCTACGTTTAGTTTTGGAGTGTAACGAAATAGGCGCATTTAAAAATGTTATAATTGACCCCTGTTAGAGTTTGGGCATACTTTAACCTGGAGTTATTTATTGCTACCAATACTGGTATCACTAGGGGCACACTATCGGTGGCGATACTAGTGGTAGTTAGCGATGGCGTCGACATTTGGGTTTACTCTAAGGTTTCCATATCACTTATATGGCGTTAGTACGCCAGGGCAGGTGTTCGAATATAGTGGGAAAAAAACCTTAGAGCAACCCATCACTAAATTCACGCTAGTGATATTGGTTGGGTAGTTTTTATGGTTGTGTGGGTTAATTATCAGTTATCACCATTCTTAAGCTACCCTGGTTATAACATTTTGTTCTGTCCACCCTGACAACTCAGCGTCAACGATAAAGGCAAGCAGGTGGAAGAAAAGGAGGTTAGAGCAGACCAATGAGTCAATGACGACGATTTGTCCGTCGCCTCATCGTCGTCCCTCGTCAGTCTGCTGGATGCTGTCTGCTGGTGCAGCTGGACCTGGTGCTGCCTGTGCTGCTTTGATGGCGCTGTAGCTGTTGCTAGCAGCTGCTTAGTCTCTTCCGTTGCTTTGCTCTCCTCATTCTTTTCTCCTTCTTCTTCTCGTCCTCCTTCCACCATTCCTTACCCGAAGTCCTTACTTGCAGGCTTGCCAGGTAAGCCGTAACTCAAAATATGGCTGTTTCAGGATCTAATGGGCTGAAAGAGTGAAAATGTGGCCAAAGTGTGTTTTTTACCTGTAGTAACTTTCTTTTTTTCTTTGAAAGTATCCTGACTTATCATACTGCATTACTTTCTCCTTTCTTTCTCGTGTACCTAATTGGGTCAGAAGAAGAAGTAGTAGAACAAAACAAGTAAATCTGAACCTTTTGTGTTCCTGGAAAGGAAAATCATAAATTCTGTGCTTCTTCAATAAGTTTTGCTGTTTTTATATCAGGTTCAGACCACTGACTATTTGGATTTGGATATGTTTTTTTTTTTTTGCTTCTCAGGTCTGCCAACTCTGCCTACTCGTGTGCTGCGTGCTGTGCTGGGCTTGCTAGCTCAGGGCAGTTTGTTGCTGGCAGCGCTTCTTTTTTTTATCTCTCTCCCTGCCTTCTTTGCGTTTCTCCTGCTGCTTTTGTTGGGTGGTCCTGGCACCAGGTTCTCTCCTCTCGAGGGTCAAGTGTGGAACTGGACTGGCCAGCGACAACCTTCACCAGGCTTGGGTAAAATTGCTGTAATCTAGGGCTTCTTCAAAGGAAGTCTAAGCCAACGTGTTTTTTTCTTGGTGACCAGAGGAAAAGTCTCTGGAAACAACAGTGCTTGATGTGATACCTCCCACCCTCCTTCACCTTGCGGTTGATATAAGTAGTCTTGCCAGTCAGGTAGAAGGAAGTACTTGTGTTTTTTACACCCCAAGAGAAAAAAGATGCCACATCGTCAGACCACAGTGCTTCCTTCCTCCAGACGTCGACAACAAGAAGAACTGTCTTAAATGTTCTTAGAGGACACGAAATGGGGTGAACTGAGAAGACCTTTCTCCCTGTCCTGTCTTTGACTGCTATCACCATCGTTGACGCTGGTTGCAATGCTGCGCATGAGGAAGACAACAGCACTGCTGTTGGCCTGGGTCCTGGTGGTAACCGCGTTACTCTTCTACAGGGAGCTCTCCAACACAACTAACTGCTTGATGCAAGAGAGCCACACTTCCTCCAGAGACCGTCATTAGGCCAAGCTGCCTTTGGAAGGGTGAGAGTCTGGATCTGGTGATGATGGATCCGGACAGCACGAGCTCTGTATCCTGGTGCCATTCAGGTAAGACCATTAGTTACATAAACTACATACACGTGATAAGCGGGAAGTACATGCAAGATAACATTATTTGTGCAGGTATTTGTATGAAGCTACCCATACAATATTATGGATGTATAAATCATTTCAAATGATATTTGATGTAAGACCTGAAATAAAACAAGTCTCAGAAACTCAGTTACGAGTCGCCACATTAATTGCAGTAATCGCAAGATCAGATTCTTTATCCTTGTCAAAGAGACTTGACTGGCACATAGTGTGGGATTGAATCAAGTTGATAGCGTATGTTTTTTCCTTATGTCATGTGTGACATTATAACAAGTTATTGTGCTTTTCAGGGATCGCTTCCAGGAGCTGCTGGAGTTCCTTCCTTACATGAGTGCCTTTCTCCGTGCACAGGATGTCACTTACACTGTCCACGTGATCAACCAGGCAGACGGGCTGCGCTTCAACAGGGCCAGCCTCATAAATGCAAGATTTCTGCATGTGCGAAACCATCAGCCCAACTGTGATTACCTCTCACTGCATGATGTCGACCTACTGCCAAACAACCAGGATCTCTCATACTTGTACCCAGAAAGAGGGCCGAGGTGAATGAGCAAAACCCCTTCATCTCAGTGCTGAAAAAATACACATGAGTGCTTTATTGATTTGCACAGGCATCTATCCCCACCCGAGTTGCATCCAAAGTACAACTATGCCAACTTTCTGGGCGGAATCTTACTCATCCGCACAGCCACTTGTGAGAAGGTTCATGGAATGAGCAACAACTTTTGGGGATGGGGCCTAGAAGATGATGAATTTCTCAGAAGGTAAGAAGAAATAATCACTTTTACAGGCAAAAACATTTTACATTAATTTTGCAATAACCGAAACACCGAGTTGCATTACAGTAAGTCTCAGTTTTTTGCTAGTCTCAAATTTGCCATCAATCTTAGTTTAACGATGTTGGTGGGACTACCAAATGACACTTTATAAATGTACTTTAAGATTGCTTTATAATGGTATCTCAGTTAATGACAACTTTTCATTTTTTTAACCAACAATATCATAAAATTGTACAAGCAGCATTGCACCAGCAGCAATGGCAGCAATAATACTTATACTGTACTGTCAATACTAAAGGAAAAAGGTCCTCTTATTAGGCTGTGGGAATACGGGCTGAACATCAGTCGACCAGAAGGCATTACAACGGGTCGTTTAGACACATTCCGCCATCTCCATTCAGCACAGAGAAGACGTAGGGACTATGGGAAGTGTTACAACCAGAGAGACATGACAAGGAGGGACCGGGACACTGGGTTCGACACACTTGCGTACAAGTAAGAGGGGGTGTGAAGAGAGAAACGTAAAATGGGTACATATATTCAGTCTCTTTTGTGTAGGGTTGTCAATGGCCCTCATCTTCTGGAAGTAGACGGTGAAATCCCACCTGCAGTGGATCTGGAGTGCGATCGCACCAAGACACCCTACTGCGACTGCACGGATGCGCCAGCTACGGAAGCCCCAGTCAGGCCTGTGGCTGGAAAGGACAACATTATGCCCAAGCTTAAGAGGAAGAAGAACAGGAGCTGACGCTGGTTGCTGGAATCCATTCTGGGGACCAGCTAGGAAGAACGAGATCATTTCGTGGGAGGGAGACACTTGATTTAATCATCTTGGGAGGAGGAGACTTAGGAAACAAGAAGAAAATGTGTGATAGATAGTGCATAAAGACTACGGAACGAAGAGGAAGCACTTCAATTCAGGCTGTCGTTTTGCCTCTGTGCCTACAAGTTGCCAAGAGAAATTAAGTTTGAACAGACTGTGATGCACTTACTAAATATAGTAATACAGCTACGTCAAGTAGTAGGGTTGCAAAAAAAAAAACCAACACTGGAAATCAAAAGCATTTGTTCTTTTTATTGTTTCAGCGGGCAGTCGTCGTTGGGGAGGAGAAATTTCGAACTGGACCGACCTCAAATTCTTGTGCATCATCAGTAAGGGCCCTTCCCTCTCTCCTCTGCAATCATGACCCAGAGCGAGGCCGGCGCTTCGGCGTCATCTTCGCAGCGACGAAGAAGTTACAGAGGAGGCGGAGGAGGCGCGGCCGATGACCTCAGGAGGCTGTCGTGAGTGGATAGACCGGTTCACGATCGCCATGTTCTCGGGGTGGGGTTCCTCACTTCTCTTTTCTTTCTCTCTACCAGGCGAACCGGAGAGTCTCTCTATGCCCTGCTGGAAATTCCCAAGGAGTCCTCCATGCAGGACATCAAGAAGAGGTACCGGAGACTCGCGCTGAAGTACCATCCGGACAAGAACCCGGACAACCCAGAGGCCGAGGAGATGGTGAGAGACGCCACATATTGTACGCACGAGGACAGGGGTGACGTGTTCTTGCCCCCTCCCCTCCCCACAGTTCAAGAAGATCAACCACGCGCACTCCATACTCAGCGATGAGAAGAAGCGAGAGCTGTACGACAAGTACGGGTCCTTCGGCCTCTACCTGGCCGATCAGTTCGGAGAGGACGTCGTCGGACACGTCATGATGTTCTCCTCAAAGTGGTTCCAGGTAGACCACATTCCAAGTACAGCGGTTACCCAGTCGACATGGTGCCACTCTCGTTCCAGTGCCTGTTCTACACCTGCTGCCTCCTGACGGGCTGTTACTTCTGTTGCTGTTGCTGCTGCTGCTGCTTCTGCTGCTGCGGCAAGTGCAAACCCAAGATGGACGAAGAGGAGGTGCCGGACATTGCAGAGTTTGAGGTGAGGCACGAGGCTCTTCTAGAAGTTGGTATTATTAAGTGGGAGGGAGGGGTTGTTGAAAAGGTACCTAATTTATTGAGGAAAATGTCTCCTTTTTTCCCCAAATGCATGTCAAGCTACTTGTGTTTAACTATTTTAATTTATTTTATTTCCTTTTAGGGCGCGGAGGAAGACGAGCATGAACGACAGGTGAGGATGGGGAGTTGAATAGAATGAGAAACCACAGATAAGCGTTATCAGAAAAAAGACAAATGCATTTGTAGGACAAAATGGATAATCTCCATTTTATGTACCATAGCGTTTCTAGGTGAAATATCGTCGCTTATTGATTAGGTAGCACGAGATCAACCGATATTTTTTAACTTGCATGTAGCAGGAAGCGACTGTGACTTCTCAGCCTCGCAGCCAGGACAGCACCGTGGCCGACACCGCCACCGCCACCAACGGCACCAGCCCGAATGAGCCTCCGGCCTACGACACCGTGTTTGCCATGCCTCCGCCGGGCGCTGCATCCGGGGGGGCCATCCCGATGCCTCCACCGAGACAGCCCAAGGGGACGGGAACGGCGGATGAGAAGACGGCTCTGCAGGGGACCAGTCCGGAAAAGGCCAAGTACACAGAAGGTAAAAATAAAAATCAAAGTGATTCTGGACTAGTTTTTTTCCCCTTAAATTCCACCGTTTAATGTTCTCCCTTACTTTCTTTGTACAGAGTCTTCGTGAGGAATTCAGTGTGATAAGAAACCTTCAAACAAGAGGATGCCTTCCTGATTCAACTGATTCAAAATTGCTACAGGTTACTCTCCATTCAACGGAGCAGCAGTTCTGTCTACCCTAAACAATACATATACTACATGCATTCATAATTTTTTTTGACATACTTGTGGAGGTTGACAGTCATGCTTAGTCACGTGTACGTAACGGGATCCACAGTTTTACGCAGGTCAGCCGGCTTTTTAGGCGCTTATTTCAAACTATTTCATACACACGAATAAAAAAGGAACACACAATTACTTACTGCATGAAAAAAATTGTATTTCTATGAAGTTACGAAACTAGTTTACGTATGTATATCTGTGCTTGTCTGCTGTAACGCACAAAGTCTTGTGGGTTTTTTTGGCTACCATATCACGTTGAGTAGAAACGTGAAACATCATTAAAAAAAACCTATGAAAGTGCAGCGCTAAGAAAAAAAAACATGATAATTTCATACGGTATGACAGTGGAGAATATCTCATTCAGTATTGCTAAAAGTGCAAATGTGAGCTTCTAACCGATATCCACAGCTCTTTGGGTCTTAAACCCTGCCCAGCGTTCACTTCCTGGCAACGATATCTCGACTGATATCTCGCTCGCACGTCTGACTATGGTTCTACTATGTACTACGCGATTTGTTTCCTCCCTACACAAGAACAGCATGCCGAAGCATAGTTAAGGGAAAAATAATGTATAACCATGCTACTGACCTAGATAATCTGACACTGCTTCTAAACTCTAGTGGCCGGTGTCTTGGCAATGGCCTCCGCCAATTTCTGCGTGAGGTCTCCATTCGACTTGAATTCTCTCTCTTCCACAGGGCCTTCTTCCGTTGGTGCAATTTCTGCTTCTGCCTCCGCCTGCTTCGTTTTCTTCATGGCCATTTCCTGCTCCTCCCCCAGCTCACAATCTCCTCCTCCTCCTCTCTCCTTCTTGTTGTCCCCGATCAGCCTTTGCGCCATGGCTCGGAATTCGTCGTCATCGTCCGGCTTCTCTCCTCCAACGGCGCTGCTCGAACCCTCCGACTCCATGACCTTGATCACGCGCTCCCTGGAGGCCGACCGGCGGCAACCGAGGAACAGGACGCAGGGCAAGACGGCCACCAGAAAGACCGGCATGAATGCGAGTGCCAGGACGAGGCAGACGATGAGGGCGATGAGTGCCACCGCGGTGGCCACGGGCAGGACCACGAGCGTGACCAGCACGGAGCAGACGGTGCAGTTGCCGCAGCTGGGCTTCTCCTCGCAGAACCACCCGAGGAAGGCGTAGATAGGACGGGGCACACAGCAGAGCAGCAGTCTCCGCTCCCGCAGATCACCGCAGAGGTACATGTTCGAGTAGAGGTGGCAAGTCCAGTGGCCGTCTTGCTTCTCCGTGATGTAGTCCATGATGAGCCAGGCCCAGATGTGCAGATAGCGGTAGTACACGCACTTCAGGACGACGCCCACGAAGGAGAAGCCGAGGAGGACGCAGGCGAAGCTGAGCTGGTTGTCACGAAGCTCTCGTATGTTGGAGTTGAGGGCGATTGCCAGTAGGACGACGTTCTCCGTCATTAAAACGACATCGAACACCACCTGCCGCATGAAGGTGGCCACGTGCTGAAGGGGCTTCGAAAAAGGAATCAGGAGAGGGTCCATCCTGATCCAGTTGTGAATGTAAATGTTGGCCAGTCCGTTGCCAATCATGTAGTGGAAGAAGCTGAGGTTAAGGAGGCCTCCTTTCTCCCAGTACATCTTCGCATCAGAGAAAATGAAGTGGAGCATTGTCATTAGAAGAATGTGACATCCCAGGAAGATGAGAACCGGGTAGTAGTTGCCCGGTCCGAAGGAGTAGGCGAAGAGGACAAAGATAAAGAGTCGCCCGATGATTTGAAAGAGAACGGACAGGAAGAGGACGGCGCGATAGAAGAGCGCTGCAAGATCTCGGTCGAGGGCGCCGCGCTTCAGAGTGGCGTGGTAGAATGTGAAGCACCACGCTAAGCTGAGGATGGAGGTGATGATGGAGATGGTTTGGTCTGTCTTCAGCATGGGGATGTTTAGGCTCTCGTCCTTGCAGATGCTGAAGAGACGGAAGCTGAAATAGTTTGCCGTCACATTCTGCACCAGCACCGGAAAGAGGATGTAGAGTTGGATAGTGGGCTGGAAGGACGACTCCAGACTGACTTCCATGACCCTTGCAGTGGAGAAGAGCACCTCTGACGCCTCGATCTTCTTCTCCCTCTCGGCCTTGGCCTGTCCCTTTGCAAGGTAGTACTTCCCGTCGTTGTAATACTTGATGAAGAGGACGGCGAGGGGCCAGAGGAGAAAGCAGCTAACGAAGGTGATGGAGTAGAGGATGGCTTTGAGGTAGGCTTTGCAGAAGGAGATAGGTCCTTGGCAACGAGACATTTCCCCCACGATCTCGCCACCTTTGGCCACCAGCTGTGTGTACTGGCGAGAGGTGAAGAATTCGTAGATAAAGAAGGGCCAGGGCACCAGGATGAAAAAGAGAGTGTAGCCAAACTTCTGCTGCGCTGATAGAGCCTGCAAGTCGGAAAGAAAATGTCCTTAAGTACTTGTTTGACAATAAAGGTTCATTGATTTCCCTACGTGAGGATAGCACTGGATGCTGTTCTGATAGACAATCTCGTTGCCTGTGACGTTGGACTTGCAGAGCGCTTTGATCTCCCTCTCCGTGAGAGCTTCCGCCTCCCGCTCCTGACAGGTTCCGTTGACCGGCGTCGGGAGAACCTCACCCATCATCTCACCGTAGTAGCGAATCATGATGAGCACGTCGGAACCGGTATCGATTGCGTGGAAGATTAGGGAGAGGAGAAGAGAGGCGAAGAACAGTCTGGACCACACCTGTCAGGGGGAGGAGGGGGAGGGGAGGGGAGGGAACAAAAAAATGTTTTACACTATTAATAATGACCTTTCTACAGTAAGCATTAAAAAAACTTACCTTTCCGTTTTCAGCCTTAAGCTCTCTCTCCGTCTTGGGTATGCCCTGCAATGCTCGAGACTGGTCCAGGATGGTGGCAGCCTCAGCAGAGGACTTTAGCTGTTCCCGGAGACAGCGCTGGAGTTTGAGCTGATCGGCCTCATGAGTCAGCTCGGACTCACAGTGGATCTGAATCTCCTTTTGCAGGAGCAGTAATTTTTGTTCCTCCAGCTCAGGACCTAAGAATAAAGGTACTAGTAAGTAGCACAATGTCAAATACAGTTAAAAATTAGGATGTCATTTGCAGCAATTGACCTCTCCTAGTGTCCATAGTACAGTACTTTACTACACATTAGTTTTCAGCTTGTAATTTACAACGAAAGGTGCCTTAACCAGCAATAATGCTATCTTTTTTATACAAGAAAAAAAGGGAAACTCCTTGCAGTAAAAAAAAAGGAGAAAAAAAAATCTTTGCGTGTTATGTCCCGAGTCGTCATCATTCTTCTACCGGTAACACTTGCGTACATTGGCGTGCTCTACTTCGTGTACCGGAGGACCCTGGCCCGGACAGAGGAGCATCAGCTACGGAAGTGGGTGCAGAATGCCTTTTTCGGCGTGGCGGCATTCGTGTTTGCCCTCATCCTAGCCAAGCTCGGACTGATCCCGGGCTTCAGGAGGCGGCGCCTGGACACGAGACCTCTCGGAGTCCGCCTGCTCACCTTCCTCGTCTACGGCGTCCTCGGCCTGGCCTTCCTCTCCGGCCTGGCTCTGGTCTACGCGACCTACTACCCTGTCGGCGGCGGCTTGTCCGTCAGGACCGGGTCCAGCAGCGAGATGGTCTCCCCAAGGGGCCAGACGACCACGCAGCAGAGTCAAGAGGTCCAACAAGCGGACAAACCCAGTGACCAGCCCACCCAAGAGACGCCCAAACCCAGCAGCCAGAACAAAAGTAACTAGCATGGTACATACTAGTAATAAATTCCCCCTCCCGTTAGACGCGATCCCATGTGCGTGTCCTCACCTTGCAGCGCCACCATCGCCAGCAGCGTCTGTCCGGTGCTGTTCCTGGCGTGGACGACGTTCCTCAGCATGTCCCCGCCGTCGGCGCTCAGGAACTTGGGGCTCCTCAGCACCGCGCTCACCAGGTCCTTGTGCCTGAGCTTGGCCGCGATCATGATGGGGTTGTCCCCCGTCCTCTCGCAGCGGTACAGCATGTCCTCCTCGCTCAGGTTGGGGTTCTCGGCGATCCTGAAGAAGTGCGCCTGGTTGTTGACGTAGGCGCAGTGCTGCAGCACGAAGCCTGGCTGGCGGTAGAGGCGGTCCACGTCGCCAAAGAGCCCCTCCAGCTGGGTGGAGGAGCCGGTGACGAAGTCGCAGAACCGCGGGATGGCCTGGTGCGCGCGGCCGATCTTCTTCACCTCCTGTCGGCTCTCCTCCAGAGCCCTCTTCAGGGTGGTGTCGCCGCTGCCCAGCTTGAGGATGTCGCGGAAGTATCCCAGCAGGAGGATGGGGGCCACGGCCTTCTTGGAATGCCTGTTCAGCCGCTTCCACTCGAACTCCCAGATGGCCTGGTCTACCAGGCCCTGGACTCCGTTCGTCACCTGCATCCCCACCAGCAGGAAGTCGAAGGAGTAGATCTTGAGCAGGTTCTGTCTGTCCTTGCTGAGCAGCATCAGCCTGAAGACGGTCCCGTTGAGCGCAAACCTGAAGTAACCTTCGTGCGGAGGGGAAGCTGCCGACGTTGCCGCGGCCCTGCTGCCGCTAAAAGGCGGCGAAGACGAGGAGGAGGAGGCATACGCCAATCCCGGCGCCATGTTCACGCACAGCTTGCACTCGTCGGCGGCGCACTCGACGTTGGGCTGCTCCCAGTGGTGCTGCACGACCGTGGCGGCCCCGATGCGCGACTGGCCGTCCGTCAGCGCCTTCAACATGGCGTCGAACACGCACTTGCGCTCAACCTCGCTGTCGCACAGCAGCACGCAGCGGATCTCGGCCGAACCGTCGCGCCGGAGGGGCTCAGCCGCCAGCGCAGAGATGTCCGACACGGCAGACACGTTGCGGGAGTGCTTCTGGTAGCTCTCGCGTATCTTCTCCACCATGGTGACGGCCGACGGGGACTGTTGTTGTTGCTGTTGTTGCTCTTGTTGCTGCTGCCGTTGCTGTTGCTGTTGAGCCTCTCCGGGACCACCGTGAAACTGTTGGTCGCTGTCTGCTGCCGTCATCAACGCCGTTTCTTAGATGCCATTTCCTCTCGAAAGAACTCAATTGTCATTTTTCTAGTTGCTTTGGGGTCCTCCGATCTGTGGCACTTAGCTTTCTTTCTACTGTACACAGTCTTCCTTCTCGGCAGTTATCGATATGCAGTGAGCTAGTACCCGTACTACAGCGGCAACTCCCCCCGCCTCGCCTTTGGCTTACTTACACCGCCGTCCACGTAACGCGCAGCAGTCTCATTAATATTAGATGAGTGTCTCTATAACGAGGGAGATTCGGGGGGGGGAGGGAGGAGCAAAGAACTGTCACTTCTTGGGCGAGTGTGTGGGTTCAAGCAGAACGAGCTTTGCTGTGATCCTTTTGCGATCCGATATACAGTTGGGGGGGGGGGGGGCGTAGAAACTGGCTTCTTGAGCGACGATTTATTTCCAGTCCGTTCCTCTCCAACCTGCAAGTTACAAAATCCCACCGCCTTTGCC
>JAAUYM010066179.1_pt1 | contig 20725 bp, 24 predicted proteins | sample 7278001 | NCBI WGS metagenome assembly JAAUYM01 (sample SAMN14350224, study PRJNA611818) | marine sediment metagenome | isolation source: surface marine sediment (1.8m) | place: French Polynesia: Moorea | collected 2018-08
CAAGAATTCGATGTTGACCTTGAACAGCGAGCTTCTGTTGCTGGCTGCTCTCCTCCTCTTCCTCCTCCCCTCTCCTCCTCTCGCTCCTCCTGCCGACGACACCATCGCAGTTTGCTTATACTAGTAGTACACTACAGTCTACAGGAGGAGCGAGAGGAGGAGAGGGGAGGAGGAAGAGGAGGAGAGCAGCCAGCAACAGAAGCTCGCTGTTCAAGGTCAACATCGAATTCTTGCAAAAAAAAAGTGAAGAGGACGAAGTGCTTTCCTGGATAGGTGATTTTTTTCAAGCACATACAAACGGAAATGAGGGAGCTTGGCGGATAATGACTTGTTGAAAAGTTCGCTTGTTGTCTTACTCATCTTTTCGAGTCATCTGCAATCTTCTGCCTGTCACCAAAGCTGTGGTGGAGTCTGGCATGTTTATCTAAACCTGGAACCAAGAAAGAACGTTGTCAAAGTGCACATACGCTTTCACAGACACAGTTGCTCTCTTCTTCTGTCCTCACCCAGAGATCAGATTACAAAGCCGCGGTGCAGTGTTCGTCACACTACAGATCGATATAGCGTCGGATACAAGGAAAGCGTAGAAAAAAAAAACTCTCCAACAATCGATTTTATATACGATCGAACTGTTGCGAAAGAGGAAAGGCAAAAGACAAGGAAGGGGTCAAGGGTGCGTCACAGCAGCTAGGGTTTTCTTACTCACCAGTGTTGCCTGAGTGCGCAGGGCGAGAAAGCGAGTGTCGCGTTTCATTATGCGTTCCTCCCCCTCTCCGTCGCCGTCGCCCACTTCGCGGGGCTCACCCTCGCCGCCACCGGCAATGGCGTCGTCGTCGCCGTCCTCCTCCTCCTCCACTTCCAAGCTGCGCCGCCTCCGATCGCAGGCGTCTATCCCTTGGCCCGTGCCGGAGCTGCTCAGGTCCAGCGAGGAGCCCTTCTCCACGGCCGTCTGGCTGGACGACCTGGGCCCGCTGCTGGCCAAGGCGGCGGAGTGGACCGTACTCTACCTTATCGGGCTCCTCGGACTGGGATACGCCTGGGTGCTCCTCCTCGCACTGCTCTACTACCTCCGCTATAGGGAGACGAGGCAATCGCTCACGGACACAATCATGGCAAGGTGCAGTTTGGAACACGTTGGAGTTTCTTGTTCCGTTTAGTTCCTAATTTAAAACTAATGTACGTACTGTACCTACTATTGTAGGTTGTCCACTCTGACCACGGAGCCTGATGTGCTGGGTCGCTCCCTCAACTCGTTCCCATCTTGGGTGGCCTTTCCTGACTTTGACCGGGCGGAATTCGTCAACGACATCCTCAGGCAGCTCTGGCCCTCCATCGGAGGATACGCCACCACTTTCGTCGCGGACTTTGTCGAGCCGGAGATCAGGAGAATCCTGGACAGCATGAAGCTCGAGACAGTATCCGGATTTCAGTTTAAGAAAGTCGACGTGGGATCCATCCCAGCAAGGTATGTACTACGTACGAGTATGTCTTGCACTAAAGTATGCCACTTTCAAGTTGATGCTGATGACATAGTATTTTCATTTGTTCCTGTTCTTCTTTTTCTCTCTCAGAGTGGGAGGAATCAAGGTGTACAGCCGCAACGTGGACAGAGGCGAGATTGTGTTGGATGTCGAGGTGCTCTACAACGGTGACGCCCGAGTCCTCCTCTCCCTGCAAGGGATTCAGGCCGAGGTGAAGAACATCAACTTCAGAGGCATGGCCAGGGTCACCCTCAAGCCAGTGCTCAGGACATTCCCGTTCGTCGGGGGCTTAGAGGTGTGCTTCTTGAACAGGCCCTCCCTGGACTATTCGCTTGGCGGCGTCGGCGCCTTCGGAGAAATCCCCGGGGCCAACGCCGTCATTAAGGCGATCGTGGAGGAACAGATACGGTCGCGCTTTGTCTGGCCAAACAGATTCCGCCTATACCTCCCCATAGAGCTGGTCCAGATGTTGCCAGACAAGAGCTACTTGCTCATGAAGCCTTCGGGCGTGTTGGAGGTCAAGGTGTTGGAGGCGAGGGATCTTCTGAGGATGGACAAGGGTCTGACGGGATCGGGCAAGAGTGACCCTTACGCCATCGTCACCGTGGGCATGAGGAAGGTCAGCTTCAGGGACCGCTACGTTCCCAAGACCATCAACCCGAAGTTCGACTATTCCACCTCGTTCGAAATCGAGGACCCGTTTGGCCAGGAGGTGAAGGTGGAGCTGTACGACTACGACAACTCGAGCTCGGACGATTTTCTGGGATCCAAAATCCTGGACCTGAGCCTGCTGGTGCAGAGGCACGGTGGGTTCGAGGAGTGGGTGACCTTGGACGGGGTGAGCAGGGGTCAGGTGCGTTTGGGCGCCGGGTGGAAAGAGGCGGTTCCGCTCGACGACCAGGACGAGACCGACTTCGACAGCTTCATCCTCAGCGTGTTCGTCGACTCGTGCAAGAATCTCTCCACCGGCTCCAACGGGAAGCGCCCCTCCCCCAAGTGCGTGCTCCGCCACACGCAGGGAGAGGTCCATGCCACCGCCGTGCGCCCCAAGACCCGCGACCCCGTCTTCGAGGAGTCCTTCACCTTCCCCTGCCGCAACCTGGACACGGACAACCTGAGCGTGGAGGTGGTTGACGCCAGGAGCTCGGACGCGCGTCTGGGATCGGTCAAGGTGCCGCTGCTCTTCCTCAAGAAGTCGCGACGCCGGGAGTTCTTCACCATGGAGTGGAAGCTGGACGGCAGCGAGGACGGGTGCATCAACCTGTCGGCCAAACTCTACGGGATCTACCTGTGACGGTCGAGGAGTTGCGATCGATAATTTATCGTAGGTACGTAGCACGTACGTACTCGTAGGTACCGGAAGCAATGCTCTTGCCTTAATACGATATTCAACATGTGGGTGCTATACAAATTAACGTGATTTTACATTATTTCTGTCGAACTCTGCTGCGCTTGGTGTTTAAATCATCATGGAAATTAACTTACAACTGCCTCGGCATGTACTGTACTAGCTTCGACTTAAACTTGGTTAAGTAATACGTACTTAAGCTTGCTTTGTGTACTTGCTTGTACTTTTACAGTATTTTTTACATGCTTTCAATACGCCTACTTTCGCCGAAATATGTTAGTAACGTAACAAAGGTAAGGTACATTTATTATTATTATTTACTGTAGTATCAAAAGGGAACTGCATTGTTGAATATAACAATGCGAAAGGCAAATCTCAATAAATTCTGGCAATGCCAGAACATGCAGAACCTACCTATGTATTATAATTTGTAAAGAGCCTTGTTGTTATGCATAATCACAGATCTCTTGTATCGTATTCGGAGACACTTTCTTCAGCGTAAGAATTTTCTTCCTCCCCTCCGTCGTCGTCTCTTTCCTCCTCCTCTTCACTGAAGGACGATCCGTATTCGCCCCCCTCCTCCGCACCAAAGCCGTCGTCGTGACGGCCCCTCTCGCACCTGTTTGCGACGACCACGTAGACGAGGACGACGGCGAGGAAGAGGGCGACGGCACCGCCCACCGCCAGACCGGCCAGGGAGCCGTACGCCGCCTCAGAGCTGTACCAGGAGCTCGTCGTCAGGCTATCAGTTGATCTTTGCTGGAGATCCTCCTGACCGGACTTCGCTACGTCATGCGTACAAGATATTAGAATTTAATATTATTACGCATTTTTTTCTTGCTCTCTTGGACAAGTAACCATTGCGTCTTAAAGATGTTTTGCTTAGTAAAAAGCAAACAAACCTACAATTTTTAGTGTAATTCTACAAAAATTTGTACAGTCATAACTTAATGCACTGCATATCTTTTATTTTAAAAAATCAAAAAGTTACACTTTTTCAACTTTTTATAAGCTTTCTTATGCATTTTTCAACTATGGTTCAAAACCGGGCAGGTGGCATAAGAGCATAAGAGAGTGTTATTTTTTGCCATTTTTGTGTGCTCTTCTGCTTCTTATCAGTCGCCCCGATGTGATTGGAGTTGTAAAAGTTGTTGAGGTTGTTGATGATGATATGGATGTTAATGATTGGTATACAATATTTTTAAATTTCTTGGATGAAGAGTGGTTAAGTGACCATTTTGGCAGTAAAATTGTGATGCCAAATTTAAATTAAAAAGTGTTTGACTATTTACCTACCGAAAAAACTATCAGACGCAATGTGGTTAGAAAGTCGACGGTTTTTCATCACACCTCTGTTGCGGAGTCGACTTCTGGCCACCTTCCGGTCGTAGCACCCGACCAGCCTGACCTCCTTGAATCCTCCAAACGCCAACAGGTCGACCCCCTCTACCCTGATCCGCACCTCCTTGGCCACGACCCCGGGCGGCAGGGAAATCCGGTCGTAGTACTGCCGCTGACCGCCACCGTCCCGGGGGCGGAGACGGACGCGGTAGGGATCGCCCTCATCGAAGGTCAGGCTGACCCTGTTGGCCCTCCCCAGCCCGGCGTCGTACTGGAGCAGGTCCACCCTGGCCAGCGAGACGGCGACGGCCAGGGAGACGACGATGAAGGGGGCCGTGTGCTGCGCGTCCGACAGCCGCGGCGACCACAGGGTGTGCTCCACCCCGTCCAGGGCCAGCTCGCAGGGGAACGACAGCATCTGGGAGTTGGTCGAGCATCTGACCGACCAAACCGGGAGCTCTAAACAGTTATGTCGACGACTTTCAAAGCTGGCACACGTTACGCTTACCTGGCGCCCAGGTAGTGGAGCGGAAGTTCCCTCGCCCTGCACGGTGACGCCTTCCCCCGACGACCGGCGGACGGACAGGGCGATAGCAACGTCGTGATGATGCAGATGAAGAAAAAAGACGGCACCCGGAGAGACGACATGTTGTCTTTTCTACAGGAAGGGCATAGTACGTAACTAGTAGTAAATGCGGATATAGCCTTACTAGGACTGGAAGCATCGTTCGGGTTTTGTTTATCCTATATCCACAGCATATAGTAAAACAAGCCAGCTCGCTTCTCCCCAGTCCCGCTTTCTTGATATTGCGTACGTATGTAGTACATAAGGGGAAAAAAAACTTCCCCTCAAAAAAAAAAAAGTGCAGCAAGCTTCCGTCCCTCTCTCCTTAAACGCAACACGGTTCACTTTGAGCAGCTTGAGCAGCAGCCGCTGAAGCCCCGAGGGAGAGGAGGAAAGACAACGGAACTTAAACGTAGGGATTGTCCGAAGCACCAGGAGGCCCTCAGGGGAAGGAGACTCCAAGCACCTAAACGTCAAAAATCATTGAGGAGGGAGGAAGGATACGGGAAGCTACAGGCACTCCATCTTTTTAGGTCTATTAATCAAGGAGATGTACAGTGTACAATATATCGAAGAATCTCGACGCGCTATAGGGTATTGGCGTTGGGTGTTTCTCTCCTCCATGCAATGTAAAGGTTTTTTTATATCTTAGAATATTTACCAATATCTCGTCCTCCTCAAGACCCACCAATCCCTCATCCCATTAACCATCGATTTCCACTTGCGACCCGAGCTTCTTGCCCAACCACTAGTACTGCTGCGCCGGCACTCACTTCCGCTCCTGTACGTAGTACCTAGTAGTAGTACGTAGTAGTAGTAGTACAGTGTACTCCGGATAATGGGGAAATGGTTAAACGGGAATTTCAGATTAAAGGGAAAGTACCCAGGGAACGGATTTTTTATGTAGTAAACCACTTCGGTTAAAGGGAAAAGTTTCTGCTTAATCGGGAATTTTCCTGTAAAAATCAATAAGAATCACATGCCAAATGCCAGTTTTTTCATGTTTGGGCAAAGCACAATTAATTTATTTTTCTCGCACAAGTAGTACCTAATACATACTGTCGACTCTGAATTGAAGTGAAATCTCCACTTTGCGCACCTGCTTTCGTTTCTGACTACTTTGGTTAAAGGGGAATTTTGGTTAATCGGGAATTTTTCTCCTTCTCCCGAGCTGTCCCGATTATCCGGAGTACACTGTAGTAGTACAATAGTTGGTCCAGCATCTCTTCTCCTCTCCCCTCTGCCCTTCTCTTCCTTCCCCGCTGCTCTTGACATTGGGCGTTGCCTGTTTCTGACGCCGGCGGACGACTCCTTGCGCTCGAATTAACTACTACATATACCTACTTGGTCTTCCTTCTGCTCCTCCTCCCTCCTCGGCCCTCGGGGCCTCTGTTCCCGTTCACTCATCCCTAAAGTCTTTGCAGAAGCCTCATCCACTCCCTCCGACTCCACCACTCTATTTTTTTTTAAACAGCGTACACAAACCAGAAAAGGGTTAGGCCAAGCAATTTTTGCCGGAAGGAAGGAGCCAACATCAACATACCTACCTTTACCCACATAACCAACATTTCCGCTCTGGCTTCTTAGTACCTCCATGCCTCCTCCCTCTTCCGCATCATCGGTCGTGCATTTCAGGCTGTTGCTTATATGACCCAACAAGCTTGCTTGGTAAAAAAAACCTAAAGGATGTTTCAGAAAAAAAACTTACATGCATTCTAGTCCTTGCCCATCAAAGTATCAGTCAAACTTCAAGATAACTATTTGCCTTTGCTTACTATAGAGTATGTGAAAAGGCTTGCCAGTTTGGGACATCCAGTACGCCTGAATTTTTTGCCCAGTATATTGAACTTAAGACTGCTTCTCCCTTATTTGAAACAAAAATAAAACTATGGTGACTTCTAGCAGGAACAAATAACAGCAATCACAAAAAGTATCTAATATTGACCTATTCTTCGACACGTTGGCTTTTTTTACTTATGTCCGTGAGTAAAAAAAAAATATCACGTTTGCTCCCTCTCCTTTTCCTTCCTCGTTGGGAGGAAGGGAGGTGGGTGGTGGGTGGGGTGCAGGGAGGGGGGGAGAAGGCAAAGAATGGATGGATGGAAGAGGAAGGAAGCAAAGAAGAAGGGAGGGGTTGGTTGACCTTTACAGAAGAATGATCTGAATCTGTAGCTGCGGCTGCCGCGGCGGCTGCGGCGGCAACAGCAACGGCAACGACAGCTAAAAACCAGCGACAGAAAAATGACTTGAGGGTGAGTGTTTAAAGCGTAGCCATCCTCCGATTTTTACTAGCAGCTTGATGTTGATGGACATAGGACATAAGATCGGTCTACCAGTTGTCCACTGTTGAGGCAATAGAAATGTCTCAATCCTCTCTCTCTCTATGCCATCCGTCCGCCCACTCACAAAAATGCGTGGACGAGAGAGGCTGGGAGAATATTGGCAGACTTGGCTGCTACGTCCAACCGCGCCGCGTCGTGTTGCGTCCGTCCTCCCCTCCTTCGTCTCTTTCGTTCGGTGTTGCCTCTTGTTCCTCGCTGCCATTCTCGATCGCGCGCCTATCCGCAAATGGAGGAGGAAGAAAGAAAAAAAAAGAGATGTGGGAAGGATGTGCCAGTTCGTCCCCAGCCTCCCAAAGATGAAGGTGAGAGAAGCCAAGCGAAGTTGTCTCTTTTATTACCCAACAAAACATTTGCAGTCTCTACGTAGTGTACAACCCCTCTAGGACAACCGATTTTTGTTGTCCTAGAGGGGTTGTAGACCACTTAGAGACTCCAAATGTTTCGTTGGGTATCTTAATATTATCATCTTTACTACAGTACCGTACGTAGATACATATGATTGAGATAATAATTTCTCCACAACTTCCTCTGTTTCAGTTGTTTGCTCTGGTCCTGTTGTCCGGTCTGGCCGCTGCCGACCACAGCGCGCCCCCGGCCCCGTACCACCCGCCAGCTCCGGCTCCTTACCACCCACCTCCTCCGGCCCCCTACCACGCCCCCGCTCCCGCCTACCACCAGCCCGCCCCCTACCACCCCCCGGCGCCCAAGTACCATCCTGAGCCTTACCATGAGGAGCCGGTAAGTCAGCATACGTATGTGATCAGTTTATTAAAGCAACACACCCATCACCACTCATTAAGATGGCGACTTTATCCAATGCCAACCTCATTGAGAAATTTCTCTCTCTTTTTACGACGGCGTCAGAAGGTTAAATTCGGGAGCAAATGGCGCGTCTGTCTACCTAGTAGGCAAAGCAGTGTCCTCCTCCGTGCATGATGGCAGTGAGAATAGCCTTGATCTTGCTTAAGGAGGAGGAGGGGAGATGTTGATGTCACATCAATTGGAACGGATGGAAGAGGAACAAGGAGGGGAAAGAGGATCATCGGTGCTAATGAATGGCTTCTTCTCCCTTCCTCTTCGAATGTATCTAAAGACTACATGAATTATCCCAGGAAAAGAGAAGGAAGGCAGGAAATTGGCTGGGAAAGTGTCTAAAGCGTATCTTTCAGGAATCTTGTAATTTTTCTCGCAAAAAAAAGAAGAGAGAGAGAGAGAAGTCGGTAGACCACATGTGAGAGGATTTTCCCGGCCCTTTCACGTACGTTCGGAGCAATTTTTTTTTTTGCTTCATCTCTTTTCTTTTTAGTCCGGTAGTACTAGAAGGTAATCATCACCTTCAGAAGCGATTTTTCAAGGTTATCTGACCGGTAGTTCACCAGTCTTTTTTAAGTATCTTAAAAATAAGAAAAAGACGTAGATTATGTAGTCTCAACCCATTCTTTTTTATCTAAGAGACAGTAACTTGAAAACAACAAAAGTATTAACTCTTCAAGTTCAAGGTTCATTTGCCATTTGCCTCTCCTTTCGGCTCCTCCTTTCCTTCCATCACTTTGGAGCTTCGCAGCATCATCCTCATGCGTCCTAGGCACGACAAAACAAAAATTGCTCTGGCAGAAAAAAGAGAGGACCAGCCAACGTGGTCACAAGTCAACACTTATTGCTTCTCCCGACTTGCCGCGCAGATTTGATTGCGGTCACCACCACCAGACGCGGTCGCATCGCATCGCAAATCCACACGGAAACCAAAAGTGTTTTGTTTCGATGTTTCCATTCGCCCTTCTCCCCCCCTCCCGCCCCCCTGAACGCTTATCAATGCATCAGCCACCTTCCTTTTTTTTTCAGAAGAACTACGCGTAGGGGTACGACGTGAACGAGTACGACGAGTACGGCAACCCCAACATTCACTCCAAGCACGAGGAGCGCGACGGATACACAGTCAAGGGTGGGTGAAGAGAGCAAAGAGAGGGGAGGAGAGACGTCTGGAAAATGGGCAAGAAATGCGACCATATGAGGAAGCTCTTTTCTCCCCCTCTTTTAAAGCTAGTTGAAGGTCGACCAAAAAGATTTTGTAAAAAAAAAGAAGAGAACTGGCAAAGACAGTGCGTTAGAGTGAAGGTTCTAAAACTCGCTCTCGCTAAGCTCCCCTTGTACCTACTACCTGTGTAGTAGTCAAATGGGATGGCCTGAGTTGACTGCGCGCACACACACACACACATACACGCATCCACATGCGACGTAAGTTTAAAGGCCTGTCCGAATTCGGTGATTTGGAGGGATATGAGAGTGGCAGCACCGGCGGGCGGCGGCTTCACAGAATTAAATCGGGCGCAAATTGTTTCGGGAAAAAAAGTTGAGGGAAGCATGCCCGAGTGTCGTGAATAAAATAGCGTCGATCTCTCTGGCCAAAAACCAAACGGTAAATTGATTTGTACTGCAGTTGTAGAGTAGGTAGACATCCCGTCAATTAATTTTTCCCCCTGTCCTACCTATATATGTACATAGGTTGGTATAGTTACTAGCAAGGTGTTTTCGTAGCTTACGACGGCGACAACTTGATCATCAGCCGTGCCGTTCCTTCCCTCCTACCACAGGGCAGTACCGCGTGCAGCAGCCCGACTGCAGGACCAGGATCGTCGACTACTACGTGGACGAGTACAAGCAGTTCCACGCCGACGTCAAGTTCGAGGGGGAGATCTGCGAGGACTACACCGTCAAGCACTACAAGAAGGACCCGCACCACGGAGGACCGTACAAGGCTCCCCATCCCGCTCCCTACAAGGCTCCTCACCCGGCACCGGCCTACAAGCAACCTGCCCCCGCCCCTTACCATCCTCCCGCTCCCGCCTACAAGCCGGCCCCTGCCCCCTACCATCCCCCCGCCCCCGCTCCCGCCCCCTACCACCCTCCCGCTCCCGCCTATCACCAGCCCGAGCCTTACAGTCCGTACAACCCGCACGCCTTCTAAGCGGTACCTTCTTCTCAGTCTTAATTCCCAAGACAAAATGATGCCATCTCAGGAGCGTTATTTATTTATGTATGACTTTTTAAAGTAAGACTGTGATTTTTGACGAATAAAAAAGCAACAACTGAAAAGTGGGGCTTCTCTGCCTGGGCGCAGTCACGTTTTATTTCTTCTTTTAATGTCAAATTCATGTGCTTAAAGCTTTGAAACGAGAAAAGATAATGTTACAAAAAAATAATAAAGGTAGACGTAATGGTAGTAATTCAGTAACGAAGAGATCAACAAAAACATAACGGAGACTAAAAATGGCATTACCATGTGTTAAGGAATTGAGGGGGGAAAAAATCACCAGACGATAAATAGCACGATTAAATACGGTTGCTTACCAGCTAATCAAGAAGACTGTTTGAGTATACCTACTTTTCTTACAGTTCGTACAGTGTGAAATCATCCGAAAAACGATACTTATGTTTCGTGACTGGATACTTTTGCGGGCTGCTTTGACTTCTCTCTTTCTCTGGTTGAAATATAAAACTAATACACCTTGCATTTTCTTCCCCCCCCCCCCCCAAAAAAAATATTCGCATGAAAAACGTTCGCGTTGCCCTCCTCTTCTTTTTTTCCAAGAGACTTTTCACTCTCCTATAACATTATTGTGTCCTTGGACAAGAAATCTCACGACGCCGGCGCCCCTTCCGGGCAGCACAACACCTCTCCTCCTCCCTCGCAGACCCCGATGTTGGCCGTCGCCGTTGCAGTGGCCCCCGCCGATGCCGCCGCCGTCGTGTTGGCCGTGGTGCTGTCCGGACTGGCTGACTGTTGCTGGCTAGCGCAACCGGCCGGATGCGACGACGACGACGACGGAGGAGGAGGAGGAAGAGGCTGAGCCCCCTTGCGGAAAACCTTGCACCCGTTGTTGATGTGCCACCTCAGCTCCTGCTTTAGGCCGTACACCTGAGACCTCAGCTTGTCCGCCAGTGCCGCTAACTCCTCGTTCTCGGATCTCAGCTGGCTTGCCTGTCAGGGGAGAAAAGGTCACGAGTTCCAGCAGCCGGACTTGAACGCGGATGGGAAGGAAGGAAGCTGTTGCCACCAGCTAGCTCTCGTTCTCACCTGGTTGTCCAGTACGGCAATCCGTTCCAGTTTGCGGAGTCTGCACTTAGATGCGGCCACGCGGTTGCGAGCCCTCTTTCTCTCGATCTGGGAAGGTAGACAAAAAAAAAAAAAAACATACATATATGGGAATTAAGAAAGGAAAAAACACGCACATACGCACGCACAGTACTGATACTGTACTATTCTTACCTTGAGTAGTTCGTTAGCGTCCATGTCCACCTGTGGCAATGACGGCCTCCTTCCCGCCCTTCCCACGTGTCTGGACGTCGACGGCGCCTCCTGCTTCACCACCGCCAGACCCAGGGATGGAGGGCCATTGTTGTTGTTGTTGTTGTTGTTGTTGCTGCTGCTGCCGCCGTTGTACTCCCGCTTGATTTGCACAGTTGTCTCCAAGTGGTTCGGTAGAGGAGGCGGTAGAGGTGGTGGGCCTTCTGTGAAAGATTGCTGTGGAGTCGGCGGCGGAGTCAGCCTTGAAGGTGGAGGCGGTGGCGGTGGTGGTGGTGCGTGACAGAGGTTGGCACTGGAGTGCTGAAGTTGGCTATAATGCTGCTGCTGCTGCTGATATCCGAGCTCTCCAAGATTGGGGTTGTTTGGGACGTACCCCTGGTCTGGATGATGCTGTTGCTGCATCGTGTGAGGGCTGCTATACGCTGACGCCGTCGTCCCCGACGCCGTCGCCCCCGTCGCCCCACCCGTCGCACCGGCCGCGCCCGCGGCCGCCGCCGCCGCCGCTGCGGGAGAGTGTTCGTAGTACTGGTCCAGTCTGTTCCCGATCCCCCAGTCGTACACCGGGATGGGCTGCTCGTCTTCCAAGATGCCAGCCGCGACCACCGCGGACCCGCTCCCGCCGTTGCCGTCTCCTCCAGCATTCGCGCTTGCTGAGGCCATTGGATATGACGCAACCTTCTTCTTTTCTTGGAGGAGGAGAATAAAAAAGGCTTTCTCTCTTTCTTGGAGGAGGGGGAGTGAAGGAAAGGAAGAACTTTCTTGGAAGACGCTCTTGCGTCACTTTCTTGGCTGCTCAGCTGATCTTGGGAGAAAGAAAGTATGACGCCGATGCTAACTTAGAAAGTCGCCGGCCGGTTGCAGTGTATGATGCAAGTAAATGCTTGGAGTGTGACTGACTGATTGATCGATGTTTACAGGACAAACGCCGAAAATGCTACTGCTGCTGTAGCCTTTTAGCTACTCCGATTCGTTTTCTTCCGCCTCTGTTAGTCACGCGAGCGCCTCAACGTTGGCAAACAGCCCGGCTTGTTTTTTGCCCACCCATTTCACAGTCTCACTTGTAACTCTGAGAGTACTAACTTTAGCACTGCGCGCGACGTAATCTCTCTCTCTCTCTCTCTCTTCTGACTCCTTTTCTTCGATCGGCGGTGGTGGCGGCGGCGAAATCTGCCAAGCTTTTTCCCGACGTCTGTCTGGAAGAAGGAAGGAGAAGGAGAGAAGACTCCCTTTCTTTTCTTCGGGTGATGGTAGTAGCTATGGTGGTAGAACCTTCACTTGGACCCTTCTTCTTCCTCCTCCTCCTCCTCCTCCTTCCTCCATCGCCGCCTTTGTTGTGTGTCCCTCTTTCCCTTCTGCCCCTTTCCATTCCTCCTACACACATTGGACGCACGCCACCGTAGTCAATTCCCTTCTCCCCTCTCTAACCGTGTTTAAAAAAAAAAGTTTTTAAAAAAATCCATGCGTTTAATGCGATCTTTGAGTGTCAAATTGGCATCTTTTCAATGAGACCTTCGCAAAATGTGGCCAAACTTGAACACCCTGTCACTACGACGACGACCAACATAAAGAATTGCGCTCTGGGGAGAGAGAAGAGGAGGAGGGACGAGAAGGGGAGAGAGCAGCGGAGGAGGCTAGAGAGAGAGAATCGATCGATTTCGGTATACCAGAGCAGGAGGAGCAGCAGCAGTGAGAGAAGAGCCCTTCGCATCGCTGGCACATGTGCGGAATGAGAAAGCGCTCTGGAGGGAAGGGAAGGAACGGCGCCTGCACAAGTGGCACTCAACCAACACAGTAGTAGAGCGCTGGGTGGGTGGGATAGATGGGAAGGAAGGAAAGAAGGGAAGAAAGAAAGAAAGAAGAGAGGAACTTTAATGTCGCTGCTCTCTCTCTCTCTCTCCCTCTCTCTCTTCCTTCCTCCGTCAGTAATCGCTACAGGCGTTTATGCTGATCCCTCTTCTGAGAAGCAAGGAGGCGCACAACTCCTGTGCTCCCACCGCCGTCGCTGTCGCCATTCTAGTACGTAGCTCCCCATCCTCCCATACATTACGTGCTGTCCAAAGGAAGAGGAAGGAAGGAAAGATATCGCTCTCCTCCTCCTCTTTTTGTATGTTCGGAAGAGTGTTCGTGGGGGTTGTGTGTGAGAGAGAGAGCGATCGATGCTTTAACGACCTGCAGCCGGCGGCAGTTTCTCTCTCTCTCTCCTCTCCCTCATTCTCCAATCTCTGTGGAAGAAGAGGGAGGAGGAGGTGTTCGCGAAAAAAAAAGTTTGCCAGCATTTTCGCCAAAATTGGTCTGATGAGATAAGCGCGCCGTTGATGGAGGGATCGGGTGGAATCGATCGGAGGAGAACTCTCTCCTTCCTCTGCACACAGAGGAGATGGACGGGGGGTGGGGAATGAAACTGATCCCTAGTCAAATACTTTTTCTTCTCCTTCTTCTTCTTACACTTTTGCTTTAGTAGTTTTAACAGCGAATAAAAGACTTAAAAGTAATCAAAAAAATTTGTCTCTTTTCTTTATATTTTCGCTTAGAAATAACAAATATGTTATTTTGTATGTGGTAGTTATACTACAGGATCTTTTCTTCATCCATCCTTTCCCTCTTTACTCCTCCCTGACTTCTTCTCGTTTGCAGTTAAAGGGAGAGAGAAAGGAGAGATCTTTTCAGTGCCCGGCAGAGCGGAAACGGACGAAGAGTACTACTGTAGGAGGATCGATATATGCGAAACACAATCGCATCGCGGCCACAGAAATTTTCATCTTGCTATTTATTTCCGATCTCTTAAACTGTACTGGTATGCTTACGATAAACTTGCCATTAACAGAGGAGAGAGTTTCATACCTCACTTCATACTTACTACTGCTCGTACTACGTAGCACTACGGTGGTACTCTGCCACCATTTCTGAGCGAGGTCATTAGGAAAAAAATCTGGTAAGAAATCCCCCGCCTTCCCCCCCCCCCCCCGGGTGTCCTGGCACCCACCGCACATATGAAAAGCCGTCTGTTGCGAAGGAGCGGCGGCCAACACAGATGGAAAAGAGAGGAGGGATCAATAAATTTCCACGGTTCGGGATATTTTTGGGGGTGTTCTCAGCATCGTTCGTCCGAGGTTGGATAGGAGGAACAATAATCCTTGCTGGAGGAAGGAAAGGAGATTGCGGCGGTAGGGGGGGGGAGGAAGACTTTTCGTCTTTTTTTGAGCACCCGTTGTTGCACCCGCGGGGCGTTGCGAATTTTTGTGGCCGCTTTCGTACATGTGTCTAGCTGAAGAAAAATTAACACTCTGTACAGTGTACTTACAAGGCCATAATCATTTACAGAGTACTTAAAATTTGGATACTATTTTTTTTACTTTTGTGTGCCACATTTTTTGAATACAGTACTTCTAGGTACTTATTGGATTCCTTACCGTACCCGTAGATTAGCAATATGAACAAAACATGCAAAAAGCACAAGTTACGCGCATCGGAATTTCCCGGAAAAAAGTTGCCAAATTTAAAGTCAAGCAGCTGCCCGCACTCTCTTTTCCTCATTTTATTCACTTAGTCGAATGGCTGTGTGTAGCGACAGAAATTTTGTAAAGTGGGACAAAAAAGATTTTTTCCCCCTTCTCTGCCGTGGGGAGCGGCACCAAGAGGAGAAGGAGAAGAAGAGCTTCTGTGCAGGCGATTTGTAGTTCGGGTCGAAAAAAAAATGGGCTTATTGCTTGCTCCTTAAGGACGACACCAACACGCACCTCCCCAAATATTTTCCCTCAATTTAGTACAACATCGTGTCCAAAGTGCGTGCGTGAAGATGCTCCCCTCCGAGGAGGGCGAAGTCGCCTGGCGGAAGGGCCGGGTCCTCCCCTCGTCGATCGTGGTCGGTCGCGCCCTCCTCACCTTCCTGGCCGTGCTGGGAGCAATCGCCATAGTCGTGCTGGCCGCCTACATCCTGGCCAACCAGACCAATCCAACAGAGCAGTATGCACAGTAATTTCATCAGCTCTAACGTGACTGCACGAATTAACAATCGGTCAATTATTTCCACCTCTACGGTAGTCTGGAGCTTTTGCAAGATGTCAAGTACGCCGGAAAAATTCCCATTCGACGGTACAGGACCAAGCAATCAGGTATGTGTGACCTCTGACCTGTATTATTGTGTTTCTCGGCCGTTTACCACTATTTCCCCCCGCGAATGCACTAGGCATGACTGTGACGATGGTTGGGCAGGAGGGCACTTTCGTCAGCGGCCACTTCTGCTTCCCGACCGAGGACTACGGGGAGGACGGACTGGCGCACGCCACGGAGCACCTCATCTTCGCAGGAAGGTGAAGAAGAAGGGTCTTTTGTGCTGCTTCAGGGGGGGAGGGTTGAGGCCCTGATCTTTTGTCTTCCTGAAGCGTGAAGCACCCGCACTCCGAGTTTATGCCACTGTTGGCCCCCATCTGCCTGGCGAGGGAGCCTAACGCCTTCACCCTCATTGACAGCACCTGTTTCTACTTCAATGCCGTCAACCAGGCCGGATTCCTTAGAATGGTGGGAGTTGCGATTGACGGCAAACACGTCGGGTGTCTACAAGTATTTGTCTGGTACTTACTACCTAGGTGCCCGTGATGACGAACCACATATTTCACCCTCTGCTTCGGAGCCACGACTTTCTGTCCGAGATCCACCACGTCAACCAGAGGGGAGAGGACGGGGGGGTCATGTACGCAGAAATGAAGGTTGGAACAAAATAAACAAGTGCTGTAATTAGCAACATGTCGATATCCTATTACTTTTGCAGGAACACGAGTCGAGTCCAAGATACATCATGGAAGAGGCTTTGCGCAGACACCTCTATCCAGGAAAAGAAGGTGGATACGCCAAAAATCCCTTCGGGGCCACCTCCAAGCTTAGGAGCTCCACTACGCTGGAAAAAGTGACTAAACCAACTCCCTCAGTCTTCTGTCAACGTACTGTACTTGATCTCACTATGTCATCTCTCCCCCAGATCCGAGAGTACCACGAGAGGTTCTACGTGCCCTCTCGGCTGCACATGATGGTGTTCGGGAAGGTGGACGAGGTGGAGTTGGCCAGGACGATCAACATCGTGGAGCACGACATCTACCACGGCAAGGCGAACTCTACCGCTGAGTCTGACATCCCTTCCGGAGAGCGGAGAGGACGTCGACGGTGGCGCCAACACCGCCCGCTCACCACGGTCTACCCGGACCTGGAGAGCAGCGTCCACGAGACGGTCTACTACCCGGGAGACAACTCCGGCGGGACGGGCACTCTCGTCATGGCCTGGAGGATGCCGTTCAGGCACTCAAAAATTTTGAAGGATTGGCGTTTTCCCCTCTTCCAGATTTACGCTGCACTTTTTTGCAGGATGGCTGAAGACGTTGAGAGGTACCACCTGGTGGTGGCGCTGGCGGAGTATCTCGCTCGATCGGACCTCTCACCAATCAGGCAAGCACCCAACCACCAACGGTGGTATGCAAAATAAAAGCTTAGTCGAAACATGTACACAATGCAAACACGTTTTTTGCACGTTTGGCACCAATTTGTATGCTTATTACTTATTAGCAAAATTTCTGCATCGCTTAGTCGGAAGCTTATTAAGACTGCGTTGTTGGTTGGGCATGCGCGCGATAAGAAGATTTTTTTGCGACTTCGGATGCCACGGCCACTTTCGGCAGGAAAAATTTGGAGTCGTCCAGTCCCCCTCTCTCCACTTCTGCGCACCCGCTGCCCCTGGCCTACTCGCAGCCGTCCATCGCCTTCGTGGCGCTCAACGTCAACCTGGGGAAGATGAGGGACGCGGAGAGGAATATTAAGAGGACGCTGCAGAGGCTGCAAGAGGAGCCATTTGACCTGAAGAGGATGCGCCAGCTGGGTAAGGCATTTTTTTATTATTGCATATTGGGATGTTCCTTTTTCTACAACTGCTCTGCCGTTCCAGTGCAAACGCAGGCGAGAAGGATGGAGGCGAGGTTAAACTCCGACCTGTCCTGGTTTTTGGCCGACGTCTTGAGGAACTTCAACCTGTTTTCCGACCCCTGGGGTGACGTCAAGCCCTTCCTGAACGACGAGAAGTCCCTCTTCCTGTGGAAATCCGGCAGTTTCTGGAAGCGTCTTGCCAAGGAGGTCTTCTCGCTGCCGTCGGTGGTGCTCTACGTGAAACCGAGCAAGCGGGAAATGGAAAAGTCAGCACAGGAAGATTAACTTTCTCTCACCATTGAAGCACCCTTTTCCTCTAAGTAATACAGTCAATCTTGGATTATCGAAACAAGTCAGGAGATAGTCTAGTAATTTCTTAATTCTACAAATATACTGTTTAACCGAATAGTAGCTTTTTGTAGTAAATATAGTAAATTTTGTTTTTAAGTTTCTAATACTGTGTATACTGATATTTCTTATTAACCAAGTCTCGATTAACCGAGTTTGACCTGTACTAGGGCAGTGGTTCTTTGTACGTACAGAGACTTGAGGGAGGAGCAATCGCGCATCTCCAGACGCGTCTCTTCCCTGGGCGAGTCCGGCCTGGCCCAGGCGGGACGGGCGCTGCGGGAGGCGCTGGCGGAGAAGAGGAGGGGAGTCCCGCCGGACCTGCTCACCGGGATCAGGGTCACCCCGGCCACCGGGATCAGGTTCCCGGAGGCACGCGTGTACAACCGGTCGGGAGCCCTCGACAGCCACGCCCCGACGCCGCCCGGAGGATTCGACCTCCAGAGGGTGCCGTACAAGTTCTTCATGCTGGACTTGAAGAACGGCGACACCATCAATATCAAGGTGTTCTTCGACTTCAGGTGAGAAAGAAAATAACTGCGTTTGCAACTGGTTTTCTCCTCATTTTCTTTGCTCTCTCACATCTGTCGCCCATGTCCAGGGACCTCCCTCCACTTGACTGGCAGTACGTCCGCCTAATGTCCCTGGTGTGGAAGGATAGTCCCGTCTTGGACGACGGCGGCCGCCTCATCCCGCACGAGCAGCTGCAACCGGCCAGGGACGCCTGCCTCCTCTTCACGTTCGTCGGGAATTCAAACAACTACTTGGTGGGCCTCTTCGAAACCACCGTGGCCAACTACAGCCTGGCCTTGGACACTATCAGGCAGCTCGTGTTCAACGTCAAGTTCGACGGCAGGAAAGTGGAGCAAGTCCTCACACAACGGTAAAAAAAAACGTGTATATGTACTACGTGAAGTTATACCGGAATAAGATTATACCTAGTATCTAATGTAAGATTATGGTAGTCTCTTCATTTTCTCAAAACTGATCCTTTCCCAAAAAAATCATTACTCGGTTTGCCCCACCTCTTTAATGTAAAGGATAGACGACTACTACGACATGATGAGACAGCAGTGGAATCATGTCTCCGTCGTCTTCAACAAGCTCAGCTACAATGAAGAATTTCCTGCCCACGCGACTCACTTCATCGCCATGCATAAGTTTTACAATGTATATACATAAAAATCTTTATCACTATCCTTATCCTATGGTAAGTAGCTCAAAGACTCTTATTTTGCTGTTTCGTCCGAAGGCGGTGCTCCAGCAGTTCAAGTCAGACCCACAGTCTGTGCTGGATCGCCTAGAGGAGACCCGCCAGGCCGTGCTGAGGCCGGACAAGGCGGAGATCTACCTGGCCGGCGACATCGAGAAGCTCACCTACACCTATGGCGCCACGCTAGTCACAGAGGCGAGTGTACATGTCCAGTGCCCAGTGCCCATGTTTATGTTCATGTTATGTTTTTATAATATTCGTTTACCATTGAGTTTTTGCCTTTTTCTTCCCTAATTTCCAGGACTGGGTTGACTTTCTCGGCACCGGCAACTTGAGCGGTGGCCGCTCCGACGTGATTGTTCCCATCCGACCGTTCAGCTGGTCCCGGTACAGGGCCACCTCCCTCAGGACCAGGAGGAGGACCAGGCACGTCATGTCGGTACTGCCCACCACCTCCGACACCTGCCGCATGGTCCAGTCCGTCCCGCTGTCCCTCTCCGACCGCGACGACTGCGAGTACCCGGCCTTTTCCGTCGCCGTCCAGTACGTCTACAGCAACCTCCACAGGGTGGTCAGGGGAGAGGGACTCGCGTACAGCGTGTTCATGAACGAGGGTCTCACCAAGGTAGCAAGAAAAACTACTTGTCTATTAAAAAAAAATTACTTTCTACGGCCATTGCTACATAGGGTACGTACAATATTTTGCTTTTATTGCCGGTTTTTTTGTTGTTGTTCAGGTTTCTAGTACATACCTACTGTACTAAACATTTTATTGACAGGTAACTCCATTCCATGTTTTTTTTTCAGGGATATGTTGAGATGGAACTGGACCGTTGCACAAACCTGGTGAAATCTTTCGAACTCTTCCAGTCGCTCATAACTAATTTAACGAGTCACGACGCAGAAGAAACTTGGAATGAGGACTATGTGGAGGCAAGCAGAACAGACTCTGGATAATGTTCGTCACTTTTCGGTTTTGGTATATCTAGGCTGCCAAAGGACACCTGATTGTCAACTTGGTGGAAGGAGAGAGTCTGACCAAGCTGCCATCGAAAATGCAATACCTCATCCAGGAAGGGAAAGGTAGCTATTATGAGTCAATTACGCCTTCTTGCCCCCAACTCCCCATCTTTTCCCTGCAGACCCCCTTTACGAGCGCCGCCTTTTGAGTCGCCTCCAGTCCGTGTCCGCCTCCGACGCCGTCCGCGCGGCCAGAAAGCACCTCTCGGCGTTCACCAGGGTGAAGGAGTCCGTCATCGTCGCGGTCTGCTCCGGCGTGGAGCTCTCAAAGAGGGTGGCCAGAGAATTTGCCAGGTAGCTGGCCGCGAGACTGATCGAGGGAATCGTGTCGGACTAAATCATCTCTCTCTTTCCACACGCACGTCCAGGGCCCAAGTGGAGGAGGAGAAGCGGGTGGACCTGACGGTGGTGCAAGACCTGGCAAACAGCATTTACGCGATGTAGTAGTCCATTTTTAGTACAGAACAGTTAAAAATATACATACTATCTTAAGAAGTTGCTAGCTGTGCTTGATGCTGTCAAGATTGCCTAAACTGATAAGTAGGGGGCGAAAAAATATTTAATCCCAAAGGCCAAAATATTTAAATTTATATTTAATTGAATAAGGCCAAAATATTTAAAAAATATTTAATTTTTTTCCGTTAAGAATATGCACTTTGAGGCACTTTTTAGCTTTTTTGTCTTTGAGCGTGGAAGTAGTTACAAACAACATATTTGGCCAGGTTTTCCTAGGTAAAAACTGTGCTTTCTATCTGTCAGGATATTCTTGTACTGGCTAAACGACCTCTCAACATCTACGGACACAATAGGGCATAGCTTGAAGAAGGCTGCTGCATCGGGGCTCATCTCCAGGG
>JAAUYM010137599.1_pt1 | contig 20616 bp, 18 predicted proteins | sample 7278001 | NCBI WGS metagenome assembly JAAUYM01 (sample SAMN14350224, study PRJNA611818) | marine sediment metagenome | isolation source: surface marine sediment (1.8m) | place: French Polynesia: Moorea | collected 2018-08
CTAATGGGGGGGGGAGGGAGGTAAAGAGGATCAATATTTACTGGAAAGTGACAAGCATGACTACCTGCAAATTACTAGGTACGATGTCTTCACCTTGATGTTGTTGTGAACCGTCCTGATATGACCTTGGAGCTGCTTCATGTTCTGACAGAGTTTCTTGCAAGACGGACAGGGCACTCTCTCGGCCGACTCGTGGACGCGTCGGATGTGGGTCCGGAGACTGTTGGCGTTGTTGATGATGAATCCACAGTGCGGACAGGACGCCACCTTGGTGCGCAGCTGCTGCTTTCTGCTTCTGTCTCCACCTCCTCCTCCTTCTCCGCACTCGTGCGCGTCCAGATCTTCCTGACTGTCGGCTAGGTAGGCGCACCCGGGGCAAGGAAAGCGGTGGCTGTTCTTGAGGTGCTTCATGAGCGTCGGCTGGTGCACCGTGCGGAAGTCGCAGTGGTCGCAGCGGAAGTTCCCGTGCCTCAGGTTGACGTGTCGCTGCAGGGTGAGGAGGAGGCGCCCGCTCAGCCCGCACTCCACGCACAGGAAGGACCTCCCGTCACCGGACCTGTTGATCTTGGCGTTGGAGGTCCTGGAGCTCCCGGCCAGGAGGTCCTCCAGGACCTCCGGCCGCCCCTCTCCCGCCCCGAGGCGACTGGAGCACTCGTGCGTCTCCACGGTCTCGCCCTTGGACAGGGGAAGGCGGCAGGACGGACAGACGGTCTTGTGCGCGCACCTCAGGTGTCTGCCCAGTTCCATCTTTCGGCTTGTGGCGAAGTCGCACATGTGGCAGGAGAACGACCCGTGCATCTTCTCCCTGTGGTTGTCCATGGTCTGTCGGGTCTTGGCTACGAATCCGCAGAGGTCGCAAAGCAGCTCGTTGTCAGGACGATACCTGGAAAAACAAAGAAAGCCGAACAAATAATTGCCCTGTCGCTCTCTGGCAATGATTTCTTTTTTATATACCTCGGGGGTTGAATTCCGTGATGCTTGGTCTTGTGGTACTTCAGGTTGCGAGGTGTTGACGCAACATAATTGCACTCGTCGCATGCGAGGAACCTGTCCACTTTATCTTCACAATGTTCCAACTGTAACAGTAATTGTGCACAATTGCCCACAATTTGGTCGTGTCCAAAAAAAAAAAAATCGCCTTACCCTGACGTGCTCCTTAAGCCTGGCCGTGTGGCCGGTCCTGAAGTGACAGAGGTGGCACTGGACCGGGTTGAGGTGCCCCAGATGCTTCTTGCTGACGTGCACCTCCGCCAGGGTCCGGTGGCTCCTTACCTCGCCGCAGGCCAGGCACCGGTACCTCACGCGTCGTCCGCTCTGCCTCCCTCCTTCCTCTTCCTCCTCCTCCTCCGTCAACGGGCGGACCAGGGCCCGGCAGTGCTCGTCCAAGTCGGGGGAGAAGTTGGGTCCGGCAAAGTGCGTCGCCCGTTCGTGGCACTGGAGGGCGGATGGGCTGTGCGAACTATAGGAATAGTAGCATAAAGGCGGAAGCACAATAACAATTATCTGATGCACGGTTTTTACCCTGTTTTAGCCCAAGTAAGCAACTTGCAAAATCCGAAAATGATTTGTACTACGTATTCGGATGTGTCCTGTGCTGGAGACACAGACAGATAAGACATAGTGTACGACTACTATATTGATTTGTAAGTAGTATATCTTGTACAAGCAACAGCAGCGACAATAGCAACAGCAGCAACAGCAGCAGAGCAACTACAGTAACAATCAATAACTGTTACTGTACCATAGAGAAAAGCTTGCTACCGTCGGAGCTGCTTAAGTGGAAAACCGGATAAGTGGGAAAATTAATCAAAAGCAGGAACATTTCAGGAGGAGTTGAGGAGAGTATGCTCTCATCTGGATAAGTGAAACATCCTGGAGAAGTGGGTAAGTCCGCCTCGTTTACGGTCTACGTATATAGTCCGCTTTCTCCTGTTGTGCCCACCTGAAGTGGCAGCCTTCGATGCCGCATCTTGTTGCTTGTCCCCGCAGGTGCGTGCGCCGGTGGGTGAGGACCCCGTTGGCGGAACGGCTCCGGAAGGGGCAGGCGGGACACCGGAACGACGGCCCGGCCGCCGGGCTCCCTCCCTTCTTCTCCGGCTGCACGTCCGTGCCGCCGGCACCTCCGGCAGCGCCGTCCTCTTCCTCGGCCAGGAGGGCCTCCTCGCCAGAGGGGTCCTCCTCCTCCGCGGCCTCCCCTTCAGCCCCCAGCGGCCTCTTCTTCTTCCCCGCTCCCGTCCCCGGCCCCTTCTCCTCCGCTGCTTTCCTCTTCCTCCTTGCGGTCCCGTGTCGCCCGTCCCGGTGCTCCAGCACCTCCGCCAGCCTCCTGGACCTGAAGGTGCATCCCGTGTGCGAGCACACGAACACCTCCACCTCCCTCGTCCTCTCGCCGCCGGCACAGTCGCAGGGGCAGCATCCTTCCTCCTGTCTCATCCCTACTATAGTATCTTGGTTAGTAGTACATAGGTGCTAGTACGTGCTGGGTGCTCAGCCAGGGGTTTTCTGCAGGCGCCTCAGGGAGGCAGCCAGGCAGCCAGGCGGCCAGGCGGCCAGGCGGCCAGGTCTTGCGGATCCCGGCGTTGCGCCACGCCAAGAAGTGGAGCTCGGCGCAGCAGCATAGATGCAGTGAGCCAATCGGACGGATCCGGCAGGGCTCGCGGACCACCACACTGAGGCCAAATTGGCCTCGAAATCGGATCTCTCGAGCTGCGAGATGGAACTGCTGGGGTCCAGCAGTCCAATCCAATCCCCTGTTTTCTCTCCTCCTCCTCCTGCTGCTGCTGCTGCTGCTGTCTTTCTCTTCTCTTCTCTTCTCTTTTTCTCTCTCTCTCTCTGGTGGCGCTTGGGCCAAGCAAACTGATCCCGGCGTCCTCACAGTCACAGCAGCTGCATTAGAGAAAGAGCAGCAGCAGCAGCAGCAGCAGCAGCCGCCGCCGCCCCTGCTGCCACCACATCCACAGTCCACAGAACAAAAAGCCGACGCTTCGTGTAATACAGTGTACCGATAGGTAGATGGGGGAAGGGGAAGGGGAAAGAAATCGAATGGGATTTTTTTTTTTCGGCGTGGCCAGATGTTGCTCCTTTGGCGCAACAAAATCGAGGCTTTCTAAGCGCCAAAGTTCCTTGACGCGTTTTTGCTCTTTTAAAAAAAACCATATCTGTCAAATTCTGACGATGAGACGAGACGACCTTAAACCGCTACTAAAAGTTGACATAGCACAACACAGCGTCTTAAAAAAAAAATTGGAGCTTTTCTGTCTTAGATTTGTTCTTTTCGTGAAAAAAAGTAAATCGTAGCCGCTCTGCCTGACTAGAAAGAGAGAGAGAGAGAGAGAGAAGCTCGTAAAAGTCGTACTGGTAACGTAACTCGGCAATGAAATTACCTCCTCTTGCCTTCCTTCCTCCCTCTCTCCCTCCGTCTTCCCTCTGGTCTCTTCCTGCCGGTTTGATACCTCTTTGCTACCGCCGTTGTTGGTCACGGCGGTCACGGCCCTCCTCCCCCTTTCCTTTCCCCCCCTACATCGAGTATCAATGTTCAATAGCTTGGAAACGCGGTTGCAGCGAACTCTACATACCTATTACATCGGCAGCAGTACGGTCGATTGTTATTGGAATTTCTTCGACAAATTGGTGCATGTAACATTTATTAATACTATGAAAAAAACCACTGGTTTCTTGTTTAAAGATGTAAGTTCCACATTAAATTTATGTGCAAAGCGTAAAGCAAAAAACTACGTATGACGTATATTTTACTGATGGTGATAATTGATAAATAACATTAACTAGGGACATACTGAAGGTACGGTCTACTAGAAGGCCCTTACCCTTTTTGGATTTCAAAAAGTGAATGAGTCTCCACTCGCTGTTTGGGGTGTTTTGCTTTTATACTAGTGGTTCCCCCCCCATAAGGAATACCGGTTTTCATGGGAGAAACAGAAATGCTCGCTTGGTGTTTACGTAATACTGTACATGTACAACAACATAACATTGACAACTCCCACAAGGCGTCCCATGGCCACGTCACCCCCTCCCATCGTCGACGGGTCTAGGATCGGCCTGGGCAGGCAGTCCGTGTCGGACCGGGAACTGGCCGAGTACGGGGACGAGCTGAGGGCCGCCCTGTCCGAGTGGGGGATCGCCTACCTGGTCAACCACGGGTTCGGGCAGGAGGAGAAGGACGAGGCGTTTCGGGCGGCAAAACGGTCTGCATGTGGAATTGCATGGTGCAAATGTGACATTGCAGCTACAAGAAGCAGATCCAGCAAACAAACGTCTGCCTTTCAGCTTCTTTGAGCAGCCGGTGGACGTTAAGAACAGCACCTTTCCTCGCTCCCCCTGCGGCACCGGGTTCATTCCCGTCGGCAAGCAGGTCATCGACAAGAGGTTCCTCACGGCGGAAGAAGAATTGGTCGGTGAGCGATTTGTAAAAAGAGACCTCTGTCTCTCTGATGTTCTCCCATTTGGTGATGTAGACGAACTACGAACATCGCGAGGGTTTTGCCATCAACGACCTGTCTGTGCCGCTCCCTGGAGACGGCGACGACGGAGGTGGCAGCCTCCGAGCCAGCCACGAGAGCGTGGAGTCCGCCTGCGCCGTCCTGGGCGCCAGGACGATGATGGCGCTGGCGCTGGCGCTCGGACTCGACAGGGACTTCTTCTACGATCGGCACCCGATGCTGCACGACGGGAGCAGGAGCAGGAGCAGGAAGACGTACATCAGGGCCAACTTCTACCCGCCGTTCAAAGGCGGGGGAATGAGCAAATCAAATTTAAGACGCGAGATGACATTCTCCATTCCCTATTTTAGGTGAAGTGAGTTCCACCACGATCCGATTCGGTGAGCATGCCGACTACGGCACCCTGACCTTCCTCCTCCAGGACGACCTCCCCGGGTTGGAGGTGAAGCACCCGACCTGCGGGTGGGTCGCGGCGCCGCCAGTCGAGGGGGCCATACTTGTAAGGATGGAAGATGGCGAATGATACTACTGTACCTAGTATGTACTGTTTGTGTCGTTCGTTCTTGATCTGCACACTCCATATTGCAGCTGAACGTCGGACTCCAGCTTGAGATCTGGACCGGAGGGGTCCTTCCCGCCTGCCTCCACAGGGTCGTCGTACCGAGGGAGGAGAGACTGCTGGCCAAGGTGGAGAAGTTGAGTAAAGTTGGGATTAAGATTTTGACTAATTGTCGCTTCCTAATCCCCTTTCTCAGCCTCGCCAGTCCCTGGCCTACTTCATCTGCGCGGCCGGCGACACCCTGATCAAGCCGGTGGTCAACGGGGTCGAGGGAGCGGAGGATAGGTACAAGCCCGTCGTGTCGTGGCCTCATATTAAGGAGCTTTTGGATGCGGCAAACTATTTTTGATTAAAAAAGCAATGTCGTCCACTTAGAATCCAGACCAGGAAACAAAAATGCTATCATTATGGTACAGACCGACGATCCAGTCTCTCTCGCGGCGATGGGCAAAAAAACACGCAGATTGTCAGAGCTGCCGATGCCTCTGGATAAGGAGGAAAGAAAGAGTGTACCTAGTATTGCCCCCGAGGTATGAAATTCGTTTGCATGAGACAGGCAGAGATTAGGCAAGAATTCCTTCGTATTTGTGGGGCGATAGTCCCACCATCACCATCGTCATTCCAGATTCTTGAAAAGAGAGGGACACGCACGCACCTGTTACGGTCATGTGTGTGTGAATATGTACCTGTGTGGGAAAAAGCAAGAGCAACAAGTAGCCCAAACTGGCTCCTGCTCCTCCTTCTTGCCAAGGCCCGTCTGAGATTGTTCACCTTCCCCCTCCCTCCTTCTACGTTCGTTCGATCGGGTTGGTTTTGCTGGCGGGAGGAAAGAGGAGGGAGTCACGTTTCTATGTGGTAGGAGGAGGAAGGTTTGGCTGGCGTGGTACAGGGAAAAGGGGGAAGTTACTTTCTTGCCGGCCATATGGCCAAAATTGAGTTAAAAACTTAGTGAAGCCGAGGAAAAAAACCTGCCGGTTGCACCCCTCCAAACATGATAATCGGCAACATTCGGCCCGGGACACAGGAGGGTTCGACGCCCCCCTGTGCGGCTGGTCACAAGACGCAGCCCTAATCTTAATGGCCCTCTCCTCCCCCATCTCCCTCTCTATTCCAGTCCCAAATGTTGAATCGAAGTCGATGAAAGTGTAATAGCGCCACTTCTGGAATGGCCATCAAGGCAAAGAGAAGAGAAGGAGGAGTATGTCAACCTCATCTTCACTGCCACGCAATGTTGGACCTCGCAAGCGCCACCCGTGGCAGCGACAGAACACATTTCCCTTCATCCCAACAACAGAAGCTCTACAGGTGAGCTAGCACTCATTTAACCTGGCCACCTATGCCTCCCTCCCTCTCTCCTCCCCTCTCCTCTCCCCCTTCCTGCTCCTTTCTTGCTGCTGCACGGGTGTTCTTTACTGCTATTCCCCTCCTCCCCGCCTCCCTCTATCAGACGCTGGCAAAACTCCCGTCAAATAACAGAGTAAAAATACCCTGCTTCCTTCTTTCTCACGCTGCCTCCTCCTCGTACTTGTTTGTTACTTGGTGTCCTTCCTTCCTCCCTACTCCCCCCCTCCCGTCCACCTTTTCTCCCTCTTTTTCACTCTGTCTCGCATACTATTTCGCCAAGTGCGGGTTGTTTGCTTTCAAAATGTGGTGGGTGAGTTAGTTCCGTCCATTTGCATCAGCACTATGGACGGGAGGGGAAGCCGGAGTCACTACGAAGAAAAAAATTGAAGCTATAGAGTGTTGGCGGTGTCTTCCAATGTGCGACCAACTCTGTTAAACTAACACATTGTGGTATTGTGATATAAGACAAAAAGCAAAACAACCTTTCACGACTACAATAACGCGAGTGAAGAAGTCTTCCAGGCCCGAAGAATGATCGCTTATCATCACCCACCCCACCCCTTTTGACCAGGACGTGAGCGTCTCCAGCCTGAGGATGGGCTTCTCTTCTGCACTGCAGGGCGCCTCCTCCTCGGAGGCCATCCTCCAGAGGCAGGACGCTGAGATCAGGCTCCTAGAGTCAATGCGACGCTGCCTGGCGCAGAGAGTCAAGGCGGACAGAGAGTACGCCGTGGCGCTGGGGGCCTTTGTTGTGCAAGCTGGAGGAGCAAGGGTAAAATAGCCAGAAAAAAACCACCTCTGTTTCGAATAACCACGCTTTCCCGTGCATTGTAGATTGATCCCGCATTGGAGAAGACCGGCTCGAATGTGGCCCGGGCCTGGGCGGTGCTAGTGGAGGAGAGCGAGAAGGCGTCACGCCAGGTAAAGGAGGGGGCGGACGCGCTGGCTGGGCCCATCATGGAGAAGATTGGAGAGCTCTGCGCAGAGAAGAAGGCCAACCGGAAGCAGTACCAGGAGGAGTCCCAGCGAATCCAGGGCGAGCTGAGGCGGCTGCAGGACGGAGTGTCTAGGCTCAGGGGAGAGTACGAGCGGTGCCTGGAGGGACACGCGGCCGCCAGGAGCAAGCTGGAGGAGCAGGTGGGCAGGGCCAGGGCCAAGCAGCAGGCACAGGGTGGGCTGGGCGCCGGGGCCAACAGGAAGCTGGAGGATGCCAGGGAAAGGTGCGTCAAGGCTTGCAGGCAGCTGCACCAGACACACAACAAGTACGTCCTGCTACTCTGCGAGGCCTGCGAGTTCGAGAGGGACATGAGGACAATCCTATTGCCAGGTGATTGGAGGCTTGCAATTGTTGGAAGATCATAAAGAGACAAGTTGAGCTGATGCTAGGATTGCAACCGTTTCTGCTGCGTGCACTGTTCTGCGTTGTATGCCATTGTTGATAATTATAAGCCATTATTTTCCAGGCTTGCTTGAGCATCAGCAGGCGATCCAAGAGGACATGATCGACAAGTGGCGCCTCCTGCTCCAAGAGGTGCAGCGGTCAACGTCTTCGACCGGCAGCAGCGGCGGCGGCAGCAGCGGCGGCAGCAGCGGTTCAGACAGCCGCGGCCGCGTGGACACCGCCATCGCCGCGGTCAGGTCGTCCGACGAGTACACGCGCTTCGTGGAGATGCACAAGACGCCCCCTCCGCCGGCGGTCCAGTTCGGCTTTGAGGTCTCGACGACGGCGACGGCGGCGGCGACGGTAGCGGGAGCGGGCTCGTCTGCGTCCGGGCTGCCGGGAGGATCGATCCAGGAGCTTGACCCGAACGGGATAGTGCTCAATGAGAGCACGGCGGACAACCTGAGGGCCAGGCTGCAGGAGAATGAAGTCAAGTTAGCAGAGTGCAGGTGGGGCTGGGGATCGGAGCATTTGTCGTGGATATACAGTAGGTAGGCAATCCGAGGTCTAAATTGGTTTCAGATCCCACATCCAGGATAAGCAGACGCTGATTATCCAGTACGACACCGAGCTGGGCACCGTCCGGTTTAAGTCCGACCCCGTCAGCGTGGCCAGAGTGTTCGCCGTCAAGTCCGCGGCCGACATCCTGAAGAAGGAGGTGAACGAGCTGAGGTGCACCGAGCAGAAGCTGGTGCGGCAGAACGAGCTCATCCAGGCCCCTCTCACGGCCCTGGGCGGTACGCCGCCGCCCGCAGGGTGCGACACCAGCACAGCAGACGCAATCGTGGCCGTCGCGGCGGCGGGAGGGGCAGGAGGAGGAGGAGGGGACGCCAACAATATTGGCAACAACAGCAAGAGCGAGGTCGGATAAACAAACGTCAAAATTGCTGTTCGCCTTGCCTTAACTTCGTCTAAACTTCCTCCTTCTCAGGCCTCCTTGAACAGTCTTTCCACCCTCGGCCTTCCTGCGGTAAAGGGGAGGCAACAGGTGATGAACATACTGAGAAAACCCTTCTCCTCCTCTTCTTCCCACCCACGCCGCTCTGAGTCCATGGGCGCCGTTAACTCGTCCTCCACCGCGGCCGCAGTCTCCGACCTGCCCTCCCCCTCGCCAACCCCCTCCGCGCCGAGCAAGCAAGAGACGGAGATCTCCCCCGCCGACGCCGCCTCGGACGCCGTCGACGACAACGCCTCTTCTTCCACCGTCGGGGTCACCGCCCCGGATCCCTCCTCGCTGATGGTGTTCGAGGCCGGTCGGGCACTGGAGGAGGAGCTCTGGTTCCACGGCGTCCTGCCCAGGCTGGAGGTGGTTCGGCTGCTGGAGGTGGACGGCGACTTCCTGGTGCGCGAGACGACGAGGAACGACGAGAAGCAGACGGTGCTGTCCGTCATGTGGAGCAGCCCGAAGCATTTCATCGTGCAGAAGTCGCCCGAGGGTCTCTACCGGTTTGAAGGGCCGGCGTTCCCCACCGTGCAGGAGCTCATCATCCATCAGTTCCGGTCGGACGCGCCCGTCACCTCCAGGTCCGGGGCCATCCTCTCCGCGCCCGTGCTCAGGGAGAAGTGGGAGCTCAACAACGACGACGTCGACCTCCTCAACAAGATTGGGCGGGGGAACTTTGGCGACGTGTACAGGGCCAAGCTGAGGCCGGGCAACCTTCCTGTGGCCGTCAAGACGTGCAAGACGACGCTACCGGAAGAGCAGAAGAAGAAGTTCCTGCAGGAGGGTAGGATACTCAAGCAGTACGACCATCCGAACATCGTCAAGTGAGTCAGCATAATGAGATCGATAAGAAACAGTCTTTTAATAGTACTTAGTTATCCGTCCTTTCCAGATTCATAGGCATTTGCGTGCAGAAGCAGCCGATTATGATCGTGATGGAGCTGGTGCCGGGAGGATCGCTGCTCAATTACCTCAGGAACAACGGAACGCACCTATCGCAGAAGAACTTATTAGGTGATAACCGATAGTGGTACACATAGATTTTTTTCGATTGGTTCCTAACTACGTAGTATAGCACTGTTGTTGATTTTGTCAGGAATGTGCCTGGACGCTGCCGCTGGGATGCAATACCTGGAGTCCAAGAACTGCATCCACAGGGACCTGGCAGCCAGGAACTGCCTGGTGGGGGAAAACAACCAGGTAATTGCGAGACAAAAAAATTGTTTTTGAGCAAGCAACGTGAGTTTCCATCTTTTCTACTGTGTAACCAGGTAAAGATATCCGACTTTGGCATGTCCAGGGAGGAGGAAGAGTACACCGTCTCGGACGGACTCAAACAGGTTTGTTTTCCAGATCAGTTTGGAACATGTTTTCTTTCGCACACCAAAGAAAAAACTAATTTGCGGACTTGTCTCAGATTCCCATAAAGTGGACCGCGCCCGAGGCCCTCAACTACGGGAAGTACACATCCCTGTGCGACGTGTGGAGCTACGGCGTCCTCTGCTGGGAGATCTTTTCCCGTGGCGGCACTCCGTACCAGGGGATGACCAACACCCGTGCCAGGGAGATGCTGGACTCCGGGTACCGGATGCCGGCTCCCGACGGGTGTCCCGAGGAGATCTACCAGCTGATGCTGCGCTGCTGGCACTACGAGCCGGAGGACAGGCCGCACTTCCCGGAGATACACGGAATCGTCGACGTGCTCTTCTCCAGGTGAGACAGTGTGACTAGACTTGATTTCCCTCATTTGAGGAATTATAGCGTATGACAACACTTGATTTATACTGGGGCATTCAAGGCGATCTCCAGAATGGCCCTTATAGAACAAAAAAAAATCTTAGAAGTTCAAATCTTAAACTTGTCGAGAACTAACTGAGCACAGATTCCACGGATTGTACCATACACTATCTACTACATACTAGATGAGTGCTTCCTCACTAACAAGAATAACCTAATCCAGTGCTGTGCCTTTCCTGTCTTCTCCATCTCGTTTCAGAGCCTCTGTCGGACCAGAGACGAGAGTCTGATCAGAACCGCCGCCACCGTCTCCTTCGTGTGTGTGTCCATGTGCACCGACAACTAATGCGAGACGATTTTTGTGTGTGTGTGGAAACACATTTTGTCACAGTGCAATACTTCCACACATTTACTTGCTGTGATAGTAGCATCTATCTACATTTTTTCAAAAGTGAAGAATGTTTTTTCCTGTCATGAAAATGAGCTTTTCCTCCTCCCTTCCTCCGTCTCTTTCTCTTTCGCAGAGAATTTAGTATCGTGGAGATGTGAATCTCACACCACACGGACATTTCCCCTCCCCCCAACTCTGTGGCCAACTTTGCAAAGTGGTAAATAAAGAGAGTATGAAATTGTAATCCGTGCCTAACTCCAATGTTCCGTGTGCGCGAGTGCTTCTAAATCTTCTGTGAGCGTCTGCCATAATTTACCTACAAAAAAATCACACGAGCAAATAAGAGAATTTTATCAATAAGGAAACACTGCCAGAGTTGAAATGCCGCAACAACGAGCCTACCAGTTTTTTCTGTCGTCTACGCCAAAAGCTACACTCAGTCGGTGTTGTATTAATGTAAATCTGTATACCTACAAACACACCAAAATTCTAGGTAGGCTCTGCACCGAAAGCTATGGCTGTTAGGTCATCTGTTTTTTATAGAATTGTAATCGTGCAAAAATAACCAACGTTGCACCGACAAAGTGGATTTTTTTTATAGTAGGGTAGAGGGACAATCTTTTGAAAAGTTCTTTTAATTGGTCGCAATTCTGGACTCTTCGCAGGCTGTTTAGTCGGCGCAGCGTGACCTTCGAGAGGTCCCCACTCCTCTTGGCGGACGGGGACAGGGACGGTGGCGGGAGTATGGCGCCCACAGCGGAGGCGCCGCCAAACTGGCTCTTCAGCACCATCAGGAGGCACTTCAAGAGGACGTAATCAAGACTTGGGGAAAATCAAGTTTTGCCAACTTTTTGTTTTTAATTTCTAAGACTAAATATAAGACATAGGTAGTACATAGTACGTAGAAACTCCCGCTTTTAAAAAAAATATTTTATAGTCACGGATCCGCCGCCTCAGTAGAAGTACGGGAACGGGTACTTGTTGTAGTACTTCTTCAGGTAGTTGATCTTCTTTGATCCGTACGGGTAGGAGTAGCTGACGGGGCCGCCGTAGATGGAGAACTGGTCGCGGACTGCGTTCTGGAAAGAGAAAAAGGAGAAAATTGAGATGAATTCGCGAGGGTCATCAAAATCTCAAAACTTACCAGAGCTGCGTATCCGTCGCTGTGGGCGAACAGGTCGTGATCCGGACCGCCGACGTCGTACCTAGGGGCGACGGAAAATGGGAAGAAGCAGTGCGAAGACAAGTGCAACATTTAAAGAACATATCAAAACCGACCACCAGTTGCTGGCCTGGGGCAGGTGCGAGGTGCTGTGGTAGTCCGCGTATCCGTACGACCCGCCGCGAGGGCGGTGCTGGTGGCCGCGGACGTGGCTGCCGCCGTAGCCGCCGCCGTAGATGCTGCTGCGGCCGGTCTTGCCGCCGCCGCCGCCGCCGCCGGCTCCGCCGCCCGACCCGCCGCTGGGCGCCGTGCTGGTGGTGGTGGTGGTGGTGGTCTCCGACTCGATGTCGTTGCCTTCGTCGTCCACGTACACGGTCGGGATGTAATCGGTGGAGCGGCGACGGCGGCTAAGACAAATGACTGAAGATGGAACCAAAAAAAAACAAAAAAAAAAACACCCATCGACTTCCCTCCCCCCCTCTCACCTTGACCTTCCCCCTCCATATCCAAGCGTCATGACCTCTGGCCTCTTCTCGCCCTTCTCCATGGCCTTGAAGTGCTTCAACGAGCGGAGGATCTCCAGGGGGATGGGGACGACCTGCACCCTCCTTCCCTTCTTCCTGCCCTTCTTCTTGGGCACCACCATAGGGACGACCACCACGGGGTCTTCCTCCTCTTCCTCTTGTTCGTCGCTCCCCTCGTCCAAGGAGAAAGAGGAAGCAGTAGAGAGGTCGTCGTACGAGGAGGAAGACGCGGAGTCGGTGGAGGCTGTGGCGGCCTCGGCAGAGGAGGAGGAGGAGGAGATGTCCGCCTCCGCCTCGGCGCTCTCGCCGTACTCGTCATGGGCGGCGCAGGAGCACTTCGCACAGAAAAAAAATGGCGATTCAGCATTTCGTCGTCATCAAATCAAGTTTTCTTTCTTTTTACTTTTCAAAATCTTACATCAACGTATTTCCCCACACTTAATTTTGTTTTCCCGAAATTTCACTATTTTTAAAAAAACTGGGACGCGTTTCCCATATCTCTTCTCTTCTTACTTGGCGCGCAAGGACGAGGACTATGACGGCGGCGGCGGCGAAGATCCGGGGTGACCGCATCTTGGCTGCGACAAAGGTTGGGGGGACTCTGCCGGAACTTTTGACACACGTTGCAAACTTCCGTCCTTTCCCCCAACCAACTGCCTCTGTTGTGGTTCGCGGAAAATTTTTTAGAGGGGGAGGGGATTAAGTGGCTTTGTAGTATATGAATGAGGGAAAGGAAGGAGGACTTTTCAAACCCAAAAAGGGAGGGGAGAAGTTGCTTCCTTTCCCATATCATCCTGTGGATGACTTTTTTTTCTTAATTGAGTCAATTTCACGCCGCCTCCTCTTCCTTCTTCTCTTTTGTTTGTCCTCCCAAACAAGACAAATCGTCTTCTTCCCATTCTTATTCCTCCCCGTTAACAATCACTTAATGACTTCGCAGGTCTCTCTCTGCCCCTCTAATGATGGTGAACTTCACTTGAAGTCGTCCGGAGTGCAGAACAGAGTGGGAGTGAGGAGGAGGAAGAGGGGGAAAAAATAGAAATCATCCTCCTTCTCCTCCTTCTTGGATTGGAGACCCCCCGTAGGGAGGAGGTAAAGGATTGAAGCTGCATGGCTTGGTGGTAGCCTCTCCCTCCCATCATTCTTTTCAGTCGTTGTTCTCTCTTTTTTCTTATATCGCCAAGTTCGTTAGCTCACACGATGCACAGGGTGTCCAGTTCGAAGTGTGCCTGCCGGCGAAAAACTATTTCCGCCTGCCCTGCGTCACCCTGTATCGTAGTAGCGCAAGATTGATGTTCTTGGACGGTTGGCTGGAACGGGGTGATACAGTGACTCCCGGCTATGTGGACTAGCCCAGCATCTAGAAAGAGAAAAACACTGTTAGGTTATGCACAAAATATCATTTTGGCGTAGTTTAATTAGCAATCTCAACTGTCTGCTACCCCCCTTAACTTTGCAATAATCATCCCCCCTTCTTTTCCTTCCAAGGCTTCGGTACTGCTGCTGCTGGATAGAATGAGTTGACAAAAATGTTCGCCTTCTTTTCCTAGAGGAAAGGAAGGAAGGAAGAAACGGCAGATTGCTCATTCAGTCTCATTTTAATTAGCCGTAAAAAACATTGTAGAAATATGCATTTGTTGTCTAACCTAAGCACGAAAAATTGACTTGGGAAAACCAAATGTAAGAATGGCTGGCTTCGAGTGAAATCAAAGACATGAATGAATTTTTTTATTACAGTTTCTATCTTGTTTTACTCATCTTTTCAAGTCTCGGACTTGTAAACATTATACCAGGTCAGATGTTTCATTACGCCCCGCGCACCTTAGGAGTGAGTTGCTTTTTGCTTGTCAAGCCCACATTCCATCCACTCCCCTTTCCCCATTGTTGTTCTATTGACTTCACCCAATGAGTAATGATTGCGTCGACCCAAAAGAAGAAGTTTCAACGGAAGGAGGAGGAGAAGGAGACTGTGATGCTAGAAGGAGATATTACTTGTGTACATTCAAGTGCACATACGTAGTCAAATCACTAAAAAAAAGGGGATCCATAATTTATTTCATCTTTCACATCCACACTTCGCTTGGCGGCATTTCGAAACAAAAGAAAGTAACACTTTTCTCTTCTCTCTTCAAAAAAAAAAAAAAAAAAAAGGACACACCATTCTCAAACACCACTTCGTCACACGAAAAGTGAAAAGAATGCCCCCACAACCCGCCGGACAACTATCTGGCCACCAAGAGCAAGTACATCCCCGCGACAAAGAGCGTCGCCGACGTCGTCGCCGTCGCCGCCCCCGACGTGTGCTTGTAGGCGCCCTCCACCGGGTCGACCCGGTTGTCCTCCACGCCTTCCTCGTGTCTGGGCACGCGGGGGTCAGGGTGGGCGTCGACGGAGACGGATGTCCCGAGGGGGGACTCGGAAGAGGAGGAGGAGGACGAAGACGGGCTGCATTGCTGAAATACATGCATGCAAGGAAAACTATCAGTAGATAAATGCTTATTCACTGCATCGATGTGAATGCAGCTCACTGTGCCAAGGCATGCAACTCAATAGAGTGAGAATGTCGTGCTAATTGTCGGGACATACATTTCACTGCACTGAAGAAATTCACCATAGTGCATAGTGCATAGTGTTATTTGGGATTTACAAGTTGCGTAAAAGACAAAAATCTGCCAAATCATGGGTTGTCTGACCGCCAATACTACGTACCTAGTAGATGCACCCCCACTAAAAAAAAGATTCCCCATTTCATGCCGCGTCATCATCTCTCCTCACCTCCACGTCGAAGTCGGCGAATATCTTTTTGAGCGCCTCTCTCATGAGTCCCTCCTGCCTCCGCTTGGTCTCCTCCACCTGCTGGGCCGTGTAGCACCACCCGAGGATCACCGTGCAGTCGTCGATCAGGTTGCGCAGCCCTTGGCAGATCATGCCGCGGCTGTCATGACTGCGAGAAGGGGCGAAGGCAAAAAAAGGTAGCAATTAATATCGGAATTCGAGGAATAATAAAAAAAAGAGAGAAATGGGGAATGGAATGGCGAATCGAATGTGCGTTTAAGAAAACTTATTGAGAAATGAGAAAGTATTATCAGAATTTGGGAAACCGAAAGCATTTTTAAACAATTGTGTAGAAAAGTTTATCAGAATCTAGGAAACCTAGATGCGTATTTTTCCCCCTAAACCGATGGAATGAAATCCCAGTTCGGGAAACCTAAAAGCGTTTTCTAAATTGGTCCCCTTTGTTGGGAGGTTGGAGTGGTCGGATTCACGGCGCAGTTGTCGGTAGGTACCTACTACATAAGAGTAAAGTGGTGTTCCTTGAAGATAAGAAGGCATGGACCATCACTTTGCGGCTCGAAAAGTAGTGGTTCAGAAAAGAAAAAAAACAGCTGGAGAACGAAGAAGGAGGAGAAAAGAGAGGAGGTAAAAATGGGCTGCAATCTGAGGTGCTTCTTCTATTCAGTGTTGCTAAACCTTAATAAAACACTAACGTGAAACAGAGTTTGGGAAACTTGCACCAAGTCACTTTTTATCTCATTTTGTGCAATAAATGTTTTTTGCCAGCTTGGTATCGAAAACGATACCATCAGGCAACACTGCTTCTGGTAGATCTTTTTCCTTTCTTTTCCCTCCAGGGGCTGCAGGTTAAGACAGAGCAAGAGAGAATTGGGGGGGGCTGTAAAAGCCGACGAATTCTTTTTCGTCCCCGGTCGAATCCTCGTTGCTTAGTCAAATGCCATATAAAAGAAACGCCGAAATTATTGGTAAAACTACAGTAGATCTTCAAGATAGAGAAGCAAGCAAGCGGATGGATAACTGTACATATGTATTGCTGTAGTTTACTGTGAGATCCAGAATTGGTCATCCAAATATTTTTTTTGCTATATCGAGGTACTGCTACTACGTTTATCAAGGTTTCACTGTGCCAGCGAAAACGTGATTTGGAAACTAAAACTGACTAGGATTCGACCTGTCCTGAAAGTCTTCTGGCCGTGACCGCAGAAGAAGAATAAGAAGAAGAGGATACACAATTAAAAGGCACCCACCCACCCAAAAAAAGCCGACCAAAAAGGGCAGAAAGATGCGCATATTTGTTGCCAGGGGATTTTTTTCCTCTCTATCCTTATCTGGGTGGAAATGTAGCTTTTTTGTCGCAATCAATCAAACGGGGAAAATTGGGGAAAACGATTGTCGTTCACAATATTGGTTCACTTTTTTTTGTTGCCTCCAATCGTAAAAGGGCGACCTTTAGCAACAAGCAGCAGCGGCCCGCAATCGATGATGTTCCCACCGCATCGCCCAATAGAGCGAAGAAAAACAACATTTTTTTACGGGAAAATCACGACGTGTGTAAGCGGATTTGCCGCAGAAGATATAAGAGGAAACTTGTTGTCAGGTGGAATTCGTGATCAGATGCTAAAAAAAAGTCGATCTTGGGAACCGCCACCATTCCCATATTTAGAAAAAAGGAGACTCATAAAAAGGACCTCTGGTATCTCTCAGTCAGCCCACAACAACATCACTTTGCGCGACAGGCGCAGACAACACCCACTTTCGAAAAAAAAAAAAACACCACGATTTATTTCTGGTGCGTGGCAATAATATTTCGTCTCAATCTCCCCTCGCTCTCCCTCTTTCTGACCTCCCGGGGCGCCGCTAACAGACTCTAGCTGTCTGGGAAATAATAGTATCCAGGGGCGACTTACAAAATAAATCTCTTCCTCCCCTCCCCCCCCCTCTCTTGGGGTGGAGAAAACCCACTTCCAAAAATGCCCGCTGCTGCTGTCTCAATCACCGTGAAACCTGGATGACTGCTTCGGTCAGCAGCAAAAGTGTTGGCTGCATCGATGCAACTAATTTCTGTGGTAGCTTTTATGTAAGTTTTGGGCTGAACAGACTGGACGTTTTGTAGAAGAAATATGGGAGTTCGACTGTAGTAGCACCAACTTCGTTTTCGAAAGCATGAGGTCGAATCCTAGCACAAAAAATGTGGTCAGGAATGCAGAGCAGTTAACAAAAATCCAACTGGTCTTTTTATCTAGGAGGAAAAAAATCTCAAATTGTTTTTGAGAATAGTTTTTCTTCCATTTTTTTTTCTCGTTTCCCAAATATTTTTTCCTTAAAAAAGTTGGATTTATTGCGATTCCGCCGCACATGTCTGGTTTTCCTGTCCCGAGGGCAGAGACAAGTGAATTGGTCTGTTGTAGGTACACAAAGCCAAAAGGGGTCAAGATTTTTTTTGCTGGCAACGCCCTCTAACCCTTTTTTTCTAAGAACTCCAAAAGAGAATTTTAATTAATTTTTTTACTCTTTCTCCCGGCGATAAAAAAGAGGCTTTTTTTGGAGGAGAGAAATTATTGCTCTCTGGAAGCAGAAGAAGCAGAGCACTTTCCTCCTTCTCCCTTTTTTAATGGGTTGTTTCAGCCTGCAGTATAAAGAGATGAAGAGAGATGAAAAACCTGTCTTCAGGGAAGGGGAGGTTACATAAGTCGCCTTTAGCGGATTTTTTTTGACCTGACAGAAAAATTGGAGATGGAACAAGAGTAGGCAACGTTCTATAGATCAGAAAGTTGCTTTAAAAAATGGGATTGTGAAACCAATCTGCGAAAATTAACCAGAATTCAGTGATTGTGACAATAGCAACAACAAGAAAAATGGCAATCCTGTCTCTTGCCTTTCCCCCTCTCCCCCCCCCAAAAAATGGGCAGCTTTGAAGGTGAGGGACCAGGAACCATAAAACACGTCTTATTTTTTGGGCGGAAATCGCCAAATAAATCTGGAAAGAAGGACGATTTTTTTTTCGTTCTTTCAAATTAAAAATTTTCCTATTTCCAAAATTTTCGGACAAATTGAAAAAAAAAAAGTTAGCAAATCTTCAGATATTCTTCACTCTTAAAAAAATTCAAACGAGACTGCAACAACAGCAACTTAAAATAAACTTCAACATTGCATGTTGCATTAATGCACGAGTCATAATTACTTCTCCTTTTCCCATATGTAGAAAAAAAGAGATAAGAATTCTCCAGTCACGATTCATTGTTTACCTTTGAGGAGGTGGGGAGACAAAAGTGGCTGTTGCTGTTGGTTCAACAAGCACTTAGTACTTGGATGGAGAGTGTGGATAAGAAAAAAACCGAAAACGACGACAAGAACAAAAAAGCCTTTTCTACGTGTAGACCCGCAATGCACTCACATGCTCGGAGTGATGCGATGACCAGTTGGAAGTAAGGTTTTTTTTACAATTTTTTTTCTTTGCCAGTTTTTTTTCTACTCCCTTAAAAAAATCTGGTGTAACAAAAAGCCGGCCTTTATCACCCTGTAAAACAAGGTCTCCGAAATGAAGACGGATGTGACCAAAAAAAGTTCATGTACGATGATGGTGGCAAATTTTGAGTCGTGGATAATTCGCAATTTTATTTTATAAGCAAAAAAGCCCTAGAGATAAAGAGAGGGTGCATCAAAACCCTGTAGACATTCTCCTCACTAAAAAAGAAGCTTGTCCTTTCTTCCTTCCTTCATTTCCCACATCATTTGTCAGAAAAAACTACTAGGTTTTTTTTATCCCCCGGGGGAGGATAGACACGATATTTTTTTGCTCCTGTTTCCTTCCCCCCAATTCTTTAAAATCTGATTCTGATTTTGGTAGGGGGGGGGGAGATGATCAGCTTTCACACGCACAGACAGAAAATGTCAAGCATTACAGAGAAAGAGAGATGGAAGGTCAATTTTAGAAGAAGAAAGATTCTTTTGGAAAAAGATGCTTTGGAATCTCCGCCTGGTTGATGTTGTCCAGTCAGGACTTTTGACCTTGGAGGAGGAGGAGGAGGAGGAGCAGAAGGAGGAGGAGAAGGAGGCGTCCCTTACCACTTGAGTTATGTCCCTCATCTCTGTTCACGTGATGCTAATGCGCAAACGATGCCGACAAAAATATATGGGAAAAGAGAGGTTGCTCCCCCCCCCAAAAAAAAAGTTTCAATTAAAAATTCTGGTGGTGATTCCACGTACATTTCTTTTCTCGTAAATGGGCAACGTTTTTTTTGTTCCATTGGAATTACAGTTGTTGCCGAAAAACAGCGACAACAGATGAGATTTGTTGCACAGATGGATTGGCAAAAAAAAAAAAAAAAAATCAAACCTGCTCAGTCATCCCCACTTCATCCCTCTTCTCTCCAAAAGGAGGAGAGGATGAAAATTATCCACTCGATCCCAGCGCAGAAAAACACCCACCAGAAAAGGATGGAATAGAAAAAAAAAACAAGCACTGAAAGCATTTCCAACGGGTAGGGTTCTTTTCTGGGCGTATTTTTGCAACAAAAAGGGAGAACCACACTGTGACGGAAACAAACAGGGTTGCCACCTTCGAACGCATCAAAAGTGGGACAAACATCTCTCTCTGGCAACTCTGATCGTTTCGCTGCCAATTTTTTTCTCATTCTATACTAGGTACTTGTGCCATGAGACAAGTCATGACGGAAAAACAACAACAAGAACTGGCAGCGGCTGCAAGACCCCGATGCTTGATGTGGCCAAGCAAAGAAAAAAAAACCTTATGGCTGGCATTGACAGGGGGGCGGAGGAGGCGGCAGAGAAATATTCATTCCTACGCACATTATGCAACAACAACAACAACGTCTGTAACGGGTCTCTCACTATCCTCATACTCAAGAAAAAAAATATGGGCAATAAAAATTTATCGCCTCCATTGTCGTGGAGTCGGCGTGAACAATTAGGGATATTTTTTCTGTTTAAAAAAAAGCTGCGCGCACTGCGTTTTCCCGCATCTCGCTCGCGGGCACTTCTTTTTTTTTTTTTTTTTTTTAATTTAGTGACGACGACACAAAACGTCCGTTTACCCAAGTCCTTGTTTTGTCCATTTGCCAGGGGAAAAGGTCGGACGTTTTCCGACGTGTCAATTCATTTTGTCTCTGCCTTTGTCTATTTGTGTGTGGGCTTTTTACATTTGTGTGTGTTTGTTCTCCTCCTCCTTCTCCTCCTCCTCCTCCTTCTCCTCCTCCTCCTCCTCCTCCTCCTCCTCCTCCTCCTCCTCCTCCTCTCATCACGAAG
>JAAUYM010116476.1_pt1 | contig 20609 bp, 14 predicted proteins | sample 7278001 | NCBI WGS metagenome assembly JAAUYM01 (sample SAMN14350224, study PRJNA611818) | marine sediment metagenome | isolation source: surface marine sediment (1.8m) | place: French Polynesia: Moorea | collected 2018-08
AAAAAACCACCTGGGTGCGTTGGGTCTGTTAAGATAACGAGAAAAAATACTGTTCAGAATTCTTCCGTGGCACTTCTGAGCTGACTAATGACTCTGTAATTGCATTTTCAAACCCACCTTTCTCTAGGAAGCTGTTCCCCAAATTCTGCAGTCTATTACCACAAGACACTTATTTGTTTGAAAGTGCATACTACGTACATACGTAGTACTACCTACGTCATCCTTTTTTCTTCCTATCTGCTAGATTAATGAGCGGAGTCTGAAACTGTTTGCGTCGAGATGTGTCTAGTCTCTTTTTCTCTTCTTGTTTTCACTCTCTTCTCTCCTCCCCCCCCCAAAAAAAAACTTCTTTTGCCCTGCAGGCCTCTCAAAAAGTTTTGGGGAAAAATGGGGCCGGACTTTTGGGACAGCAATTCAAACGTTCCACTACTGCTAGACATGAAGATGTATTGGGAGGCAAAAAAAAGAGCAAGTCGCGAAAAATGGGTGACTTTCTTGGGTCACAAACACAAGGTAACACGCCAAAAGCTTTAAGGTGCTTAAATTAATTCTTACACCACAAGAGGCAAAAAAATTCCTGTTAAACTTTAGATTCTTTATCTCCTACACATAGAATTAATAACTGGAGGAGACATGGCTCTGGAAACTGTGATCCAGATATGCCAAAGCAATTATTGCACTTGTCCCCTGTCAGCGGTCTCCGTATCCGTCCGTGGCCCACATCTACTACGTCGTGTACTGCGTAGTTCAGGACAGGACAGAGGCCTGACAGAACAAGGCCCAGCACGAGAAGACGGGGAAAAAAGTTTCAGGCTCGATTTCAGATTTCGCCGTCCAAGAACCTTCTTCTCCTTTTCTTTCTTCACAGACGATTTGCCGTCATCTCTCATGCTTGCAGCAGGCATTTCTTTAAAGGAAACAAAACTTTGAAAGTATTTCTAGGAAAATCCGCTCAGGAGGAGGAATTTGTATTGAGTGGGATTGGGTTACTACGGTACTACAATTACGTAGGTTGGATTTCATGCTGAATTAGGCATTTTAAGCACATGAATGGGGGAGGCAGGAAGTTAAAAGGAAAAAAATTGGACTTTCGGCTATTTTTTTACAGGATGTTCGAGCAGTTCCTCCTCCCCTCGACATAACACGCCGTCATTCCCCCCCCTTCCTTTCCCCCTTTTTCAGACGATCTCTCTCTCTCTCTCCGCTCCGACGCACATTAAAAAGGCCAGAGTCGAATTTTCCTCCCTTTCTTCCTTCCTTCTCTCCTAGGCCTTAAAGTCGGACGGGGGAAGAGGAGGTGAGAGGAAAGGAAGCGTGTCTGAAAAAGGCCAGATTCGCTGTTTTCTTCTTCTTCTTTTCCTCCGCCCCCGTCCCCGCCCCCCTCACCCCTTGATGATGGATTTTCCAGGCTGGTGTAAACGATCTCAGAGAATCCGTCCGCCCCGAAAAAAAAGTAGTTCAAGATCAGATGCATCCGCCGTGGAGTGGTGAGGGGGAGGCGGCGACGACGAAGACGGTGACGACAGAGTGGCGCAAGGTGGAAATGTCTCTCTTAATCTCCACGACTTTTTGCGAGAAGTCAAAACAGGACATTGCTCACGAAAAAAATATATATGTGTGAGAAAGGCAGCCTTGTACTAGGTCTGGAATTATTAGGCTGGGCAAGTATGGCGTCACTTCTACGTACGTACCCCTTTTTCTTCTGCTTTGTCACAGGTATGAAGGCAGTGTGAAAGATTGACTGAGTCACCTGCGCAAGAACTACAGTACTTCACTCTTCTCCCCTCCCACCCACCCCTCCCGCCTGCAATAAACAGCTTTTTCTCCCTTCTTTTGCGAAAGTGTTTACCCCACCTCTTGGGGTTGTGGGAGTGAGAGAGAGAGAGAGAGAGAAGTGAGTCCAGTCCAGTCCAACTTGCAACAATGTTTATCGTGAAACGAGGTCAAACGCACAGAGTGTAAGGAATCTTTCGTCACGTATGTGCTAGTACGTGCTCCTCTCAAGAAAATGCAACGCTGATGTTTCTGCCCCCTTTACTAATAAATTAAGTCCATGAGTTAATCTCTTTCTTGACATTTCCTGCCTCTGTGAATGCACCGAATGCAGCCATTTCGTAGCCCGCATTCCTGGGCGGACGAAGACCGCAGATATTCCCCTTTTCAGGTGTAGAAAATGAGCTACACCTACCAGATCAGAACGAGTCATGACTCATGTCCCGACGGGACTTCTCAAGTTACGAGCGTAACAAATTCTGCTTGGAAACATGTAATAGAACATGGTATTAGACTACCATTCATTAATATCACATTTCTTGTTCTGAAAAATGGCCAAGAGTCCCGCCGGGGTAGCAGCATGCACAAGGCGTGTTTCTTTGTCGCATGCCTAAGCAGTTGCAAAAAAATTCCTCAGCATGTTTGAACTTTTGATCATATGGGAAATTTGTCTTTCTGCAGTCCATTTTTTTAGACTAGTAGTGCTACACACGCAGTGCATATCATACGTATTAACAAGAGAGCATATCTAGAAATGTTTACCTAGTACTCGTCTTCTCTGGCTCTGGTGTGTTGCTTAGTTAAAATTAAGAATGTAGAAATATAGTAATGGGTAGCAGGTGTGTATCAAGTGTATTAGAGTGTCCTTATCCTCCTGCGCGACACACAACTTTATACAGGTGCAATGAAGAGCCCTTAAGTTATAGGAACAGCCATCACATTTATTAACAGGTTGCCTACTGTAGTAATCCATAAAAGGAATACGCAGGAAATTATTCCGCCCCTAACGAACATATTAGTTTGCTCCCCCTCCCGTTCCCTATCGCGCATTATGCACATCCCGACGAGACAATTGGGCATTGTGTTTCAACATTTGTTTGCACTATCACTATATAAAAGCTACCCTTAAAAAACATGTGATTGATGGTAGCATGAAAAATTTCAGTGATTACAGGTTCCAAAATTAGCTTTACGGCAATATCAGCTATTTAACTATATCGAAAAATCTTGATTTGAAAAACACTTCTTTAATTGTTCAAGAAGCTGTCATTAGACTAACACGTCCATAAGACTTTTCAAAATTAAGAAACATGTACCCTAATCTAAATTCTGAGAAGTCCCGTCGGGCATACGCGCTTGCTGGCCCTCCTCTTCCCGTGTTCTCCCCCATACACACACCAACACACAGAAGAAGAGTGCGCACACGAACGCATTGCATGGGATCTTGTATTCCTTCCAGTTGGGTTCAAGGCCAGGGGAAAAGAGGAGGAAGTCGAAGATGACGGCCGCCGCCGCCGCCGCGGAAGGCCTGCGACACGACATCCAGCACCAGGAGGAGGTCGGGGGCCTCGTCTACAGGGTGGCCAGGAGCGAGGAGGACATCAAGAGGGCGATGGACTTTATGTTCGAGGTGTTTCTCAAAGGTGAGCAACTGCAACCACAGCAACCACAACAGCAGCCTCCTCATGACATGCCCTCTTGTACAGTACAGGAAGGTGCTTTGTAGGTAGGTAAATAGGTAGTACACTGTACTACAGGAGGAACCTTGGATAAGTGGAAAAAAATTCCTGCTCCTGACTTAGGCGAGTTCGACTGTACAGTACTGCTACATGCGACATTATTTTCCACCTCCAGACGAACCTGCGACGAAGTCCATGGGCGGCTACGGTGACTCCCGACCCGAGGGCATCGTGGCGCAGATTGACGACATCCTGAGGGACGGAGTGACTGTACTGGTCGTCGATCCCGCCAAGGGGAATCTTCTCGTGGGAATGAGAGCCAGCATCACAATAGCCAAGTGAGGACGGGGGGAGAGTCCTCTTGAGCAAAAGATCTTATACCTAGTGGGGGCACTTGTTTGCTTACCTATATTAGACTCCATAAAAAGAACCATTACGTATGTGTTCAGGCAAGATTTACGACGGGGCAATTTCTTGTCTCGTTTTGCTCAGGAGTTCCGCCCCCGAGCGGAAGGAGACAATGCAGGAGCTGCTGTCCCAGTACCCGAAGGCGCACGCGCTCATCATGTACCTGTTCGACGAGGCGCTCTGGCCGCCGGACGTCTTCCGCCGCTACCCGGGCCACGAGAAGGTCTTCGACTTCTTCGCCCTGGGGACGCGCCCGGAGTACCGCGGGAGGGGCATCGCCAAGGAGCTGGTGAGGCAGGCCATCAAGGTGGCCAGGAGGGCCGGCTGCGACTGCGTCATGGTCTTCGCCTCGCACGAGCACAGCAGGAGGATCTTCCAGAAGCTGGGCATGGGGGAGATCTCCAGGATCTTCTGGAGCGACGTCAGCCGGAGGAAGGGCTTCGAGGGGTCCTTCGAGAACGTGGAGTTCGACTGCTTCACCGGTCACTTCATGTCGCTAAAATAAGCGATTTCGTTCCCAATTCGCTCGTGCTTTACACATACTGTAGACACATGTTATAGACAAGGTGTTAGTGCGGGTGTAGAAAATGTAGCAATTAATGTGTGCTGTACAGTACATGATAAAATTGTACTAGGGCGGAGAAGTTAAAGGAGCTATACGTACACAATGCATGAGAATATTTCTCTTCTCTGAGAAGAAGCGTCTTGCATGTGAATACTAATCTACTACTAGTGTAGAGGAGCAAGGCGTACTTCTTATGTACCGGTATACGGTAGTACGTACACGTATAGTACGTAGATGTTCACAGTGGCCTTCAACCGGGCATTCACGTTCAGTCGGAAAAACAGGTTTGTTGCCGCGTGAACTAGTGGGGTCGATGGTCTCTCCTTCTCCTTCAATTGAACCCCTGGCCATGCTGATCAGCAGACAATGTTGTAGTAATACCTACCTACGTACCCACTACCTTACACGGTACTACGACGCCACATGCCACGATCTAATTTGGGTACTCGAGCAACTCACCTCCCCAAGTACTCGATCAACAGTTGACGTGCGATAACGCTCAACTTCTGCCATAGTAGGACAGTACGGCATAATCTGGACAAACAGTAAGGTTCGGTTTCCAAGCGAGTCGTCAAGGAGGCGAGGATGAAGCTGAAGCACTACGTGGATCATTGCGTGGAGCACAACGGCATCACCTACAGGGTGGCCAAGAGCGAGGACGACCTCAACCAGTGCGCGGAGTTCTTCTTCGACTACTTCCTCGAAGGTTGGTCAATGCTCCAAGGGGTCGCTGTTCATTTTCAACCTAGGTCAGTTGAATCTCCGTTTCGTTGTCAAGGTGAGCCGGCCACCAAGTCCAAGGGGGGCCACAAGGGGGTGAAGGACCCGGAGATCAGGAAGCACATCATGGAGGTCCTGTCTGACGGGGTGTCGATCATGGCCGTCGACAGGACGAACGGGCACAAGTTGGTCGGAATCAGGACCAGCTACACCATTGATAGGTCAGTGAAGGGGACACAAAGGTGTGCTGGTGCATGGGTACAGTAGTCTTTAGGATAGACTTCGTCGTTTCTGCTTTCATCAGATCGGAACTGCCCATAAAGAAGCTGACGGAAGAGGAGCTGTTGTCCAGGTTCCCCCCAGTCTACGCCCTGCTCTTGGACGTCTTCATCAACACCGTCTGGGCGCCCGATGTCATGGCCGAGAGACCAGAGATCAAGAGGGTCTACGAGATGTTCGCCATGGCCACGCACCCAGACTACAGGAGCAGGGGCATTGCAAGGAAACTCGTGGCAGAATCCTGGGAGGTACAGTACCTAGACTTGCCTCTAAAGCTCAAAAGAGGGAAAACTAATAGGAAACCGCCGACTTTTCTATATTGGATGTTCACTGTACGTATGTATTTTGTTTGCGTATGGACAAAGCAGTTTGGGCACCAAACTTGATCGTACTGTAGTACACTGCCGTATACTGTACCTAGGTGGCCAAAAAGGCTGGCTGCGACGTGGCCATGGTGGCGGCCACCCACAACCACACCAAGGCACTCTTCGACAAGCTCGGCATGGAGCAGGTGATCGGCACTCAGCCCTTTGGAATCCATGATATGGCATGTAGTACATATAGACGTTCAATCTCCAGATAAGTGCGACTACATGGACGGACAAAAAGTTCCAGGGCAAGTCCTACTTCGACAGCGTGGTGGAGACGAAGCAGATGACGGGACATATGATCTACCTGAAGTAAAGTGTGCCGAACTTTACCATGGCCAATACAAGAAAACTAAAAGAAAAATGTATTGAAACCATTTTAACTTTGGCAATATTATGCATACTTTACTCAACACACTCAATACTCTAGACGGTTAGCAACAATGTTGGTTTGCAGCATCTATCTACTACTTTGTACTAGAACAAATGGACACAAGCGGCTGTAAAAAACCTGATTCTTCTCAACTTCTCATTCACGTATCACACTTTTAAGCCTCTCCCTCAACGGTCCAGTTATAATTACTGTACCGTAGTACATACAGTAAACGTACAGTATGTTACCATATCACTTCTGTAGCACAAGCATCCCTCCACCAGACTCAGTGCGGGTAGAGACCAGAACCTAAACGAGTACCATTCAGGAAGAATGAAACTTAAGCACGACATCGATTATCAAGAGGATGAGGTGGACGGTGTCGTGTACAGGATCGCAAGGACCCGCAGCGACATCAACGCGGCCAAGGATCTCTACATCGACGTCCTCCTCGCCGGTAATTTAAGGGCAAAAGATGCCATTGCGAGAAGGACATGGTCTTCTGGTTTTCTAAATAAATACGGTATATACAAGTTTTGGTCAATAATTGGTCAAAATACCCCCAAAAAACGGATTGACAAACGGATATTTTCCCTTGTTTATCCGGATAGTTGTTAAAAATCGGGCTTGTTTTTTTCTTAGTCACTGCTATGAGCCCTCCTCCTATGAGCCGTACCTACATGCTTGACGGTTTTTTTCTGGCTTTTTTCCCTCTCCCTACGCACAGAGGAGCCTGCCACCAAGTCCAAGGGCGGATACCCGGACGGTCAGCCTTCGAGTATCGCTGAGGGGGTCATGAAGTACCTCTCCGACGGACTCAGTCTGGTGGCGGTGGACGCGGAGACCAGACGTGTCGTCGGAATGAAGATCAGCCATGTGGTGGAGAGGTACGCCTGGGGATGCTCAATTGTTGGCTTTTTACATTGTCTAAATTTCTGTTTGGCTTTTATATTATGCGAATCTGCTTCAGTTATTCTACTACACACTAGGGAACATGCTCCAAAGACCAGGAGGTCGCTGGACGAGCTGCTGTCGGTTTACCCAGAGACCCACGCGCACCTCGTCTACGTCCTCGAAAAGTTTACCTGGCCGGCGGACATCTTCGACAAGCACCCTTCCGTCAACAGGCTCTTCGACATGCATGGCCTGGCAACCATAAAGTCCCACAGGGGCAGGGGAATTGCCACCCAACTCATGAAAAAGTCTTTGGAGGTACCATCCCATCCCAATTGGGCTCACTTTTCCGTACATAACGTTAGTGTACTTGTACTGTACATACGTACTAACATCATCCAGGTGGCAAGAAAGGCTAACTGCGACGCGGCCAGCGAAGTCTGCTCCAACCCGCACAGCAAAAGAATATTTGACAGGCTTGGATTTGAGGTTTGGGCAGCACAAAATTCTACCTTAATAAATCGCAATCGGGCTGATGGCGATTTTTGACGCGCAGGTGACGGCCGAGGAGAAGTGGGGCGAGCTGGAGATGGGAGGCAGGGTCTACTTCGATCAGGTGGAGGAACCGACCTTCACCGTGCACTATAAGAAGCTCACTTGAAAAGAGCACATAGGCATCAGATCATACCCTACTACGGGTACGCTAGAGCACAAATATGTAGAAACAGGTGATTTAGCTTTTCAACTGAAAAGCTTGACCAAAAAAGGGGGGTCAAAATCATCAGCAGCAACATTACGATTGTACGAGTACTAAGTTTTTTTTTCTCCTCGGTTAAGCACATTGCTCTCCCCATTTTCCCCTTCTAAATCTTCTTTGAAGAAGTCTTGGCTGGTGACGTGAGATGAGTTTTGAAGAATGGGGTCGCCGACTTTTGACATCCTCTCTCTCTTCCCTTCCCTACCTTGTCTTGCGTCTTCGTCTACTTGACAACTCGCAACAAATGAGTTTGCTTTTTTGTCTCCTCCCCCTCCTCCTCACTTTACCATTGAAACAAGAGGGAGAGAAGGCGAGAGAAAGCAGGGTGACGCGAAAGAATAAAAAAAATGGGAAAGCATAGAACAACGATCGTCCTGTGTTGTCTGTGACAACTTTCCCACATAAACTGGTACAAGGTACGTATCTGTCCTATTTCCCTTGATTCCTACACTATGTTAACTGTACGATTTTTTTCACCATGTCTATGAGAGAGGTTTTTTTTTTCTTTGAAAATCCAGGCAGACTTCGTGGCGAGTCTGAACTGTCTGCGTCTTCAATTTATGCTCCTCTTTTTTCTGTCCCGTGAAAAGCAAAAGGAAAGGGGGGAAGAAATTGGATTCCTGTTGCCATGGCCTGGATTCTCCACCTCCGTCCTGACACGCACGGTACAGTATATCATAGGAGGAGGAAGGGGGAAAACATGTTTCCTTCATTCGCCGCTTTCTCATCCTCCTACCAGATGAAACCTCTCTCTTCTTTCCCCCCATTAAGGCCAGACAAATAAGAAGGCAGAAGGAGGGGGGAGGGTACATTTTACCTGATGAGGATAACTTTTTTTCTTATTCATCTTTTAAGGGGTGGGTAGGTGGGTTACGGAGAACCTTGTTAGCGGAGATGTCTTGTTAGAAATTTTGATGAAGTTCATTCCTCTCTCCCTCAGAATCTCCCTCTCCAATTACAACATACTACTCGTACGTACGAGGCGAAGCTTTTGTGCTCACTGCGCTGATCGGTGCGTTTTTAAATGAGGTTCAACGACCTTAAGTTTGCTCTCATGTCATTCACTGACTCACCCGAGTCCGACTGGTATTCTCCGATGTACCTCTTGGTGAGGTACCTGACGGTCAGCGCGGACTTGCCCACCTGCTTCCCGCCGATCACCACCAGCTTCACGGAGAGGTCGAAGGCGGCGGCGGCGGAGGCGGCTGCAGTGGCCGCGGGGCCCTCGATCAGGGAGGTGGAGGAAGGGCTGTCTCGGTTGCTGCTGTTGCTGTGGCCGTACCTGTCGCGGGAGCAGTCGTCATTGGAACAGCGCATGGAGCTTACTAGGACTCGTGGAGGCATGACTGACCAACTGTGCAGGGGCCTGAACCACTTTGGAGAGGAGTTTCCGCTGCCGCCGCCGCCGTTGTTGTTGTTGCCGCTGCCGTTGTTGTTGCTGCTGCTGTCCGCGGTCGCAGCCGTCACGCTCTGGACCTGGGAGATCTTTGGCAGCCGCCCGAAGGAGGTGGACGGGCCCAGGGGGCGGCAGAAGGAGCGGAGGTTGAACGACTCCTCGTCGTCTTCGAACTGAAAAGTGGAAGTGAAGGAGAAAAACGACGCGTATACCTATAGTTAATGGTGGATCTTCTCATGTCCTGACCGGCGCTGCAAAAGAGGAGGAGGAGGAAGGGGTCGCGTTCCTGAAGCTCCTGCTCTGCTTGGCCTTGGACAGGTGCGTCGGCTTCCTCCTCCTCTCCGACGTCGACAGGGAGGACAGCGAGCCGGCGGGGTCGGAGGAGGAGACGGTCTTGCCCCCAGTGGCCACCACCAAGGGGGCGCTGGACAGATGGAGGGCAGTCGCCACCTGGGAAGGATTTATCAGATATTTATGCACACTATTACGGGTCCAAAGCCTCTTTCAGATTATATAAATGCATGTAAAAAATTGTCCTGAACGGAAAAAAATGCAAAGTTTCCATAAATTGCGCTTTAGTACCTAGGCAGACATACAATATAAGTGAAAACACTTACAGACATGCGTACGATTGATGATGGCGATGATGACGACACAGTAGTTGGAAATGATTGTCCTCTTTTCCTGTGCTGTACTACAGGGGTCTCTCAATTATCTTTTTTCTTTTTTTCAACCTTGGTTTGCTGCACCTTATCCCCATTTTCCCTCCTCCCTCCCACCTCCTCCTCCTCCGACCCAGTTCACTTGCTCGCACATCTTTCGATTAAAAGGCCGCGACGACACAAAAAAAACCGTCGACCCAATTTCTCCCACTCTTTGAAATTGACGGAGACAAAAAATTCGAGACTGATTTCTTTTTCTTTCTCTCCCCCGCAACGTTTCTTCTTTTCCTTTCCTTTCCTTTCCTTCCTCCTCCTCCTCCTCCTCTCCCCTGCGATTCAAGATAAACTGCGCTCGTTAGGATGCCAAAAAGACTTTTGAGCTTTCTCTCTTCTTGTTCTCCCGTCGCGCGCGCGGCTCCCCTTAAAAAAAAGGTGTTGGTCGGAGGTAGAAGTGTTGGGAAGTTTCTTGTCGACATTATTGTAGGTAGTGTTTGGCCTGTGTCCTCAACAGGCAGGCAATACTGCAGGGTGGTATTCAAAATTGCCCCTTAAGGTACTTTCTTCACCCTGCCTGATGCTCTTGTTCCGTTTGTCCTCCGCGCACGCTTTTCTTGCTCCCCGGAAAGAAGAGGAGTAGGAGGATGGAGGAAGGTGAAAGAAGAAACGCATTCGAAACATCTCGAAAGAGAGAGAGAAAAAAAGAAGAACAGAGGAAAAGAAATTAATGTAGCAGATTTCTTGAAGACAAAAAAATAAGCTGTTGCATAACTGTCCTAATTTCTTTCCCATCTCGTGATCTCGTGTGTGAGATCCAGGTGCCTCTGCTAGGTATGTGCGGTACTCCAAGTTCTTTTGGCGTGTTTTCAGGGCGTAAATTTATCGCCGTTGTTGCACTCGTACGAGTACGTCCCATATTTCGCGGGAGGCGAGGATACCCAAAAGAAAAGTAAAATAGGTCAGGTGTTAATTTCTAAGGATGTTGCCATAGATTTTTTTTATGGTTGTTGTGTTATTAGTGTCCAGATTTGAAAATTCCTAGTACTTCCTAAAACTAGGAATGTCCTAACATTTCAGAAAAGTAGCTTGACAACTCCACTTCTTTTTTAAATGCGCCGTGCAAATAATGTTTTTCAGGTTGAGCAATTTTTCCTCTCCATGTCTCCAGCCGCCAAAATCCCCGATACGTATGAAAGTACTGTATTGTACAGTACGTACCTGCAGTACCTGGGTGATCGGACTGGTGTGTGCGGGGGGGACTTGAATAATTGCTCTGTGACACGCCCACGGACACAATTGGAAACAATGTGCGTGCGCCCAATGCCCAATCAAGTACGGTATTTGCATTGCATAAGGTGGGATTTTGGAGGCCCTTACTCGTGCTGTACAATAAATATACCGCGCACACAAAGTAAATGAGATGATTAATGGTGGAAAGTTAGCTTAACTTGCGTACACTGCAAAGAGGCTTATTCATCTACTACAAACGCTTACATTTTACGTCAAAATTCATGCTCCATCATTATTCACGTCTATGATAAAGCAATTATTTACTACTACTACGGTATGAATAGATCTTTTCACTTGTCTCTGAATTGTGCAGCATATTAAGGAGCCTTTTTTTACAAAGCATACCCAACCAACAAGGGTGGAATGTATAATGGAAGCTGAGTTGTATAGGAATATAGTACACCTTGCATACGTCTTTCTCCACGTTCGGCACCGAATCGTACCTATGCTTCGTCGGCACTTATTGACAAAATTTGGTCTAAATTTTGCTCCAATAGACTTTTAGGAGCTTAGTTGAAACTTATCAAGGGGCCGTTGTTTGTTGGGTATGTGCATTAACAATAACTACTACATGTTACTACCTACGTACTGTATGTACGTGGTACGTACGCCTAGTTGGAGAGAAACCCACATATTAAGCGTGTTTGGCATGGGAGGCAACCATTCGTGCAACCACTTTTAGAGTCGTGCTCAAGTGCGGTGACACAACGTCGCTGCCGTTGCAGAGAGACTTGTCCTCTTTATATCCCCTTCAACCCTTTTGCAATATCCATACGTGTGATGGTCGGGTTTCGAAACATCCTGCTGGCGTTCACGGCCACCTCTCTGCTGGTCGTCCTGGTGGTGTCCCTGTGGAACCGCCTCCGCACCTACCGCCGCCACGACATCGGCGTCACCGTCACCATGGAGGAGAACTACGGCGACATCCCCTTCCCGGCCGTCTCCGTCTGCCTCTCCCACTACGACTTTCCCAGGCTGAAGGACGACCTGGGATTCCCGAGGAACCCGTTCACCCAGCGCGCCAGCCCCTGGATGAACGATCCGACCATGGCCTACGACAAGCTGGAGTACGGCGTCACGCCCATCAACGTAACCGACTTCCTCCACACCTACTACGTGATGGTCGACGAGCTCTTCATCAAGTCGTCCTACCTCTACCAGGGCTGCAAGGTCGGCGGGTCTCTCTGCGACGTGAAGAAGGGCAGCGCGCCACCGTGGCCCAACCAACAAGATGCAACAGTTGAAGTTGAGGTACAATCACTCACATAGTAGTAGTAGATGGAAGGAGCTTACGCCAATTTGCGGGAAAAACAAATTGACTTCAGGTCCAAGCCGGCAAGTGGAAATCCCGGATCATGGCCGACTCCGAGAAGGGCTACAACGTCATGTGCCACACGCTGATCCCGAACGTGAGCGTGGACTTTACCATGCCCACGGGGAACTCCGTTACACTGAAGTGGGTGGACTCGCTGCTGGTGAACGTGCCCCAGTGGAACGTCTACGTCCACGACAGGAACGAGCACGTGCTCCTGGCGGCTTACGCCATGGCGGACCTGCCCCGCCTGACCCTCCGCCGTCCCGTAGAGGGAAACTACCTCCTGCCGAAGGGCAAGGCCAAGCTGCTGCCCAAGCTCATCTTGAAGCCGGATACGTCGAATCACCCCTGCGTCAGCGGCGCCAGCTACAGCCAGAACCTCTGCTACCTGAAGAAGTTCTGGAGATCCAGGGTTGACGCCATCAGGGATCACTACGGGAACAGATTCAACTGCATCATTCCCGGGATCCTGCTAGACGGAGAGGAACTCCCGCTGTGCACTAAAGACGTGGCCGTCCTGAGCGTTGTCGAAGCCAATGACACCCTTGGCTACTTGGATCTCATTGCGATGGATGGAATGTCTGGAGTAATAAAGGTAAACAAAGGGTGTCCCCATACAACATACTTAATATCATAACATAATTCCACAGATGGAGAGTGAGATTCCCAACCTCGTCTCTCCCCCGATCGGAGTGGAGCGCTCCAAGATCGGCCGGTGCCCTGACCCGGACGGGGACGGGTGCGACGAGTCTGACGCCTGCCTGCCAAGGTGCTCCAGGTACGAGTACGACGTGGACGTCAAGACGGTCAACGAGGCCGACGAGGACGTCGGGAACAACGACGTACACATCTACTTCGCCACCAGGAACGTCCAGGTAGAGCCACTTATTATTATTATTTTTTATGCGGCATGAGCCACGGTAGTAGCCATAACTAACTTTTTTTTTCATGGTCGTTCAAATTGCAGGTGTGGAAAGAGTTCGAACAGTACAACATGATGTCCTTCCTTTCTGACATCGGCGGCCTCATGGGACTCCTCCTCGGACTGTCGCTCTTCTCCGTGGTGGAGAAATCCACCCGATTGACGGAAATTATCTGGAGGAAGCAGAAGAAGAATCATGGACGGGTGTAGTACAGTACTAGTGTAAAAAAGGGTAGTTAAAAACTATCATTACAAGGAAAGTCATCAACGGATTTATGCTATTACTAGCCTAAAGCTACCCGTTTCGCTATGGTAAGATTTGACAATGGCAGAAAATAAAATTGCCACTTGCCACACTGGGAGACCTTAGATCTTTCAGTGTTGTAAGTAATATAATAAAATGTAAGCTCTACAATTTAGGGCATAAAAAGGGCATCGTGTTTGGGTAGCATAAACATTTTTGAAGGTGCTGAACAACATTTATTTTATGCAACTTTTTGATTCGAGGCCTCCTTCTGCCCGAAATAAGTTTTTTTTGCCATTGGCATCCCTATTGTGCACCCTTATAAAAACTTTGATCCTCCTGTGTCCATCCCCATTGAAAAAGAACACCCCATGTAAATTTTGATAATTGGTTCAACGGTCTGGCCTACAACCTGTAATAGAGACGGAGACAGACACAGAACTTTCGCCTACAATGACTACGTACACATGTAGTAGGTATGGAAAAATCAACCAATTTGCCTTTGCTATTTATATTGCTTTGGGCCGATATTTTACTCGTACCATTGTACTACTGGCAACTGCATGTATACAGTACATATAAAATTCTATTTACACTGTCGAGTTAGCCTTAAATTAAGGCATCGATTAATTGATTTTTAATGTCTCAAATCTATGAAAAATTTACTTTCTTCACTTCAGAATATATTTTTTTGTGGTATACTGTACTACCGTATATACTCGTACTACGTCCCGACAAAAAGGAGAAATAAACGCATAGAAGTTTATGTAGGAGTCCTGCTTACATATATTTCCAAGCTCAAAGTATCCGTGGGGTGCATTTACGTACACTGACTCTTCTTCAGCAACCCCCAATTGCTCCTGAATGTCCAAGAGTTGATTCTTTTTTTTTGTCCAAATTTCTTGTCGAAGCGAATTTGTTACAAAATTTCTATCATAGCCCTATGCGTTCTTGTGACACCTACCACACAAACATTTTGCAACAAACATTTTTCGTCCGATTTTTTTCCACTAAGCGTTTAACCTGAACAATATAGCATGTATGTTTGGAATTTTGTGTTTATTGCAAAATGTTCGTTCATCTGTGTGTACTATGTAGTAGACGGGCTTTACATTTGTCAGTGTACTTGCACCTGAAAGGTACAATATATCCGCGGAGTTTGTAATACGGTCTTTCCGGGGAGGGGCGAGAGGGGAAAAAATACGTGTACACAAAAATTAAAAGAACCTAAAGATCAAAAATTTTCTTCTCCTTCCTCTGCCGTTTACTTCTGGTAGGCGTTTCCGACGCCGACGTGTCCGGAGAGGAGACGTCGGATTTGCCGGGCGTAGCAGACGTTCTGTAGTCTTTGTCTTCCTCCGTGGAGGCCCTCCCCCGCTTCTTGGAGCGGTTCGGGGCCCGTGGCGTCTCTCCCGCCTCGTCGATGTCGTCGCTGTCGCCCTCGTCGTCGCGGTCGTCGTCTCCGCTCAGATCTTCCTTGTCCTCGCCGCCCTCGCCGCCGACCTTCCTCACGACGCCGTTGGCGGTCAGCGTGACGGCGCTGGTGCCCCTCATCCCCCTGGCGCTCCGGGCGGCGCCTCTCCTGGCGGCCGCGGTGGTGACCGGGGAGGAGGAGATGGGCGCGGGAGAGCTCCTCGGGGTGATTCGCTGGCCTCCTCTCGTCACCACCGTGGAAGGGGAGAGGCCGTCCAAGGTAGGGGTCGGTTTCGGGGTGGTGTGGTCCGAGATGGCACGGATGTTGACCGTCCCTCTGCCGGTCGGCGTGATCTTGATGCCGGCCGGCAGCTTCAGTTCGGTGGAGGTCGCCTTCCCCTCCTTGTCTGCGGTAGCGTCCAGGAAGGACTGGATGGCGGAGACGGTCTCCTCTTCTTCGCTGCCTGAGGCGGCCGCCTTCTTGCTCTTCTCGCCGGGGCCGACGTTGCCGTTGTTAGGTCTGGGGGAGGCGCCCAAGGACCTCTTCAAGTAGCCCTTGTGCGCCTGTATCGCCGTCTGCAGGACCTTGGGGATGGCTGCCGGAGACTGCTGCTTCGGTCTCCGCGCCAAGATCGTCACCTGGATCTCGTTGGGCCGGAGCTCCCTTCCTGCCTGTTTGATGGGCATCCCGATCTGCCTCTCGAGGGAGGCCAGCGCCGCGGCCGTCTCGTCCTTGCGGTCAATGTTGAGGAACGAGTCGGTGATGCAGAATCCGGCCGAGCAGGTGGTGATGTCCTCGTCCTTCTGGCAGGTCTTGAGCACGGCGATGGTGTGCCGCTTCAGGGCGTCCTGGAAGATGTTCCCGCAGTCGATGTGCTTTGCCTCGTCAAAGTCGTCGATGGTCTTCTTGATCAGGTTGACTCCGTCCAGCGAGAGCCACTTCTTCATGTTGTTGGAGAGGACGAGCCTGTGTCCCATCACCCGGCTCTCGCCGAGTGCGAGACACTCCTCTGGCTCCTGCAGGCACTCGGGCTCTGTCGGGAGGCACAGAGACAGGACGGTCTCCACGCAGTTCTCGCACAGCTGCACCGGTTTGGTGGTCTCGTCGCCCGTGGCGATAGCGGAGGTCCCCGCGGCCAGCCTAAAGTCGGGAAAACTGAACTTGGAGCAGAGCTTGCACTCTGTGTACAGATTCAGGAGGGACGTGTTGCAACCGGTCTGGGCCAGGATGCCCAGCTTTCCCTTCTGCTTGTCGATGAACTTGTTGATCTCCACCAGTTGCGCCGCCGCGGATGCGGAAACGGTGCCATCCCCGAAAGCCGCGGCGGCGGTGGAGGAGGAGGAGGAGGTCGCCGAAGGAGAAAGCGGGGAACCACCGCCCTTAGCGCTCTTTTGGACGACCAGGTTCTTCCGTTCCGCCTTGACGCCTGCTCTCAGCAGGCTCATGGTCTTCTCTTCGTCTTTGTCCAGGGTCACCTCCAGGCTGCTCTGGGGCGACTTGAACTTCTTCTGCAGGGACAGGACGATCTTCTTGGCATTGGGGCCCATGTCCTGCACCCGAGAGAGCATTTCGTACTTTAGGTTCATGGTGCTGTTGGAGGAGGTGCTGGCGATGACGCAGGTCAGGGACTCGGTGTGCGGCACCAGATGCTCAAGCACGATGGCGAGCAGCATCTCGTTCTTTTGCTTCTCTCTCTCCGTCGCGATCAGGGAGGTCAGGTCCACCGTAAAGAGGCAGAGGTCGCAGATGTAAAATGCTTTGGTCTTGCTTGCGACGATCTCCGCCTCAGCCCTGGCCATCAGTTTGGTGATGGGGGCCAGCTGAGTAACCTCCGCCGTCTTGACGATGTGAACCGACGAGTTTGGGTTGCTCATGTTCTCGTGCACGGTGTATATCAGGGTCTTCTGCTGCTGGCAGATCTGCGAGGCCTGGTTCAGGATTACCCTAAGGACGCTGCACAACTGCTCCATGTTCTTCAGTTGGAACAACTTCAAGCGGTCCTCAAAGCCCTGCTCCTTCATGACGATGTTGATGAACTGCTTCTGGCAGTTGACGCAAACGGCCAACTGGGTGTCGACGTCTTGCTGCTGACCTTCCTCGTCGCCCAGGATGGTCGTGCTGATGTGGAACACGGCGCAGTATACCTGCTGCGAATTCTTACACACGGAGCACTTGGCCACCGTGGAAGTGTTCAGCCTCAGGAAGCCACTGTCTCCATAGTGCTCACGAAAGCAGTCGATTGCGAACTGAAGCTTCTTGACGCAGGTGTAGTCGGGGGAGAACTTTGTACATGGAAGGAACCGCAGGTCTGCCGCCTCGTCCTCCTGACAGATGTGGCAGCTGCGGGCCGCTCTGATGGTGCTGTCGTACAGGCTGGCACAGTAGGCGCCCGCGAAGGTGTTCAGAGTGGCCAGAATGCCGTCGAGATGGGGCTGGATGTGACGCAGGTAATCTTCGTGCGTAAAGGGACTGTTGCAGAAGATGCAGAGGAGGGAATTTCCGCGACCGCTGTTTCCTGGCTGGATGACCCTGATGTGCTTGGCCAGACTCGCCACGAAGTTGGCGTCGGGGTTGCTGACAATAAACTCCCTCTTGGTCTTGCGGCACACCAGGCTGTGCGTGAGGATGACCTCGCACTGAGGCACCTCCTTGTTGAACTTTTTGACCAGCTGCCTGCCGTTAATCTGGACGCGGAGGCTGCGGATGAAGTGCTTGCTGAGGTCTCCGTAGAATGACGTCTGGATTTCCTCCTTCGCCACGGGAAGGATGTGGTTGAGGATGCTCTCCCATGTGTCTCCGTTGAGGGAGGACTTGAAGTTGGCGCAGTAGTTGCACCTCACGTACACCCTGGTGCTGCCGTCGACGGGCTCGAGAGGGAGGTCCGGGACCACCGACTCGAACACCTCAGACGCGTCTATAACGTTGCGCACGGAGGACTGCGGCAACGGCTGCATCGAGCTGAACAAGTCGTTGTTAATGGCCACCGGCGTCGTCACCGTCTTCGGCATGGGGGACTTCTTCAGCGGAGACGCGCTGGCCGCCTGGATGATCGGCTTGGAAGGCGTGGACGCCGTGGCGAGGGTCGGAGTGCCGGACGTCTGGGCGGTTGTCGTCAGGGGCTTCCTCTGCAGAGCTCCCCGTTGCTGCGGCTGGGCCTGCTGCTGTTGCTGCTGCTGTTGTTGCTGCTGCTGCTGTTGCTGATTCTTCTGACCAGCGGAGTGGGTGATCGTCTGCGAGACGACCCTGCTGCCCGGGGGGAGCCCCGTGATCTTCTGCAACGCCCCCTTTTGCTGGGTAATCTTGATCGTCTTCTTCCCGCCTCCCTTGGTGGCCGGGTCGGACTGGATCTGCTTGACGAGCGTCTGGATGAGCACGTTCTGGTCCATGTCCTTGGGGCAGAGCATCATGTACTGCTGCGTCTTCCCGCCCTCGTCCGTCACAGAGTACATGACCTGCTGCTGGTCCGGGGCGACGGTCACCGAGGAGAGGGCTGCCTGCGAGATAGACCCTTGCTGCGCCGGCGCGGCGGCAGGGGCCGTCGAGCGGGCCGCCGCCTTGGTCTTCTTGGCCGGGGATGCCTGCGGAGGCTGCTTCACCTACGATCAAGGACATACGACGACAGCGTCAGAGCACGAGAAACAAATTTGCCATTTATTTCGCACAAACACGAACCGGCAGTGGCGCGGCGACCTTGCTGGTGTCGTCGATGAGCGGCATGCTGAGGTCGCCCTCCGTCACCCCCAGGTTGCCCAGCGCCGGCGTTGGCGCCGGACCCGGCGCTGGAACCGGAGCCGGCGTGGCCCCAACGGCCTGCGCCACCTGCGCCACGTCCAGCGACTCCATCGACGGCGCCGTGGTCGTGGCGGCGCTGGCTGACGGCGCCTCCTGCGCCAGGGAGGTGACCGTGCCGTCGTCGGTCAGCCTCAGGCCGGCCTGCTGGAGGATCTCGGCCGCCTGAGGGTCGTTGGGGTCGATGTAGAGGATGGTCCCGTCGCCTCCGGCCTCCCCGGCGGCGCCCTGCTGCTGCGACAACCCCGCCACGCCGCCGGCGGCGCCGAGGCCGGGCATCAACTGGAAAGAAGAAAGAAATGAGGCGACCTTGCTGCGACTTTGACTGCCCCAGCTTCAGTTCACTCCTCCTGACCTGCTGCTGCTCCAGCCCCGTCCCGGCGTCTCCTGCGGCCGCTGCGGCCGCGGCGATGCCCTCCTGCGCGCCGGCGGCGTCGCCCGCGGCGCCGACGTCCCCGATGATGACCTGCTCGTTGTCGCCCAGCTGGATCCCGGCCTGCGCCAGCAGCTGCGCTGCGTCCTCCGCCGACAGGACCAGCTGCTGGTTCTCGCCGCCGGAGATGAGCAGCGGCGCCCCCGGCCCGGACTGCGCCGGGCCCTGCGGACCCGGGTCCATCTTCGGACGGGAGGAGGGAGCAGAGAAAAAAAAAATAACCCCCGGAGGAGGAAGGGACGGGAGGAGCACCGGACGCTTCTCTGCCCTCCTCCTGGACGTCCTCCCACCCGTCGGGGGCTGCGAGGTGACTGTGCCGACGCGCCGGGTTCCGGAACCGACTCGATCGACTCGACTCGGCTCGAAATCTCCGATTCTCACGGTCTCACCCTATCTTTTTTTTTTTCAGTTCCGTTGCCCCCGCCGAGCCGAGAGTGAGAGAGGAGGAGGAAGCCAGTGCTGCCAGTGTAGCAAAAATGCGCCAAATCAGAGGGAAATTGCGCCAGCTTAAGGTAAGCAGACCGTAATCCATTTTAGAGAGGGTTTAGTTCTGATTATTTTAGTCGGAAATTAGAATTTGCTTTCATCTTTTGCTTTCAAAAAATCTTTTTTTTTTCACCAAACCCTAAAATGCGCCATTTTTTTTATATTTGACGCATTGCGCCAAGCGGACAACAAAATGCGACAATTGCCAAGTCTGGCAACACTGGGAGAATCAGCAAAAGCGACGCTTCTTTTTCGCTCTGCCTCTCGTCTGCTTCCCCTGCCCTGCCGGCTGCCCCCCCCCCCTCCTTTTTTCGGTTGTGGCGCTTGGGCGGCGTCGGGCGGATCGGCCGGGCGGCGGTGAGGGGAACGACAAGGGCAGAAAGGGCGGACGGGGCAAAACGGCACTGAAAGAAAACACGAGTTGTTACAGCGTGCACTGTAAAAAAAAAAGAGCATATACACATTGGACACTTTAAATAGTCAAAAAGTTGTCTTGGTTGTTCCTAAAATAAACAAGACAAACAGCCGTTTCTCGTAAATGTTGGGGGATTTTTTTTTCTTTTTCTAATGTTTGTTTAACAACAGTGCAGAGCGTAGGGCGCAGTCGAGATTACGTTGGCGCTTGTAAAATAAAATACCAGCGCGTAAAGCGACCTCTGCTTACTTTGCGGTAAAATCTTGACATTTTTTATTCGGCTGGCAAACAATGTACACACACCTAAATATTTTTAACTTGGTCTGTCTTGTGACATTTGTTTTTAAAAAATAAAAGGTTGTACTTTTGTGGCATATAGATGGCATATGATATAGATGGCAGTAATTTCGCAGTCGGAAGGTTAACTTGA
>JAAUYM010027115.1_pt1 | contig 20594 bp, 19 predicted proteins | sample 7278001 | NCBI WGS metagenome assembly JAAUYM01 (sample SAMN14350224, study PRJNA611818) | marine sediment metagenome | isolation source: surface marine sediment (1.8m) | place: French Polynesia: Moorea | collected 2018-08
CGCCTTGGCCGCTGCCGCCGCCACGGGGGCCTGTCCAGTCGTCCTTGGTGGAGGTGTTGCAAGTCGTGATTCCGGCAGAGAGGTCGGTGGCGGCACTTCCTTCTGCTCAGCTCGGTGAGGAGGACACTTTTCTGGGGTTGGCACGCTCATTGCTTCCGTTTTCTTATTAAAAAAAACCAGCCTCGTTTGCAACTGACGAGTTGCCGAAAAATATTTAAAATAATTTCTGTTTGTTTTAGGATTGTACTCGTACGTATACAGTACTACTGTACTCAGGGACATTCGGGAGGACTGGAAGGCTATGCTCAAAAGAAAATATATTTTCTAAGCGAAAAGAGATACACCTTTACTTACTAAATAAAGATTAACACAATAATGTTAATACTTTGTGTGCAAAATATTAGAGCTCTATACGTTATGCAACTTTTTGATCTGAGGCCTTCTTTTGCCCGAAAAAGCTTTTTTTTACATAAGGTGAGGGACTTATTATTGGTACAAATGTAGTACCAATAATAACTTTCCTCTTGGTGTGGACAAAAAATCATGATACTAGTAGAAGCTATAAATAAAGAAAGCTACATTTTAATATTTAAGCTTGCTTTTATGCCAATATAATCTGCTATCAACCATCATATATCTATAAAATTTTGGATGTGCGTCATGGACATAAGATAAAACTGTGGCCACGCGGAAATCGTGCTTACGTTTCGGATCGCATTGCATCAGTTTTCCTTTTGTTGTGCAATTCCTTCATTCTCCTAGTCAGTCTGCTTCAGTCAACCAAACCAAATAGACCTCTTCTGACCGGCTCCCTGCCTTCGCCTTAAAACATTCTTTATTTAGGAAGATAATCACATACTGTATACTATCTCATTCACTTTTTGAAATTTAAAGTGAATTCGAGGTGGAGGCGAGTACGCCATGGTGAACGAACAGCACCATGGCGTACTCGCGATCCATAACGTACTCCGGCAGCAGCGCCGGGTTCAGCTCGGGCTTAAAAATGTAAACTAGGACTAGAATGAGCTTAAAGCTTAAAAACTGCGATAAAATATGTAGTATAGCTAATGTCCTCCCTGTTTGTCTGTCTGTCTGCATCTCTGCCTGCCTGCCTGTCTGTCTGTCTGTCCGTCCGTCCGTCTGTCTGTCTGTCTGTCTGTCTGTCTGTCTGTCTGTCTGTCTGTCTGTCTGTCTGCATGCCAACCTACATGCCAGCATGCCTGTCGCTCTTTGTTACAGTTTGTAGGCCAGACTGTTGGACCAATCCTTTCCAATATTTGCATGGGGTGCTGTAAAACAGGGACCCCAGGGACAGAAATATGGAAGCTTTAGACTAGTTGTTCCTAATGAACATTTAAGTGACTGATCGTTCACATGCCTAAACTTACATCTACATACACATAGTCGCCAATTGTGTGCTCTTAGAATTAAAATTATGTTACCGTATATACAGCACATACTCCGCGTAGTAGGTACAGTATTTTGCCTCACACGACAGGTCCGTCGACGGGATCTCCCCCCGCCCGGTGGGTGCCGTTGGCCGTCGCCGGCGCTTCGGGACAGGGCGGACCCCACACACAAATAGACTGACAGACAAACCCTCGGACTCCGCATTCCCAGTGGAGTCCTCTAATTTCGCCCGTGGAACTTTCCATGTAGGCACAGAGGGTGGGATGCGACATTTTGGTCTCTAATGCAATAGAAGAAAAAGTGCAAAAAAGATTATTTTTTTTGTAATGTCTATACACATGATGCTATGCATATCTACTACTATATGAAAATACACTGGCAACTGGCCCCGTCGTACCAGGAAAGTACGCTTGGTGTGCGTACGGGGTGCCATCCGCCCAGAAGTGCTTTCCACTACAGTAGCTGTCTTTGCAGGAAAAGTAGCCAGGAATAAACCAGTCCAGCCAGACTTCATCGCCGGAGGCTGAGGGGGACATGCAGGAGGAGGAGATAGAGGAAGACGAGTGTGCAAAAAAAAGCATGTAGCACTAGGTAGTACCTATATCGCAGATTATGATTGCAAGATTATGATTGCAAGTTAAGATAGTTGTACGTACTACTTGTCCTGACCTGCTTGCCTGATCTCCAGGTAGTCTTCCTCGTCGTGGATGATGGCCAGACGCGCCCCGTGATCCGCTTGGCAGTTCGCCCTGGCCTCGATCGGGGTGGCCGCGCTGTCCATGGACGGGCGGTAGTACCGCTTGCCGATCAGTGCGTACTCGTGGGAGGGAGGGGAGCAGTCTAAAGAGTAATGCCCAACGATTTACTATAGTAGGTTGTATCATTCCTTAGCCTTGTTGTTGTTGTTGCTCATCTTAGCTGACAACCTGAATCCGGGTCCGGGACGGAAGGAGGTTCCGGCACGGAGGTCCTGAGTCCTTGGTCGACGCACTCGGACTGGCAGAGGACGGGCTTCTTTCCCACCCCAAAGAATTGCTCTCCGCAGTAGGGCTCGTCGTAGGCGTGGAAGCAGTAGGTGTCCTCTATGGACTCCTCCCAGCGGTAGCTCTCGGTGTACTCGAAGAAGAAGCAGTAGCGACCGTAGGCCACCACGCCGCTCATCCTGGGGGGTGGGGGAAAGAAATTCCTTCCTTTCTTACTGCCATCTTCCTGTTTGCTAACCCAACCAATATTGGGGTCACTAGAAGCACACCTGCGGTGACCACAGTAGTGGTAATTATACGTAGATGGGGTTGGTTGCTCTAAGGGTCTTTTTTCTACTATTCTAACGCCCTGGCGTTATGACAACCAGTCACTAAATTCATGCTAGAGATAGTATTGGTTGGGGAAGTGACTTGCCAGTCCTTGAACTGGAAAGGGGTCCCGTCCCGCCAGTGGAAGAGGCCGTCGCAGTCCGAGAAGGTGCACTCTTGGAAGTGCTCGCTGTCGGGACTGGGGTCTCCACCGACCCAGAACGACGTCTCAGTTGACAGAACTGCCATAGAGACCATAAAGAGATCTTACTCCACTATCATGCTAGGTTGATGCTTTCACTTCTTACCGTATTGTACCATGGCCCAGTGGTCCTCCTTGGAGCTGGGCACGGCCAGCCTGGCCCCGGGGATGCTCTCGCAGTACTCCTCCCCGTCCTCGAAGCTGAAAGTGACGTCCCCCGAGTGGTGGTACCACCGCCCCTCGCTCGGATGAAAGTCCGCCGACGGCTTCAAGCATTCTTCTTGCTCTTCTTGAAGATACAGTGAATTTAGTGGGTTTTTTTGGTCAATAAACTAATTTCTTGAGAAAAAAAACCCTTACTGGACAGTCTTGGAAAGAGACCGACCCATATCAGGGAGACCACACAGACGCCCAGCATTGTCTGGAGGCGATACTGTCGTCAGGATCAAATGGAAAGAAGCACTGAGCAGAAAATTGTTCCCGGATCAAAGATCGGCTCTTTCAGACTTGTTCGTGTAACTAGTTACAATAGCCTGAATAAGTTGCCTCACAGAAATGGACACAAAAAAATCCTTTCAAAGCGCATGGACACAATGGCAGAAAAAGAAAACGACAGCCACAATACAACCAAGAAATTTCTTTTATTTGTTCCCCACAACTTCTATCGAATCCGTTACAAAACTTTAGATAAAAAATGACTGAAAAAAACCACCCTGTGGGGAATTGGTTCAATGGTTCTTTGACTAAATGCAAGAGGAGAAAAAAAAATCACAATACTCGATTGAGCTGCCACCACCTAACAATGAATGACTTGTTCTTAAGCGTGGCCCTAAAATACATGACTAGCGGGGTGGGGTGGGGTAAAGGGGGAGACAAGGAAATTAATTGCATTGTTTTGTCTACATATACCTAAATTATTCACAGTCTTCATGCGCAGGGGGGAAAAACGTGACGTCTACTCCTCTACTCTCTCAGGTCCAAGGGAGGAAGTTCGAGAAGAGGACCGTGCCGGCCACCGCGTAAGAGACGAAGTAGAACTTGATCCAGCGGGCCTCCCTGGAGTCCGCCGGCTCGTCCGTCACCGCCGAGCGCCACCAGTGGTCCATGTTGCGCCTGCTCTCCAGCTTCGCAGCCAGGTCCTCCTTGTCCAGGTCCAGGACGGGGAAGGGCCTTCGACCCGAGGGGGCCGTTAGCAGGGAGGCCAGCCAGTAGACTAGCGGCGTGCTGGAGAAGATCATGCGGGTGGACACCTGCACGTGCACGAACAGGAGGCAGAAGACGGCCAGCGCGGACGCGTGGACGGCGTACACGAAGCAGTCCTGGAACACGGGGTGAAGGATGGAGAGAAAGATAAATAATACTTTTCCTCGATTTCAATCTTACCCTCGGAAGTATTCTAGTCTGGTAAGCGTCGAAGTGAGGCACCCGCTGCGCCGGGTCCATCCCAAAGTAGGTGCACCCCAGCCGAAGCGAGTAGAAGCGGTGGTAAGAGAAGAACCGGAGACACTGGCCCAGGACGAGGTAGAGGGCGGGGACCGCCAACAGGAAGTTGGGCAGCTGCCTGAACTGGTAGTAGCGGAGGAAGCCCACGCCCCAGTAGTGCGACTGGATATAAGAGTAGGGCAGGGGCAGGCGGTCGCGGCACCATGGCGACGGCTCGGAGGAGGGCATCTTGAGGCCGTGTGCGTCCGCGTAGGCGGCCACCTCCGGGGCGAAGTCGTTCTTGGGCTTGGTCACGCCGCAGAACTGGGTGAAGGCGTACCACTGGAAGAGGACGAAGGGGGCCAGGGTGGCCACGGCGCTGAGGAGGGCCGGGAGGACGGCGTCGCCGATAACGTTGGTCACCGTCTCGGAGAGGTCAGAGCGACGCAACTGCTTCAGCCGCCGGTGGATGGTCACCTCCCTGGCGGCCGCGCGGGCTCCCTTGTAGAGGACGAAGCCGGCGTTGACGGCTGCGTTGGCGCGGCAGGCGGAGGCAGCGGCGAAGAGCAGCGCCACCTTGACCGAGAATGCCCGCTCGAGGCGCAGGAGGGCGCAAAAAGTCAGGAGACAGCAGAGGCACTCGGAGTAGCAGGCGCTGAAGAAGATAGAGGCGGGGTTCCAGCAGAAGAGGAGGGCGGCGCGGTAGGCGAGGTAGTCATCGCGGAGCACCTTCCGCGACAGCTCGAACAGCGCCAGGCAGGCGCCGACGAAACAGGCGCCGTTGACCACGACGCCGGCCAGGCGGAGGGCGCTGGACACGTGGAGGAGCCCGTACTCCACCTGCAGCCAGTGGATCGCCTCCCCGGCCACCCTCAGGGTGGCCGGGAAGAGCGGGAAGAAGGCGAGGGTGCTCTCGTAGGTGTAGCCGTTGTTGGCAATGTGCAGGAAGTACTGTCCGTCCCAGCGGCCCAGCCCCTCCGTCAGGAAAGCCACCGCATGGTCGGCGGCCGAGACGGTGGCATTTCCTCCTGCTTCCTCCTCGACCTCTCCTTCCGCGCCGCCACCATCGCCGACGTCGCCGACGCCGCCGACGCCTGGTGTCACGGTCCAGGTGAAGACGCCGGCGTCGTGGTCCGGAACGAGGGCGTTGGAGACCACGGAGAGGAGGAAGACGACGACTCGGGAGGAGAGGGCTGTCAGCGCGAGCTTGGACCGGACGGCGTCCATCCGGACGGAGGTGGACGGGAAGAAGACTACGAGGACATAAAAAATAAAGAGGGGGGAAAAAGACCCTGTAAGTTTTGCTGTTGCCGAGAAAAAGTGTCAGGATGCACAGGCCGGGAAGAGAACAGTCGAATCGGATGACCAACTGCGTTTTCTTTCCGTCTAGCTCCTCTTTTCAGTAGTGTGTGTGTATATATTACCCTTCAATCTGCAAGTAACATGTTTGCTTACTTAAACCACTGCCGCACGCAGTAGAGATGTCGCGCATCTGAACACATTTTTCCTTTCACAGAAAGCTTCCCTTCCTACCCCTCCCTCCCTCTACTGCACATTCTCAGCATCTGTTCCGTCGTCTGTAAAAAAAAAAAACCAACCAACTTTCGCACTCTTTAGAGGTCCTGCTGCTGCTATGTCCTTTTCTGTGGCATCTTCAGCGTGAGTCCGTGACCCTTTTTCTGTGCCTTGTGCGAGTTGGACGAGGCCGCGGCCGAGCCCGCCCCCCTCCTCTCCTCGCTCCACTCGGGATCGTCCTCCTCCACCTCGCACTTCCAGTCGGGGTCCTCGGTGTCCTCGCCGTCCTCCTCGGCGCTGGAGCTGTGGCCGGGAGACACCAGGAGGGGATTGCCGTGGTGCTGCTGGTGGTACCCGCTGGAGCCGTTGTGGGCGCTGCTGCTACTGCCTCTCCTGTTCCCGCCGCTGCCGCCGGGCGTCACCAAGCCGGCGGCAGCGGCGACGGCAGCGGCGGCGGCGACGTTGCCTCCGTTGTTGCCTTCGCCGACGACGTTCGTATCACCTCTGCTGTCAGTCTTTCCGTCTCCATTGCCGCCGGACTCCGCCTCGTTGGGCATCTCCGCCACCATGCGGGTGTAGTCCTCCTTTGACAAGGGGAACGTACGGGGCTCGAAGGGTGCCACGTCCACGCTGTCCTGGGACGACGGTGGCTGTGGTTGCTGCTGTGGTTGCTGTTGTGACTGTTGCTCCTGCGTGGGCGTGGTGCACCTCGAGCTCTGCGTGTCCTCCGACGGGTTCCTCTCTCGCGATTTTGTGGCCGACGACGTCCTGCGGCGATTCCGAATGCTGCCTGCCGCCTGTGGGGTGGAGGCGGCCGAACTGGGCGCGCTAGACTGGCCGCCGCCGCCGCCGCCACCGCCGGGGGTCTTCTCCATAGTCCCGGGCGCGGAGTTGCTGTTTTCCTCCGACGCCACGTTGACCGGCGTGGAAGGTCGGGTGTTGACCTCCAGCGAGTCCACCTTCTCCACCATCCCGGGCGAGAGAGGGTCGGGCGTGTTGCAGCCGCTGGAGGCCTCCGTCCGGCAGCTGTCCTGCCTCCGGCTCCTGCTCCTCTGTCCGCCGCTGCTCTTCCACAGGGGCAGCTGCCACCTCCTCTTCTCCTCCTGTTCGGCCTTGGCGTGGCGGTTCTCGTAGGAAGACAACGTGATGTCCTCCTCCGAAGGCTTCATCTCGCCCTCCCTCTCCTCGTCCTCGGCGGTTCGCCAGGTGGGTGTGAGAATCTCCTTGTACTTGATGCGTTCCACACGGGTGGCGGCCGCTATGCTGTAAGGGATGACGATGTTGTCGATGTCGAAGGCGGTCTCCCTCTTCCTCCGTATGTGGTCGGCCCACGCCTAAAAAAAAATTGCGAAGTCGTAGAAAAAAATAATGCTTTCCTCTCCGTTCCTTTTTTTTAATGGACTGAATGAAGTATCTCCTTTCCTCACCTGGTTGCTAGACGGCACCGAAGGTGAGTGTACAGGGGAGTTTCCATCGGCCCCGGACATGGTGTCGCCGTCGCTGCTCATGTCGTTCAAGAAGGTGCCCCGGTCGTCGTTGTAGTGCTGCACCACAGGACGCTTCTTCTTCAGCCCGTCCTTCTTCACCACCTTCTTCCCGTCCTTGGTTTTGGACGGTCTCACCTTCAGCCTCTTCTTCTTCTTGATCGGCTCCCCATCGGCCGTGGCGGAGCCGCCGGCAGACTGCTTTTCCCCGTCCTCCTCCTTTTTGACCTTCTTGAGCCGCTTCCTGACCCCCTCTTCGTCTCGGGCAAAGCCTAGGCTGCGCGGGTCCGCCCACGATCTGTTCTTGATCTTCTGCATAAAGAGTACGTCGAGCGGCGCGTCCTCAACCGTGGAGAGCACCTGGTGGTAGGAGTGGTCCAGCAGGGCCATGCACTGGTTCCGCTCCTGCGTGATAGGATCAGGCACCTGGGTGTGATTCAGGCGCCCGTAGCAGATGGAGCAGCAGAAGAGCGGGTGGATGCAGTCACAGCGCACGGTGCTCTCCTTGGCGGCCCTGGCCGACGTCCTAAAGATGCCCTGCGTGGAAAGAATCCTTCTCCGTCGAATCATCTTCACCGGCCTGGTCCTGCAGGCTCCCAGGGAATTGTCGTCCGGGTCTGACGCCGACAACGGCGTCGGAGACGCCATGAGGGCAGGAGGAGGAGGAGGAGGAGGAGGTGCTGCCACCACGGGCGGCTGCGGCGACTCCAACTGTGGGGAAGAGGGCTCCTTGATAATGATCTTCCTCCCCGTGGAGTCCACCCTGCTGTAGTCCTTCGTCACGGGCTTGCAGTTAAGGGGAACGTCCCTGTCGGGTCGCACTTGACTCTGGACCGGCTTGCGGGCGTGAGGGGGCCACGACACCACCGGCTCCCCCAAGGTGACGCCCCCCTTGGCGGCCCTGATCTGCCGGTAAAACTCCGTCTGCTGTCGGATCCTGTACTCGAGGTCGGAAATCTGGGCGGTGAGCCACGTCCACTTGCTGGCGATGCCGGCCCGGTTGGTCAGCCAGGCCCACTGCGCCCTCCGCCGGATGGGCACGTAGTCCTGGTTCTTCTCCGGGTAGGTCTCGCCTTCGTCGCAGCTCTCCCCGCCGGAGGAGCTCTCGGTGGCGTCGGAGTCGTAGGACTGGACCATGTGCTTCAGGTTGCTCTCCATCTGCCCCAGCACCTCGTCTGCGCGCTCCCGCTCGTCCGCCGCCGGCCCCTCCCCCCTCTTCTCCGCCTCCTCCTTCAGCATCAAAGGTGGCGCGGAGGAGGGGTGGCCCCTGGCGGAGGAGGAGACCTTCCCGTCCGAGGTGGTGAGGGTGGTGGTCGGCCTGGCCAGCACCTCGGTGGACGGGACGGAGGGCAGCACCACGCCGTCGGGGACGTTGGGCGGGCGGATCACGTTCAGGTTGAAGGGGTCGAACCTGGGGGCGGCCGGGAGGGCCGCGGGGACAATCTCCTCCGAGAGCTCCCTCAGTTTGGACAGCTCCTCCGCCACGTGAGAGCCAAGGTGGCGGAAGCGAACCAGGTCAACGCGCTTCGTCACCAGGCGAAACCTTGAAAGTAATAAGAAGTCCCGCATAAGAATAAGAATAACGACAATAATACATACCAAGTATATTAAAAAATTAGCAATTTGTTGCTACAAAAAAAAAAAAGAAAGAAAATAAAAGCTCTCATCATGACTTTTTCTTCAACTTTCTAACTCGCTTTCTGTCTCCCACCTCCTCTCCAGCGCCTCCTGTCGCTCCTTGAGTTCCGTGAGCCTCTCCTCCGCCATGGCAGCCTTGTCCACCAGGTGCGAGACGTCGTGGACAGAGTTGAGTTGTCCAGCGGCGACCCCCCTGGCGTCCGCCTCCCCAGCGGTGGCGGCCTGGACGAACTCCTCGTCCAGGTCGCTCAGCACCTTGATCACGTCCTCCATGTTGGGGTTCAGGTCCGAGTTGGTCAAGTGGATCCCGCCGTCCCCGCCCGCGGCGCCCGCCTGGTCGGACTGCGAGGGGTCCCCCAGGGAGTTGAGCAGCTGCTCCATCCTGGGAAGGAAGGGGAGGGGGACGTGGGGGAGGCTTCAAGGGAGGAGGGGAGAGGAAGGAGGGAAGGGGAAGGAGGCAGAGAACGTCTCTCTTTCTCTCTGGAGACCTCGTCAGGTCATGGGGACTCCTTGTGGGGGCAACCTGGCCACATCCAGTCACTTCCTGTTCAGGTGGACGTGGTCGTCGAAGTCGTCGTCCGCGATCGTCGTCACAGACGCCTTCCTGCTCTTTATCGACGAGCTCACCACAGTTTTTTTTTCTTTCGTCACAGATTTAGGGTTGCCAGAAAACGTATTCGAAAAAATCGCCATTAATTCCAATTTCTTTTGGGTGCATGTGTGTGACCGATGCTTGCGAGCATGTTAGATAGCCGCATCTTCTCACAGCTGAAAAAAAAAATCGCACTTTTTTTTTAGCAGTTCTTCCTTCCTTCGCCATTGTGTATGCTTTGACCTCTCGTCGTCTGCTGTGCGGGTTGGCAACCCCTCCTCCCCACTCTGTCCGGCGTCGCCGCCATCTCTCTCTCCTCCAATTCCTCCTCCTCTCCTTCCTTTTTTTTCGCGCTGCCGCGTCTGCCTTGGGTGTTGCGTGCGTTGCCTGCTTCTCCTCTTCTCTCTTTCCTTCCTTCCTCCCCTCCCCCCCCTTTTTTGCTCTTTCTCTCCTTCTTTCTCTTCCTACCAGGGTTGCCAGATAAGCTATCCCGACGAGACTCGAAAGTTTAGAGGGTAACAATTTCTGCTTGGAAACTGTAATTGAACGTGCCATTACTCATTAGACTACCACACATTAATTTCCCGTTTTTTGTTCTGGAAAACGACCAAAGGTCCTGTCGGGATGTCATAGACGTTTCTGGCTACAAATGGCTGTTTTGGTCTTTGTCTGTCTCGGATTTTATCGTGGAGGCGCCCCAAATAGTCCATCCTCACGACGGAGATTTGGGAGGAGCGGCTGTTTTTCTCCCTTTAAAGAAGTCACAAGGGACTTGGTGATGCTCTAGGCACAAGTTCAACTTGCAGTTTTTTGCAGGCTGCTTACAGCCTTTTTCAGATTCGGATGCACTAGTGGTGGCTAATGTTGCAGCATGTTGGAACTTAAACAAATTGTTGATAAAAACAGACCAATACCCCATTTTTGAAAAAAATATATAGTAGGGCTCCGTTTACGTAAACTTGCAGTTATTCATTGATGTGCCTCATGTTAAGGGTAATTTCTCACCTCTGGCAAACCTGCTTCCTGCCTGTGCTACTGCCACTGCCTCTGCCTGCCTGCTTCCTCCTCCTGGCTCTGGCGAGCGCGTCGTTCCCATCACGGGAGAGAGAAGAGCTTCTTGGCTCCTCCTCCTCCTCCTCCTCCTCCCTCCCCTTTTGGCCTTTCTTCCCTCTCGGTGGATTCATCCTCTCCTCAGTGACTGCTGTTGTTTGTTCTGAACATCGTCAGCACCAGCAGCAACAGCAGCGTGGGCTTGGGCTGCGACTCTGGGAGTGGAGTGGGGATGGGAGCTGTTCTTCTGCTATTGTTGTTGTTGATGTTGCTCCTCCTTCCCCTTCAGCTTACTCTGATCTGAGTCGATTGTTGGCCGAGATGGAAGGTGAAGAAGTGGGGCTGGATGGCATTAAGAACAAAATGCACGTAGTTAAAGGTGGTGGCCATCAAGCTGGGAAGGGAGCAACGCTAACGCTGTTTGAAGCCTCTTGAGGTTGTTCCACCTTGTTCAGGGGCAGCGAAACCGGTGAGTGCACTGGGTAAAACAAATGGATGAAGTAATGTTACATTGTTAGACCAACAGCTCTTCCTTGCTTCTACCCTAATTTAATTTCAGCTCCAGGGGAGAGTGGAAAATTGAGTAGGTTTTAGGGGCAAACAGATTTAAGGTCAGATTTTTTTTATGCAATATTTCATGATCTCCACCTCGTGATCTCCACCTCATGATCGCCACCTCAGTCTCTCAGTTTTTTTTACCTCGCCAGACGGTCCCATCAATTAATTGGTGTTATCCTTACTTTTTTAGTTCATGGATGTCTACCACCCCTCTGTCCGTTGTCTAGCCTGCCTTCCCAGAGGGAATCATCATGAGGGATTATCAGCTTCTCCAGGAAAAGATCCGACCAGGAGGGGAGGAACGCCAAGGAGCTGAACCCTCACCTGGAAGGCAACAGGAGACGGAGGGGCAGGAGAGAGAAGGAGAAGAAGAGGAGGATGGGAGGGAAGAGTTCCCCGTCACTGTCTGCCTGCGCCTCAAGCCCAACCCCGAGAACCTCCCCGCCGCCCTCAGGGCCAACCAGTCCAGGGGAACCGTCTCCTTCGAGCCGGAGCCGGAGGGTCAGGCCGAGGCAGAGGCGGAAGCGGAGGTGGAGGCGGAGGCGGAGGCGGAGGCGAAGGACACCGCCAGGGAGGAGCACAAGTTTGAGTACGTGTTCACCGAGTCCGCCTCGCAGGAGACGGTGTTTGCCAAGGCCGTGCAGCAGTTCGTGGAGAGCGTGCTGCTGGGGTTCGACTTCACCCTGGTCTGTTGCGGACAGACCGGGTCGGGGAAGACGCACTCGCTCTTCGGACCGGCACTACCCATGGCCATGAATGAGGCAGACTTTGGGGTGGCCCCGAGGTAGCGATACTAACTTTTTTTAAAGGCAATGAAGGTCCACCCTGCAATTCCCATAATTGATTTTTGTACCTACCGTACACTCTGTACTAACTCAATGTTGCCAGGTTCCTCCGAGACGTATTTCTCCGTCTGCAGCATCGGCGAGAGGAGGAGAGGGAGCAGCGCTTCTCCTTCACGGCCAAGGTCTCCTTCGTTAGCGTGGACGGCGACGAGGTCAGCGACCTTCTGTCGCAACCGGCGGAGGAGGAGGATCCCACCGAAGGAGATAGGGGAAGAGGAGGGAGGACGCAAGAGATGAAGGAGTGCTACGACCTGAACGACGTCTTCACCTACCTGGCCGGGGGGCTGAACCTGCAGCGGATGCGGGCGGACGACTCGCTGGAGCAGATCCTGGGCGGCAGGCTGGACAGGAGGGGCGGATTCCACACCGTCTTCACCCTGCACCTTAGGCAGACCAAGGTAGACCCTGAGAGGGGCTGCTGGACCGTGTGGGAGTCGCGGGCGAAGTTCGTGGAGCTGGCGGGCTCGGACTGCCTGCAGCACAACCGGGGACTCCTCTCCCTCGGGGTGGTGGTGGGAAAGCTGCTGGAGACCCAGGACAGGGACGCCGTCGGGCACAACATCTACTCCAGACTGACCCACCTGCTGAGGGAGTCCCTGGGCGGGAACTCGCTCACCCTCTGCCTCTGCTCTGTGTCTACGCTGGAGAGGGACCGTGCCCAGACGGAGGACTCCATACGATTCTCTACCTCCCTGTCCAAGGTCGTCAACTACCCGGTTCACAAGGTGGTGGATGTCCCGCTGGGCCAGGCGGAGGAGGAGGAGATCCGGAGCGACCTGTCCAACATCCGCAGTGCCTCAGTTAATCATGGCAATCTCCCAGACATCTCCCCTGCCAGCAGCCCTTTCTTGTCTGGACCTCCACAGCAGCAGCAGCAACAACAACAACAACAGCAGCAGCAGACCCATCCGCATCTTCCTCCTCCCCTAGAAAATGGGCTTCACCACACATTTTCTGCTAATCCCACACAGCCCCCTCCGCCACTCCACGTGGGTCCAGACCTTGTCTACTTTCAGTACCTGAAGCAGCATTACGCCCAAATGCTCATGAATGGAGGTGGCGTGCCCAACCTGTACCAACCGCTCCCTCCTCCCCTCATAATTCCTCCGGGCCCCCCTCCCCCTGTGCTGGCACCTTATGAAGCCTTGCCTGTGCTGGGTCAACTGCCTCCGGTAAACTTGGTGACCCCGCCCGTCCAGCAGCAGGCCTCAAGTCATTCCTCGCAGGCAAGCACTCCTTTGGTCAGTCCCCTGGACTCGCGGCCAGCCTTCTCGGCGCACCTCTACCTCCCCTCCGTTCCCAGAGGTCGCGCTGTCGGCAGGGACAACGAGGAGGAGGAGTATGACGATGATGATGATACTGTCTCCGTCCCCGTGAGCCTACCCTCCAGAGAACTCGATGCCCCGGACGCAAGGAGGGGGACTAGTTTTCCGGAGGACGGAGGGAGGGGAGAGAAGGAGAAGGGCCTGATGGAGCTGAAGCTGGCCAGCATCCTGGAGGAGTCCGAGAGCGGGAGCAGGGCGAGCAGTGTCGCCACCCAGAAGCAAGCGGTGGCCAGCAGTCCATCGTCGTCGGGAGGGGAAGCCAGCGAGGACGACTTCGACTCTGAGTGCTCCGACGTGTCTGACGAGGAGAGCTTCGCCGCGTGCAGTGACGCGACCGCCAAGACGGAGTTCAGTCGCCTCCTGGCAGACACGGAGGCACTGGTCAGAAAATTCGAAGAGTCCCTGGTCTTTCAAGTGCAGCCCGCAGGACGGGAAAGGACAGTCTCGAAAGAACCAGGTGCCAGAGAGAGCTGCCAGGGGGGATCTCAAGGCGACGATGCTGCCCCCAGGACAGTAGAGAAAGTTACGGAGCAAATGCAGATGATCTCAGTTCGTGATACAGAAGGTCTCTTGAGGCTGGACAGGTCCGGCGCGCTGACCAGCAGAAACACGTCCCTCGACGAGAGACTCTCCGAGCACGTGGGGGAACCGCCAGAGGCAGAAGGAGGTTGGAATGATGACAAACTGTCCACCAGCCTGCGCAGGGGATGCGGGCACCTCCGCCAGCTGCAGCCGCTCCTGTGGGAGCGGAGGGCCACCTTGCAGAAGCAGAGGGAGATGATCAAGACGACGGACAGGTTCCTCCACTCCGCCAATTCAAAGGAGGAGAAGCAGCTGAAGCTGGACGAGTTAAGAGGCGCCCTGGCCAGGGACCCGGACAAGCTGTATGATCACATCCTGGACAAGGAGGAAGAGGAACCGTCTGCCTCTCCGACACCGTCCACCACCCTCTGGCTGAAGGAGGCCTACGACGAGAACAAGGTGAAAAGGGCGGAGGTCGACGAGGGGTACAGCTGCATCGACCAGGCCATCGACATCAAGAACAGCCTCCTCCTCGGCTCCAGTGACGCCACCGCCGGAGCCTTCCGCAAGTCCAAACCGCACCTAGGGGACATTCTGCCCAGAGTGATGGAGCAGCAGTCACTGGAGGAGTGCCGGTCGCTGGCCTTGGTCCTGGCAGCCAGGAGTGTCGACCTGCGCGGACAATCCAGCCAGGTTAATGAGCGCTGCAAGCGGGTGGAGGACGAGAACGAGGTGTGCAAGCGCAAGCTGCTCCAGATGAGGGACCAGCTGTCATGGATGAAACACGCCCACAAGCAGAACATCAGGCGGCAGGACAGCGAGAACAAGAAGAAGATCCACCTGCTGGAGTCGGAGCTGGAAAAGAAGACGGAAGAGTGCAAGGTGCTGAGGGAGTTCTACAAGCACCACAGGGATCGCGGCGCCCTCGCCGCCGCTGCGGCAGTGGCAGGAGGAGCGACGGATCGGTCTCGGAGGAAGGCCACTGCACACCACAACGCCCCCTCCTCCGGGAAGGGGAAGGTGGTGTCGGTCAGGGAGGACAGGCTAGTGATAAAGAACAAATGAGGTCTTCCAATGGCATATCGTGATCAAATTTCAACTTCGCAATGGCCATTGGCGCTGTTGTCACAATATAATAAAAATGTGTAGTAAAGAACAAACATAGTACCTGAAAATCCTTGAACACCACCTGTCAAAAACCGCGGGAACGCCTAGTTGTTTTCTTTTAGTTTTTTTATTGCATCGTCATAACAGAAAGAAAACTTGGAAGTCTGGCCATGGCTGAAGGTGATTCACTTCACTGAAAAAAGGAAGAGAGAAAAAAATTAGGTTCGGTTTAAGAAAATGCGTTCCAGGTCTCATACAAATGAAAAGATTTTTTGTTAGCCCCAGTTTCGAATGGGATGTTGGGTAGTAATGGTTCTGTAACCAACACTGTTAGACAACACCAAACTCTCAGGAACAAACCTTCCATCATTTGAAGGATGCTCATCTGTTTCCCTACACATTAAACAAGAGGTTTCAGACCTGCCGACAATTTCGTCTACTATAAGACACTATACCAATAGTTGGCAACTACTATGCATAATAGTGCCTACACACTACTGCCCACTATAGTTCCATCTGTTAAGGGATACTACCTAGAATGACTAGATACTCGTAATTCTAGTTCTCTTTCTAACATTGACTACTGTCATTGTACCATGGTTCTACTGCATTTCTTAATTTGTTCGTTTCCAAGGTTGTGAATATTGTGTATGTTGGTCCCTTAGTTCACCTTCTTTCCTGCCGCCCCGACCTTGGCCTTTTTGGTGCCGCGAACCTTCTTCATCCTGTTCTTGCGCTCCTTTTTCTGCTTGGCTGAAGTCTTGGTTGGCCTCTCTGCCACTCCCTGCCTGTATAGCCGGAACTTGGGCTCAAACTTCTTGGCAGAGTCCATGGTGTCATAGATGAGGGCAAACCCTGTGCTCTTTCCCCCACCAAAGTTGGTCTTGAAGCCGTAGGCAAAGACACGGTCAGGGGTGCACTTGTACATCTTGGCCAGCTTCTCCCTGATGTCGGTCTTGGGGACGGAGGCCCTGTTGGGGTGCAGCACATCCACAACCATCTGGCGACGGCTCAGGAGGCGGTTCGTCATGAACTTGCGCGTGCGCACTGTTACCGTGCCCTCGGACTGCAAAGATAATTGTTCAAAGTTCAAAAATGACACAAACTCTAATAACCTCGGAAAATTGTACTATAGATCTTATACCCCACAAGAGCCAAGTATGGCCATTTATCGGCAAAATGGTCAGGAAAGGATTTAATATAATCGATAATGTGGTGCCGTCACAGCTGCTAAACTAACAACTTGGTACATGGTACAACTTACGCACAGTTGTGCAAAAAGCCCAGAGCTTTCACACCAATACTTTTCCAGCACAAACTGGTCAAAGAAAAAACATACATAGTAATGTAGAATTCTGCAAAAGTGGTGAAAATCACTCACCATCCTTTTTGTTTTGATGACCGCTTGGAAAAGGAAAGAAAAGAGCGAGAGTTAGCTGAAGGTCGGGTGGAGCCATGGCGAAACCGGGCCCCGGTCTCAAACCGGATCATCCCGTCCAATTTGGCACATTCACGGTCGTGCTAAAACATGCACCGGAAACTGAGCGAAAACTATGTTCCAGGCGGCCAAGATTCCCCCCTCTTGGGAGTCCACCCCACTTCGCCATGAGGCAGCGCTTTCACCTCCCCCCCCCTCGGTCCAGCCCAGTGAGTGGAGAATCCGAGATGGCGTCAGCGGTGACGACGTCCGCGTCGCCGCCGCCGCCACCGAAAAGGGCCAGGCTGCGGGACGGGGAGGCGGAGGGGGACGAGGGGGCGCACGGTGAGTCCGGGGGCAGGGCGGGGCGGGACCAGGGAGGGCAGTCGGGGTGCGAGAGCGCCGGATTCCGGGGCGAAATCTGACCTTTTTTCCTCCCTTGGCGGGGTTCGCCCCTTTTCCAAGATGGCGTCTTTCTCCTTTCCCCTAGTCGGCAGCTGCAGCCTGCAATGGAAGGGAGGAGACAGGCAGCCGAGGGAAAGGGTGGGTGGGCAGAGAAGTTCAAAGCGGGTGGCGGGAAAGGTTACGTCGTCTGAGCACCGGATGCGGTCCGGATGGAATTTCCATTTCCCCATTTTGTCGAATCGGAACATGAAGATGACGTCCAGTTTCACTTTAAAACGCCCTCGTTCATGTTGTAGCTGACGCATTTGCTGTTGCGTCTGACGCAACTCGGTTTCGCGTAAAATGCGTCGCTTTGAAATTTGAAAGGAAAGGGTTTGTCAGGAATGGAGAAAATAGGGTAAAAAAAATAGAGAAAGCTGCGACTAACAAGAAGAGTTTCCCTCCTCTCCCTGCAGGAGAAGTCCGTAGTAGCTCCACCTCTCACATCTCTTCCAACGGGTGCGCCAGCAACTCCAGCAGCAGCAGCAACAGCAACGGCAGCACCAACCTCTCCTCCTCCTCCTCCTATCTCGCCCTCTCGATTGAGGCTTCCGGCGGCCTCGACTCTGGGTTCTCTGACGGGACCGCCGGAGGACTCTCCGACGGGGAGAACGAGGCAGCCAAGACCAAGGCGACGGAGCAGCAGCCAGTGCAACAGCAGCAGCAACAGGAGCAACAAAGCTATGTCGTTGATGACCAAGTGCCTTCCTCTTCCTCCTCCTTCAATCTGGATCCCAACCCCGTCCTGTCTTCCACCACTGCCAACGATAACCAATGCCCCAGTCAGAATCCGCCTCCTCCGGGGGAAAGCAACCCGGGGAAGGCGGACGACGACGACAAGACGTCGGAGCTCTCCGGGGTCTCCGATCTCTCCGGGACCGAGTGGAAGTCCGGGGTGGCCGGGCCATTCTCTTGGATCCAGCGGCAGATGTCCCGCGGGGTAGACCCTAGGGAGCTCCTGAAGGGGATGATCACGGCGGACTCGGAGATCCCCGAGGACCTGGACCCACTGACTCTCTGGAAGATCATCCTCAACATCCTGTCTGAGCCTCCGAAGCGGGACAAGCTGGATCACGTCAACACCCTCGAGGACGTGGTCCGGCTTATCCGGAGCTCCCGGAACGTCATGGTCCTGACCGGGGCCGGCGTTTCCGTGTCCTGCGGCATCCCCGACTTTCGCTCCCGGGACGGCGTCTACGCTCGCCTGGCCGTCGACTTCCCGGACTTGCCGGACCCGCAGGCAATGTTCGACATCAACTACTTCAAGAAGGACCCAAGGCCTTTCTTCAAGTTCGCCCGCGAGATCTACCCGGGCCAGTTTGCGCCCTCGCCCTGCCACAGGTTTATCAGGTCGCTGGAGAGGCACGGGAAGCTGCTCAGGAACTACACGCAGAACATCGACACCCTGGAGCAAGTGGTGGGCATCGAGAAGGTGGTCCAGTGCCACGGCTCCTTCGCCACCGCGTCGTGTATGAAGTGCAAGCACCGAGTGAGCGCGCACTACATTAAACACGACATCTTTAACCAGGTGGGTGGGTCACTTTACAGCATCAGCTTAAGAGAAATCGGAAAAGCGGAGCTAATCTCCCACTTTCCCCCCTTTCCAGAGGATACCCTTCTGTCCCGCTTGTCCGCCGGCACCTCCAGAACTTGCCAGGAAGATCCAGGAGCTGAACGACACCTTACTCACCAGGACCGACGACCAGGAGAGGGCATCCAGGTCAGCCTCTCCCAAGCAGCAGCACCAGCAGCCTCTACCGCTGCCTCCATCCTCGGAGGCCGCCTCGGACGACCTGTCGACGCTATTTCCGCCCTTCCTCCATAGCTCGGTAGATTCTGAAAAAGAACATCTGGGGGGCCAAGAGGAGGAGGAGGAGAAGAAGCAAGAGGAGGCTGAGCTGAATCCGTCCCTGTTCACCTCCGAGGGCGCCCCCGGCATCATGAAGCCCGACATCGTCTTCTTCGGGGAGGGGCTGGGCGACCAGTTCCACAAGTCGGTAGCCAGGGACAAGGAGCAGGTGGACCTCCTCGTCATGATCGGGTCCAGCCTGAAGGTCCGTCCCGTCGCCCTTATCCCGTCTTCTATTCCGCAGACGGTGCCGCAGGTGAGAAAGGATTGCCGAGACGCACCTAAAGATCCGCATGTGCAATGTGACACTTGACCGAGAGTTCTTCTTCCCGAACTACCATAGGTGCTGATCAACCGCGAGCCCCTCCCTCACCTGACCCCGGACGTCGAGTTGCTGGGCAACTGCGACGACGTCATCAATCAGCTGTGCCAGCTGCTGGGAGAGGGCTGGGAGGAGCCGGTGCACGCCGAGCAGCTGAGGCAGGCCGAGCAGCTGGCCTTCCCTTCCGCTCCCTCAGCTGCGCCAGCTGATGACTTAGCCAGGAAGGAAGGAGAGGCTGCGCCTGTCGCGGCCGTGGCGACGAAGGCCGCGGAGGCATCTTCGCCCGTCCAGAACGTAGCCGGCGAGGAACCGTCATCAGCTGGTGCGCCAGCTGAGGCAGAGGGGGAGGATTCCTCCTCTTCCTCTCTGCCGTCGCTGGCGGGGCTGTGGCAACCCAAGAGAAAGATCAGCTGGTCCGCCAGGCTGGTGCCGGGGACGTTCCTCTTCAAGCCGCCGAACAGGTACGTCTTCCCCGGGGCCGAGGTCTTCTCGGAGTCGGAAGATGAGGAGGAGAGCAATTCGTCGTCGTCTTCCTCCTCCTCCTCCTCCAACGGAAGCGTGAAGGGAGACGCCGTTCCTGTAGACCCACCGGAAGAGAACGAGACCGAGGAAGGAGGCCTGCCTCACCAAGAAGAGCTCCTCCGTCAGGTGGACAATCCAGAGAGCCCTGGCGGTTTCTGCTGGGAGCAGGAGTGACGAAAGGATTTTTGTTGTTGTTGTTTCCTGGCTTAGCTCAAATTTTCTTTTTTTTGTATGAATTAGTTTCTTCTAGTGGTTGGTCTCTGTGAGATCGTCTTCTCAAAAAGCTGAAAGGTTCAGGTTATGGAACAGAGAATTCTAAAAGACTTCTTATACCCCCCACCCTCCAAAAATATTTACAATTTTTCTACAGAAAAGAAAAAACAAGTATTGTTTTCACCCCTCACACGTTTAGACTGTGTGTCTAAACGAGGTCATTACTCTTCCTAGGATATAATATACCATTTACGCAGCGAGTACAAATCCATACATGCAAGACTTATCTTTAATACTGTGGGAAAAAAATAAAAACCAGTGCTTACCCTAATATGTACCCAAAAACAGACAGAAAAAAGTGATAAAAAATATGTTTTTAGATCCAAGATATCAAAGAAGCGCGCAAAAACGGATAATAAAACCGATTCGGCCAAAGGAAAAGAATCGTTTTGTTCATTTATACTGCAACTACTGTACACGTCCGAATTAAATGCCATTTTATTGAGACTGAAAAAAAAGTAAAGAAACAAAAAATTAAACCGGACCATTTGAGCATTTTAGTTAAAACAAAAAAAGCATTGAAAGCTGCTCAATCGTAAAACATGTGATCTTGCCTCTTCTGCCAAATTCGTACTTTACAGGATACGTGACTATTGTGTCGAGAAATGCTCTTTTTGCATCATCAGAGAACGAAGGGGAAGATGGCCCTCCTCTTCTTTGGGTAGTTGGGGAACTCCTTCTTGTAATTCCTGTGCTTGCCCAGGGCCCACACCGTCATCTGGTAGCCCCCAGCAATAGTGAACAGACCGGCTGCAAGATAGGTGAGCATTACATTATGTGGATGCGGATTTCCCACATTTTCAAC
>JAAUYM010112864.1_pt1 | contig 20515 bp, 34 predicted proteins | sample 7278001 | NCBI WGS metagenome assembly JAAUYM01 (sample SAMN14350224, study PRJNA611818) | marine sediment metagenome | isolation source: surface marine sediment (1.8m) | place: French Polynesia: Moorea | collected 2018-08
ACGACGAGCCACACTGGGAGGCCGAAGGCCTCCCAGTGTGGCGAGTCGTAATTTGGTCTTTGGCCATTGCGAAATTTTACCCAGCAAGGCGGGTAGCTTTAGGCTAGTACTATATATATATCTAACGTGAAGCTCCAAGGTAGAATGGACGAACTGAGGATGCCGGCTGTATGCTTCAACTGAGGAAGGATAGAGAAACAACTGAACCGTGCTGGGATCTGTGGCAACGACAAGACTAGGTACGACAACGGCGATCCTTGACCTTCAGTGGCGCCGTGGAAGTTGTGCGTCTTCCACCTGGTCAGGGGCTTCTTCAGGATCTCCTGCACCGCCTCTTCCAGGGCAGCCTCTTCCTCCTCCTCGTCATCCCCAGCGGAAGGAGCGTCCTCGTCCGCCGCCTCGGGAGGATCGACCTCGTAGTCGACACCGCCATCGTCGACACTGCCGCCGCCATAGTTAGTAAAACCTCCACTGCCTCCGAGGCTCTGCTGGGGCACCTGGAACTGGTAGGGCGGGCCCACCATGGCAGGGGGCTGCGGGGCTGCGTGGTGGTGGTTGTGGATGACCACGGGGGGAGGGGCGGCGCCGCCGCCGGGAGGAGGGTACAAGTTGGGGTAGCCGTAGCTGTACGGCTGCCGATTAGGAGCAAGAGGAGGAGGAGGAGGACGAGGGGGAGGGGGAGGATTGTTCCTGAAATCGACCTGTCTGCGAACAACTTTTGGACCTTGCTGTTGCTGCTGCTGCTGCTGTTGCTGCTGTTTCTTGTCCTTGGTGGGGATGAGTTCGTCGACGTCGAGGTGGTGCCCGTTGTCGAAGGAGGAGGCCTTCGGGTTCTCCTGGCCCAGTCGGTCAATCGGCACGTCGGAGTCGGTAGGGAAGAGCTCGCTCAGCTTCTGGGCCTCCTCGTCGAAGCAGATCTTCATCCCGTTATCCTCCTCCGGGCTGTAGTACATCAGGTACAGGTTGCACATCTCGTCTCCGGCAGTCGCGCCTTGAAGAAAGGAAGGGAAAGTGAGCATGGTTTCGTCAGCAACTCGGCCGACAACAACTCACCTATCCTGGTGACCTTGTCCTCTCCCCTGGTGTCGTAGGTGCACCTGCCGGCCAGGTAGTCGCCCGGGGACACGTGCACAAAGTGGGACATCGGGTAGAACGTCTGCGGCTTCTGCGGGTCTCCGCGGGCGATTTCCTGGTTGTGTTGTTGGAAGTACCATGTGTCAAAAAGCATGTTCTCTTTCACCAGATTTCTCCAAGTTGTCAACTTGCCTCAAACGTGTTGTCCTGGACCTTGTATCCGGTGATCACCGAGCCCAGCTTGTGGGCATGGGTTCTAAAGTAGAACATGATTGTCAACGACCATAAAACATGAAGAAACCTTATGACAAAAAAAAATCATTGCACCTAAACGCGAACAAGGTGATGTCGTCGTTGACCTTGCAGTTCATGTCCCCGTGCACTGCTTCCACCCGCGGGGGGATCCTCAGGAAGGAGCGGGCGAGAAGGAAGATGCCTGCGAAGTTGTCGGGTCTGGAAAAAAAAGAACGCGAAAAAGTGGTTCACTGCATGGATAAGTGGACCAAAATTAAGAGGTGTCTTTATAGTATGTCTCCTAGTCACATCGATAGGGAAATTTAACGCTTAAGTGGACCAGTTTGCCAGGTCCCAAAGCAATCTCATCATTGTTATAACATTAAAACACTTTAAAAATGTTTCTTAAACAATCCAGCCTCTCTCACTTTTCCTCCGTGAATGTGATGGCCAGCCCGGAGTTGTCCTTCTCCTCCAGCGGGTGTGCGTAGTGGACCTGCATGACGAGGTGTCCGTCCAGCTCCGGGTCCAGCCTGACCCCGACCCTGGGCGGCAGCTGCGTCCCGGGTGCGTCCTTGGCCCAGGCGAACACGATGCCGCTGGCGCCGAGACACGTCGAGTGGTGCATGCAGTTCCTGAAATTGAGAAGGTCACACATGGGCGAGAGCTCAGGAGAAGGATTCAGACCAGGGAGGGGAAAAAAAATGGATAAAGTGTTTTTCTCCTGGAGGATGACGTACCAGGTTTCGCCTTCTGGTTTCACGGGTTTGGAGCACTTCTCCAGGATGATGTGGTGCGCCTTCACCGCCCTCGCGCGAGCGTCGAACCCTTTTCAATTGAAATTAAGTCATGGGTAAAAAAAACCACTTCAAATATTGTGTATCACACTAAAAGAGGATACTAGCCAAGAATATGGGCCTCTCCTTCCCTCTCCCCACCACAACCCCCCTTTCTCACCTGTGATGTAGACCCTCTTTCCCCTGGTCATCTTCTTGACCTCGAAGGAGGTGCAGAAGTAGTCGTCGTCCCTGGTGGGCGTGGCCCCGGGCATCCGGATCTCCACCGTCGTGGGCCCGGCCCCGGGCCCGCCCGTGCCGCCCCCGACGGTGGCGCTGCCGTCGTGCGCTGGCGCGTCGAGGTCACCCTTGCGCCGGTTGCCGGTGGAGTCGGAGTCGCCGCCGTCGCCGTGGTGGCGGGTCTCCTGAAACATGGCCATCTGGTCCAGGTCGCCCTTGTTGATCTATTAGAAAAAATGGATTTAAAAAAATTCTGTGATTTTTTTTTACAATATGTTAAAGACACCAAGGAGGTGGCGGTAAATAATACTATCTTTTTCCAGAAAAAAGTATTTTTGGCACTTTTTTTATACAGAACAGGATGAGCTTTTCTTCTGGATTGACGGTACATAGTACTTACTATTTAATAAATGTGCTACATAGTGTAGTACCTTGTGCTTGGCCATCTCCTCCAGTATTGGATTGGGCGGGAGCGCCTTGTCCGAGTCCTCCGGGAGTCCCTTGGAGATGGCCTGAGTGGTCTCGTCCATGCAGTTCCTGGCCACCTCTGAGGCCTTCCCCGCGTCGGTGTAGTACATCAGGTACAGGTTGCACATCTCGTCACCGCCGGTAGAGCCTGACAAAAGTTTAAGTGAAAAAAAAACAAATAAAACAGGAGATTATTATTAAAAAGTATTATTGCGTGACAATTTTAAGAGGAACAACAGACAGAGTACGTATATTAAAAAAAAATAATCTCACCAATGTTTGTGTACTTGTCGGTTCCGGTTGAGTTGTAGGTGCACCTGGCCACCAGGAAGTCGCCCGGGTTCACCGTCACGTTCTTCTCGATCGGGTAGAAGGCCTGGGGCCACTGCGGATTGCCCTTGGCGATCTCGGTGTACTCCCTAGAGGGAAGAGAAAGAGGTTCATCTTTCCTACCCAACCAATGTTGCAAGTGTGCATTTAGTAATGGGTTGTCCTAACGCCAGAGTAGGTGCTAAAATAGTGATCAACCAGATCGTGTAGTAGGCGTACTGTGTTCCCGTTGAGACAAGATCGATCGCAAAAAACGTTTCTCCTTTCATCCAGACCACAATGGCGTCTCCCGAGTGCGAGGAGATCCAGCTGTACAAGTGCACGGAGCTGAACCGCTTCCACAAGGCCTGCCTCACCTGGGACATCAAGGACTTCGAGAAGCAAGTGGAGTTGAGCAAGAAGGCCGGAAGGGGCGAGATCGTCTCGCCAACCTTCACCGTGACCAGGCCGGCAGAAAGGCCAGCGGAGTTCCGGCTCTTTGTCGGGTTCAGCTCAGTTGACAGTGCGATCGGAGTGTTCCTGCGACTGGTCAGCGACTCTCCCACGACGGTGCGGTTCTCCATGCGCACCAACAAGGGGTTCAAGTCGGACACAGTCACCAAGGAGTTGAAAGTCGGCGAGAGCTCCAGGCTTCAATGTCTTTTTTCAGGCCAGACGTATTACCAACGGTAAGGAAACCTTAAAACTCTGTCCTGACATTATTGCGAGGCTGCAGCGACTCCACTCGTACTACAACTAAGTAGGACCACCTCCCACCGCGAGAAAGCGCTCACCGTCGTCTGCCACCTGGAAGTCCTGTGCGCCAACTCCACCTCGGCGCCCAGGGTCCCGAAGGAGGAGCACCTCACCTCAGTCCAGCAGCTCTACCACAGGAGCCTCGAGGAGGGAGACGTGACCGTCGTCTGCTCCTCTGAGTCCGAGGAAGGCGGGAAGACAGAGGAGAAGTTCAAGTGCGACAAGCTGGTGCTGACGCGTCGCTCAGATGTCTTCAAAGCCATGTTTGCACACGAGGTATGAGACCATAAACGGTCTCTTCAGAGAGGGTAGTTCTTACATACACCCCATAGATACCAATTGTAATTAATCGATGTGCTATGTAGCGTAGCTTAAGAAAAAAAACATGCAGGACACTTCTGAGAGCGAGATAAACACGATTCGCATCGAGGACATCTCTCCGGAGACCATGGCAAACTTCCTCGAGTTCCTCTACCTGGACGACTGCGAGGTGCTCAGGACGGGAACCGACGTGGGCGCCCTGGAGGAGCTGTTGGGGGCCGGGGACAAGTACGACGTCGCCGCGCTCAAGTACCAGTGCGGGCGCCGCCTCTCTCAGCTGGTGGACATCGAGGAGATGATCAACATCGTGGAGATGATCAACATCGCCGAGCGGTACGGCGCCGAGTACCTCCTGGAGTTCTGCGTCCGGGGCGTGGCCAACAACTTCGAGAAGGCCATGGCGGCCAAGGAGTGGTGGGAGGAGGTCGAGCTTTCCACCGTCAACAGGGTGCTCAAGGCCAAGAAGTCCCTCGGGTGAGAAGCAACTCGGGGAGGGGGGGCTGCCAGACCCAAATGGGTGGTTTTTTTTTCCTGCCAACTTCACTTTGCACCATTTTTTCCAGTGTCTGTTAAACTTAAATATGTAGTACATTTCTTTGGTCAATTACCTATTTTGTCATGTTAGAAGGCGAAGTGAGTAATTAATAAGTATGCAATTCTCTTTCTGAGTTCTTTTTGAGTGCCTATACAATTAGTACTTTTCCTCTTGTTAAACCTTGAATAAATCCTTTGCTGAGTGCGTAAGTTCGCTTACTTTGTCTTGGTGTCGAACTTGTATCCGCTGATGACGACGCCCAGCGCGTGCGCGTGGGTGCGGAAGGCGAACGGGTGGATGGAGTTTCTGCCTCCAAACTGAAAAAAAGAACAATTTTTTTTTTGGTCCTCTGAAGCCGTTGTTCCGCTCTTTAGCAAAACTAGGTATTATCATCATTATCTTCGTCATTTTTAAAAGCATCCTCCCTCCCCTCACCATGCAGTTGACGTCCCCGTGTATGACGGGCTTTCCCGGCGGGATGGGCAGGTACGTGCGGAGCATGAGGTAGATGCCGGCGGAGTAGCGGGTGCTGGGGAACGTTAAAACGGGCTTGGTGAATTTTTTTTTTGGCAAATCGTCATCGATCTCAATCTCACCTCTCCGTCTGGTAGCTAAGCTGAAGGCCAGTGTGATCCTCCTCTTGCAGGGGATGCACGTAATGCACCTGGGGAGAGAGAGAGAGGAGAGCGACGAAAAATAGGTACTGTACTAGTACATATGGATCAAAGGTGGACTCGCCATATGTCGTCCCCCCCCCCTCACCTGCAGCACCAGGTACTTGATCTGCTTCGGATCCAGCTGAAAGCTGACCTTGTCCGGCATGGCCTTGGGCTGCGCGTTCTTGGCCCACGCGAAGAAGATCCGCTGGTCGCCGCGGCACATCTGGAAAAAAGGAAGGACAAAAAAAAATTGAGTTTACGCTGCATTCCGCGACATTTTAAATTCCCAACCAATTACCGTGGTAATTAGTGATGGGGTTGAAATTTGGGTTGCTCTAGGTTGCTTGCTTTAAGGGTTCTTTTTCTTACTACAGTAGTCCACGGTTAATAGTGCAATGGTGGGCCAGGGGAAAATTGCACAATAAAGCGAGGAGATTTATGAAGTAAGATCTCGAAATGGGACTCAAAAATATTGCACAATTAAGCGAGTTGCACTATTAACCGTGGCACTATTAAGCGTGGAGCACTGTACTGTATATTATCACCTGCTCTGGCGTTAGGACAACCCAGCACTAAATGCATACCCACGCTAGCGTGAATTTAATGGTGGGTTGCTCTAAGGTTTTTTTTCACTACCGGTATTCTAACACCTGCTCTGGCGTTCCTAACGCCATATACATAAGTGATGCCAAAACAGAGCAACCCAAATTTCGACCCTATCGCTAACTAAATATTGGTCGGGCACTAGCAATATTGGTTGGGAAGTTACAACTTACCCCGTGGTGCTGGCAGTCGAAGATCTGGTCCTTCCTGATGGGATTCTTGCACCCGTAGAGGAGCATGTGGTGGGCGCGGGAGGCCTCGGCGTCCACGGCCCGGAAGGCCGTGACGAAGATGGGCTCGGACGAGTTGGAGAGCGACTCCAGCTCGAAGGCCCGGCACAGGTAGTTGTCGTTCTTGGTGGGCAGCGCGCCCGGCATGCGGATCACCAGTTTGCGGCCGGACAAAGTGGGGGCGTCTGCAATTTTGAGGAGATTTAATTCATGAAATCATGCGTTTGGTGTACTATAATCAATTAGAGAAACGATTCTGTCTTCTCTTTTGCTAAAACTCCACAAAGTCCATAGTTGAAAAGTTGAAAAGCCTTTATTACATCCACTTTATCAACCCAAGGAGGAGGCATGAATAAGGAGATTCTCTCTTTTTGCATAAAGGGGAGTGAAGCATATTTACACTTTTTGGTCAACGAATTTGGGAAGTGGAGCCCGAAAAAAAAAATTAATTTCCCCCTCCCCCCTCACCTGGTTCTCCCCTCCGACTGACGGAATGGGCCCACGCCGCCCCCACGGACGACAGGGCGAGGAGGAGGAGGAGGAGGTCCAACAGGAGCAAGAGCGGCCGGACAACCAACATTTCTGTCTCTTTTCTTCTCGCAAAAGAAAAAAAAGAGATGTCAAATCACTCCATTGTCAGTCCACAATCTTACTAGTTCACTCCCACTTGTTTTTGTCCACCATACCTCCTACGAAGTACACAGTGGTAAGCAGCGTGTGCCCTTGAACGACGGCAACAGCAACAGTGAGGCTCCACTACCACAACCAGTTCTCCACTTCTGTCCGTAACATCCTTTTTCTTTCTTTCTTTCTTCTCTTCCTTTTGGATGCCACCGGCTGCTGCTGCCGCCCTTAAAGATAATGATGCTTTGGCATTTGCAGATTGGAGCTGCTTTTGGCTGCTCTGGTGCCCTTTTTGTCCCCCTTATAACAACAACCAAAAGATGCAGAAGAGCAGAAATAGCACTGGTGTTGATGATCTCTGTTACTTTTTTTCTCCCTTTTTTTGCCACCAAGACAGAAGGTGAAATCTCTTGTCAAGTCATCGTCTGGATAGCACACACACACACACACACGCCACACTTTTCACCGCCAGCGTATGACAACAGGTAGCTAGCTGCACTGCTGGCTGAAATTCGGGGTCCCGTTTCCCCCCCCTTCTCTCTCTCTCTCTTTTCTCCGTCACGTTCGACTAAGTCTCAGGGATTTCCTTTTTCGTTGATTATTTGCTCGTGAGCACGGTTTTTTAAAAAGGGAAGGGAGAGGGAATGGAGGTCTTGTGACATGAAGGGAAAAAAAGACGTATTCCCTTTCCTCCCTCAATTTTCCTCCTCCCCCAACCCCCCTAGTACATACTACTACATACACTGCCAGCTGGTTGCAAACGCATGCAAGAAGAAGAAGAGGGAGGAAGGGAAAGAAAGGAGGAGGAGGAAGAGGAAGAGAAGGAGAGCTCTGGGTGTTCTGGGTGTGCGGTGTGCAGAGGAGGAGGAGGAGGAGGAGGAGGAGGAGGACTTGAAGAGGGCATCACACCGTCAGTGGAAGGGGGAAGGAAAAGGAAGGCAAGGCAACACCCCATCCCACCCCACCCGGCCACGGCGAAGGATCCTTTCTCAGCGGGCGTGACCAGCTGCGCTGCTAGAGAAAGGATCCAAACATCATCCCAAAAAGGATCCTGCCACTACTAAAAGTTTTGATAGGAGAAAGCAGTCCAAGAAGCCATTTTTTTTGCCTTGCTTAGCATCTGTGTAGAATGAGAGGTTGAAGGCGATTTTTATTGTTGGTACATGTAGACACGTCATCTGAGGAAAACTATTTCCTCCCGACTTTTCTGAAGAACAGCAGGAGGAAGGGGGGGGAGGGAGAGAGAAATAAAATAAAGTGCTTTGCTGGTGCACGTGGGAGAAGTCGATATGGACGAGTCTTCTCAATCTTCCTTAGAATGTGATTTTTTTTTCCCCTCATACGAGTTTGAAGCAACAGAAGAGGGAGCTGAAAAAGAGCTACACAAGGTTTATTTAAAAAAAAACTTTTTTTTTAAAGCGTACTAGGTATGTGCGGTTTGAACAAGTGTTTCTCGACTTCCGACGAATTTGCGACAGAAGAGCACAGTGATAAAATTGCTGCTAGGCAAACAGACACTTCAGCTCGCAATTGTCCCTTGCGACAGACAGACCAGTACAAAAAAATGTACTACTACAAAGCTCTTTAGCACTAAAATCTGAAGTTGTGACAATTCCTGGGTGAAGCTAGTAGTGTACCGTATTATCATCATCAAAATGTTGTGGTTTTTTCTTAATTTTCCGTTCCCCACTGCCGAGACACTTGCTTTCCCAATCTCTATTGTTTTTTTTTTTTTAATGTTGAATGGTATAAGGATGCAGCTAGGGTATCTGATTAATTGGCAACGATACCAGAGTTTGTCTGTCTGTCTGTTGCAAAGTTGCAGGCCAAATCATTGGACTAATCCTTCCCAAAATTTGCCTGGGCCGCTCTTTTTCAAAGAGGTCGGACGTAGGGGGTAATTATTATTATTACGAGTATTATTTGCAACCAGTGAACCTAATATGTTTTAAGAAAAAAAAATAAATTTCCTTTTGAATGTGCTTGTCCTTGTTGACCTCATTGGCTTTGGTTGTTGTTGATCTTGTTGTTGATCTTGTTTATGGTGATGCTGTGCTGGCGTTGCTGCTGCTCTTGGCCAACAGCAGCAGCAACGCTAACGGCATCCGTAACGATGCCAACTACGGCGACAGCTGCGAAGCCATCGACGTCAGGGTGCCCATCCAGTGTCTGGTGGAGGAACACACCAGATGATACCTTGTCATAACTGTACTTGTTTTATTTAGTTATTTATTTATCAGGCTGACACTGTTCAAGGGCCTGGAGAGCGACCTTGCCGGCTTCTACAACAACCCCATGCCATCATCCGCCCTAACGGAGGGAGGCCACACGGCGGCCTCGGAGGAGAATGACAATGACAGGAAGGAGCTGCAGGTGCTCTACGTGTACCAGGGAGGGGGCCAGGCACAGGGCCCTGGCGGGGGACGCAGAAGCGCTCAGGATCCCCAGGAACGGGCACAGGATGACGATGGTGTCGATGACGACACCATGAAACTTAAAAAAAATTCCTCCTTCAACAATTGTGATCTGATCAGTGTTGCCATAGATTCTCTTTTACTTTTGCTCAGCAGTAGACGTGAAGGAATATTTTATTCTCTTTGAAGTTATCCCAGCCAAGTGCAAAAAAAAAAGACATTCATTCATCCAAAAGTTTGACCAAGTCCAAGGTTTTATGGGAAATCCCTCGTGCGTACGAGGTTTGTAGACGTAAAAGTGCCATCTTCCCTGACTTGATGCGCAGAAAGAAGGCACCACAACAACAATGTAGCAGTGAAGCAGCAGCAGGACACTTGACGTTGACGCTGACGGGAAAAGATACAGAGAGAGAGAGAGAGAGGGTCGGACAGGCTCATGTTCCCGACCCTGGTGCGCCGCGCCGGCGCCGGCGCAGGCGCCGCCAGCGCCACCGTCCGCGCCGTTAGAAGGAAGGGCCCCATCAGGCCCACCAGGGCGGCGCTCACATTGGTGAGAGACTGGGTTGTCAGTTTAAGACAAAGTTGTAGAAAACGTTAAGTCCCAAGTGTGCCTTGGGTGTGTAACTCGAATTTTTTTTCCTTCTTCTTTGCAGACTCCCTCGGCGGTGAACAAGGTGAAGGAGCTAGTGGCAAAGAAGGAGGATTGTGTGAGTTCCAGGCAGTTTTAAGAAGCCCTCTATTTGTTGGTCACGAGTCCCCCCGTCCCTGTACTTTGTACAGATTGGCTTGAAGATCGGCGTCCGCCAGCGCGGCTGCAATGGCCTCAGCTACACCCTCGACTTCTGCTACGAGAAGGCAAAGTTCGACGAGGAGGCAAGAAAAAAAAAGAAAAACATCCCTTTAACTTCCCATAAATTAAAAACTTATAAAAAAAGATTACTTTGATTTCCCTTAAATTACAAAATTGCGGAAAAAAGATTACGTTGATTTCCCATAAATTAAAAAGTTGTGAAAGAAAAAGATTACTTTGATTTCCCATAAATTAAAAAGTTGTGAAAAAAAAAGAATACTTTCTTTTCCCATAAATTAAAAAGTTGCGAAAAAAAGATCACTTTGATTTCCCATAAATTAAAAAGTTGTGAAAAAAGATTACGCTGCTTTCCTATAAATTTAAAGCATATTTTTTATTTCAGGTGAAACAAGATGGCGCGGTCGTCCTGGTAGACAAGAAGGCGCAGCTCACCTTGCTGGGGACGGAGATGGATTACCAGGTGCAGGAATACCTATCACAGTGCTTGTTGTTCACGCTATTTTACATAATCAAACAACACCAAAAAGACCTCCCGTTTAGTTCCGTTGACATCTCCTCTCCTACTTAGGAGAGTCGCCTGGCTTCAGAGTTCGTCTTCAACAACCCCAACATCACCGGCACCTGCGGCTGCGGCGAGAGCTTCTCCGTGTAGTAGGTCGCCAACGTCATCATCGACTTCTATCGTCACCCGACGAGATACATTCAGAATAAATACGGCAGTAAAGAGATGATTTTGCTTTTTTTAGGGTTTTTATTAGTTTTGACATGAGTTTGAGAAGTTTTATTATTGGCTGTTCTTTGTTAAACTCTCAAGCCTGCTCTCAGATTTTGTCTGGGAGAGTCCCTAACCCCCTTCTCGCCATGGAGATTTGGGAAAAGCAGTTGGATTTCTCCTTCCAAAGCCACCACATAGAGGAGGTGGTGGCGCTCAATTGTCCCGATTTTTGTAAAGTATACGCATGTTATCCCGACATTTTTTCCCCACATTTTCCCCCACTGTGTCTATTAGCCCGATTTTTACAATGTTTCATTTAGACCGATTTGTACCAAGTTTCATTTAGACCGATTTTTTTTTTCAGTTTAACTTAGAGCTTCCAACCTCAAGTTGGCCATGATGGGCGTGAGGTCGGGCTCCAGCCTCTTCTCCTCGCTCCTGTCCTAGTAGCTGGGCACCTTCGCCGTGCTGTAGATGTCGCTGGACGGCTTGTCGTACCTGCAGCAACATGATGGAAGGAAAAAGATAGGACTAACTTTAGCAAGTGGTACGTGACATGACAGTACTACACAGCTCAATTTCGTCTAATTTTCCTTCCACATTATATTCAATTACAGTGTACTGCTATCGGAATGTACGCAGTCCCTAAAATTAATTGCTGTTTAACTAGCTATTAACAAAACCGTCGGTAGTCTGACATGTAGGGAGAAGGAAAGGGGAAAAAACGACGAACCATGGCACCCCCAACCTCCCTCCCCACAGGTATGACTTCCAAATGAGGAAATGGGGGAGAAAAGGGGAAAGGAGGAAGGAAAATACAAGGAGAAATAAGGGAAAAAGCGCGCAGGAGCAAAAAAAAGAAGACATAGCTGGGTTCTGTTTTGTCTCGTGACAATATTGTGAAAGATTTGCCACGATGACGGAGGGCGCACTGAAGAGCACCCTGATCCATGTCTCTGAGACCATGTTTCCTGGTATCACCCAGACGTACCACCTGAGGAGCAAGGCCCCTGAGCTGAGGCTGGGACACGAGATCGTCTCCGACCTCCCGCTGCAGATGTGCCTCTTCTTCAATGCCTGCTACTTCCCCTTCTGGTTGGTGGCCACCGTCACCACCACCTACGTCAAGTACCAGTACCTCAACTACCTGTACAAGTTCATCCTGGTCACCGTGCTGGTGGCTGTCGTGCTCATTGAGATGGCTAGGCTCTATCTTGGCTACCTGGGAAATCTAACTGAAAAGGTGAGAGAGAAATGACTGTGCCATTTAAGGTAAATGGACTGTTGTGGACCATCTCACAGGTTCCCGAGCTGGCTGGCTTTTGGCTCCTGACCATTCTGCTGCAGTTCCCCCTGCAGAGCTTTCTCTTTCTGAATGAGGACCTAATCCTGCTCCCGCTGGAGCGGGCAATGAACGCTGTCATGGTACTCATGATCCTGGCCGAGCTGTGGGTGGGTTTTGTAGCCCTGAGGAAGATTACCCGCCACCAGGCCAAGAAGTTCCACCTCATGCAGATGAGGATGCGAGGAGGCAGCATTGGAAACACCAGTGGGAGCGGAGAACATTAAGTGAAGAAGAGACCAACCTAGCTTGTCACTTTTGAAAAAAGGGTTGCCAGGGTGCAATAAAAGTTTTTCATGCCTAGACAACATCTGTGCTCATTAGCATATGTAAGTTTACCTGCAATAAATAAAGCCTTTATGTCATAGAACGAAACGGGTTGTTGCTCCTGCTGACATCCAGACAAAAACACGGTATTTTTTCCTCTCCTGATTATACCGTAGTACTCAACCTTTTTTGCCTCAATACTCATCATCGTCAGCTTTTTTTTCATCTCAAATTGAAGTGTGCTCATAATAATTTGGGGGAGGAGTCTGACTTTCGTGTGTGTCTGTATGACGATCACATTCACATGGCAAGCGTCTCATTTCAATTGGAGGAAACCAGCCAAGGGGCGAAGGGAGGACAAGTACCTCTTGAAAAAAAAAATACTACCTATCGTACACGTCTTGAGCTCTAGCACTGAGCTCAAATTCATTTGCAGCTCATAGCCTGTTCATATATTTCTGGTCTGGATATACTTTGCTAGTCAGCAGCACCTGGCAGTCCTGAACGGTCACCCATCCATGTACTAACCGGGGCTTCATGTTGCTTAACTGCAGTGATCTAATGGGAACTGGTGTTTTAACTTTACCATCGTCGTTAGATCACTTTTTATTATTATTATAACGTACTGTACGGCATGTACGTATATACTAATTTCAGCACGCGTGCACATTAATTTCTACTAGTGTCGTCCCCCTCTGCTTCACCGGCACGTTGGCTCCAGAGAAGCCACCTTCCCAGGAGGGGCTGTGGTCGCTCCAGTTGCCATGGATGATGCCGTAGATGATGCCGCCCCTGCTGTAGGACAGCTCATGCCGTTCATCAGATCAAAAAGTTGCAGAAAAATTATATTTTGGAGAGGGGGCGAAGCAAGCTCAAGACGCAACGAGCCACGCTGGGAGGTCTGTGAGGCCAAAGGCCTTCCCAGTGTGGCGAGTCATCATTTGGTCTTCTGCCATTATCAAATCCTAACCAACAATGTGGGTAGCTTTAGGCTAGTCCACTACAAAGTTTAAAAAATGTTCCAGGTCCATAACAACGCAAAACAGTGCACTTTATCCGCAAGGCATGAAAGGGGTAAAAGCCCACTTTTATGGTTCATCAAGTGAGAAAGCTAAGAGATTTGTTTATTTTTCACACAAAACCACTTTCTGCCCAAGTGCACGGACGTTAGCAGAGAGTGGAAAAGAAGGGAGGAAGGGTTCGCAATTGGGATTTGGTCACCCAAGACACACTGCGAGTGCTCGTCCACAGACAATTTGCTCGTAATAGGTACAACAAATAGGTACAAAAAAATCATCTCGACTCGGGCTTGTGCTTTGGTGGTCTGAAACCCATTGGAGAAAACTTCTTTTCCTTCTTCTTTTTCTTCTTCTCCTTCCCCCCGCCTCCCTCTCTTGCTCCTGCTCCTGCTCCTGCTCCTGCTCCTGCTCCTGCTCCTGCTCCTGCTCCCCCACTTGCATTCGCACTCGCACTACTTGCACTTGGCACTGGTGTGTCTCCGCTGCCCGGCTGCTCCTCCCCGACGTAAGTCTTCCCCTTCTGGAAGCTGAGCCAAGAGTTGACCCTGCCCTGCCTCGACTCCTCCCAGTTCTTGTTGAACTCCTTCTCCATGCTTCTCCTCTCCTCCGCCGCCAGCTCTGCTTCCCTCTTCCTGGCCGCCTCCTCCGACAGCTTCTGCTCCAGGGTCCGCCGCTTCCTCTCCAGGTCGGCAAAAAGCTTCATGGTCAGCACCTTCACGGCCTGTTGGTACTTTGCGGGGTCGTCCTCCTCCACCACCGGCGCCTTCCCCTGACGTCGCAGCAACTTTCTCTTCTCCTCCATGTTCATCTTGGTGCGACCCTCGGCCTCCTCCACAATCTCGTAGCATTTCTTACGGGTCTCCTCGTCATCCAACACCTGCAGGACAGCAACGTCACATTTCTTAAAGGCTCTATTTATTATTATCATGATGATCATGATTATGATTACCTCATAAGCTTTTTTAACAGCGTCGAAAGCCGCCTGTGCTCTCTCTCTGTCGCCTGGGTTTTTGTCTGGATGCACCAAGATGGACAGCCTCCGATATTTCTTCCTCACATCCTCTATTGGGGTATCGGCCTCTATCAGCAGCACCTGCACAGGAACCATAGAAAAGTCAAAATGAGGAGGAAAACAGCAAGCAAGAAAGCAAGAAAGTTATCACAAAACGTACTTCGAACGGGTTGAGGTTCCTGTAGGTTGCTCCCGGTCGCAGGAGTCGGTCGATCTGCTGCTTCGGGGTCAGCACCGAGTCCTTCTTCTCAGTCTCCTTCAGGTCCTGGTAGAAGGAGTCGAAGGACACCTTGGAGGAGGAGGAGGGGCTGTCGTCGATGGAGCTCATGCTTGGGGCTGGGGTCGGTGGGACCGACTTGTTGTCAATGTCGGCGGTAAGGGCACAGCCAATCTAGCTGTTGTTCTTCTGCTACCGTGAGCTATCAGCTGTCAGCACAGGCTAGACAGACAGGCAGGAGGAGCAGCAACAACAAAAACAGAGTCCTACCTCTCAACCCAGAAGAGCTTTCCTTCCCCAACCAATATTGGTATCACTAGGGGCACACCATCGGTGACGACACTAGTGGTAGTTAGCGATTTGGGCTGCTCTGAGGTTTTCATATCACTTTATATGGCGTTAGGAAGGCCAGTGCAAGGGTTTAGAATACTAATAAAAAAAAACAGAGTAACCCATCACTAAATTCACGCTGGCGACATTGGTTGGGTCCCTTCTGTCTGGCTCCAGCATCTTCTCATTCCACGTTTTTTCTTTCCCGTCTGTCTTCGACTTCAAAAAAGAGTGCGCCACTTAAATGCGCGATTCCAAGTTTCGTGCTTTTATTACGTTTTTGTTTAACATGTTTGGGAAAAAAATCGACTTTTTAGCTGAAAAAGTTACAAGATGAAGAAAATTGCAAAGTTTTGCATCCACCAGAAGAACGCGAAAAAAACTCGCCTTTACCTTCCTGTTCACTCAGAAATCACTTTGAGGGTGGACTACTAACAGCTGCCACTACAGTACAATGATGCTTCCATTGTAGTGTTTTATGCTGGAGACATAATGGAACTAGATGCAGCTCTTCCCCCAGCCAGAGAATGACAATGTAAGTAGGAGTTTGTTCACCTTCACTAGCTCTGTTGGCGTATCACCAGGCAATTATGCACTGCAGAAAGCTACACATCATTCTGCCTTGAATTTTGTAACTGGGAAAGCATAAGAAAACGTTAAAAAAAACCCGAAATTTAAAGTATCAAGGTCCATTGCCCAGAATGGGCCTACTGGTGGCCAGGTCCCGTTGCCCTCATCCTCTTGGGCTCCGTCAGATAGAAGATATAATAAATATAAGATATTAAAAAAAAGACGCACACGTAAGCTTGACTGAAGTCTAGTCAGGATTTTTTGGGGGTCTTTTAGTCTAGTACATCACGGAAAGTGGTGGCTCTTGTCGGCCTGTCCTGCGGCTCTCATTTAGCGCTGGTCTAGGTGTTGTCCTTGCTGCACGTTCCTGAAGACGAAGGAGACGTCCCTTCCTCCTCCCCCCTGTTGAATGGCCTCTGTCAGACAGGCGTCGTCGGCGAACAGCTCGGGCCTGGGAGGGAGGTGCTCCCATCGGAGGAGGTCGCCCATCATCCCCCTGCTCCCGCCACCACGGCCGCCGCCGCCGCCGCCGCCGCCTCCTGCCTCGCCAGGTCGACCTCCTCCACCACCATCGCCTCCGAGCTGACACTCTCTGGCACTCTCCTCATGGACGAAAGTCCTCTTCTTCCTGTCTCCCTCGGCTCCACCATCTCCTCGTCCCCCCTCTTCCAGGCAGTCGCAGTCCAACAGGTCGTGCGTGTCGCACTCTGCGCAGCCGTTGAAGGAGAACAGGTCCCTCAGCTCCTCCCTGGTGAAATGGAACTGGTCTTGCTTGCTGCCCCTGCCTCCTCCCTTGTCAACAAGGCTGCCGCCCAAACCCTGTTTCGTTACCTTGAGAGAGAGGGGGAAAAAGTTGAATATTTTCTTGCAGGTACTGTACCTGCAAGGTTCAACTCACTTGTCTCTGAAAAATCTTCTCTTCGATGGTCCCAGCAGTACACAGTCGATAGACGTGAACTTGCCTCCTCTGGCCGTCTCTCCAGACTCTTGCCATGGCTGTGACAGAAATCAGTCCACAGTAAAATACTCTTTTCCTAGCTTTGGGACAGCAAACGCATTCTTACTCTCACCCTGCACGTCATTTGCTGGATTCCAATCCATGTCGTAGAGCAAAATTCTTGATGCTCCAATAAGGTTCAAACCTGTGCAGAAACATGCAAAGTGCAGGATGTGTAAGCACTCCACTTTTGAGGCAACCTCCTCACCTGTTCCTCCTGCCTTCGAGCTGAGGAGCATAACAAAATCTGTCCCGTGCGGAGAATTAAAATTTGACACAATGCTCTGACGTTGGGCAGCTGGAGTGGATCCATCCAGTCGACAGAAGGGATAGCCGTAATGGTTGCACAGCTCTGCCAAGAGGTCCAGCACCTTGGTAGAGATAGACACCAGGACAATCCTCTCCTTTCCAATGGTCCTGTAATAGTACAAAATTGCACTTTCATGATACGTATACTGAAGCTTTTATTTCATTTATCTCATCAGTCATCACCATCACCTAAGAGTATGAAGGATGCTGGAAACGACGGCCAACTTGCTCCCCTGGACTTCAAAGGTTTCTTCCTCCTCTTCTGTGACTGCGTGCGGAAACAAACTGCCTGGGTCCACATTCTCTTTAGAATCCTCTTCCAGCGTTGACGGATGATTGCACACTTTCCTCAGTTGAGTGATGCTGAAATATATGCCACTCTTGAGAGAGAGGGATGGAACGCTGCCAGACCTTTCCAAGCGCACTCACCTGGCGAGTATGCAACTTTGGTCGAGAGCGCAGTTCAGATCCACTCCCTCCAACAGCCTCTGGTACAGGCGTGACTGCGTTCTGGTAGGGCGGCAGAAGACCACGCACTCCACCTTCGAGGGGAGATACTTGCTGATGATGGCCTGCGTCCTCCTGAGGATGAACTTTCCGGAGATGACGCTCAGCTCCTCCAGCCTGAGCTCGCCCTCCTCTCGCTCCTCTTCGCTGGCCTCCGGCTGCTTGCTACGAACTATGGGTTCTTCGTACCTACGCGGATAAAAAAAAAAAACCTTATTTTTTTTCTCTTGCACACCTAGTGGTGTGAAAAACCACCTGCGAATAAAGGAGGAGAGTGTGCCGAGGATGTTGGGGTTGACGACGCCAACCAGGGCGAAGAACTCACGCAGGTCGTTCTGCAGCGGGGTCCCGGTGAGGACGACGCGACGCTCGATCTTACAGTACGAGTAGTGACGCGGGTACCGTTAACAACGCAAATTCTAGTACCCAACGAAAAATTTGCAGTCTCTAAGTAGTCTACAGCCCCTCTAGGACATCAAAATCGGTTGTCCTAGAGGGGTTGTACTGCAGACTACTCGTACTTACAGACTGCAAATGTTTCGTTGGGTATACTACGGAGTAAAAGACAAAGATCGTACTTCCAGCTCTGCCAGCATGGTGGACACCTTGATCTTCTCGTTCTTGAGCCTGTGCCCCTCGTCGCAAACCAGCAAGTCGAAGGAGAGGTGGGAGGAGAGGTCTTCGAAGCAGCGGACAAACATCTCGTAGGACATGATCACCACTGGAGATTGCTGTTTAAAGAAACAAGAACACATTTATGAGGTCGCTGAACGGGAACTGAAAATAATCATCTCCACTTGCCAGTGGCTGCTTGATGTACTCGGTGATCTTGGTCCCACTGTCCACGAGGTAGACGGTGATCCTCTCCCTGCCGAGCCACTTGGTGAACTCCGCCTGCCAGTTGCGCACCAGGGAGCTGGGCGTCAGGATGAGCACTCTGAGAGCGCAAAGCAAAGTATGTAACTACAGTGAAGTGTAACCACGTGTGTCTGATGAATCAGTTTGCCAATCCGCACCTTCGCACCACCGGCCTGCCTCCCCACGGTCCCTGCCTGAGCAGCGTCCAGAGCAGTGCGATGGTCTGCAGCGTCTTGCCCAGGCCCATCTCGTCGGCCAGGATGGCGCCAGTACAGCCGTTGTCGCCGAAGCCCATCACGCAGCGGTACAAGAACGTGACGCCCTCGCGCTGGTGCGGACGGAGCCTGAAAGAAGGAAGAAAGAAAGGTGAGCACCAATCCAATATTGGTACCACTAGGGGCACACCATTGGTGACAACACTACATAGTGGAAGTTAGTGATGGAGTCGAAATTTGGGTTCCTCTATGGTTTTTATATCTCCTTATATGGTCTTAGAAGGCCACGGCAGGTGTTAGGAGAGTGAAAAAAAAACTTAAGAGTAATCAATCACTAAATTTACGCAAGCGATATTGGTTGGGCACGTATGTGTTGGTGAAAGATCTGGCTCCAGCTGTGGCCCTCCCTTCCTATCACCCACCTGGACGAGACGTGAGGGTCCAGGACAACGTCGACGACGGAGGCGGCGCCTTCCCTGTCCGGGTTGCTCCCGTAGGGCGGCCTGGGCAGGATGAGGGCGTCCGGGCGGTCCGGGTTAAAGAGGGGCGTGGTGGAGGGGCGGGGGACGGGCGCGCCGGTGGGAGTGGGCAACTGACGCTCGCCAGACTTTGTGGGGACCGAGAAGGGGCGAAAGACACCGCCATGAAGAACTGGAGGACGGTGAAAGCGAGGAGCCTGGACAGGGCCAGCAATTTTATTTATTTATTTATTTTGATAAATTAAAGGATTAAGTTAAACGACTCACTCTTGGGTGTGACTGATCCACGACTACTTGCCTGCACAGGTGTGAACGTTGGCTCCGCTTGTCGACCAACACTTGCGTCTTCTTCTGTCCCTTGTCCCCTCTCTTGCTTCAACAGTCTGTCCACCACCTCCACGTCCTTCCCGCCGAAGGAGATCCCTCCCCCTGGCCCCAAGGCCGCCAGTGCCTCCTTGGGGAGCCCGACTCCTCTGCAGAGCTCCTTCCCTCCCACGTCTCTCAACACGGCCGTCCTCTCAGGAGCTCTGGACATGGACGAGGAGTGGAAAAAAAAAACTAGTACTTGTGAGAACGAAACTAAAAAAAAACCCACCGTGTGAGGTGTCCCACCTGATCTCCAAGATTGCGTCATCCTCCCACTTCTTGTGCTTCCTCCCGCTGGTCTTGCACCAGACGGCGCTGAACCTGACGACGGCGCCGTTGTTGCCTCCCCCTTGTCCCTCCCCCTGTCTCTGCGCCAGCGCCGGCGCCGGGATGGAAAACTGCGCCGCCGCCGGAGGCGCCGGCCTCTGCGAGGGCGCCAGAGAACGGCGCATTACGGACTGGAGGAGAACCTGTTGACAAGTTCTGCCATGTTGTCACAGTTAAAAAACAAAACCACTTATGGGCTAGCTTACTTTATGTTTTGACCTCGTTGACCTGGCTTGCCCTCACTTGATATCAAGGTCACTGGAAACGTGTCACCCTCTGCCCATTCAGAGTGACCAAAAGTCAAAGACCAAAATCGCAAACGCTTGCTTTAAAATCGCAAGAAGTCGCAAGGCCAAAAAATGGCAATTTTTTTTAGTGCATTTTATGCATTTTACATAAATATTTTTTAGGCAAAAATGGCTAGATTTTCGTCAAAATTCCATTTTTAACACTATGTTTGAGTATTTTTTTACAGTTCCTCTCCTATGTACCGGTATGTCTACTCTAAAAATGGCAAAAATGGCTTAAAAATTGCAAGTTGCTAAAACAACGTTTTGGTCACAATTTTGGTACTAATATCGCAAGAGTTGCGATTTTTATCACAATTTGGTCTCACTGAGTCCATTACTGCTTATCCTGTTTGCATTTTGTCTTTAAAAACGAAAAAGTGTCGACTTTCGAAGTTTTGTGACTGCCGGGAAAAACCTGCCAGATGAAAAAGAGCGCGGGGAACTGCCGTCAGTGCTGCCAGATTTTCCGAGCAAAAATAAACCAAGCTTTCTCTAAAAAAAAAAAACAGTAAGTAAATTTTGCATATCTAGGAATCAACTCAGGTATTACGTCAGTTTTTATTAACAAATTTCTCTAACCTCATGGTTAAAAAAAACACAACCAATTTGGTTTTTGGGGGGAACCATCTGGCAGCGCTGAG
>JAAUYM010122007.1_pt1 | contig 20492 bp, 26 predicted proteins | sample 7278001 | NCBI WGS metagenome assembly JAAUYM01 (sample SAMN14350224, study PRJNA611818) | marine sediment metagenome | isolation source: surface marine sediment (1.8m) | place: French Polynesia: Moorea | collected 2018-08
ATGCTCCAGTGGAGTGACTTTTCCTCTGCTTTTTTTCAAAGGATTTTCTAGGTTTTTTAAAATTTGTCCAAAATGCTCATTTTTTTAAAGAGCCGGCTAGGTTGTGGTGTTTCTCCGGCGTTCTAATGTGTGACCTACTAGTTGTAGCATGAACAGAGAAGCTCTCTCCGATGCCCAAATTCATATAACAACAAAGAAAAAGATCAAAGCTTTCAAAAAAAAAGCAACTATGTGTATGAATTTTTTCCGCCAACATGAAGAGAGAGAGAGAGAGAGAGAGAGAAAGAGAGAGAGAGAGAAATTGGCCAGAAGGAACAAATGTACTCTCCCCCCTCTCCTAGCAAACATATTGCCTCCTCCTCCTCCTCCTCCGCCGCCGCCTCCTTTCCTTAATTAAGAACATGAATCATGAATGTGGCGCGGTCGGACCAGCTCAAGTGGGAGCGGTTGGAGGCAGGCAGGCCCTTCCCCGCTTGTCCCGCTTTAGCCGGCTCGACTGTAAGTTACCAGGAGAAGAAGCTGACGTCTCTCCCCCCCCCCCTCCTCTCCTCTCTCACAGCATCCTGATGTTCGGCCTTCCCTCGGTGTTCGTCTACACCCGGCACCCGGCGTTCGGCCTCTACTACTGGCACGTCTTCCCGTACGCCACCCCGTTCGTCTACCCGGTGGGCCTGATCGCGCAGACCTCCTCGGCCTACCTCACCCTGTGCGTCACCGTGGAGCGCTACGTGGCCGTCTGCCGGCCGCTCAAGGCGCGCGCCATCTGCACCTACGGGCGCGCCAGGGCGTGCGTGCTGGCACTCGGCGCCTGCGCCGTCGCATACAACGTGCCGAGGTGAGATTGCTCACCCAACCAATATCGCTAGCGTGAACTTAGTGATGGGTTGCTCTAAGGGTTTTTTTCCCCCACTATTCTGACACCTGCTCTGGCGTACTGACGCTATGTACGATAAGTGAATACAGTCGAGTTTCACATTAACAATATTGTTGGTCAGCAGCAAATATATTGTTAATGTGAAATTATTGTTAAAGTAAAACAAGCTTTACTTGAAGCAGTAAGTAATGTTGCTCTGCTTGAGTGACTGAGATACATTAACAGCATTCACTCCGGCTGTGATCTCACACTCTGGCTCTCTCTCCTCCTCCTCCACCTCATCACCATTGAAGGACTTCTGTCCTTCTTCTTTCTTTTGCTTTTCCTTCTTTTTGAAAATCCAAGGAAAAATTGCAGTGTGACAGATTCTACAGCCTTTCTTCATACCAGAGGATGGTGAAAAAATATTGTTAATCTGAAACTCTTCCAGAAAAAATATTGTTATATGGAAACAATTTATGTAATAAAATTTTGGTATGCAGCAAAAATATTGTTAATGTGAGAATTATTGTTAATGTGAGAATTGTTAATGTAAAACTCGACTGTAGTTTGCAAATTGTGGTGCACAAGTGCACGAGCCAGGTAAAATATCGAAACTGTAAAGTTTCGTTAAAAAATGCCATCAATTTTTTAAATATTATGTTTCACCTTCAAAAGAAAAAGTCCATGTCACACACTCCAAGAAGAAAAAACTACATAATTTGCAAAGAAAAACCTTTTTTTACTCCAATATTACGTATTTCCACAGGCCTCTAAGCAGATTCCGTTCTTGTTTCAGTTGAGTACCTAGCTAGTAGCTACACAGCCCTTACTCCTGACTCATCTCCAACTCTTTTTACCCAGTTATGTGTTATCGACACATCTGAATTAACTCTTCTCTGTCTGACTTCTTGGAGGAGTATACCCAGGGATGCCAGTTTGGCTTTTTTTTAAGCTTGATTTGAGAAAGTTGTCTTTTTCAAAATTTTGGGCTTAAGATATGTTAATAAAAATGACTAAAAGCGAGAAATCGGGCAATTTGGCTGATTTTACATTGTCTTCTTTACTTTCTTTTTTTGGGGGGGATACTGTCTGGCTTTTTCTTACTATGCCGATCTGGCAACCCTGTTCTTACCTTGCTTCAGCGGCGTAAAACTTGTGGGGAATGGCCAAGAGACATCCCGCACCGTCACCAGAATCATTGTCGGCGGAACAAGCACCTCTGAAAAAAAAAAAAAAAAAAGGAAAGCAATAGCTAGATAGAGTCCTGGCAGGATACTATCGTCGTCGACATCATCATTGTCATGTTCATCATTCATCATACTCGATTGGCCCGGAAATGTGTCATGCAATCACTATCTTCACTAGGCAGTACTGTACAATATCATTTTCTGCTCTTCATTCCCCCCCTCCCCCTTGCAACCGACGTGGTCATCGCCAGCGATAGCAACAGCCACTAGCAAACGGTTCCAAGCCCCTCATCCCCCCCGCCTTCCTGACCTGTGCTCCATCCGCATGCAGAGCGACTGCGCCTTCCGCATGATGTCGGCGGAGGGGACGCCGTCGATGCTGACGATGAACCCGACGCCGCACGCCTCGCGCTCCAGCGACGGGTCGTAGAGGCCATCCTTGCGGGGAAGCTCCCAGCTCTTCGGGTCGAACGGCATCCTCCTATTGGTGCTCTGCTCTTGGTCTGCTCCTCCTCGGCTCCTCTTCAAACGACGCGCGCGCTTAGCTGTTCTCCCGGTTTCTGCGGCTGCAAAAGGAGGAGGAGGAGGAGGGAGGGAGAGCGCGTGAGATGTTGAAGAAGGGTCAATGGTAGCTGGGTTCAGGTTTGTCATTTCCGGAAGGAGGGAAGAAGAGAGGGGTTTGGTGGGGTGGATGCTGATGGCGATGGCATCCCTCTGGGTTCGTTTGTTGGCCGGCAAATCAGTTGATGGCAGGTGTGCTGCTGCTGCTCTCTTTACAACTCTTTGAAAGCGGTAAAAATAGAATGTCTTTGTCCGTCCACCCTTCTTTTTTTTTTTTTTTGAACGTGTACCACAAACACCCAAAAAAGGGATCAAATTAAACTTTCCAACTCTTCCTCTGGCCAGTGGAGATGAATTTACTGAAACAAGGAAGGGAGGGAGGGGGAAGGCGAGGGGGATGATGGAGGGAAGGGGAGGAACAATTCTTGCGGCAAAATTCCTCCTTGGATAGAGGGAGCAACTGATCGATCGTAGTTGATACCTGACACCGGAGAACTCTTTTAAAAAAAGAGAAGAGAGAGAGACGACAGCAAAATACTCAGCCAGCTTCAAAAGAGAAAAATGCCAACACCAATTTCCTCTCCCTCCTCCCCCTCCCTCCCACGGTCGTGGTCCCGCGGAGTAAGTGTACGTGCACTCGAGATGAGTAAATAATTCATGATGCAATATGTGCCTGATCCCACCCTCCCTCCCTCGGGCCGGGCAGCCGGCAGGGGAGTGGGGTGGGGTGGGGTGGGGCAGGGGGAGCGGTAGTGTTGTTGCCTGCCGTGCTGGCATGTTGTCTACTAGTACCTACTACCGTAGAGTGTGTACATGCTACACCAGTGTGTAGTATGTCCATGTCCAGTGCCAATAATGGTTTACTATTTCGTAGAAGTAAACCAACAGGACTTGACTTTTCCGTTTTGGACCTTGTGTTCAACAGTAGAAGGATTATATTTTTCCTTTGAAATTTTCCCATTTGATGACATTGTTTTAAGTTGGTTGTCCAGACGCCAGAAAGTTGTGCGCAATAAGCTCCCTCCCCTCCTCTCCTCTCCTCTCCGCCTCCTCCTCCACCTCCACCTCCTCTCCCTCCCTCTCTCTCTCCCTCTCTCTCCACTCCCTCACAAGGGAGTAGGGTAGTAGAGAAAGCAGTTAGAGGCCTACTGCAACTGGAGAGAGTGAGAGAGAAGAAAGAGAGAGTGGTCCTGTTGGCGAAAGAGAAGAAGAGGGGAGAGGAGGGGAGAAACACCACCATGGCAATAGAGGAAGCAGAAGCCCCTCCCTGTTTCTTTCTCTCTCTCTCTTCTTTTTTTTTTTCGTAGTCTTATGTTGCCAAACCGATATGCCAGACTCACTCTATACAAAGGAGCGACGATGCCTTCCGTTCCTCTCCGTCCTCCGTCCTCCGGGTGGCTGATGTTGGACCTCTGGCTCTGCCTCGTGTGGGCGATTGATGTTGCGGTGGTGGCGGTGCTCCTCCCTCACCCCTGTCACATGGACACACGAGACCGTACTAAAAAGGGGGACGGACTGAGTCTAGTAGTAGTGTTGCTGGAGTGAAGGGAAGGAAAGAGAAGGGGGGAGGGAGAAGAAAAAGAGGAGAGGGTGAAAAGGGAAGACCGGGTCGGAGCGGGAGGGAGGGAGGGATGATGACGATAGAGCTCCGTCTGACTCGCCTGGAGGGAAAGCTCGATTGAGTAAGCCAGAGAAAATGCAGCGCTGTGGACCCACCGACCCGGGAGAAGGAGAAGGAGAAAGAGGAGGAGGAGGAGGAGGAGGAGGAGGAGTGCCTTCTCTCTCTCTTTCTCTGTCTCTCGCAATGCCTTGGAGGTGTTGTAGCATTGGAAGAGAGAGAGGAGGCTTCCTTCCTTCTCTCGCCCCCGCCACCACAACCTCTGCTCACGCCGAGGAAGCGTGCTTCTCGAAAGAAAGTCACCTTTAGGGTCCCTCTCTCTCTCTCTCTTATTTCTTGCTACGTTGAAAGCTCGAGAGGCCATTCATTTATAACAGACACCGACAGAAAAAAGATTGCTCTTAACGAGGACATACGTATATACATATGTATATGCATGCGCAGATTTTCTCCCTCCTTTTTGTCCCCAAAGTGTCGATATTGCAGGAAGGTCCACTTCTAGAGGTCCATTTATTGTGAAAAAAAAACCACTTTGACATGGTAAAAAGCACTTTGGTCAGTCTTCTGTTTGCCTTCGGGCAAAAGGACGACCATGTATGTACGGTACGTGCATGTAGGTAGGTAGATGCAGCCGGATCTTGTGACTTGTTCTTTTGACGGGACGGAAGGAGGAGTGAGTGGGCGGGACTCTGGGGCCCTGAGGGAGGGAGGGAGGGACCGATATGCGATGCTATCTCCATCTCCTTCTTCTCTTCTGCTTTCCAAATGCTGGGAAGGAGGAGGGAGAAGGAAGAGAGAAGAGGATAAAAGGGGAGAAGAAGGAGGAAAGAAGGCGAAAGATTTTTTTTTAATCCCACGATGGCGGTCACAGGGTTGCTGTGGTGCTCATTCCACTCACTCATTCAGGTATTCTCTCAAACCCCTCTCTTCAATTCAAAGAAGACCCGTGTAGTAACACATTTCATGGAATGTACGGTATTTACGTACTACTTAATGAGGCCCGTCCTGAGCACCACAAGTCGAACCTGCAAGATTTAATCTCCATCCGCGAGGCGAACGGTGCGAGGTGTTTCGGAATGCCATTACGCATTCCTTGCGAATTCTTGTCATCATTTTCTTCCCTCTTCTTGGCCTGAAGAGCAAGAGTGTGGGTGTGGATGTAGTAGTACGTATTTGTATCACGCTCTTTCCTCGTGGTCGTCCGGGACCTCGTGGAAAAGAAGACATTCATTTTTGGAAAGCGGCGTGATGGCACGACCACGTACAAGACTATTTGATGATGAAAGAGAAAAATGCTTCGTAGTACCTATGTAGTTACCTAGTAAATAGTATAGATCCTTTAGTGAAGTAAAGTTGCTATAATGACCAAATTAATGACCAATTATATGACATGTGTGCTGTGTTCTGCCTGTCTGTTCTGCCTGGAGAGAGGTACACGTACGTACATAGGTAGGCTCTCTCAAACGAGAGTCGTCTCCCTTCAACAAGTCCAAGGGGCACAGAGCAGCCTCACCTCAGCTGGCCCCGTTATGGTCTCAGGAGCATCAGAGACCAGGATAAGAGAACGGAGGATAATTATCCCTGTCACGCACGTATAGTAGGGCTGAGACTTGGGGAAAATCGACGTGAGAAAGAAAGGAAAACATCGTTCGACAGGAAATACGTCCTTTTTTTTTACCAGTAACAGTACACGTACTATACAAAACAACCTTTCTACCTAGTTTGGAATAAGTTGTATCGTTATCTACAAGTATGTCAACGTTTCTTTCAGGCGTCAGCGGAGAGTGCTACATTAGCGCCGAGTACCAGGGCCGCTACCGGACGCAGGAGGCCGCCGAGTTCGCCAACGGGGAGCCCAGGGTCAGGTACGCCGAGGTGGCGGTGGAGGCAGACGGGATTCCCATCTTCGGGAGCTGCCACCGCAGGATGGGGGGAGCGGGCGCCACAGTCATCCTCAAGGAGAGGTAAGGATTGGGATTAGTTCCTACCGTACGTGTACGCGCACGCACATTTCCCGTAATTGATCAAACGTCATTTTATATACGTATATATTTTTCTCCTTCTTCTCTGTCTCTGCCTAGTTCCGCTGCCTCCAGCGACTGCTTCCGCTGCTTCCTCCTGCGCCTGCGCTCCTCCAACGTGCTGCAGGTGTTCACCTCCGACCTGCAGCGGTGTTTCACCCGGGAGGAGGCGGCCGCCTCCGCCTGCCCCACCGAGACGCACATCAGGTTCAGGGAGACGCAGCAACTCCTGCTCTACCGTAAGGATTAGTAGCATTGCACTGTCATGTAGTACAGTACTAAATATTTGCCCAGGCAGAAGGAGGATGTTGTTTGCTCTTTTTGTGTGAGTGGGAAGGAGGGGGGGGAGGAAGTTGGAGTGGTACAGTATCTTGATTGCTCCATCTCTGCGGTAGTAGGTACTACATGGTGAACGTCAGATGGAAAGCAAGCCATTGCCGAGAAGTTTTTTTCCCCCTCTCAGCAAGCCAGTACCTTTGTGTTGTTTGGTCTGACAGACAGACTGTAAGGAGCAGGGATGGTGCCTTGGCACGCGACCTTCTCTTTCCCGTTTCATGTACAAGTAATGTCGGGAGGTGGGAAAGCAAGCACTCCATTTGTCACGAGCAATTTTTTTCCGGCAGGCATACCTGAGGAGGTGGTTCCGTCCTTCTGCCCGTTCTCCTTCGCCTCCTACCGCTTCTCCTACACGCGGCACCTGGACTACCCAAACCCGAGCGAGCGGTGTCCCCGGGCCACCTCCACCCTGACCGACTGCCCGACCTCCTCCGACGTGCTGCTCGAGTTCTCGGGCTGCTCCTTCTCGGACAGGGTGGCTGAGTACAAGTGCCTGGGGTCCTGGCCGAGGAGCAGGCCGGGGCGGTCGCAGTCGTCGTCGTCGTCGTCGGAGGTGTACGTCGCGCTCATGGACGTGCAGACGGCCGAGGGCAGGTCTGGGAGGCCACTCTACAGATGCGGGGTGAGTCCAGTTTTTATACAGAAAAGAGGTTTCTGAATCTTCAAAATGTCCCTGGATAGTACTACAGTACTATAGTCAATCACATTCAGTAATACGAGAAAGGAATTTCCGAGTGTTCAATTTTCTTCGTTGTAGTACAGTACATGGTTTGTTGGTTTTTTTTTCAGCTTTTCCGAGAGGGATCGCCTTCCTACCCATCTTCTCCTCCCTCCTCCTCCTTCCTGACCCTCTCCCGCGACAGCAGCTGCGAGGACGACCTCTACTCGGCCTCCCTAGGCTTCGAGATGTCCGAGCTGAGGCCGGAGCCGCCGCCGGCGCCGCCCGACATGACAGAGAAGGGAAACTGCAGCTTTCCTTCCTGGCTGCAGGGCGAGTGGAGGGACCTGTCCGTGAATGGCAGGGTCGCCATCTACCGGGACCGGTCGCCCGCGATGGACTCCTCGGAATCCTCGGGCGGAGGGGAGGCCATCCTCCTCCCGCGGACGTTCACCTCACACTGCATCCAGCAGTCGCCCAGGCACGCAGACTTCAGATACCTCATCTACTCTCGATCGCAGTGGTGAGTGATCGAATTTTTTTTTCCCCAAAGAATTGGAATCCCTATTGAAATTCCTTCCCATCAATTCCTCAGCGGAGACGAGCAGTACAACTGCATTCTGCTGGAGAGGCGAGGGGAGAACGTGGTTGAGTTCCAGGTGGGCCTCCGTCCCTCGATGGTGGCCACGACCAACCTCTGTGATAAGGACAGGTTCCTGCAGCGGACGTGGAGGACGCAGGCCCGGCGGTCGCCGCTGCCCCTGTCCTCCTGCCCTATCGCCGGGGAGTACACCGGAAACCTCCCTGACGCGCCCAGCCGTTTCTGCGCCAAGATGTCCTCCGACTGCAACAACCCCGACGTCATCTTCTACTCCGTGTTCAGCTGCGCCAACTCCTCTCAGATCTTCGAAGGTGGGTTTTGCACCTCTTCCTTTTTTGTGCCTCTGCCGGCGACTTAACCGTTTGGTGAAACCTTCCTTTGCAGAGCGGGAGTATCAGTGCCTGGACCAGTGGGAGGAGGAGGGTCTCCTGTACGCGTACACCCGGCGCAGAGACCTGGGAGACGACGTGGACGACCTCTCCTTCGAGTGCTTCGTCGGCAAGGCCAACGGCGGCGACGACAGCAGAGGCAACGAGGAGATCTTCCTGATGGAGGGCGGTGCCGACTGCCGGAGGGGGCTCAGGGTGGAGGAGTACGGCATGAGGCTCACCAAGCAGAGCCACTGCCGGCTGTCCCTCCCCACGTCAGGACCGTGGTACATCCCCGTGGTCAAGGAGGCGGCGGACGCCAACGGCGGCGGAGCATATGTGCCCGGACTAAATGTGATAAGGGAGGAGGACATCGAGGATCTCTCCACCAAGCCTTGGATGCCCATGACTGGAGGTCGGTCTGGTGGACCATTTTTTGTTTTGGCTACCACTTCTTAGACCATTCCTGAAAAATCTCATTGATTTTTTTTTATTCGCTTGCAGGCAATTCCAGTGCCGTCACCCTCTCCTCCTTCTCGTCCTCCTTCAGCCAAACCATGTCTATTCTGGTGCTACCGGTGATTCTGAATGGTTTCTCCTCCCCGCAACAACTGCCCTAGTCGACGTCCGAACCGATGCTAGTACTAGTACAACCTCATTTAAAAATTGTTGCGCACCAGTCTCAGCATTTTTAAAAATCCTATCCGAGTGGCATCCGAATCATCACCAAAGAGAGTATTTTGTCACGAGTTTAATGGCGTCAGACATCTGTATTTGTGCGAATGAATAAAAAGCTGTTTTGCCTAGAAAGTACTAAGGAATGATTGGGTTCCTTTATGATGCGCAGAAACCCCCCCATTAATAATCATGCTGCGAAAAAATACCCATTGAAAGGAACTCGTTATAGAGAAACGGAGATTTAAGAGGCTTCTGGGTTTCTTTCCAGTCCTTGGTGGGTTTCACATCACATATTCGGTTTCTTTCGTTTGCAATTAACCAGCTGTACTAGGTAGTAGCCAAAGTATCCATATGGTTCTTGAATGGGATGCAATTACTGACTGTTAGGAGCAATCTCAAGAAAGGAAAGGGGGAAGAGATGAAAAGAGCTTTAAATATGTGTGAAAAAAGCAGGAGCCTCCCCCACTGAGAATAGAGAGGAGGAGAGTAATCTGTTTAGGCTATAAAGAACCTCAAACGAGATCCGCCCCCTCACAGTCCTTTTCCACATGCTCAGACGTGAACAGCGAGAGCATCACTAGAAGATGAACTTTTCTCCTCCTTCTCCTTCCTCCTCCGAGGCGGAGGCCATCGAAAGCCTCAAGGTGTGCATCGTCGGAGCTCCGGGAGTGGGAAAGTCAGGTGGGTCAGGTCAGGATCGAGTTAGCACAACAAAATCCTTGGTAACAAAAAAAATCCTTTTTGGCAGCTCTTGCGGTGCGCCTCCTCACGAACCGATTCATCACCACCTACATCGCGTCCTCTCCCACCTTGACCTCTGGCCGCCGACTCAAGTTTCCGCCTCCGGCAGCCACAGCCGCGGCACCGACGACGACGTCGCCGCCCTCGTCGCCCTCGCCGCCGCCGCCTCTTCAGCCGCCGCAGCAACAACTCCACCTGATCGTGCGCGACGTCAGCTCCGACGAGACGACCGTGGAGTCCCACCTGAGCTGGGCGCAGTGCCTGGTGGTGGCCTGCGCCCGGGTGGACCCCGAGAGCCTGAGGTACGCCGCCGACGCTCTGGAGCTGCGCCGCGTCCTCAGGCCCGACCTCCCGGCCGTGCTCGTGGCCAACAAGGCCGACCTCCTCCTCCTCGGCGGCGGAGGATATGGCCCGCACGCCAACCTGGAGGACTGCCACGAGCTCGCCCTTCGTCACGGCTGCCTCTTCTTTGAGCTATCGGTGATGGAGAGTCCCGTGGGGCCGAGGCTCGTCCTGATGGCACTGCTCAGCGAACTACTGCTGAAGAACTCCACCCAGCAGCAGCAGCAGCAACAGGGAAGAAAGTTGTCCATCCCCTCATCGCCCGCCAAGATCAAACTGAGCTCGAAACGACTTTGGATGAAGGTCTTTGGCGCTCTGAGCAAGAGCCTCTGTGCTCCTCCGACACAACAGGAGAAAGAAGCAGATAAATGTTAATTAGTGTCTCTGTCGCACAATGTCAAAAAAACTCCATATGAAATAATATGTTTGATGTGTTATCGACACACCTGAGTTAACTCCTCTACGGTTTTCATAGCTGGTGCAAATTAGTCCATCACAATTTTTGGTTTTTTTTTCTGTACGTACTGTAGTAGTTACTATATGGCCGTAAAATATTGTAAAGGATAGCGTAATAGGGTAATGGGTATGGCCAAATGATATCATAAAATTATTCTAGGTTCGTCTTTTTCGTTGTCTATGTCTTCGTCTCCTTCTTCGTCTTGAACAATTTAGGTAAAGCTTCACAATTGACACTTTAGCCATTACTAGCAACATCGTTGCTACGGCTTTTTTTTCTTTTTCTTTTACATGGCAATTCCAGCCATCACAATGCAACATTGTTGCTGCTCTTTCTCTCTTTTTTTAAATATAAACTAAAGGACACTCATACAGTGGTGTGAGCCTCTGCCCACCCATGATGATGATGACGGCGACGACGTTGTCGATCCCTTCCGCCTTCTGATGAACTTGAGGTTGTAGAAACGAAGTAGGTAGCTCCATCCTCCTCGTCCAAGCTTGTGGCCACCAGGTATAAGGGCATGTACAGCCAATCTGCCTCTTTCTCCGTACTATAGTGAGGTTCTTCTGGTCCACAGTGGCTTGGGTGTTGGAAATGATGAGACTCCTCCCGTCCTCGACATGAGCGTGAAATGATGATGACGATGTCATGATGAGACATCTCACTTGGTGCCGGTGGCAACCACAGACGCGGACGATCGCGTCCACGGACACGGCGCTGACCCTGGCCACCGCGGCCTGGCCCCCTGCCAGGGCTTTAAACGCGGCCTCCGACTCGACTGCGGCCTGGATTTTCTTGACCAGGACTTGAAACGCGGCCGTCCCCGACTCGACCGCGGCCTGGTCGCTCCCGACCAGGGCTTGAAGGTACACAAATCGCCCCACCGCCATAAGGGCGTGCACAAGGGGAGCACGAAGCTCACAGGATTCTTGAATGGCACGACGCCATGATGTGTTATCGACACATCTGAGTTAACTCCTCTCTGTCTTCTTCGTCTTCCATACCTGATACATGAGAATGTGCTCCTCCTGATATATGAGATCTGCTGACTAGCCGAATTGTGTGAGTGTGTGTATGAGATACAGTCTCCTCCAAGAACGCAGAGAAGAGTTAACTCAACTCAGATGTGTCGATGACACATCAGTGTTGTTGTGTGAGTACTCATTTCTACAAAATTTATATGGTTCAAATGCATGATAAACCTTCGCTTGGGATAACTTGATTTATTTTGCGCTTGAGCGACATCATCAACAATAAAACATCGACTACCTATGACAATCCCAACACCAAGTTGAGGGTGGAATACTCCTTCAGCCACTTCTTGAAATTAGCTCCTAGGTGTGGCTGCGCCCCCCGGCAGCGCCGCCTGTGCCATGACCAGAGGAGCAGCCCGGCCAGCGAGGGAGCCCCGGAGGAGCCGAGGGAGATCCACTCCGCCCTCCTCCCGTCCGCCAGCGCGTCCTCCAGGGTCCTCCCGGCGCCCCGGCCGTCTGCGTCCAGCCCAGAGGCAACGTCGATGAGGGCGTCCAGGCGGGCGCAGTCCCTGGCGGTAAGGGCGTCGTCGTAGGGGACAGCACCGCCGGACATCCTGGCCAGGTAGCGGGCCAACTCCGCCTCCCCGCAGACAGCGGTGGCCTGTCCGTCCACGGCGACGCTCGGAAGCCTCTCGACACCTTTCCTCTCCTGCTTCCATATTAGCGTGACGCTGAGGTCGGGATTCGAGACGTCAGCGCCGTCCGGCAGGTCCAGGAAGCCCTCCAGGCCCGGGTCCAGTTTGGTGATGCTGCTGTGGCAGTGGCTGGCCGTCCTGACGCGCCTCTTCGTGCCCAGCAACCGGATGAAGGCCCTCACCGAGTGGGGAGGGCGAAACGGGTCTGCCCGAATGACCATCATGCTATTATTACTACTATTATTGCTCTCTCTTTTCTGAGCACGAGCGGCCGAGGCCCTTGAGGAAGACTCGAGTCCCAGGACCTCTTGGCTCCTCTTAATCCTGGCCGCCATGACCTCTAGCTTCTCTCCGATCTGCTCCCATCGCCGCTCGGTGACCTCGACAAGGGTCGCCCTGGGCTCTCGAGTGTCTCTGGAAAGAAGGAATTTTCTTATGCACGCGAGTTCCCAACCGCAAAAAATGAATCGAGATAAAAAAAATGGTTGATATAGGTAGTTGATATATTCTCGCCAATAATTAATACCGCCAGAAAAGAATGAGAAGTGGTACATGGTATCTATTTTGGTCGATTCCTACTTGTCAAGTCGGCAGAGAGGATTTTCTTGGACCATCTTCAGGTTGACCTTGTTGCCGCAGAGATCACGAATATTGTCGAGGCCGTACTTTATCATTGTAGGTCTAAAAAAAAAGCGAAGTGGCGTTTGTGAAGTACTAGTAAATAAAGGGCATACCAATATTTACCTTTCTAGGGAGAGACCATAGCCCAGCACGCTGACGCCTTCAGGAAGGCCCATAGGCAGCAACATCTCCGGTCTGAAGACGCCACTGTTGCCAATTTCGACCCACCTATGGTATTGGTAAACAGCATGTGATTATGTTGAGATCTTGTTGAAAAGGCAGTCAAATAGGCGGCTCTCACTTTTTGAGGCCCTCGTGGTAAGAGAAGACCTCCATCGACGGCTCTGTGTACGGGTTCGTGGCGGGCTTGAAGCGCAGCTTCTCAATGCCGAGCTTCCTGAAGAACTCATAGAGGACTCCGATGAGGTCACCGAGACTGAGATCCCAGTCGGCGATGACTCCCTCAATCTGGTGGAACTCAGCCAGGTGGGTGGCGTCCAGCGTCTCATTGCGGAACACGCGGTCGATGGAGAAGTACTTGGCGGGCTTGAACTCTCCTAAAAATTACAGTTTTTGTGAGAGGTTGTAGCAAGAAAACAGGGAAAGTACAACAGGGTGACCAACCTTGGCTGGCCAGAGCGTGTAGCATCCGTGCAGAGACTGCGGTCGTGTGCGTCCGCAAGGTGTTCTTCCTCGTCTCCTCGTCGCTCCAGACCCCGTAACCCTAGCATCAAACCAGGACCTTAGGCAAAAGGTTGCCGATTAAGGGAAGTCATTCTAATCGTCTAACCTGGGAGCCGTAGTCCCCCACGTGATGGACCCTGCTGACCCTCTCCTTGTAGTCTTCAGGGAAAAAGTTGGCCATGGCTGGGTCGGACACGAAGAAGGTGTCCTGCTCATCCCTGGCCGGGTGCTTTTGCGGTACGAAGAGGGCATCGAAGTTCCAGAAGGAGCTCTCCACGTAGTTGTTGGTCGGCATCTCGGTGAAGCCCATCTCCAGGAAGATTTGGCGGTACTCGGCGCGCACCTTGAGCAGTGGGTGGAGGTGTCCAGCGGGTGGTAGGGAGCCCAGGGCGTCGAAGTTGTAGTCCTTGAAGGTGGCCGTGCGCCAGGAGCCACTCGAAAGCATCTCCGGGGTCAGATCTGTCTGGCCCTTCTCGATCTTGGTCGTGAACTTGGCACCTCTACATTAAATGAGTAAGTAATTGTCCGTCAGCGCATTGCGCTCCATCTACGCCTGGTTACACCTGCGCACCTCTTGACGACGTAACTCTTGACCTGGGCCTCCTGGAGCAGCTTCCGCTTCTTGTAGTCGGCCTTCTCCTTCTCCCCGACCTCGTCCGACATCCCAGCTTTGATTATTGCCAGGTGCTGCCTCACCTTGTCCTCCACCGAGGGCACTTTCCTCACCACCACCGGCTTGCCGGAGGACTTGTCGATGGCGATCCATCCGGCAGACATGGCCTTACTGAAGCCCACCTGGAAAGAAAAGACCGCAGCAATGATTGAGACAGAGCAACAGCAAATTTCATCATTTACTAACAATGACCTGACCTTGTTGACTTTCTTCATGAGCTCCGGCTGTCCCTGTCCTCCCTCAGGCACCGCGCTGAAGGCGAGGAACTCGTGGCTGCCCCTCTCCGCCACCTCGTTCCCCTCCGCCGTCAGCTCCCAGCTCTTGGAGGCCCTGTCCTCCACCTCCACCATCCCGTCCAGTGACTGGAGGCTCTTAACCGCACCCACCACTTTCTGGTGGTCCAGCCCCCACTCCCGGGACAGGTCCAAGGTGTCGGCGGAGGCACCATCGCCCGAGGAGAGACGCGTAAGGATCCTCTCGGCTAGATCCATGGCCTGCCTACTGCGAGCTACTGATGGGTGGTGATCAGGTGGATAGAGTGTTGCCCTTGGACCTTCTCTCATGCAATGCCTGAAATCGATGATGCAAACTGCAAGGCTAGTGAGAGACCAAAACAGGACTTGCACTTGCTTTGAAAATAAATCTGTTTCTGCAACGAAACTTTTTTGTTCATGCCTAATTATATAGTAAATTTTATAATTTATTTCTAAAAAGCAGAAATAATTAAGTAATTTATATTTATATTAAAACATATGTTTGTTAGGCTCCATCACTAGTCGCGTAGTCTGTTTCCGTGAGCCACGCGGCGACAGGGAGAAAGGAAGTATTTTTAAAGGAGCGGAAATTGTCAATTTAGTGGCGCGCAACCTCATCGCACGCTTTAACAGCTGAAATGCTGCTGGCTGCTGGCTGCTGGCTGCTGCTGTTGCAAATAAGCCAAACGTTGATCGTTGAGTGAGACTCTTTTTAGTCTCAACGTCGAAGTTAGTCTGTAGATTTTGGAGGACACTTGCGCCCCTCCAAGTCTGAGCGGACTTCCTCCTTCCCGGGCCAAGATGGCGAACGTCCCCTCCGCGGCGCAGGTGAACGCCGCCCAGGCCGCCAAGAAGCACTTCCTCGGCATGCCGGCGCCTCTGGGCTACGTGGCCGGCGTCGGCAGGGGCGCCACCGGATTCACCACCAGGTCCGACATCGGCCCCGCCAGGGAGGCCTCCGACGTGTCTGACGACAGGCACGCGCCACCACCAAAGAAGAGGAGGCCGGGAGACGACGTAAGGCGGTTGAGGTTTACTTGCGGGGAAAAAAAAGTTCTTGGCTGAAGTGCTTACTCCCCATTGCAGGAGGACGACGAGGACCTCAACGACTCCAACTACGACGAGTTCGCAGGCTACGGCGGCTCCCTCTTCAGCAAGGATCCCTACGAGAAGGACGACGAGGAGGCGGACGCCATCTACAACGCCATCGACGAGAGGATGGACGAGAAGAGGAAGCAGTACAGGGAGGAGAGGGAGAAGAGGGAGGTGGAGAAGTACAGGAAGGAGAGGCCCAAGATCCAGCAGCAGTTCTCCGACCTGAGGAGGGAGCTGCGTGGGGTGTCGGAGGAGGAGTGGGCCTCCATCCCGGACGTGGGCGACTCCAGGAACAGGAAGCAGAGGCTGGCGGGCGTCAGAGAGAAGTACACGCCCATGTCCGACGCCATGCTGGCCAGGTCCCTGGGAGGGGAGTCCGGCTCCACCATCGACCCGCGCAGCGGGTTGGCCTCGGCCCTGCCCGGCACCGCCACAGGCATGCTGACCCCGACGGGCGACCTCGACCTCAGAAAGATTGGCGAGGCCAGGAACAACCTGATGGACCTCAGGCTGAAGCAGAGCTCGGACTCGGTGTCGGGCCAGACGGTGGTCGACCCCAAGGGGTACCTGACCGACCTGCAGTCCATGATTCCCTCGCACGGGGGCGACATCAACGACGTCAAGAAGGCCAGGCTGCTGCTCAAGGTGAATTAGAGATGCAAACAGAAACTGGAACAGGAGCATGAAGCTAGTCACAGTTACTCTGAGTGTACTCTTTCCGAAACTAAAACTAGTTCCATTTTTCCCCTGTAGTCCGTTCGCGAGACCAATCCAAACCACCCTCCGGCTTGGATCGCCTCTGCGCGACTGGAGGAGGTAACCGGCAAGCTGCAGGCGGCCAGGAACCTCATCATGAAGGGTACGGAGGTCTGCCCGAAGAGCGAGGACGTCTGGCTGGAGGCCGCGAGGCTACAGCCCCCTGAGCTGGCCAAGGGCGTGGTGGCGCAGGCGGTGGCGGAGATACCCAACGCCGTCAGGGTCTGGATCAAGGCGGCGGACCTGGAGACGGAGGCCAGGGCCAAGAAGAGGGTCTACCGGAAGGCTCTCGAGAGGATCCCCAACTCGGTCAGGCTGTGGAAGTTCGCCGTGGAGCTGGAGGAACCGGAGGACGCCAGGATTTTGTTGGCGAGGTACGGAAGGCCACAGTTCTAGCATATGACAAAAACAGGTTATGAACGCTCTTTTTATTCTTACGTAGGGCTGTTGAGTGCTGCCCGACCAGCACCGAGCTGTGGCTGGCGCTGGCCCGACTCGAGACGTATGAGAATGCCAGGAAGGTGCTGAACACCGCCCGCGAGCACATCCCCACGGACAGGACCATCTGGATCAGCGCAGCCAAGCTGGAGGAGGCCAACGGAAACGACAAGATGGTGCAGAAGATTGTGGACAGGGCCATCACGTCCCTGTCCGCCGCTGGGGTGGAGATCAACAAGGACTTCTGGATGAAGGACGCCATGGACGCGGAGAAGGGCGGGAGCATCCTCACCTGCCAGGTAAGCTTGAGAGCGACCGACCGGTTTTGTTCTCAGAGGAAAGACGTGGCTGCTTCTCTTTTGGCTTGTTCAGGCCATCATCAAGGCGGTAATTGGCGTCGGGGTGGACGAGGAGGACCGGAAGGACACGTGGATGGAGGACGCGGAGTCGTGCATTACCCAGAAGGCGTACGAGTGCGCGCGCGCCATCTTCTCACACGCGCTGGCCCACTTTCCCACCAAGAAGTCCATCTGGCTGCGCGCTGCCTTCTTCGAGAAGGCCCACGGGTCGGCCGAGTCGCTGGACTCGCTGCTCCAGAAGGCCGTGCAGTACTGCCCGCAGGCGGAGGTGCTCTGGCTGATGGGCGCCAAGTCCAAGTGGCTGGCCGGGGACGTGCCGGCCGCCAGGACCATCCTCTCACTGGCCTTCAAGGCCAATCCCAACTCGGAGGAGATCTGGCTGGCCGCGGTCAAGCTGGAGTCCGAGAACGAGGAGTACAAGCGGGCGCGCAAGCTGCTGGAGCGGGCGCGGGACCCGAAGAGGGGCGCACCAACCGCGCGCGTCTTTATGAAGTCCGCCAAGTTGGAGTGGGGGCTGGGGGAGCCGAGGAAGGCCCTGGGGCTCGTCTCTCAGGGGTTGGAGAGGTTCGGCGAGTTCGACAAGCTGTGGATGATGAAGGGGCAGCTGGAAACGGAGCTGGGGATGCTCGAGGAGGCCAGGTAGGAATAATATCTTTGAAGCTGTTATAAATAAATACGAGTAAATAACGGTTTTTTTCTCCCTTTTCAGGTCGTCTTATGCCCAGGGAGTGAAGAAGTGCCCCGACTGCGTGCCGCTCTGGACTCTAATGTGCGACCTGGAGCTGAGGGAGGGCAACGTGACCAAAGGCAGGTCCGTCATAGAGAAGGGCCGTCTGAGGAACCCGCAGAACGACAGGCTGTGGCTGAGGGCCGTCCGGATGGAGGCTAAGTACGGCCAGAAGGAGCAGGCAATGGCGCTCATGTCGCGGGCGCTGCAGGAGTGTCCGTCCTCTGGGCTCCTCTGGGCGGAGGCGATCTTTATGGAGTCCAGGTAGGCGGCTGAGAATAAGATGATGGTTTTTTTTTGTGTGTATTACAGTGGAATCCGCAATCACCACCCCCAAGACACGTGTCTACATAGACACGTGTTTATAATTACGGGGAAATTTATGAGAAGAAAACATTTTTAAAGTACAAAAGAAAAACATATAATTATGTTTCCTTAAACTTGCATTATTTGGGAGTTTACTGTACCAGGTATCACATTACCATCTTTACAAGTAAACATATTGGTAATAGTATCGTTCTGTGCTATTTTTAATTTCTCCCCAGGCCTCGGAGGAAGACGAAGAGCGTGGACGCGCTAAAGAAGTGCGAGCACGACCCGCAGGTGCTGCTGGCGGTCTCCAAGCTGTTCTGGGCGGAGCGCAAGACCCAGAAGTGCCGCGACTGGCTGACGCGTACCGTCAAGCTGGACCCTGACCTCGGGGACGCCTGGGTGCACTTCTACCGCTTCGAGCAGCTGCACGGTTCCCCGGAGCAGCAGGAGGAGATCCGGCAGCGGTGCGCCAAGGCGGAGCCCAAGCACGGGGAGCTGTGGACAAGATACTCCAAGGACATCCGGTACTGGCGGGAGAAGACGGACTTCTTCCTCACCATGGCGGCCAGCGAGCTCAAGGAGCCCACATAAAGAAAAAAAAGAAGAAAAAGCAAAAATACCTATATTTTGCGAGTTTGCTGCATCTGCGTGTACTATACCTGACTATGTAGTGGTAGAAAAGACAGCACTTTTCCTTCTGGTGTCAGCACAGCGTGGTTTTTTTTTAAAGGTTATTAATAAACCAATGCAAAAATGCTTTTCTTACCAGTTGCTAAGCAAACAGGCAAAAAAAACCCTGTACCCTAAAAAGGACTCCCACTTCTTCTCACTGTGTTTTACACATGACCACCCAGTGGAACAAAACCGCCCTCCGATTTAAAAGCTTTCTCAGTCCGTTTCATCCTCTTCCTTTTCCTCTGTCGCATACACATACCTTTCCCGTCAAATGAAAGCATACCTGCGTCACCTCCTCCTCCTCCCTTGCTCAAACGGGGTGAAAAGAAAGGTTTCTTCTTCAGCACAGACGTGCCAAAAACCAATTTCTTGGTTTCGATCTGCCAAGAAGAATGAGTTTCACGGACGGCTCGTCAGTGTTCCTGCTGTCCGTGACGGGCCAGGTGTCGACGGGCCACTTCCCGGGCGGCCACGACGACCTCTACTGCAAGATCTGCTTCGTTGCCGGTCCGGACTGGGCCGTCACGGCCGGACAGGAGGAGGGCATCAGTCAGATCGCCAGGAAGGGCGGCGATGGCGGCGAAGGTCCGGCCCTGGTGTGGAACTTTCCGCTGGACATCACCTTCCGGTCGACCTGCCCGTTCGGGTGGCCCCAGGTGGTGGTGAGCGTGTACGAGCTAGACAGCTTCGGCAACGAGATGATCCGCGGCTACGGCTCCTGCCACGTGCCCCTGTCCGCCGGCAGCCACTCTGCCAGGCTGCCCATCTTCAGGCCGGAGTCGTCCAGCCTCCTGCAGAGGATGGCCTCATACTTCACAGGGAGGAGGTGAGGGAGGGACAAAAAATGTTGCTCGTATATGTATAGGGGACACTAGTTTGTTTTAGGGAGTTTGGGGTCCCAGGGGTAGTTGTATACTAGGTAACTACGTACATAACACTTAGATAGTATTGTACAACGCTTGTTCGCATCCAGGCCCGAGTACGTGGACCCCCGGGTGGCCGCCAGCGGGGAGGGCAGAGACGTGACCAGGGTGACCACCAACGGGTGGCTGGAGGTCACCTTCTCAGTCATCACCAAGGACCTGAAAAGGATGGGGTACGAGTCTACCCCGAGGGCGACGGCGCAGACCGCGTCATCCTCCGGTGCGCGGCGACCCGGAGGAGGAGGAGGAGGAGGAGGAGGCGAGATCCAGAACCAGGGTCCGGCGGACGGGATCGGGCTCGTCTCGAGGCGATCACTAGCCGGCGGGAGGAAGCTGCAGCAGGAGCAACAGGAGGAGGATGGCGGAGGAGGAGGTGGCAGGTCTTCAAGCAAAAGGAGGTCCGCCATTGAAGAGGAGGAGGAGGAGGAAGAGGAGGGAGCAGGGGGAGGAGGCGGGATTGAGGCCGCGGGGGCTCATGTGGTGGAAGTTTGAATTCATTGGGGTTTGTGCGACAATCTTGTGTGTAAATGTATGAAAAAAAAACCTTTTTCCAACTTTTCAAATTACAGCATTTTCCCCCGCATTGCCATAAACTACGAGTACTTGGTTTTCATATTTTACACGAAATAATTATTACACGTACGAACATTGCATCTTTTTCATGAGAAAACTCAAAGGTGGTTTTCCGAGACCAAAATTACTAATTTCTTACCTTACATGTGAGCCTCCCTCTCCCTCTCCCCTTTTTTAGGGGTTCAGATCTTCAGATCAGAGTTTTTTTTATGGAAATGTTGAAATTGTAAAAAAGGTTGGAATAGTACCAAATTTGGCAAATAGGGCACGCAGGTTAATTTGTAATAATATAAATTAATATAATAATAA
>JAAUYM010006346.1_pt1 | contig 20480 bp, 23 predicted proteins | sample 7278001 | NCBI WGS metagenome assembly JAAUYM01 (sample SAMN14350224, study PRJNA611818) | marine sediment metagenome | isolation source: surface marine sediment (1.8m) | place: French Polynesia: Moorea | collected 2018-08
GGGCGGGGGACGGGGAGGGAGGGGGGGAGGGGGAGCAGGCAGAGCAGCCAGGCAGGAAGAAATACAGTCTAACCGGCAATTTTCTTCCTCCTGCTTCTTCCATAGACGAGGCTTCTAAGCAAACACTGGTAAAAAAAAAAAAGAGAAGACTAAAATATCATAATCTTTGACCAATCGGTTGCTGTCTTATCATGCCTTCTTGACACAAGAAAAAAAAGAACATCTAGTTGCCCCATGAGATCAGAATTCCTGATTACCTATGCCCCTCTTTTTTTTCAAGGTCCTCCTCCTTTTTTTCCTGCTTCCCTGGATGCTTCCGGACGCAGCAGTCAGAGAGGAGGAGACGGCGACGAACACAGGAAAAAAAGATACACAAAACTCGAATCTGACGGGCCTTGTCGTGTATGGTGTGGACATAGTGGCTGGGGGGAGGGTACATAGTACGTCACGAGTATTCGCGGCATGCCCATCTTTTCATCTACCAGCTGCTATAGATAACAGAGTTATCGACACAAAACTGTTTGGAGAAAGTTTCCATTGATAATAAACACTTGTATTAATGCACTGGTTAATTACAGTACATGGTACTTTATTTCCGGATTCACAAAAAATCTCAAACTAGTAAAATGAAGTGAAAATCATGAGATAAAGTAAAACAATTCCGGAATTTCAGTTCGCACAAATTGCGACATAAAGTGTACCGTAGTGCAACACAATATTAAAAAAAAAACTTGCTACGTTTTCCCTCAGTGCTTTCGTCAAATATTAAATACAGCGAAAAAAATTCCGGGAAATCCCTTGTCCTAATTCTGAAATCCCCAAAAAAGTGAGAAATGTCTCGTCCAGCCCTGGTTGGCCTCTTGTTCCTGATGGCGTTCAACCTCTGCCCGAGCGACTGGCTCCGCGCGGGCCTGGCCCCGGTGCACTCCCTCTTCAGCAGCCATCCGTGCACCCTGGAATCGGCCGAGGCCCTCCGGAGGACGGTCAACTCCGTCTCGGTGGCCCTGCTGACCGTCACCTTCGTCATCAGCTCCCTCAGGTCGATGCCGCCCGCCCTGGAGAGGTTCCTGGTGCTGGGCACCTGCCCGTGCATCGGCGTCTTGTCCCAGATGCCCAAGTCGAGCGACGTCACCATGGAGGACGTGACCTTCCTCCTCAAGAGGAGCAACCGGATGAGGTCCAGGAAGAGGCAGGGGGACGCCGACGTCCCGGCGAACGAGGACATCGAGCTGATCAAGTGCGGCAACGTCAGCTGCCACCAGGAGGACAGGAAGGGGTGGAAGAAGGAGCCGGTCGTGGAGGTGGCGGACATCAACAGGGAGGTCAAGACCTCCGCGCCCAGGCTGGAGAGGGAGAGGCTGGAGCTGGACGACCTGAGCAAGGCCAGGAAGGCCAAGGCCGTGGAGGACAGGCGCCGCGAGGAGGACGAGGCCAAGGACAAGATGGAGAGCCGCAAGAAGGTGAAGGAGCTGGTGAGCAGGCTGACGAACGCCAGGGGCGTCCAGGAGCAGATGAAGGAGGCGGACAAGATCGAGCTGTCGGAGGTGTGCAGCGTCGTCAAGACCAGGGACGGAAAACGCAGGCACGACAAGAGGAAGGAGGAGGAGGAATGAATACTATAGGCAGTGGTATGCTGGTCTCACCACCTCACTAGTACATAGTACTACCTACATCAATAGTCACTTCCCGACCAATTTGGCTCGGTCAGAAATACGTCCAGGTCAACTTGGACGTGTTCCTTGGTTTTTCCTTGTTTCAACTGCCTCGATTGGGGGTGGAATAGAGGATTGTTCCAGGCAAATCCTTAATCCAGAAATCCTTAGACCAACAGCAACTTGGGGTCTTGAGGTCAGATATTCCTCAACATTTCGTGATCTCTACCTCGGCGACATTGATCGGTTCATGAGTATCGTAAAGGGGTTGGAGGGGAAAAAAGCCCAGTTGATTGTATGTACACATTTTTCGCATACTCACGTGTCTACTTCCTCCCTCCTTCAGATGAGTGGCGCAGAGCAGGGCAGGTGAAATGGTGGTCGACGATCGGTCGGCTCAAGAAATCCAAGCTCCTCACCTCAACTGAATTATGGCTAAACACTGCTCGCTCACTTAATATGGCGTAGGTTTTCCTTTTTGACAGAGAGGGCTGCTCTGCCTCTCCTAGGTAGAAGTTTAGCTTCTTTTTTTTTTCACACAAAAGAACAAGTTGAGCTGGTTAAGTCCGTGCCTCCCTCCCTCCCTCTTTTTTTTTAAGACTCACCTCTCTGTCTCTTAATCTTGCAGCTCTCTCTCCCAACCACTCACTGTTCCTGTCGCGAGGGAAGATTAAAAACTGGCAAGAATATTTCTGCGAAAGAATGCCCTATTAAAAAGTCTCTCGCACCTTTAAAAAAAAAGCCACACACACACGCACACAGATTGGCGCACGCTTCCTCGCTCTCCTCCTCGCCTCGCCTTGTCTCACTTCATCACACGTTACAGCTGTTCTTTCTTCTCTTTTGCACGGACGTCGACCAACTCAGGTGGTGGTGGCAGAGGAGCCTCCAAACCAACTCCTCCTTTGTCCATGCCTCCTCCTCCTCCTCCTCCTTTGCCAAAGAGCCTTGCAGGAGGAGGAGAAGAAAGACCCGCTCATAGGCCGTCGCCGTCCCCTCCGCCCGCCTCCGTCCCTCCCCCCCTCTCCGTCGTACCCTTCCACGCCCTGATGAAACGCGCGCTCCAACTTACTACGTACATACTATTAGTTTCTTCTTTCTCTCTTCTCCTTGTGCCTTGCGGAGAATCTTGCCGAGTAGTGTTTTACCCCTCTCCTCCCCGTCCCCAATTCTCCTTTACTCGGACTGGTACCCACACATCACCTATCATCAATTTCATCATCATCATCGGGAAGGTCTTTGGGCGTCTCGCCGCAACAACGTTCGTCGGAAGGCTCCTTTGACGTCTAAATGAGAGTTTATAGATATTGAGATCCCACGACGAACCGCCCTCTTCAATTTATGGAAGGGCATTGTTGCAAAGTGCTTCTTCACCCACGCTGTGTTCCGCATTGGCCAAATTTTTGCGCGACCAACTTTGTTTTTTTTTTCTTCTTCCATTTGATACACTTCCAAGAATCCACATTCGCAGTAAAGTGCCAAAAAGTTTGTTTTTTCGTTCAGGTGGTGATTCCACCACATCTTCCAAAAAAACATTAATTGCTTCATTCGTCGTTGTTTTTCGCATACTACCTACTAGTACCGGTAGAAGCGACTACTGATATCGACGGTTGGATGGTGGCTTGCAAAATCTGACGCACGCTTGAATGCGTAGGCGATACCTGCGTCGTAGCGACTCCATGTTCTTGGCATTTTGGTCAGAAGGGGATGGTGGACTTCCTTTACTTGCGAATAATAAGTCCACACGGAGGAATCTCTTTTTTTTTGCACTTGCCAAAGGCTACCTGACTATCCCTCATTATGTAGTAAACTTTAAATGTAACTGCAAACGTACTTTTTTTACTGTCAAATTCAAATTCTGAGAATGTGATCAATTACTGTGTACGTACGTACAACTACGTACCGTACAAAGGGCGCGAGGAAAAGATGGCGAAATGCTGAAGAAGATGGGATAAGTGTTAGAAGTGAGAAGCTAGAAGAAGGAGAAGAAATGTTAGGAGTGCAATAAAATACAGCACTACTGTACGTTGGACAAGAGTGGAGGGAGCAAAAATACTTCCTCATATTTTGTCAGACCGCAAAACGTGAGCAACACAGTTAATGGGACCTTTGTTGGAGGAGGAGGAGGAGGAGGAGACTGATCGGCGCAATTTGACGCTGCTTCTGCGTCAGCTCCCATTACGCGTCATCAGTGCGTCAGCTCGTCTCCCCCCTCTCTTGTTGTTGTTGTTGCTGTTGCCTCAATCGCAGGTATCGTCTCGTCGTCGCCATCTGCTGATTCATGCCTCGCCGCCCTCCGCAATTTGCCTTGTGAGCCATAAGAGCCCTAATTTTTTTTTTTTTGCAGGGTAGAAGATGAAGAGGAGGAGTGGAATCAGGTAAACGACTGTCATCGTTCGCTCCACTTCCTCCTCTTTCGTTGCAAACGAACTGCACCCCCGCAAGGTGTGGAGGGAACAAGAAATTGAACTTTAAAAAAAATTTGAAGGGGAGGAAAAAGAGTAGATTTTTTTTGCCCCCCTCTTTTCTGTTTTGCATTTGGCGAACCTGTCCTTTTCATGTCCGTGGTCCCACCAAGCCTTTAAAAAAAATCCGCCTGTGGTAAACGAGCGAGCGTACGAAGGGCTGATTAAGTGCTGTAAGGAAGGTTCAGGTTCCTCCACTTCTGAGGAAGAATTTTAAAACCTCTCATTAGGAACTCTCCTATTCAAATATGTACTTTAATTGTCAAATGCATTTTTTGTGCTTCAGACATTTTAAATATATTAGTGCATTTTCGTTTTAAAGCAGGATATCATAACTGTACAATAAATACCGTACGTGTTAATTCCTTGTTACGCTCGTAAGTCCCGTCGGGTTATCCTTCCTTTTCTTCTAGGTGTTTAATTCCTGTCCCATTTTTTTGGGGTGTGGCAATGTTATGGGGCAGACCTAACTTCTTTTTGTCGAGAGCAGCCCGAGAGTAAGCAAGAATCCATGGCAAACAGAGGGGAAAAAATACCAACTCTCTCTTAAATACTGTATTAAGGTACAACACAGCCAAACTACTAAACTGCGAAAGGAAGTAACATCATTATGTTTTATTTTGTTACACATTCTATTGCATAACATTCCACCCAACTTAGAACGATGCTCGCTTGACAGCGAATCTGTTGAAGTTGCTGATGGACTGGGTCTCCGTGTCATAGAAGTTCTCCTCATCGAAATGTGTGATGCTTTCCCGACAGCCAAACATCTTCCCCACGCACCACAAGATGCGTGATCCTCCGCTTCTGCCACCTCCGCCAATGCTGCCTCCGCCACTCTCACCTGTGGCCATGCCCTGCGACTGCATCTGCTCCTGCCTTCGACTCCTGGTGGCACTCCTGCTGCCGTAGCATGTGCAGGAGCAGACTGAGGTGCGGTCCTGTTCCGCATTGGCTGCTGCGCATAGATTTCTCTCTGAAGTGGCAGCCAGGCTCTGTCCAGGCAGAAGAACAGCACGCCCATTAGCAGAGGCTGCCAGAAGCTCACTCTCCAGTGCTGCAACCTCACCGGCAGTCCTAAATAGGGAAGAAAGGGTCATTGAAAATAGACTTTAAAAACAAGGTACACTTTTATTGTACTACTTTCGGGTTATGTCCTGACCTTGCTGCGTCTGCTGCGTCCTCATCCTCCTCCTCTTCTAGGGAGAGAATCATAAATCTCAGCACTAGGAGGTTGATTGAAGAAGACAGCGCTGCCAGACCAAGGAGAAGAAAGATGAACGAACAAACCACATATCCAGGGCGAAACTGGGGAAGAAGTTACTGGGTAAGACCGAGAGGAGCGAAACAGCATCAAGAGTAAAAACAAGGTAATGAACTTTTATGCATCAGCAAGAAAAATAGCAATTAATGGCAAAATTAACTCAACACTTAAACGAGAGGATTTGTCAAGTTCTGACCTGTAGTGAAGCCTGTTGCCCCTGCAGTGCCACAAAGTCCCCAAACCCAATAGTAGAAAGAGTGATAAAGGTGTAGTAGAAAGAATCAAAGAATGACCATCCTTCCTGGGTGTGGTAGAGCAAGGCACCACACCAGACCACAATGGAGGAGGTAATGCCAGAAGCCACAATTAAGTCAAATTCAGTTGCCTCTACATGCTGTTGACCCGACCATGTTCGGATGCGCTTGATGGCTACGCTGTAGAACTTGTTCATCCTCTCACCCATGCTCTGGAACATGACCATGGCCATGGGGATGCCAGCCATTGCATAGGCCATAGTAAAGGCTTTGCCAAGTGTGGTGGCAGGTGTAGAGTGACCATAGCCAATAAGGGTGAGCACGACCAAGGCATAGTAGAAAGACCCTGCAAACTTCCACTGTGGGCCTGACTTGTGGGGCTTTTTTTCTATAATAAGCAACTCCAATATCTTGTAGTCCACTTCTGTCATGTTATACTTCTGTACAAACTGCCTTCTTGTGTGCTGGAGGGCTTTGAGTGACTCCTCATTGTGCGGACCCTCCAATGCATCGAAGACAGCGGCCCCAACCAGGAGGTAGGTGAAGGTGACCACAATGAGGGAGAGGGTACGCACATTGCGGCGCTTCATCGTGGGGAAACAGGAGATTAAAGATTATGTTTCAGCTGCTTTCAGTGTGTTGCTCGTGTCCTTCCTCCACGGTGGTAAGAAGAGGAATGCTTTCTCCTTCTCTCTCTTTCTCCTTTCTCTTCCAACAGATGCAGAGAAAGAAGGAGAAGAGCAGTTGGGCTCTGCTTTCTATCATGGAGGGAGACAGAGTATTTACTACAACATACATACGTGGCAGAGAGAATCCATTGTAGGAGAAGATCAAGGACTTTGCCGCTATGGGAGACTTTTTGGTTAAACAAAATTGAGGAAGAGGAGAAAAAAAACAGATAACTAGAAACAATGACGGAAAGGTGGAAAAGTCTGACATGTCTACGTAGGTATTAGTACTATGTGCACACCGTAATCAGGCACTTTCTGTAGTGCGCTAACAAAGAGCCACATCAGCCACTAATAAATCTCTGACAGGCCATAACAGTTCCAGAAAAAAGTTTATTGCTGCTAGAAGGGGGTTCTTGGCTTCTTGCCAGTTTGACTATATGAAGTGGCTCTGTTTGTATCGTATAGGTACAACCGGTCGCCATGCTTCCAGAATCTCACTGTACACTACCTACAATACTACGCACATCGTGATGTAGTATTGTAGTATTGTGAACCACGGATATAAGAGCAGCATTTTGGTTTTGATTTTCTGCTCTTATATCCGTTTTGCTCTTATAACCGTAGGTACTAAGGAGAGCAATATCCAGCCCCCATTTGGATCTAAATTTGTAATATCCAGTACATAGTGTATAGTAAGAAGAAGAAGAAAACCTGGTAACCATTGCATAGTTTAGTTCTTGTATGTAACTTATATAAAACTTAATTTATGTAAAACTTTTTTACATTGTGGACTTTTTAATGCATGTTTCAACTGTGGTTCAAAACTGGGTGTGTGGCATAAGGGCATTGAAAATGTATTTTTTTGCCATTTTGTCTGCTCTTCTGCTTCTTATGGGCTGCATGGACGTGGTTGGACTTGACGAAGTTGTAAAGTGGTTAATGATGTTCATGGGATTGTTCATTTTGTAATTTTTTGACTTCTTAAATATGACCATTTTGGTAATTCTGCTCTTATATCCATAGGGACAAGATTTTCTTGCTCTTATAACCGTCATAAATCATAATTTTACTTCATAAGGGCCCCATTTTGGTTTTGGTTCAGCACTTCTGCTCTTATAAGCGTTTTGCTCTTATATCCATTGCTCTTTTATCCGTGGTTCACTGTATTTGCTAAACATGCCGTAGTACTGAAGTACAGAACGTACTACTGTACCTACTACCCTGTTGAGATACTAAAACAGAGTGGCAACGCTGACGAGCCGTTTATTTTGTTTTGAAACCGCCCGCTAAAAAAGCGTATTAGGAATGAGCGCGAGCTTAGTTTTTTCTCTCTTTCTAAGAGCTTGACCTTTTCGAACACTGGGTGGCTCGTCCTCCTGCTCCGGTCAATCCGGGGTCCGGGCTTTGGTCAGTAGTACCGGATTGCAAGTCTATTTTATAACACATAGTATGCCTCGAGTTAAGCTACGACTGCGAGCCTGTCTCGCACCTATTACTATAGTAGTACAAGGGAGGGGGGGGGGGAAACCAAAACAATGAATCTGCAAGAAGAATGACGTCCCGTCAGTCTCCTCCGCCGTCGTCGTCGCCTTCGTCGTGGTCCTCTCCGCTGCGGACCCTGGGAGGGGTCATCCTGGGAAGGTGGAACAACAGGAGCCACAGCGAGGAAAAGGTAAGAAAAAAAACCATGGAGTAAGGCTCTTAAATTATGTGCCCAAAACAACAGAATATGCTGCTGCTTTAGTTTTTCTTATAAAGTACGAGTACTTGCTATTTCTTTTTTTGCTAAGTTAATCTGTAATTAATTACACTTTTACAGAAAAAAAATTGAAAATGTAATGAATTGCTTTTAAAATGTAGTTTTTAGTACCATCCTAATTTGGGGGTTAGTTGGTGGCTAAATCATGCATGATTTTTTTTCCATGCACAAAAATCCATGTTTATACTGTACTACCGCACGTTATATAGTTTTTTTTTGGCACTGGACGCAAGTTGCGGAACTTGATAAATCATACCTTGAATATTTCATCATCTTTCCACTACTTGGAACATCGTCTCTACTACGACATTCTGTAGTACTGACATGTATTTGCACTTTATTCATGTCACCACTTGCATCATTCCCCGTCACTTCATCAGACAAGACTCCCTCCTGCTTCTTCCTCCTTCCTTCACTTCCGAAAACATCTTGATTTCGCCGGACCCCCCCTCCCCCCCTTCCCCCTGTTGAGGAAGATGCTTTTTCTTCTCTTCCTCCTTCTCCTCTTCCTTCCTTTCCTCTGTCTGTCCGCAAGAAGAAGCCGCAAAGCAACATCTTTTCCATGTTTGTTGGCGTCCGGCCAGTCAACAAAAGACTGGGGGGAGGGAGAGAAGAGGAACATGTTTTAAGGCGCAGCTTCTAAGTGTTGCACTAGCTGTTGGCCATGGGCGGCAGGTACAGCAAGACGGCGGCGGCGGCGGCCAAGGCGACCGCGGACAAGGCGCCCACGGAAAAAGGACAAAAGGCGGTAAAAAAATGTTTTAGCTAATTAAAAAATATATTTATATTTTTTAAAGCATAATTTACCTCACTGCAGATCTTTTGGGACAGACATTGTGGTACTATATTGTGCCTTAATTTTTGTGTATAAGCAGAGCTTTCTTATTAAAAGCATTCATTTTTATGCAAAGAAATGCACAGCACCTGCTGTCAAAAGCATCCTGGGTATTTCTTTTTGGTTTTTGGAAACCTTTCTGCCACGGAATAGGGTGTTCTTCAATTTGGTTTTGCATAGTTTTCCACAGTTTTTTTTTTTACGGTCACATTCCGGTCAGATAATTTTCGACTCCAGATCTTCATATCATGTTTACGTTTTCCGGTGACGAAAGGGGTTGGGGGAAGGGGACTGAGGAATAGAGAGAGCAGATTCGCAGTACATAGTGCAATCTTGGCTTCCTGCCAACAATACCACCACAGTGTTGAAGACTTTGCTGATTGTTGACGGTGACGGGGAGAAGACGTTGGAAGTCTTTAAAAAAATTGTAATGACAATTCTACTAGTAGCTGTGTTACGATGAGCAAGAACAGGAAGCGAAGGGGGAGGCGCCGGCGGCAAAAGGTGGTCTTCAACTTGTTGCTAACTGGCATGTAAGTTACCAAATCTTTCATCTCTCACTCTCTCTCTCTCTTTCTTCAGAACTTTTCCCCACCTGAGAAACCCGTCCAGGATGCCCCTCCCAAGCTGCCACCGGTGCCCTTCTCGCCAGAGGACAAGGAGAACTCCGTACCCGCCCGACAGGTCACGCCTCCTCCTCCTCCTCCCGAGGACATCACGACCGACGAAGAAGTGGACGACGACGTCGGCGGCGGCGACATCCAGGAGGCGGCCGACAGCTACGCCGCCATCTCCAGCCTGGACGCCGAGGAGAGCGAGTCGGACCGCTGGCGCGAGCGCGCCGCCGTCGTCACCAGGATCGACCACGACTGCTACGCCGAGTACGCCAGGGGCATCCTGCGGGAACTGGCAGACGCGGCCGTGCGGGAGAGGTGAGAAATACTACCTAGTAGTAGCCTAGATGCTACCTACTTTGCTTGGTAAGACTTGGCAATGGCGGAAGCTTAAATTACGACCCGCCATGCTGGGACATCTTCAGGCCTTGGTATCAGGCATCCGGCTCGTCATGTCTGAGCTCACTTTGCCCACTACTTTTGGGCATAAAATGGGCACCTGCTAACTATTACCTACTAGCAGGTGCCCATACAGTAAGTACGAGTATTATGCCAATTTTATTTGAAATCTTGCCTTCACGCCACAGGTCCCTGAGCAGAGCCTCTTCTTGTTTATTGTACCGTATGTCCCTCGCTTTTAAGTAGGCTAAAAAAAAATCCAGCTGCAATATGGCTACAGCAGCTGGCGATAAGAAAGGCTCTCCTGACAAACGAATGAAAACAGGTGCTGCAGCAAAAAAAAACTCCTTTGCTTTGCATTTTGTGAAACGACAGGAAATTTAAGGCGTGTCGAGGAGAGAAAAAATGAGACCACTCACCAAGTGAAGCAGGAAGTTTCTTTCCTATTTTGTCGGGTTTTTTTTACCACAAGTGATTTATTAAGTGAGTGCGTTAAAAATGTTGGTGTCACTACTGATCTGCAGTACATGTACAGCACTACTAATGGTAGGTAGTGAAATATTTACTAATGATTAATTTACTTACTTTGCAGCGACAAACATTGGAAAAATTGTCCTCCGAAGGAAGGAATGGACGGACTCGATGGGATCGAGATGAGAAGGGACCACACGACAATGTCGATGGGCAGGAGCAGACAAGGCTACGGTAGGTCAGCAACCTTTTGTTTGATGCCATTGTGTTTCCCGACCCGACACACAGTACACCTGTTAATAACATAAACTTGACATGTATGGCAATAGACATGTGAGCTTAGTAGCCTAACTACTAGGTCAAAACGGTGACTTAATTTAGCGTTACGTCTGTCTGGTTGGGTTCCCAGATTCAGATTCCGACGGCGAGTTTGCGAGCGCTGAGCAATCCTTCTCTTCGGTGGCCTCCTCCGTGGCCTCCTCGCTGGCCGGAGGGGACAACAACGAGAGGATGGTGACGGCGTCGACGTCGCTGGAGGACGTCGCCAACGCGAGACCGGAGGAGGAGGGGGAAGCAAGGGTGGACGCGATCATGGCGGCGATGGCCGGGCTGAACATCGGACAGGTTGGGAAGCAGGAGCAGCAGCAGGAGCAGCAGGAGGAAAGGGAAGAGGACGACGAAGAGAACAGGGAGCCGACGCCGGTGAACCAGCCGGAGGAGCCGGACGTCACCCTGGTGGCAGCGGCGGGGGCGAAACAGGACGAGGAAGGAGGAGGAGGTGGCCTCGACGAGACCGAGCCGGAGACGCCAGTGAGGCGAACGAGAGCGGGCCAGGAGGAGGAGGAGGAGGAGGATCAGGAGGGCGCCGCCACGCCCAAGGCGGTCTCGCCACCGAGGACGAACCAAGAGGAGGAGGACTTGCTCCAGTTCGGGCAGGGAAGTGCGGAGACGACAAGGGAGGAGGGGACCCACAAGGACAGCACGCCCGAGTTTGAGGAGGAGGAGAAGAGGGTCATGATGATGCAACAGCAGCAGGAACAACGGGAACAGCAGCAGGAGGAGATGGGGAGGCAAGAAGAAATGGAGGTGCGCCAGGTTGCAACATGGATTAGAGGAGGTTACAAAGTAAAATATACATGTACAGTATATATTTTTTTTATTTCCATCCACGCAGAGGACTCTTACTGTCTTCCCCTCCCCGATCATCGCCGCCGTCGTCGCCACCGACGGCCAGAAAGAGGAAGAAGATCCTCCACCGTCTCTGCCCATCCCGAATGGCGACGACACCAGTAGCAACACCTTCTCTCCGGTAAGTACCCAACCAACAAGGGGTCCTTAGTCAACTTCCGATTGAGTTCCGATGCAGAAGTTTTGCTAGTTAGTATCCGACTGAGCTTCCATTTTGCATACCATTGTTGGTGGTTGGGTAGGTAGAGCTTTTCTTAGTATCAGCGTTTGACTGCCGTGATTCTCGTCAGGATCCGACCAGTCTCGGCCTGGCCCCCCTGGTGTCCTCGGACGCTTTGAGGCGGGAGAGCGCCGTCGTCAGGTCGGAGCTGCTCTGGCAGGAGAAGCTGCTGCAGAAGGACAGGTTTGTTGAAATTAGCGAGTAAAATTATTAAAGTTTTGAGGCTCTTTCGATATCGATTACTGTAATTGATTAAAAACTATTACAAATTTGCAATAATGCATTACAATAGAAGTAATAGTAAAAACTTAAAAAAATGGTCCTCAAATAGCATTACGCTTTGTTTGATTTCTTTCGGCTCCTTTAAAGAACTATTTTTTTATTTAAATTAAATCAATTACCCTAATACCAATTACAAATTAATCAGTCAGAAAATTAGTCGATTACTTTTCGATTAATTAATTAATTGTTTTACTCGATGGTGTAAGTTAAGTTGGCCGATGGTTGGTTCTTTTTCAGGGAGATGGCTGAGCGGGAGCGGCGGCTGAGGGAGCTGGAGAAGGAGACGTGGTCGTTGGAGGCGGAGAAGGCCGCGCTGGAGGCCTCCAACGGGCAGATGTCCCGGGTGGTGGGGGAGTACGAGCGGACCATCTCGGAGCTGATCTCGGACCGGGAGCGCCAGCGGGTGGTACGCGACATCGACCGGGAGAGGCTGGCCGGGGAGAGGGCGCAGGCGGCGGAGGACCTGGCGGCGGCGGAGGCGGCCTTCAACGACGTCCACCGGAAGTGCGACCGGACCAAGGAGGTTATCTCGGCCTTTCAGGCCACGGAGGACGAGCTGAAGGTGCGACTGGAGGAGGTGGCGGCCAAGGCCAGGAAGGCGGAGGAGAGGTTCCAGGTGCTCAAGGCGCACGCAGAGGAGAAGCTCGCAGAGTGAGTAAAGGAAATAAAGAGAAAGAGACTTGGAAGGTGAGGAAGAAACACCTACCTTCTCTCCTATTGCTGCTTTAGAGCGAACAGTAGCGTGGAGTCCCTGCACCGTCGGGGCACGGCCGAGTCCGCCCGACTGGAGGCCCTGTTGAGGAAGGCGGAGGTGCGGGCGATGGCGGCGGAGACGGCGCTGGACCAGAAGGCGGAGGAGGGGAGGGAGCTCACGCAGATATGCGACGAGCTCATCGCCAGGGTGGAGAAGAGCGGAGGAGGAGACGCCGAGGGCAGGGGGCAGTGACAGATCTCAACCAAAAAAAAATTGCCTTTTTAACAGCCAAATATTTTTTTTTAGAGAAAGCTACAGAAAGCTAGAACTTTAACTATGTGGTACTACTAAAGCTGGAGGGAGAAAAATTATAGAACAATAAAAGGAATAGACAAAAAGTGCTGCTCTTGGCGGTTTAGACTATATTTTATTTTTAGCATTTTTTTTTTAATTTTAGGTGAGCTACCTAAAGATTTTTACCACAGAAGTTGAGTATGTATACAAAGGTAGCATGGAAGACATTATCTTAAACTTTGCTCCTCCGCGTCTTGGAGGTCGTCGAGGTAAGACGGGTGGATCCGGGCGAGGTGCAGCTCCCGGAGCGCCGCCCGGACCTCCCGGACAGCCCGGCCGACCCGATCCCTGGCCTCCCTGCAGAAGAACCTGCCCTGCCGCTCCCTGGCCCTCCTCTTGTGCACCACCACGGAGTACCTCCTCAGGCAGTCCAGCTTCCTCTCCTCTATCGGGACCCTGAGGAACCTGAGCGTCCGCGTCAGCTGCCTCTCGAAGTCCTCCCTCAGGTCCTCGTAGTGTACGACCAGCACGTCCACGCTCAGCGCCAGCACGTCCAGCGCCTGCAGCTCCCAGTTCTCGGCCTCCGCCCGGGCGAACCGGCAGAACTCCTCCGTGCCCAGGGTCTCCTCGAGGAGGGCGTCGGTCAGCCCCGGCCCGTAGTAGACCGACCCGGACTGGACGTGGTTCCACCAGGAGACGATGGCGTTGAAGGGGTTCCTCAGTAGCAGGATGCTCCTGCCCTCGGCCTTGAAGACCGCCGCCATCCTCTGCCTGGCCGGCGAGGGCGGCCTGGGCCTGCCCGTGCTGAGGACCTCCACAATGGTGTGGTCAGAGTCGTGGTGGGACTTGGGCAGCCACACCGAGGTGCCCAGCGAGTCCTGGGTCATGTACCCGGACATAAACTGGATCAACGACAGGTACCACTTGCTACCGGAGCCAGGGAAGCAGGCCAGGGTCGTCCTGGCGAGCGCTCCGGGGACCGGGACGATCAGGTCGGACATGGCGGCGCACTCCGGGTCTACGTCGACCTCGGGCCAGATGTGGGACTTGCCCTCCTGCACCTTCTGGGAGCTGAGGACGGATGCCATCTCCGGAATCACCAACCTGAGATTAAAAAGGCAATTTGAGTATAAGTTCTGTAAAGATGACTACATACTACATTAGGTAGTAACTACCTCTGTATCGGCCGGTATCCTTTGTTTTGACAGCGAATTCCCGCCACGGCCGAGAGCAGGATCTGCCTGGTCTCCGGTGACGTCGACGACAGCGACATCTCCTCCGACAGGTGGGAGGGAAGGTCCAAGTCCACTTCTTCTTCCTCCTCCCCGCCCTCCCCCATCCGCCCCAGGTCCACCGGCAGCCGGAAATGGGCGCCGCCCTGGGAGGATGCGGTGCTGTTGGCCGACTCAGGTATAGAGAACAGCCTCCAGTCGCGCCTCACCACTAGGGAGGGGCACCTCTCCGGCTGGTCCAGGGGCAGCAGCAGCGCCATCGAAGAGGAGGAGGAGGAGGAGGAGGAGGAGGAGGAGGAGGATTGAGCGGGGAGGGAGATCCACACGTAGCCGAAAGAAAAGGACCAGAAGGGACCAGTCTCCAAGCCATGGTGGAAGAGCCTCACCTGAATTTGGCAGAACAGGGTGTACAGAAAAAAAACATTTTCAGTTGTACCTAGTAGTATATCCTCACCTCGCATCTGTTGTTGAGGAAGAGCAATGTGGGCCCGTGCAGCAGGTTGGTCCTCAGGTGGAAGGCGGCCTTCACTTCCATCCTCCTCTCCGCCCGGTCGAAGGTGAGACTGGCGGCCGACCCGGACTCCACGGCGCTCGTCAGCTTGCCTCTGTTCTCGCCGGGGGCCACGGAGGACAATAGGACCTGCCTGGCCTGCGTCACTCTCTGCGCCCTCCTGCAGTCTTGCAGACACTTCCGTCCGCCCGGGCGCCAGGACGGCGGGCAGGAGCACCGCCCTCTGTCGCTCCGGAGGACGTCCTCAGGCGGCAGGTGCGCCTGCTGCTGCTGCTGCGTCAGGTGGTGGTGCTCCTCCGCCAGGTGGCGGAACGACTCCACCGACCTCAGCGCCCTGCTTATCAGGTCCATCAGCTCGTTCTTGTAGGCCGTCCTCCAGGTCAACGTGGCCGAGGAGGAGACAGCTGCCGACAGGAGCAACAGCAACGGCCAACCACAGATCGGAAGTCTCTTCTTCATCCTCTTGGTCTAATTCACACATTTGACATGAAAGTAGCACCCATCAACATCTTTTAGTGATACAGTATACGGTATCAGTGATCTCTTTTATTGGCCATCGTCGCCGGCCACCAAAAGTCGGTTACTCAGCACAAGCTGACAAAGTACGTTTGTGTTCACTCTCCCACCCCCCATTTCTCCTGTCCGTCTTGTGCCTGTCCACCTCCCCTCCTCTTCTCTCCCACTGCCCTCTACCTGCCCTTCCTTCCATCTGTGGAGAGCGTTCGATTCCAATCTATAATCACGAGGGAATCTATCTGCTGGAACATTAGGACAATATGTTAATGTATTTGATTCATGATAGATTCGTGCACCTAACTACTTAGCCCAACAAACTGCTATTAAACAACGCGTCCATGAGAGAACAAGAATATTGAAATTGCCATAAAATGAGTCCAATCGCACGATATGGTAACGTGCCTACTACGTAGGTACATAGCTCAGAGTACATACAATGCTCCTGATGGTTATAGTATCACAGCTACACCAAACACAGCATAAAGTAGAACTTCAAACTACTTCCAATCAACTCTCATGGCTTGGTATCCTGCACGACGGGGACCAGGTTCTCCAACTTGACGACGTACGCCCAACTGCACCCCTTCCCGCACTCTCTGGCCAGGCGACTCATTTTAGGGAATTCGACGTGAGCCTCCTGCCCGACCACCCGGAGGGGCAGAGAGGAGGAGGAGGAGGAGGCCAGACCCAGCATGAACGCCTTGGTGCGGCCCGGACTCAAGCCCGGAGGGGATATCTGCCAAGGAAGAGAGAAAAATCGACAAGTTGCTTTGGTGCTGTCAAATAAGTTAATGACTATTGCCATAAGTGAACACCGACTGTACACGTACAACTACAGTACAGTCAAGTACTGTACAGTACTTGGTTGTCACACCTTTAATATGTCCTCCTCCGGCCACTCCAGGGAGATGGCGTACACGGAGTCCCCCTTGGCGGTGTACCACACCTTGTCATTCGTAGTGTCATTCTGAAGAAAGACGAAAAAATTAACTACACACTTGAAAAATTACGGGAGAAGGAGCACTTTTGTCCAGCAACAACGCTTATCCGAAGTCTTGCCTGCACTGTCCAAGGCCTCGTTCCGTAGATGGCCTCCCCGTTGGCCCTCAGCCACTGCCCCATCTGGCGGAGCCTCTCCCTGAAGATGGGGATGATAACACCCTCCTTGGTGGGTCCGACGTTCACCAGTATGTTGCCCCCGCAGCTCACCGTGGCCACCAGCTTCCCGATGAGCTCCTCCGCCTCCATGACGTCCTCCAGCGGGAGGTTCCTCCTGATCCCCCAGGACCTCCTGTCCACCGTCATGGCGTTCTCCCACTTGTGGCCGAGCAGCACCCCGGGCTCGTAGCGGTCCGGCCCTGAGAAGAAGTCACCGTGCTTCAGCCGGGTGCCCTGCCCCCACCGGTCGTTGGTGACGACGCTCCCCCTGCTCGGGCTCTCGTTGTAGAGCCAGGCCAGGAACTCCTTGGAGTCGAAGTACTCGGGCGGGGCCTCCCAATCGCCGTCACTCCACAGAACCTCGGGGCGAAACTCTGTGACCAGGTCCTTCAGCTCGGGAAGCATCTTATTCTCCACGTAGTCCCTGGACGGGGACACAAAGTTGCGTGACCTCACATAGGAGAAAAGTTGACATGTACAATTAATATCTACTAGTACTGTACTTACTTGGTGGCAAACTGGTTCTCCTTGTCCCTGAGGTACAGTGGGTTGAACCACTCGTAGAGGGAGTAGTAGAGGCCGAACCTGACCTTGTCCCCGTGCCTCCGGGAGAAGGCGCTCCTGATCTCCGCCAAGACGTCCCTCTTCGGGCCCATGGAGACGGAATTCCAGTTGTAGGTGTGGGCGGAGCCCCAGTTGCAGAAGCCATCGTGGTGCTTGCTCGTGAACACGAAGTACCTGGGGAAAGAAAAGCAGGACGTCCTCCCTCACTCATTTCGATATTACCTCCCGACAGGACAGGAAAGTTATAAGCGTTCCATAATTACGTACGCTGAAAACATCTGATGTAACATGACGTTAGGCTACGGTACAATAATGTCACATTTTACGTTCTGGAAAATGACCAAAAAGTCCCGTCGGGAAACCTCAAATCTCACTTGGCCCCCGAGTCGGCGACGATGTCTGAGAGGAGGTCGGCGTCGAAGAACTCCATGCTGAGCTGCGGGCCGAAGTCCGGGTAGGCGAAGTTGGGCGGGAGGTGCTTCCTCAGGTAGCGGGCGCAGTCGCTGTCGTTGTGCCGCGTAGCCGTGAACCAGAACCACTCGGAGCCGACTCCTGGAGTGCACCGAGCACATTAACCCGACCGGACTTTTGACAGTTACGAGTGTAACAATTTTGGCTTGGAAACATGTAAGGAACATGTTATTAGACTACCACACTTTAATGTCTGGTTTTTTTTTGCACCTGAAAATGGCCAAAAATTTCATCAGGAAGTGAACAAAAAGCTGTTCCATACATACATTAAAATTAGAAAAGGTGCAGTTCCTACAGGACTTTTAGTAATTTTGTCGAAACAAAAAACGTGACATTAATATATGGCAATCTAAGGACATGTTCCATTGCATGTTTTCAAGCAGAATTTGTCACCCTCGTAACTTTCAAAGTCCCGTCGGGATTCCTCTACTATTTCGCAGTGAGTTATTTCGGGCACACACCTGGCACCGAGTAGGGCCCAAAGTGCATGAAGATGCCCACTTTGGCCCGGTCGAACCACCCGGGGAGCGGGCGCGAATCCAGGCTGTCCCAGTCCGGCGCGTACCGCTTCTCGCCGGCTCGCGCCGACGCGGCGCCGCCCCTCCTGGCCGCCAGCAGCACCAGCGCCAGGGCGGCGGTCGACAGCGCCAGGAGGAGCCACCTCGACTTCCTGCGCAGCATCACTCTCACGGGGGGACGCAGTAGCAGCAGCAGCGTGCTCATACGTAGGACTTAGTATGCTACAGCCAGATGATCACTTCATATGACGTTAGTGATGACATGAGTGAATAAAACCATGAGGGGGGGGGCTGTTCTGTTCCTGTCTGTTGTTGTCGGCCGTCACTGCTGCTGCTGCTGCTGCTGCTGAGCCAAGCGGAGCGGAGAGAGCGGAAAAGAAAGGGAAGGAACAACAACAGCAACGAAGCAGCCTATCCTCCACAGAATGATCAAATCTGTTGTTGTTGTTGAGCAGTCAAGGTTGTAGATCATTCTTCTTTCTCCCCCCAGTCTTCCGTTTCACACGTGATTATGTCTATGTTCAAAATGACCTCGTTAACCCGACTGGAAAAAAGCATTCGAATCATCCCGCGCACACAAAGTCTTCTCTTCTCCTTCTCTTTCCATTGCTGTTTTGTTTACATGCGTCTCATCCAGCTTCTGCTTCCCAACTTTCCTCCCAGCCACCCACCCACCCACCTCTTCCTTCCCTTCTGCTCTGGTACTGGCTCAGGAGGAGTCCTCTACGACGACGAGGAGGAGGACTGGCCCACCAGGGACTACCAGGAGGATGTCCTCCTCCTCAGCTCAAGCTCCTCCTCCTCTCCCTTCGTTGAGCTCCGACAAGTCGAAGGAGCTCGCTTCTTCTCACTCCGGAGTGGCTGCCTTCAGAAGAGGAGGTGGTGGAGGAAGAGGAGGACGCAAACGGTGACAAAAGAATCCCTTATATAAGAGAAAAATCATGGTTGTTGTTGCAATGAACACTCCATTTTTTGACGGGTTTTTTTTTGCAGGAATTCCAGGTTGACCAAGAAGGGGAGGAAGGAGGCGGAGAAGGCCAAGAAGAGGAAGAAGCTGAAGGAAAAGAAGAAGAGCCACCAAAAGTCCAAGAAGTCAAAGGGGAAGAAGGAGAAGAAGAAGAGCAGGGAGGAGGAGGAGAAGGTTAGCCTCAAAGCGCAGTCGATAAAAAAAAATTATTTGACCCTCCCCCTCCATACAGGATAGGACGGAGTGTGAGTTTGAGGGCGAGATTCACCTGCTGCTGGAGGGGCTCCCCTCCAGTCGGGGCGTCACCTGCTCCTTCACCAGGTGCAGGTACCTGCCGAAAGAGTCCGCTGCGGGTAGGTGATGCCAGGATCAATTAACTGCTGTTATTACACAGCCTACAGGACAGTTGGCCAGTTTATTGGAACAAATGTGTAATTCTGGTATGTTTGCTTGCATTAGGGCCAACCCTAAGGTTTCAGTCGCAGCTGTTGAAAAAAATCCTGATCGTAAAACATGCCTCTGATAGTTAAGGAACATGTCGCTAGACTATGCCACACCACAAAGACATGTTCCAATGTTAAGAAAACATGCAGTTTGACCAAGATTTGTTCCTGAAGGTACGTAGTGTGTTTCTCAATTCTGAAAAGTCCCGTCGGGTAAGCTATCCTCTCTCTCTCTCGCTGCATCAGGTCAACTGTCCAAGGCTGAAGATGAGCTGGACTTCCTCTCCTTCGACGGCGCCTCCCCTTATCCCGTTTCCCAGGCCTTCCTCTGGAGAGGCAGGCGCGACCACAGGACAAAGAAGAGGTCGGACAGGAAGTTCAGGAAGAAGGACGTCTTCAACTTTCCCATCGCCGGCCTGGACCCGGAGCAGAAGGAGAATCTGAAGCAAGAGCTCTTGGTGAGGGCAAATAGATTTAAGGTGATGGATATTATTGGTAAAAAAAAGCCACTAACATGATCCAGGCGATGCAATCGCTGGGCCTCCCACTCTCCTTCACCGGTGCCCCCGCCTATGGGCTCGACAAGGACGGAGAGCTGGACGTAAAGTGCAGGATGACTTTGAGGAACAGCAGGAACTGGAACAGGAACAGGGTGAGAGAGGGAGCGCTCCTGCCGGCATGCTGAAGTAGTAAAGTCAAATCTCTATATGCTTTCTTTCCCCTCCCCCCATCAGAGGATAAAGCTTCGCAAAGCCCGCTTCTACGACCAGATGCTGAGCGAGTTCAAGGAGTTCTGGGACGAGTTCGGGAGGAGGATCGTCATGGCCAAGTGGAGGAGCAAGTATGGGAAGAGCATGGAGCAGGAGGCGGAGGCGGAGGAGGAAGCGGAGGAGGCTGAGGAGCAGGGGAAACTGGCGGTGGACTGCTCGGACCCTCAGTCCGCCGCGGAGACCTACGTGAACAGGAGGATTGCGCCGGTGCTGGAGGAGGAGAGGAGGAGGAGGGAGGAGGAACACGGCAGAAAGGGGAGCAAGGACA
>JAAUYM010139573.1_pt1 | contig 20477 bp, 26 predicted proteins | sample 7278001 | NCBI WGS metagenome assembly JAAUYM01 (sample SAMN14350224, study PRJNA611818) | marine sediment metagenome | isolation source: surface marine sediment (1.8m) | place: French Polynesia: Moorea | collected 2018-08
AGATACACAAAGGTCGTACAGAAACTGGGGAAAAATGAGTTTCGTTTCCAGTGTGAGAATTCCATGAAATGCATGATAGCCGGCAATGCTCTGAAAAGGTGGCTAAAGTGGGATGGAAAGAACATTTTCATGAATTTATAGCATTGTTGTCGTTTTAAATGTTGTTTTTTTTCAATATAAGGTAGCAATATAAGGTTTCTTCCCGTTCAGGCGCGGCGAGGCGGATGTTGAGTGGGGGTTTGCCTTCGACGTCCATCTCAACGCCTTCTTCCCGCTCCTCGTCATCCTCCACTTTGTCCAGCTCTTCTTCTACCACCTGATCATCTCCAGGGAGGTCTTCCTCGCTACCCTGTTCGGCAACACCCTGTGGCTGGTTGCGCTCGGCTACTACGTCTACATCACCTTCCTGGGCTACAGCTCGCTGGACATCCTGAGGAACACCAAGGTCTTCCTCTACCCGTTCATGCCGCTGGCCGCCTTCTACCTGGTCACGCTGGCCACGAACTGGAACCTGACCAAGAGCCTCATGTACTTTTACCACTACAGGGTGCTGTGACGCCTCGGAGGAGATTAATGCTGCTACAGAGTGATACGTGAAAAAAAAAAAAAGAAGTGGTCTCCAATCCCACCCATCGTGCGTTTGTCCTGTCTACGAGGAAAAGTGGGAGGTAGTGGAGGAGGTGGTTTTTGGTGTCTTCTTTCAGGATTGACCCAAGTGTTGAACAGATATGAAAAATAGAATATTTTTTTTGTTACTTGCTTACTTCCCCTCCTTGTGATGTGTAAAAAATGAAAACATTTATCGTACTTGAATTACACTGCTTTTAAATGCATTCCCACTTGACTACTATTGGTGTTTGTCAATACGAAAACTTTGGATACCCGACGGGACTTTTAAGCTTACGAGCGTAACAGATTCAGCTTTAAACACGTAATGGAACATGTCATTACCATACCACAGAAGTGACACATTTTTTTGGTCGGTTTGTTACGCTTGTAAGTTTAAAAGTCCCGTCGGGTAGCGATTGCTGTTGCTCTCATCAGGTCGAATGATCGAAAGCTGCGGTTTTTTTTAATAGTCAGTATACAATAGAACTCCGATCAGTGGTCAGTTGAAGCAGAGATATTAGTAGTACGGCAGAGGTGGATTAGAAATAGAATTCACTTATATTTACTACAAAGACGTTTTCATCGTACTGTTTACAATATCGAGTGTCTACTGTTACTGTATTGACTTTTTTTATTAGTCCAAAAATTATCACCGTTCTTTTGTTTCGTGTGCAAAAAAATCTATTTTTTTACTCGATCTAGAATTTTCTGATCTGTCCGTGAGCATATACCCGGAACCTCTCTTTGAAAAGAGAAGACGAAATGTAGGAAAATGGGAAAAAAACCAGAGGAGAAAGCCGGAGGAATGTTAAGCCGGTTAGCCGGATAGGAGACGGGGAGGAGGAGGAGGAGGAGGAAGAGACAGCAGCAGGAGCAGCAGAGAGTGACAGTAGCAACAGCAAAGTCATTTCATCACCAAAAAAAAAAATTCAAAGGAAACTTCATCTTCCCCCTCAACCAATAGACGCGATTGGGCTCGATCTTTTTCTTTGTTTTTTCGAAAGCACCGCACGCAGTTTGTGACGTGGCACAGCCACAGCCACAGCCACAGGGGGAAGGAACGGGGAACGTCAGCTACAAGAGAGAGAGAGAGAGAGAGAGAGAGAAAGTGGTGGCTCGCTGCTCCCTTTCTCCTTCACACGTACACACAAGGAAGCGAGGAGAAAGCCTCCCCCTCCCCCCCCCCCAAAAAAAAGAACCTAACACATGGGCAGAGTGCGATAGTGAGGACTATCGGTCAGAGAGAGAAAGGGTATCTGAACAGGTGTGAGCCGTCAATTGGGCCGACCTGGACATGAATCATTCAACGCTTTGGAGCTCTCTCTCCCCCTCTCCCCTCCCCCTATAAGGAATAAGAGAGCAAGTGAGGATTTTGGGGAAGGGGGGACACGGATACTTTGTAGCTGAGGATGAACAGCTGCGAGAACGAGAGGAGGGCGATGGACGGCGGCGAGGAGGAGGAGGAGAACTGCTCTTTTAAGAAGCCCCGCGGGAGCCTCCTGCTGAGGCCGCCATCCTGCGAGGACGCGGCCGCCGCGGCCAACGTCATCAGCCAGGTGAGAAAAGAAATTTTTAGACTCATCGGAATTTCCCGTATGTTTAACTTTTTTAAAAAATAATCTTTTTTTCTCTTTTTCAGGCCCACAACGTGTCCAGAGAGAAGCGGGGTCAGGTGTTCGGGTTGGGTCCCGGCGGCCGGGGTCGCTTCCGCGGCTGCACCGTCTGGTTCACCGGTCTGTCCGGGGCGGGAAAGACCACCATCGCCTTCGCCCTGGAGGAGTACCTCATCGCCAACGGCGTCTTCTGCTACGGGTTGGACGGCGACAACTGCCGGACGGGCCTCTGCAAGGACCTTGGCTTCAGCGAGGAGCACAGGGACGAGAACATTCGCAGGGTGACGGAGGTTGCCAAGTTCTTCGCCGACGCCGGCGCCGTCGCCATCTGCTCCTTTGTGTCCCCCCTGGAGAAGCACCGCGACCTCCCCCGACAGGTCCACGAGTCGGCCCAGCTGGCCTTCTTCGAGGTCTTCGTGGACACGCCGCTGGCCGAGTGCGAGAGGAGGGACACCAAGGGGCTCTACAAGAAGGCCAGGAACAGGGAGATTGTTGGTATGGAAAGGCACTTGGGAAAACATTACTAGCTGAAGTGAATCATCTTCTCTCTTTGCTCTTCCCCCTCTCTTCAGGCTTTACCGGGATCGACCAGCCGTACGAGCGTCCCCGCAAACCGAGACTGGTGGTCAAGACCACCAGGGAGGACAAGGCCTCAAGCTTTTCGCGATGCGTGCCTGTGCAGGAATGTGTGCAGCAAGTGCTGGATATGCTGGTAAGTCGTAGGGATGTCTTATTAATTGCTAACTGAATTAATTGAGTTTGAACCCCGCGACGCAATGGTCCATATTGACAGGTGGAACGAAGCATCATCCTCCCCTCGGTGGCCGAGGGCGCCTCCGCCTGGTTTGAAGAGAAGGCCTTCAAGACGTCGGCGACGGACCGGAAACTCGCGCTGAAGCAGCCGGCGAAGAAGTTCGGGCGCGTGAAGGAGCTGATGGTGCCGGCGTCGAGGGCGGAGGCAGCCGCGAGGGAGGCGGAGGCGCTCAAGGCGGTGGACATCACCGAGGTGGACATGCAGTGGCTGCAGGTCCTGTCCGAGGGCTGGGCCAGCCCCCTGCGCGGCTTCATGAGGGAGGAGGAGTACCTCCAGTGCCTCCACTTCAGCCAGCTGCCGACGAACGCTAACGGCCTCAACGGCGGGGGGGCGAAGAGCGAAGCCTTCTTCTCCGGGTGTCCCAACCACTCGATGCCCATCGTGCTGCCGCTGTCGGAGGAGGACAAGAAGAGGGTGGAGGACTGCTCGGCAATCACGCTTAGGTCAGGAGATCGTCGGTCATCTGGCGGTTGCATGTAGAAATAATGACAAACCATTTCTGCAGGTACGAAGGGAAGTCTCGGGCCATCCTGAGGCGCCCCGAGTTCTACCCTCACCGCAAGGAGGAGAGGTGCACCAGGGTCTTCGGAACCAGAAGCAGGAAGCACCCAGCTATCATGGTGACTAGCTGATCCAGTCGCTCTTTAAAAGCGGTCGTCGTCCTTCCTCACGACGTTCTTTTTTTTTTTTATAGCAAATCGATTCCTCTGGTCCCTGGCTGGTTGGTGGTGACCTCGAGTGCCTCGGTCGCGTCCGCTGGGGTGACGGACTGGATCGGTTCCGACTGACGCCCAACGAGCTGAGGGAGAGGTTCGAGGAGATGGGGGCGGACGCGGTCTTCGCGTTCCAGCTCAGGAATCCCGTTCACAACGGCCACGCTCTTCTCATGACGGTATTGCTTGGGGGGGGAGGAAGATGGGAGCTTAAAGGAAGCGTTTAGTTTTAGAAGGAGCAACATTAACTAAAACAGATGCAGATCCGTTTAAAAACCGCACAGTTGGGTTACTTTCATTCGCAAGTAATTATTTCTTCTGAAGGACTGCCGCGATCAGCTTCTGGAGAAGCGCTTCAAGAAACCAGTCCTGCTTTTGCACCCCCTGGGTGGATGGACTAAGGAAGACGATGTCCCTCTAAAGGTGGATGGTGATAAAAGGATTTGATTTTTTTGCAGTTTAAAATCGTGGAAATTGAATGTCAACATGCTTGAAAAAAAATTGCAGGTTAGACTTCGTCAACATCAGGCAGTCCTGGACGAGGGCGTGCTGGACCCGTCCTCGACGGTGCTGGCGGTGTTTCCCTCTCCCATGGCCTACGCGGGACCGAGGGAAGTGCAGTGGCACGCCAAGGCCAGGCTGAACGCCGGAGCGGACTTCTACGTGGTCGGGCGCGACCCGGCGGGGATGAAGCACCCGGACGGGGGCAGCGACGGGAGCGAGGACCTGTATAATCCGGGACACGGGGGCAGGGTGCTGGCGGCGGCCACCGGAGGACTGTCGGAGAGGCTGAAGATCATCAAGTTTAAGGTGGCGGTGTACGACCGCATGGCCAAGAAGATGGCCTTCAAGGATCCCAAGCGATCGGCCGAGGACTACTTGAGGTAAGTGAGAGAGAGAGAGGCTTGCTCACCACTTTCATTTATTATCATATCGTTTTTTTCTGCCTCCCCCCCCTCCAAAACAGCATATCCGGCACCGAGATGCGTCGCCTGGCAAGCCTGGGCGAGCGCCCTCCACAGGGCTTCATGGCCACGTCCGCGTGGGAGGTGCTGGCCACGCACTACAGGGAGCAGCAGCAGAAGCAGCAGGCGGCCAGCAACGGGGGAGACCGATGAACAAAGTAGTGCCATCTATCCCCCCTCTCCGCCCCCCGCCCGTCTGACGAGCAAGAAATATCCGCCAAAAGAAAAAAAAATGGGAACCTAAAAAACCTCAGGCGAGAGATGGAAGGACCACCGACTACCTTTATATCAGTCTCTGACAAGCTGCACAGGTTGCCACAGGACATCGGCCGATTTGTATGTACTTTTTTTTTCTCCTCGACAATTGAAGAAACCTTGACAGATGTGATCCATTTCACCGCGACCCTTTAATCCATCTCGCCCAAATTTGACGGCCCAGATGTCTATTTACTTAAATGTGATGAGACGGGTTTTTTTTTCCTTCTCCTCCTGCATGCCTTTGCATTTCCTTTTTATCCGTGCGTGCGATACTTGAAATGAGACGAATCTTTTATAGCCATAAACAAAAAAATATACGGTACAACTTCAAAAGCCATTCTTGTCACTCGCCCGGTTTCTCTTCATCTTTAGACTCTGTATTGTCTTCTCCTTTGCTCCCGCCTTCTCCTTCCTGTTGACTCTGGAGCAGAGTGGCGACCTTCCTGATGTGGCTCTCCTGAGCCCTGGCCACGTCCAACTCACACAACCTGGCTCGGTCGAAGAGGTCGGTGACGACCTTCTCGGCCGAGTGCAAGCGCTCGGAGGACTGGATCCAGACAAGGTAAAAAAAAATTGAAAGGACAATAGCCACCAAGAAACTTAAGAGTGCTTGCAACCTGAGTAGACGCGAAGTGGGCGCCCGCCAGGAAGCAGACCTCGGCGTTGGCATCCATCAGCTTCTTCACGAAGGCGAAGAGCATCTCCAGGTCGTGCACCTTCTTCTTGAGTTCCGCGGCCTTCCTCTGCAGCGCCGCCGCCCTCTTCTCCCCCTCCTCCGTAAGCGCCAGCAGGGAGTCCTCAAACAGGTTTGCAAGCTCGGCTTGCGACTGGAGGATTTCATTTGCCATTTTTTTAAGTTATTGGTCTCACTGACGCAGAGCTACACGACTTGCACAACATTAAAGTGATGTATAAACATGTACTACATGTGTCCTTACATACCGTAGTAGTAAATAACAGTAATCAAGTTCAAAGAAAGTATTAAAAGACTGCCGTCAGACCAATAACTGCCGTTTCAGCTCCCTTTCCTTCCTTCAAGTACTCAGACGCGCAATCTTGGACAGCCATTACCACCTGTCGGGAGCAAGAGCAAGCATTCAGAATCAGTCGATTAGTGTGCAGCAACGCCTTGCATTACAATGCGCCACAACCTGACCTGGGTGAGTGTTCGCCCGGCGCCTTCCGCTGACAGCGCGCAAGCCTGGCGCATCAGGAACTCGTGGCTGAGGTCGACCTGGGGCATGGCGATGGGCTTGTCGGCCGCCTCGGCGGTCGGGTCCAATGCTCCAGAGAAGTTGAAAGTCACCCTGGACGACGGATCCTCATCCTGCGCCAGGTTTAAGGCTTTAAAGCAAAACCCGACTTGCTTGTCTACTAATTACGATTCGAGTACGCAACCAATACTGATGCTGCTAGAGCACACCAACGGCTATGCCATTAGTGATAATTAGCGATGAGCTCTAAATTTGGGTTGCTCTAAGGGTTTTTCTTTCACTATTCTAACACCTGCCCTGGGGTTATGGCAGCCCATCACTAAATTCACCCTAGCTATATTGGTTGAGAACTCGGTACCATTCTTTACCCAAGTAATGATACCTCTGACAACAATAGTCCATCTCCACCCTGCGCTTCTACCGTTGTTCTGTCAGCGCCTTCTCCCTTGCCCTTCTCCCCGGAGAACATGTTGAAGACCGACAGCCCGGAGGCGAATCCGACCGTCGCGGTGGTCGAACCCGCCGCCAGCCTCGGGACCACGATCGTCGCCATTCTCCGCCGCCGGGATTGCCAACACTGGTGATGTCCCGCGCGCCACGCCACCAGCCTCAGCCAGGAACGAAACATTCTCTCTCTCTCCCTCTCTTTCTCGCCTATAAAAAGCCATCAAGGTTGAACGTCTGGCTACTATGTTATTACACAGATCTCGAACTTGACACAAAAATTATTATTATCATCATTGTCTTTTCTTCCCCACCCAGTACACGCACGGACAGATTCTTCGAGCACACCTACAACAGACACACAGCATGTCCATTAAAAGTGGAATACTTATTTTCTTTCCCAATCAAATATAAATTTACTTTTATATTTTTTTGTCAATGTGAAAGCTTTTACATATTTTTAAATGCTTTTTTGAAACTTACCTTGCACTTTAGAAAGTTTAATACTTCGGCATATTCATACTTTAGTAAGCACACCAAGAAGATATTCAGTTTTTTAACGGACATGCTGTAGCTTACATACTACTACTGCAGAAAAAAAAAACTGCTGACAGTAAACGAGCTCAACTTGATTCCTTGCCCTGGATTTTTCTTTGTCCTTAATTTGATGGCATGGTGTGACCGAAAGAAAATTATCACAAACACCGACATAAGCAGCTCGGGGGAGGTAAAGAAACTGCCTCTCTCTCCCCTCTTCCCTTTCTTTGTCCAAATCTTTTTTTTTCGCTACCACTCCGCGTCCCCCGTGGCCCTCTGGAAGACGTAGTCCTTGCCGTTGAGGTTCATGATCCCGTCCTTGAGGTGAAACTTCCACTTGTTTCTGGCGCGGGTGATCTTGTCGTACTGACAGACGACCACGTTCTCGGTGTCGAAGAGGTCGGAGGGGTCCTCATCCGAGATGTCGTCGTCGCTTCCCAGGGGCTCCTCTTCGGCGCCGCCGGCGGCTTCGTCGTCCTCGTTCTCGTCGTCCTCCTTGTCCAGGTCGTCGTCGTCGAGATCGTCGTCGTCGTCATCGTCGTCGAGATCGTCGTCGTCGTCCTTGTCGAGGTCGTCCTCCTCGTCCGAGGTGTCGTTGGGCCCGTCCACCTGCACCATCGCCGCCTCCTGCCTCCTCTTCTTCTTCTTTTTGTCGTCCGACTTGACCTTTTTTCTGGCTCCGGTAGCCGATCTGGCTCCCGACGACGACGGCCCCGGCTCCGGCGCCGGCCCCGGTCCCGGCTCCGGCCCCACTGCCCTCGATACCTCTCTCAGCTCCTCGGACAGCTCCTCCTCCTTAGCTCCCCTGGCGTGCAGCTTGGACAGCCAGAGCGTCTTGAACCTGTTGACCATGTCCTCGTCCAGCCCCTCCTCAGCGAAGCAGTCGGCAACCCCGCTCATCACGTCCTTCACGATCCTGGAGCTCAGCTCCGCGTCGCCGACGAGGTCGGAGGAAGCCAGCCTGGACGCGGGGACGTCGTTCAGGTCCAGCTCGATGTTGGCGGACATGATGGGGACGTCGTTGCTGCTGGAGCCTGGATCTGGGGGACGAGCGAACAATCACGACGACGCCTTTTTCGCCTGCAGAGTCTTATTCTCTTCTGCTGTTCGGCACTCTCTTCTTCTTCTTACGTTTTTTTTTCTTCTTCTCATCAGCTATCGTCTGCTTAGGTTGGTTTGGCACAGTTGGCACAGTTGGCGGTCTCTTTCGCCGCCCAGACAGCTTAGGGAGAGCAAACGAGGTCTAAATTCGAAGGATATTCCTTCTTTTTTTATGTTAAATTAGGTCCATCAGGTGGAACGCAAGGTTTTTCTATAGTAGTTTGTTTATGTTAATCACGTTTCTTGTTATTATAACTAACGGCCTGAAAGAGTCAGGCATTTTATTTCTGCTGTCTGCTCCGCCTGTCACCGCTACAGCTGTTTACTACTAGGGATAGAAGCTACGTTAAATTAAACTATATATTTTTTATTTATAGCCCAGATAATAATATTAGAAGTGTTATTGTGATGTGTTATGTATCAATAGTACGCTATTACCTAGTGCCATACTCATCCGTACCGTGCTAATTTTTGCAAATCAAGCCTGACTTGCCTGTATCCCTAGTCTACCACCCTGCCTTTCGTTTTTTTTTCCTGCCTGCTGCTCAGTACAGTAGATCTTGGTGGTGTGCGTGTCCTTCGCTCGCCGCAGCCCCCCACCATGTCCGCCCCCCGGGTGGGTTCCCGCGTCCGGGTAAAGGACAAGGACCTGCTGGGCATGGTGGCCTACGTGGGGCTGACCGAGTTTGCGGCCGGGAAGTGGATCGGGGTGGTGTTGGACGAGCCCAAGGGGAAGAACAACGGGTCCGTGCAGGGGAAGGAGTACTTCCAGTGCAAGGACAAGCACGGGATGTTCGTCAGGCAGACCCAGATCGACTCGGTGGCGGAGGGGGAGGACTCGAGGCCGTCGTCGCGGGCGTCATCGACGGCCTCCTCGAGCAAGGACCCTAGCCCGAAGTTTACGCCTACCTCGTAAACCGCCTCCTCCTCTTCCAGGGGCGCCGCGGGCGGCGCCACGCCCACCAAGATCGCCACTCCGCGTTCCGGGTTGCCCAAACCGGGCAGCAAGCTCCCAATGCCCGGGCGGGGCCCGACGGGAGCGAGGAGCCCGTCCTACACCAACCTGAAGGGGTCGAAGAAGCCCGACGCCGGCCCCGGCGCAGGCGGCGGCGCTCAGGCAGGGGTCAAGAAGGAGAGGAGCTTTGTGGAGAAGGACTTTAGGCAGACCGTGGCCGCACCAGCGCCGGCGTCCGCTTCCAAGGCACCGTCAACGCCACAGGTGGCAGGGGCGAGGGCGGCGGCGGCGGCAGCCGCCTCTCCTGCGGCGCATACGCCGCTCTCTACATCCTCCGCGGCGTCTCCTGCCTTTTCCGAGAGAATTGAGGAGAAGATTGCGGCGGCGCAGGCGCAGCAGGAAATGATTCAGGCCAAGGACACGATCAAGGACTTGGAGGAGAAGCTGGAGACCATCAGGATTAAGCGAGCAAAGGACCAAGAGAGGCTGAAGGAGCATGAGAAGCTGAAGATACAACACGAGCAGTTGCTGGAGTTCAAGTCGAGGATCATGGAGGCCCAGTCGCAGTTGCAGAAGGAGCTGCAGAAGGCAAAGCATGAGACCAGGGAGGCGGTAGAGGCAAAGTAAGCTTTCGGGTACTCTTTCTGTTCTTACAGAAGTGTGGTTCTCTGCATATTTGTGTGTTTTCAGGGAGAAGCATGCGGAGGAGATGTCAGAGCTGGCTGAGACGGTGGAGATGGCCACTTTGGACAAGGAGATGGCAGAGGAGAAGGCGGAGGCCCTGCAGCTGGAGCTGGACCACGCCAAGGAAAAGGTGGAGGAGCTGACGCTGGACTTGGACATCATCAAGGCCGAGATGGGAGAAGGAGAGGAGGGAGCCGAAGGAGGGGGAGGAAAGGGAGTGACCAACTTCGAGCTGAAGCAGCAGGCGGCGCAGAACGAGAAGCTGAGGGAGACGCTGGTGCGGATGAGAGACCTTCTGGCGCACGAGAAGAACGAGAACATGAAGATGGTCAAGGATCTGGAGGAGAAGACCAAGGCGATGGCCGATGTCACGGTAGCGAACGAGAAGATCAGCGCCCAGGTGAGTAGTGGCTCTGCTTTACCATATGCAAGGGTATTTACATAACAATAGTAAAAAAAAATTTAGCAACATTTAGTAAAGTAAGTAGTAAATAAGTAATAAAAGTATTTTTTTAAAAATCCCCACTCCGTCTAGAACGATACCTTGGATGCGACAATTGCGGATCTACAGGAGCAGGTGGACGCTGCTCTGGGCGCAGAGGAGATGGTAGAGAACCTCACGGCAAAGTGTCTAGACATGGAGGACAAGTGAGGGGACCTTTGTGTCTCTTGGTGATGTCTACATATGTCGAAGTCGCTTTTTACGTCTTGTTATTCAGGTTGGCGGCCGTCACAGAGGAGAAGGAGGACTTGGAGAAGCTACACGACCTCAACGAGGAGTTGCAGGAGAACGCGAGAGAGGTCGGGACCCCGCACTGGCATGCACTTGAGACGACTTCCCAGAAAAATTACACGAATTAACTCAACGTCCTGCTTACTACAGGTGGAGTTGCAGCTGCAGGAGGACCTCGACCTAGCCCGGGCGAGCATTCGTGAGGCGACTAGGGCCCGCGACGCCGCCTACGAGGTGGTGGCCGACCACGAGAAGACCATCCGGAACTTCCGCGAGCACGCCCGCCGGGTGCAGGACCAGAACGCCGATCTGCGGGCGCGCCTTGAGCGGGAGACGGACCGGCCGGCGGCGCAGCAAGAGGTGGAGCCGGTGCAGGAGATGCTCAGCTTTAAGGCGGTGTTCGAAGGCACCCGCGCGCACTCCCGCGCCGTGGAGATGGAGCTCCGCGCCTGCGAGGAGCGTCAGTCGCGCCGCCACGCCGCCTACCTGGCCTCCTACCTCGGGGACGCTTTCTCCCGGCGCGGAGGCGACGGAGACGCCGTGGCGCTGCTTCTCCTCGTCCCCAGGGCCATGAGCAAGGCCGACATCCTGATCGCCCAGGTGAGGGAGACGCTGGCGGCGCCCCTGGGAGGGCCCATTGACGCGGACGCCTTGCTGAAGGGTCACGGCGTCGAGAAGCACGCCTATGGGGTCTGCCTGATCCACCACCTGGACTCACTCGCCGCGCTGCTTGGAAGGTTCCAGTCTGCCCTAAACTCCTGTTCACCAGAGGTTTTCCTCCGGGTTGGCTCCTGCCAACCGGAGATGTCTGTGCACGAGCGCGCAGTCGACTTCTACGTGGAGCTGCTGAAGAAGGGACAGCTGGACGAGAACGTTCCCCTGGACAACCTGGAAAAGGGACACAACTACTTCCAGCAAATATACGGGATGTATCTTGAGTCCGAGAAGCCCGACTGTCCCTCCTTCCTGCGGGCGCACGTCAAGGCCTTTTTCTCAGCCTCGGAGGCGCTTTCCCCAGAGGTAAGTGAGCTCTCTTGGGAAAGAAATACGACTCTGTCAAAGGTGAGCAAAAAAAAACATATACTACTACTGTATAATATCGGATCTAATAGGTGGCTATCGGCAACCTGCTTCTCCCGGAAAGCGGTCGCGATTCCGAGGCCGGCGCCTTTCTGAAGGCCTTTGCCGGCGAGCTGGCCGAGCTGAAGTCGTCCGCGCGCGCCATGCGCCGCCGCCTCCCCGCGCAGGAAGACACGGAGGCCCTGGTATTCTTTCCCGGGTCGACCGCGGCGCGCATGTCCGAGGCGCTGTCCACACTGACTCCGGTCTGCCGCGCGGCGCACGTCTTCGGGCGGGCGGCGGCCCAGCAGGCCGGGCTGCAGGGGGAGGCCACGCTGCCGCCGGCGAAGCTGGCGGAGCTGCTGCATCAGGCGGTCGACAAGGTGGGGTGGCTGTGCTACAGTAGTCGTACGTGTGTCAGAGAGACAGAAAAAAAGGTGTCCCTTTTTTCCGGGGTAGGTTTACGAATTCAACGATGGCGGTTTGGAGACGCTGCGGACGAACATGGAGAAGGCCACCAAGCTGGTGTCGGACTTGAACAAGGCCTATCAGGTAATAATGTCCGTAGTACATATAATCTCCTACCCGACGGAACTTATGGTGATTTTTTCCAGAACAAAAAATGTGACATTAATGTATGATAGTCCAATGATATGTTCCCCTACAATGTTTCCAAGAGGAATTTGTTATGCTCAATTTTCAAAGTCCCGTCGGGTAGACGCTTTTGTGCACACTCTAAACTTAATTGACTGGTGCGCAGGAGGGCGAGTGGGACGTGGACTCCCTGCCTTCGCGCCCGTCGGCCCCCGTTACCTTGAGGGCCGAGACCTACAAGGCTGAGATCAGGGAGGCGCAGGCTCTCAAGGGGAAGTTGGAGAAAAAGGACGCCGACATCAGGTGAGAGAGATTGCAGTAGATATTCACATGATATGCTAAATACCTTTTTTCTTTGCTATTATTAGGGAGTTGAAGCTTGCACTGCGGTCGAGAGGTGACGAGCTGTCCGAGATGCAGGTGAGGAGGGACAAGGCTGAGAAGAGGCTATCGGACGCCACCAGGGACGGGGACCTCGCAAGGGAGAAGCTGCAGAGGAAGGTGGACGACCTACAGGTGAGGGAGGGAGGGAGGGAGGGAGGAGGACGTCTCATCATCTGGAAGGGTGATTTATTTTCTCGTTGCATGTGCAGGTGATGCTGAGGAAGAAGGAGCGGGACTTCGAGGTGACGATGGAGCATCTTCAGGCGGACATCGACCAGCTGGAGGGGGAGAAGGGCGAGCTGAGGGATAAGATCAAGGACATCACCAAGCAGACGCTGTTCAAGCAGATCAACGAGAAGATGATGATGACGTCCGGGGGCGGCAGTGGCGGAGGAGGAGGAGCAGGGCCGACCTCGATGGGTCCGTCGAGCATCGCGGTGGGAGTCAGGGTGAGAAAAGGAGGAGAAACTGTCCTCTTTCTTGCGTGCTAATTAGGTACTATTTCTCCTTGTTCCTTGAAAGGATTCACCCAAGTTGCTCCAGCAACTGCGAGCGGCGCATGAGGCGCTGGCGTCCGCCAAGGAGAGCTCCTACCGGCGCAGACACGAGGACATGCGCCGGAGACTGGCGGCGATGGCGCCAATTCAACTACCAAAGAAGAACGTGGCTGCCAAGGTGGGTTTTGCCGCGCACATTACATCGGATCTGATCCCCCTGAATGATGGAGCAATTTCTTGATTTACCAGGTGGAGGAAAAGGCAGACACTCCTAAGGAGGAGACGGAGGACGCAACGAAGGAGGATCTGCCCACTTTAATGCGCAAGTATGGGGTATTCTTTACCATCCTTTTCTTCTCCTTTTCTTTTTTACCAGTCTTTTTTTTCCCCAGGGCTCACGTGCTTAAGAAGGCGGTTGACGCTGAGCTGATGTCGTCGAAGGTGGTGGAGTTGGAGCGCAAGCGCGCTACGGCGGCGGAGTCGGCGCTGGCGGCGGAGATGACGTCGAGAGCGCGGCGGGCGCGGCTGCGGGCCAAGGCGGAGGAGTTGCAGGCGGAGATTGCCAGGCTGAAGGCGGCCCGGAGGCCCGGCGGGAGGGTGGAGACGGCGATGACCACTTTCACGTCGCCACAGTTTGCCAAGGCTGAGAGGGAGACGGCGTTCCAGCTGGTGGCCAAGATCACCCTCCCTTCCTCCTCCTTATCTTCCGAGAAGGTCCGGACGGTCCCTCTCATCGTGGGACCGTCGCAGCTCAGGCAGATACACGCCAAAGTCATGGGGTGACCTGGGAAAAACATGATATTTTTTCCGCCTTTGCGTGCCTCCTTGTGATGTTGGCGTAACGCTTTCTCCCAAATATTGAACCTTTCTAACTTTTTTAGAACCAAAAAAAATGGTCCTCCTCTCTCCTGGGTGATGGGAAGAACTACACACACTATTTATATAAACTGGAAGCACTGCTGAGTTCAATAGATAACACTCTAAAATGGAATGAGCATATCAATTCTGAAGTTTCTGACTGTACCACCTCATCCAGTATCACCTGTTGCATATCGGTATTTGTCAAACTTTACGAATGGTCCAATAGCATTCATAAGTTTTTGGGACAGGAATGTCTGATGGGCGTTTTGTTGAAAGCAGGTGACCAGCGTCATCAAGTCTGTTTCGATCGACTTTTGCCACAGTGGCCGTTAAGATAACCGAGCTTGGGATACTTTTATTTCTCACCACCTTCCAAAAAAAAGTGGCTACATTTGTTCATGCAGTACGTTCAGTTCTTTCAGCTGCGTAGCTTGGTTGAGGCCTATTGCTAAGAGGACATGAAAGAAGAAGAAAAAAATCAAAGGGATTCTTCTCTTCTCCCCCCCCTCCCCCCCGTCCCTTTCTCCTGTACGTGTTCCTGCATTCTCGCTACTTGAGGGACGGAATTCAGTTTTCGGAAACCCGACACCCGTGAGAGAGAGAAAGCTACAGTAGACTCGTCTTTTATCCCTTAGTAGTACACGGTGAAAGGAAAAAGAGACAGACTCTCCCTCTTCCGAACATGACATTCTCCAGACCAGTTCTCGGTCCGCCAGTGGAAGTTCATTAACTGGTCCCGCTGCTAGGGAAATAATTTTTCCCCGACCGCCTGAAATCAACGCCAACCAAGATGAAGGACCGACCTCCCCCTCCTCCTCCTCCACCACCACCACCATCATCGCGGACAGCGACGACGGCAGAGGCCACCACCGAGGAGGAAGTGGAGGAAGATGAAGACAGGCCCAGAGGCATGAGCCAAGGACAAGGAGAGGATGAGGAGGGCGAGCGGGCTGTGGCGGCGGCGAGCGAGGAAGATGGCCACGATGCAGGGGAGAGGGAGACAGGCCGCGCACAAGACGACGGAGGAGAAAGAGAAGGAGGAGGCGGTGAAGGAGGTAAAAGCCGCTGCAAAAGGCGAAAAACACGGTTAAAAGATCGCGTTTGCCTACTACGTACACAGGGTCCGTCTATTTAGTGAGACTGCAGCCGGATCACGGTGAAGTTGCGCAACAGCGGCAACAACAGCAGCAGCAGCAACAGCACTATTCGAGTGGTCCTCACCACCAACAGCACCAGCAGGCCTTTGCCATCTTGCACGGTTCTCCTATACACGCTTCGGCCAAGAAGCCCCTGTCTGACAAGGAACACTACGACCACACCTTTCCACCCAGAGTCGTTTCAAGGTGACTTTCTTTGTACATATACAGGGTGAGGTCAGTTTTATTCCCCATCATCCTTATATAGTCTGAGCGGCGCCCAGCTTGCGTTCGCGGCGACTCTGCTGGTGTCCCAGATCGTGCTGCTGTCCGAGTCCGACCGGGCGCGCGCCTCCTTCGCCTCCATCAACGCCGCCCCCGGGGTCTGGGCCGGGCTGGTCGGGGCGCTGGCCGGGTGCCTCGGGATCATGGCGGCCAGGAGGCCGACCCGGTGCACCGTGCCGGCCTGCCTCTTTGTGTCGCTGGTGTCGGCGCTGCTGGGACTGGCGCTGGTCGGGCTGGCCACCTACGGGCTGGTGCTGGTGAAGATGGACGGAGAGGACGACCCGGAGGGCCCGCACCTAGTCAGGATCAAGATGCACCCTCTTTTCAACCACTTTCTCATCAGGTGAGCGAGCCTCGTCTCACCTCCTCGCACCGACTAGCGAGGTTAGTAGTGCAGTACAGGACACCTTTTTCTTCCTGAAATAAGGCCGATGGTTGATGAGGAAAAGCAGGAGAAGATCAGAGGCCTCATCCGACTGCAGCTGGCCTGCTTCAGCCTGGAGCTGCTGGCCGGGATCGGACAGGTGATCACCAGCGTCCTGCTGACGGTGGTCTGCTGCCGCGCCTGGCGCTGGCGGATGGGGCCGCCTCTGCAGTCGCCGCACCTGACGGCGGCTCAGGTGTTTCCGGCCACGGCTCTCTCCACGGTGGTGCCGCAGAGGTCTCCCGGCTCCTCTGCCGCGGCTGTCGCTGATGGCCGCGTCGGCGTCGGCGCCCCCTCCGTGCTCTTCTCCACCCGGCCGACAGACGGGGTGCAGAGGGAGGGCTTCATCTCCATCCCGGTGCCGTCGGGGCTGTACGCCGTCACGGGAGACACTCTGGACAGGTACTGCAATATATGTTGTACATACTAGCATGCTGCAACGGGCAGTCAAGACACGCCCGACTATAAACATTTTTTCGCTCTTCTCCCCCCTACCAGGCGCCCCCGCGAACAAGACACCCCTGCCTGCCCTCGCCAACAGACGTCGGAGCCTCCACAGCAAGGTGGAGCAGCCTGCAGGAGTGGAACAATCAACAGTGAGGAAGGTGGAAGAGGAGGAGGAGGAGAAGGAGGAGGAGGAGAGGTCGCCAATCGCCAGAGGCAAGAAGACCACGACCCCCCGCCCAAGTACGAGGACATGTCGTTCCACTTGTGATGAAATGCCGTGTGCAGTGCAGGATTTTTTCCCCTTAATTAAATTTTTTCGACCTTGATTTCCCGAAAAAAAAGTGGATATATTTTTTTTCCTCCTGCGATCATGTCGTTATATGTGTAGTAGGTATAATCATCTCCAACTAACGATCATCACAAAGCATAGCTGTAGTAGTAATAGTAGTGGGTAGGTCGGACAGGGCACGCACACACAAAAACAGGGATGGATCTTGTCGTTGCTTATAGATACAACGCACTGCAGAAGATGATTTGACTTCTTCTTCTCTCTCTCTCTCTCTTTTCCACTTTTGCGGAAGTCCCTTCTTTTTTTTTTTTTTTCAAAAGTCTGCGAACTCCTTTGCGCACTTCTCCGAGTTGGATATCCTGAGCGGCTCCTCCTCGTAGTCGTCGAAGTTGCTGGTGTCGCCGGCGCCCTTGCACTTCGGGATGAACGGGGCCTCGATCTGCGATTTGTGGCAGGACAAAGGGGGGAAGGAAGGAGGAAGATTTCAACCATGTATACGTACTGTACCGGTAGTTAGTAGTACCGTACAACCAACCAACCACCACCTTTTTCTGGTAGACGGCGATCCAGTCTGTGCTGGAGAACCATTTGTGGCCCTTGATGTCATTGACGCCATTCTTCAGGTTCCCGTACCTCTTGGTCAGGTCCACCTGCAGCAGGTTGCGCAGCAGGTCCTTAAGATCGCCGCTGAAGTGGGAGGGAAAGCGAACCTGGAGAAGGGAGAGAAACGCACTTCACACTACTCGTACTCTATCGGTACTACATACTATAAACAAGAACAGACTACGTACGTTCCACGACCTGCGTGAGTCAGAAAGTCGGTTTACATTTTTGGCCAATTTTTGTTGACATCTCTAATGATATCAACATTTGCCATCGTTTCAAAGTAATTTAACCCAAATTTTAAACTAATCTAGGATGAATTATGCTGATCACACCTGGTCGCAGGCTAAGACGTAAACATTTGGCATTTTTTGAAAATAATTTGGGCACTTTTTTAATGCTTGAATATAAAGGAGAACAACAACAACAACTCTGAGCTGTACTTGACCTTCACCGTGACCGCCGCAGGTAAAAAAGAAGAGCCATCATCCAGATGTACATGAGCACAGCCAACCCTCCTTTTCTGGCCTTCGCATCCTCCGTCCCCGCTTAATTTTTAATGTAGACCGAAAAACTTGTTCCGGCTTTGACACCCTCCAACTCAATCCCAGCTCCTACACACCCACACAAACAGGCTTTTCTTCTCACCCCCAAGAGAGTCTTAAATTATGCAGAAATATCGCTCGCTGGCCCTGCCTTCCCCTTTTTCCTCTACCAAAAACGGTGGAAAGAGGCCGAAAACAACTTTCCCACATTTTCTCCCTCCCCCCTCCTCTTTCCCTTCCATCTGTACAAATGAAAAGAGCCGCCCGCAACCCTCTCCCCCTCCCTCCTTTGGGAACCAATAACTCCCAAGCTCTATCATCCATCCGGGGGAAGGGGGGAAAAATAGGCCTGACTGCTGCTTCTCTCTCCCAGCTCTTCAGCCCCCTCCCCCCTCTCTTCTTCTTCTACCAGATTTGGTACCCAGGAGAATATTACATCCTTTCCTTCTCTTTCTCTTTTTTTCCCTTTTGATCCCTTCACGACTGCAGCAGCACCAGAAATAGCTAGGCAGATTAGTAGAGCTTTTTTTCCTCCTCCTTCCCTTCTTTCTCCCGCACTCAGACAGCATAACGCTGAAAAGGGGACTCTTCAAAACATCATCATTCATGGTGCATACCATATTTTGCCTTTTTTTACATTCAGAATCGCCTTACCCTTCCCGATACGATCTTCTCGTAGATCTGTATCGGCTGGTCCGCGAAGAACGGCGGGTACCCCGCCGCCATCTCGTACATGAGCACCCCGAGGGCCCACCAGTCCACGGCCTTGTTGTAGCCCTTGCTGAGGATGATCTCCGGCGCCAGGTACTCCGGGGTGCCGCACAGCGTCCACGTCCGGCCCTTGACGCGCTTGGCGAAGCCGAAGTCCGTGATCTTGAGGTAGCCCCTGCTGTCGATCAGCAGGTTCTCCGGCTTCAGGTCGCGGTAGATGAGGTCCAGGTAGTGCAGGTATTCGAAGGCCAGCACGATCTGGGCCGCGTAGAACCGGGAGTGGCCCTCGCTGCAATGCGGAATGCAAAAAAAAACCGTATGCTGTTTTTCCCATAAGTAAATTGCTTAAATATTTTTAAAACTAGCACACTTTAGACGCAATTACTGTACCCTGTGCGTACCGGTACATGGACGGGAAGAAAGTCAGGTCTCTTGTCCTTATGCAGGGAAAGAAAGCAGGCAAACACTAACAATGTCTAGGACTACTGTACCTATAGTATTATGCACGCACACACGTAGTTACACCTACATGTGCGTTCGTAGAGTGACTTAAGGAGTAGCACGTAATTTACATATAAGGTTAAGAAGCCCCACTCATGCTCACAAAAGAAACCAGTGTCTGAACTAAATGCTGCTCAATCGGTCAAAGCAAAAAAAAATTATAAAAAATAGTGCAAGCAATGCTGGTAAAAGAGAAGGCTGAGAGAAGCTACTGTCACACAAATTAATCCACTGTTATTTTTCCCACATTTCGGTTTGGCCGTGGTCAGTGCGACGCGGAGGAGGCAAAGAAAGAAGGGGGAGGAGGAAGAGGAGCTTTGGAGGTTCATTCTTCTTCTTACCTAAATCTCCCAATCTTTCTGAGGTGTGAGAACATCTCTCCTCCCGGCACGTATTCCAGGATCATGTAAAGATTGGAGTTGTCCTGAGGGGAGGAAAACGAAAGCAAGGAAGGAAGGAAGAAAGGAGGGAGAATTGGGAGGAAACAGTGAGTGAGAGATGGTTCGAAAGCAAATGAACATGGAACATGGGGGGTATGGGGGGTAGCAGGGCAGACCCAAAAAAACCTGTCCTTCTGCATCTCTTCTTCTGTGGAAAGTACGCAAGCCCGGTGTTTGTGTGTCTTTGTGTGTGTGAGTGGATGACAGATGAGAGGGGCGGAGGGAAGGAAAGCAGCGTTCCATCTTTCTCTTTTCCTGATCTTTTTCCTGAGATGGGAGGGGAAGCGTTTTGAAGACGGATGCTGCATTGGCTTCATTCCCGTATGAAAATGGATGCTCCGAAGCGAGTGATCGATGACATCCGAGCGGAGAGGAGAGGACAGACAGACAGACAGACTCTGGTTGTGATTGCCCCCCTCACGTGGTACTACTAGTAGTGGTGGTACACTGCTATAGTGATTGGTGGTGCGGCGTGTGCAGCCAAAGTGAACGTGGGTGGGTATCTCTAGATAAGTTGAAAAATTTCGAAAAGGAAAGGCGACGAGGGTTTCTTTCGTCGTCGTCGTCACATAGTGGAAACCGAAATTGTGGAGATTCAACTGAAGATGTGCTGGAAGCCGTAATATTCAAAGCAAAGTGGGGGGAAAGCTCTTCAAGTGCTGTAAAACTCCAAGCAAGAAAAAAAAAGCTATAGTGTGTATAAGCAGGCATAGGCCTTTTTCCCCCCTCTTTGGTTGAGCGGAGTCGCAGTCGTGGTACCTAAACTTGCCCAGCCGCCTGAGATGGCTGAACATCTCTCCTCCGGCGATGAACTCCAGGACCATGTACAAGTTACTGTTGTCCTGACGTCATCGCCGACGATTGAGGTCAGGTCAGGAGGGGGAAGGAGAGAAAGATTTCTCTTAATTACGACCTCGACGTAGCCAGACTCGTGGTCATTATAGCCAGGTTTGCCAAAAAGCACTTGACAAATTATGCTGCCCTTACCCTTTTTTTCCCTCTCCAGGACGAAACAAGACAGTCCAAAAAAGAGGACTAAGTATAGGTACTATTAGCTAGCC